>JAEEGL010730894.1_pt1 | contig 62364 bp, 82 predicted proteins | sample 9134231 | NCBI WGS metagenome assembly JAEEGL01 (sample SAMN16246548, study PRJNA631951) | gut metagenome | biome: gut microbiome; feature: rumen; material: fiber-attached | host: Bos | place: Iran: Karaj | collected 2018-10
AATGAAATTTCAAAAGATGCAGAAGAAAATGCAATATTAACAATTCGACAAGCTATTGGTTATGATATTGATAAAGATGAGCTTATCAAAGCATTACAGTATGACCGTCATCAATATGAAAAAGGTTTTAATGATGCAAGACCAAAAGCAAAATGGATTTCTAATAGCCCTTATTGGTGGGAATGCTCAAAGTGCGGACGAGATATATATTCTCAATCAAAAGCAGATATATTAGAATTTCATAGATTTTGCGGTAGATGCGGAGCAGAAATGATAAAGATAGAAAGTGAGATAAGTCAATGTTAAAAGAAGAAGTGGAAGAATATTCTAAATTAACTGGGGAAGATGGATGGCATGTGCCGATTATTAAAATAGGTGCTTATCTCGATGGATACCACAAAGGATTAGAAGTTCTTGAAGAACAACAGTCTTGTGAGGATTGTATAAGTAGAGAAGCGGTTAATACATTAGTTGATGAATTAGCAAGAGCAATAAGTGATGAAAGGTGTTTTTTATCACGAGGTAGAAGTACAGCCAATATAATACAGGATATTTTAGATTTACCATCTGTCACACCGCAGTCGAAGATAGGGCAGTTGATAATTACAGATGATTGCGAAAGGTTTATTGCTGCGAAAGGTTTATTGCTAAATGTTCCGAATATAGTCGAATAAAAGATAGTCGGTTATTCATATTACCATAAAGGAGAAAAATAAATGACATTATTAATTATAAAGTTATTAGCTGATATAGTATTAATAGTTGTTTCTTGTATTTTGATAATCAAAATAACTTGTCCAAATAAAACCGATAAAGAATATGGACAGTACCCTTGTAATGATTATCTTAACAATGCTCTTCGTGATTTACTGAATGATAATCCAAACACAAAAGAAGCAATTAGTGAAATTTGCTGGTGCATAAGAAAGGGTAATGGATATTTTTGTGATGATGTTAAAGAAAAATTGATAAAGATGGGATTATGTCCATATTCAATAGAAAGTGAGGTAGAAGAATGAATGGACTTGAAACTATTGGAATATTTAGTGTAATTACAGTTGTAACTGGTTTTATGTGGTTTATGTTATTTATGATTAGCAATAAAGACGGCGATGATGATGAAGCTTCATTTATGTTTGCGTCTATAATAACCATTTTAGCGCTTGTTACAATGTTGGCTTTGGTTGCATCAGAATATATTGGCAATGAAAGAAAAATTGACGAGTATAAAGAAAAACTTTCTACATATGAGGAAATGGAGACTGAAAATGGAAGTAGTAATTAATATTGATGAAAAAGATTATAGAACAATCAAACGTAATGCTAACTTATTTATTTATGATAACAGTTTATCATTTGACCAGCTTGTGTCCAGAGTATTTCATTCAGTTAAAGATGCAACAATAAAAACAGATTATATGTATAATGACTTATGTGAATATAAAGACATTCTTGCTAAAACTGTAAATACTTTAAGTGATATTACAAAAGGTGATTTCCTTTATGGAAAATGGTTAGCATATTCAGATTGTTTAACCATGATAAATGATATAATAAATAAATATGAACTAGCGGGCGGTGGTAATGAGGCGGAAGGAGATAGATAATGGAAATAATATCATCTACTAATTATGTAAAAATTGGATTAATACTCTTTTTAATTTGTGTTATAATATGTCTATTAGCTATTATATTTCTGATGATAAGCGAAAAATATAGACATGAAGTATTAAGTGATATTTGTGTAATAGTAATAGTTACATCAATAGTTACAGGGCTTGTTGGTTTAATTATGATGTCACAAGGAAAAACATATGAAGTAAAAGTTAATGATGAAATAACAATTGGTGAATTTAAAGATGCTTATAGAATTGAAGATTATGATGTTGTAAATGATGTCTGGATTGTAAGGGAGAAAAAGTAATTATGCTAATCATTAAAGCAGGCGACTTAAATAGAATTAAGAAGATTAAAAGATTTGAATGTAATATATGTGGTTGTATTTTTGAAGCAGACCAGACAGAATATAAGCCTACGCCTGGACTAGCATCACAGATGGGTGAAGGTGATTATAGATGTGTTTGTCCTTATTGCAAAAATGAAGTTTGGATATAAGGAGTAAAATATGAATATAGGAGTATGTGGACAGTTACAGCATAAATATACTGACCAAAGCTTAATAAAACCAAAAAAGAAAAGAAAGAAAAGAGGGAATAAAAATGTGGTATGATTCATTCGGATATGTACATCTTGACAGTGAGAAAGAAGATGATACTCTAACAAGTTGGTATAATCCTGTTACTTGTAGTACTACAGTATTTAAGGTTAATGGCAATTCTAGCTCAGTGAGTTACAATTTTGATGACCAGATTATAAGAACTGTAAAAGAGAATTTTGGTATTGACACAGTCGAGAAAAAAGAAAAGAAGAAAGCAAAAGTATGGAATATGCCTAAAATTAAAAAAGTTATCTTCAATGACCCAGCTACAATTGTATATTGGACAGATGGTACAAAAACAGTTGTAAAATGTGGTGAAGATGATGTATTTAATAAGGATGCTGGAATAGCTCTTTGTCTTATGAAGAAAATGTATGGCAATGAAGGCAAGTTTAATAATGAAATTAAGAAATGGTGCGGTTATCCCAAAAGAAAGAAGAAAGAAAAGAAGGCAGGTATCGCTACTGAGGCGGTAAAAAAGATAGCTGAAGAGGAGTAAGTTATGAAACTGATAATACTGTTGGCAATGGTATTCTGTCACTTAATTGCAGATTATAATCTGCAAGGAATACTTGCACAATTTAAGCAAAAGAAGTGGTGGGAAGATAATTACCCTGATGATATGTATAAGAATGATTGGTTTGTTTCACTTATCGAGCATTCTTTCATGTGGTCATTTGTTACCCATTTGCCAATAGTATATTGGTATTGGGGTAACGATTCCGCTATGCTTTGGATTAGTTTTTGGATTATCTGGCAGACAATAGCACATGCAGCAATAGACCATACAAAAGCTAATCTGAAAGAGATTAATTTGTGTAATGACCAATTTTGGCATATGATACAGATATTAATGAGCTGGATGTATTTGATAATAATAGGAGTGAAGTAATGCGGGGAGCGAGTGTTGAGGCGGAATGCTAGCAACGCCCGCCATTTGCATTTTAATAAAATTTTTGATATAATATATTTAGAAAATAAGAAATGAGGTGTAATTTATGTTGAAGATTATGATGCGCTGGGTTGATGATAGAACTGAATCTACTATTGTAGAGAAAGAACCTGATGTACTTGAGAGTCCTAGGCTTGAATATGGAGATTGGGAAGAGCCAACTGGTAGTTTACCATTAGATGCTTTTATTAAAATGCTTGCTGGTGTTGGTTTTAGCAAGCGGACTATTGCTAAGTATTTGTTAGATGGTGCATTAAGTTGCTTTGCAGATAATGTAGATGAAATTGATGCAGTAAATACAATTAAGTGGTCGTTAAGTGATTATGGTTATGATGATGCAGTAAAGGAGAATTAATATGGGACTTGATATGTTTTTATTTTCAGTAAAGAAAGGCGTAAAGCCTGATGTTTACAATGTAACAGAAAGAGCCTATTGGCGTAAAGCAAATATGGTACGTCAGTGGTTTGTTGATAATACAGATTATGATGTTGATGCTGATTGTGTTTATCATAAGATAGAAAAAGAAAAGTTGTGGGAACTTGCAGATACATGCGTTAGTGTGCTGTATATGAGGAGAGAAGATTACTCTGCTGCAGAGATGCCGACCGCCGCAGGTTTCTTCTTCGGTGAGACTGATTATAATGAATATTATTATGAAGATGTAAGAAATACATTGAAACAGATACTTGATATTTTTGAAAAAGTTGATTTTGATGAAGAGGACATATATTATTATGAGTGGTGGTAAAAAGTTTATACTTCCTGAAAAAGTAAATGCTATAGTAGAAACAGATAGGGATTCACATTTGGAAAAATGTGAAATTCCTTATTATACTTATAGTTTTACACCAGATATGCTTGGAACAATAGTAGAAGTTAAGTGTTCTAAATGTGGTATTATAGCAGATGTATTTGATATGGAGTTTGATGATGAGGTAGAAGAATGATAAATGCAGCTGGTAAGTATGCAAGAGATGCTTTGAAGATGTTGGAGGACTATTGCGAATTTGTCGAAGAACAGAATTTAGAGCTCCTTAAAGAAAATGAAAAATTAAAAGACGAAGCGAAAAAAAGCAAAGAAGCGATTAAAAAACTAAATGTCACAGATTGGATTGATTTTGTTCCTGAAGATGTAGTCCAAGTACGCCAAGAGCATATAATAAAAACTGGACATTTAGATTATAGTTATACATTTACTGAAAATGGTTTACAATCACAGGTAGTATGTAAATGTGCAAAATGCGGTTGGTGGACAATAGGTGCAATTGATGATTAATATAGTAGCTTGTATGATGTTTCAATGTCCATATAATTCAAAAGTAAATGAAGAGGGTACTTTACCTGTGTGTACCAAGAAATTGATAAGCATTGCACCTAATGGACAGTGCAGTCAATTGGTAAAGAATGATGGGCAACAGAGAAGGTTCTGGGATTATAAAGACCCCAACGCTATGGAACCCGTTAATGTAGTAGAAACAGTATGGCATGATGAGGATGCCGAAAAGGAGGCGCCGCCGCATGACTAGAGATTATAGTGGGTTGTTAATTGATATAAGTAAGTTGACAACAGATGTAAGGGATACTCTTACTGCTCTTGTTGCAAGGAATGAAGAGCTGGAAAGAGATAATAAGAAGTTAAAGAAAGAGATTAAGGAATTAAAAGAAGAATATGGTTTGCGGCGGGCGGAGGTTATCATGCTGCGTCATAAGCTTGATGATGCGATGGAAGGAAGGAAAAGATGATAGCTGTAATTATAGTCACCGCTCTTATTGTAGAGGGTGTATTCGTGTATGGTATTGTTGATGAAATGATGGACTATGATGTTGATGATTGGTTCTATTGAAAAAAGTTAAATTTTCTTGTTTCCAACTAATAAAAAAGTTAAATTTTCCTGTTCCCATAAATAAAAAGTTAAATTTTCCATGTCGGAAAATTTAACTTTTTTAGCTAAAATGGGTTTTTTGTTAAAATTTTATTTGATTAAGTTTGATATTATATATCAAAATGTAGGAGGGTATGCTAATGGGGTTTGAAAGAAGTATCATAGTTCCTATCTTAAGTGGTGAAAAGATGGAAGAGCTTATGAGAAAGAAAGGTGTAGAACCTATTAAGGCTAAGACAAATTTGCTTGCTGAGAAAGAATTAGATTTACAAATTTTTTCTTTTTTGCAAGTAAAAAGTATGTGGAGTAGTGAATTACAGTTAAGGTACATTATTAGAGATGGATATACGCAGAAAGATATGTATGATGATTTTATAAGCCATGATTTTGATGGAGTAATTAAGCAAATAGGGCTATCTAAGTTTTTGGATAGGTTAAGAGCTTTAGAGAATAAATACTTCTTAATTGAAAAGGGTAAAGTGAAGCTGAATGGTAATAAAGCTTCGGTATACATTATACATAATGATTGCTTCTTCCTCTACAAGGCGATTCCCGCCTCAACTATACAAACGCTTATGTGCACTAGCAGTAATGTAATTAAGATATATGCTGAGTTGTATAAGAAATGGGACGGGAGAGAAAAAAATTTAGAAAATTTATTTTTTTCTAAAGCTGAATTATTAAGAGCTATTGGGTATTCAGATGATGCAAAGAATGATGGAATTGTTATAGGAGCTCTGGATATTTTATGTGCATTAGGGCTAGTTGAATGTACGGACTATATAGATAAAGAGAAGAGGTATTGGTTGGAGAAAGATATAGGGGATGGTAAGAAGATTATGGTCCCTTATATAAAATTATTGGGGGTATATGGAGATATTAAGCGGCAATGGATTAAAGAGGGGTAGGTAAAAAAGTTAAATTTTCTTGTTCCCAGGGTATTTGAAAAAGTTAAATTTTCGTAGTCCCAACTATTGAAATTTATTAAATTTTCCTAGATATATAAAAACAGTAAAATGAAAAAACGTAGTTCGCTTCGCTCACACGTTTTTTCATTTTAAAAAACAACTCATGCCTTCGGCATTCGTAAAAACAAAGGCTTCGCCTGGCTTATAGATAGGTTGGTTACTTTGAGTAGCCAGCCTATTTTTTTTTTTTTTTTTTTTGCAGGAGTAGGGAGGATATTAGTGGGGATATATTAATAAAAATAAACTTATTGTCGAGGAGGTATTGTCTGAGTGGGGAGGCCCAGCCAGCATTCTATATTCCCTTATACATCTCAAAAACGATTGTTTTCAGGTCAAACCATGACAGACCAAGAATAGACGCAAAAAACCCCGAGGGTGGATAAGTTCCTCGGGGTGTACAGCACACGAGAGATAGTCAAGTTGCGCTTTTTTCTTGTCAGTGGCGTGCTATGTTTACATATATACTGTAATTATATATCAATATTTATCAACTACCTTCTTAATAGCTAGGTCTATAGTCTTATCAGCCAACATATTAAGCATGTCTTTCAGGCAGCCCGCATCAGGTAGGCATTCCTCAACTTCTTCAGCGGTAAGCTTATGCTTGCTATTGGCGAACATGGGGTCATCTGGAACGATTACTGCGGTGAGGGCTTTGCGGAAGCTCTTTACACAGCTATCTATTGTAAGGTCCAGCTTGTCTGCCATAAGGTTAGCTTTCTTCTGTATCTGTTCTTCTTTCTTAGCTTTCTCTTCAATTGCTTTGTTAAGGTCTTTCAGCACTTCTTTGAAATTGTCTACAATTTTATCTAGCTCAGCACTATTCATTTGTTTAATTCCTTTCTTATCTTCTATATATATTATATCAAAAATTTTATGTTTTTTCAAGTGCGGGTGCGGAGGCGTCTTATGAGGCACTTCTTACCTTCTATATATATTATATCAAAAATTTTTTGATTTTTCAAATTTGATTTTTAATAAAATTTATGATATAATAGTAGGGGGTGAAATCACTGGTCTGCTGTGGACAAAAATAGAGTTTTTTTATATTTAGAAAAACTCATAAGTAATTTAGCGGGCTTTGCCCAAACGCCTTATGACCTAGTTCATTTCCGGGATGAGCAGCCGCTGCCGCCATACACTGTTTTGCTCTTGGTTTTATCTGGCCGGACTGCGGTTTCCCGTGATACAAGGAACCGGGCGCTGGCCGCCCGCCAAGTTTCGTTATGCTTTGCTCTTGCGGGGTTGCGCTATGGAGCGCTATGGATTACCTTTGGGCCCCGAGTTCCTGGGTTCCCTGCGCTATAGCTCGTCCTTGCGGACTCGCGAGATGCGGCAAAAATTGTCTGACAATTGACAAATTAACGATAAATTGTCTGATTTTGTCACGATTATTATATAATTTTCGTGAAATTATTAGATTTTTTACAAAAAATAAGCAAATTTTTAGACAATTTACTCAATTTTCTGACAATTGGGCGGTTTTCGGGAAAAAATTAGAAAAAATTTTTAAAAAATTTTTCAAAAAAAACTTGACATAGGGTGAAATTTATGGTATAATTCGGGGCGCGGCGCAGGATGCGCCAGTCGGCGCCCCGCCGGTTAGCCTTAACTAACTCAAATTAGGGAGCATAAAAAACGGTTGCCCTCACTCTGCACGAGAGCAAGGGCAACCGCCAAACAAAAGAGAGGTAAACACCAAATATATTTTGATAATGAAGCCCCTTGTGAGAGTTGCACTCACTTAAACTATTAGGGGTGGTGTGGCTATTGCTTAGCCACACCCTTTTTATACTTCCCAAGTTCTACAAAGTCGAGCTTTATAGTCTTGTCATTTACCTTAACATATATCAGCTTATCTTCCTTTTCTACTGTGTATTCAAGGTTTGCACTTGTTAAGGCATCTTTTATGGTGGCAAACACCATCTTTTTTTCATCGGCAACGTGTACCGTCTTAGGCTTAGTGATAACTCTTTTCTTATCACTCTTTGCATTTTCTCTGCGGTATCCTTTAGCCTTTTTGTCAAGTTCTACTAAATCGGGGGACTGTATATCCGCCTTATCTTCTTCGCTTAACTTCTTGAACTTATCTTCATGGTCTATTGCCCAATCGTCAAGCCAGCACTGTACCGCTTCATTGTAGCTTACCTTTAAGCTATCTTGTAAGTTTTTAATTTCGGCATCAGGAATGTTCAGTTCCTTGCCACTTGTCAACGTATATTTCATATCTACCTCTTTTCTTAGGGGTGGAGATTACCACCCCTACACCTCACGCAACATCATGCGGTTGCTACTGCGTATGTTGCACCTTTGCTATTGTCTACCTTAATAAGCAGATTTCTTGCTACAAGCTTAGTAAAGATAGGTCCGAGTTTCTGCGGTGTCATATCCTTGATTTCCGCTACGGTGGTTGCACCATGAAACTCTTTCTGTGTGATGAACCCCTTATCAGCCAGACGTTCAAACTCTGCGATTACAATTTCTGCAAGTCGCTCATTCTCAACCTGTGTCTTAGTAGGCTTACGGTTGCTATTAGCCTTAGTCAAGAGAGCAATTTCATTCTCAATAAGGGCTTTCCACTCGGGATTAGCTACCACCTTGTCACAAGCGAGCATTTCTGTAAAGAGTTCAGATTTGGTTTTCTTCTTTGCCATGTTAAGCACTTCCTTTCTTTTTTTGTACCTTTATTATAGCACATTGTTTACTGTTTGTCAAGCACTTTTTGTAAAATTTTTTACAGTGCCAAGTTTTCTGCAAGGCATAAATTCAAGTGTAGGAACCACCTTGCCTTTTTTCAGCGCTTTCGCTAAAATCACACTTTCAATTTCTGCATCATTGAGCGCGGTATGAGCCTCAATAAAGTCAAGTTCTTTCTGCAGATAGCGGTATGCAATTTCTGCACTTGTCTTAAAGTACATTGAGCCAACATAGTCATTATCTATGCAGAACTTCTTGTACCTCTTGTTGTTTATCAGCTTGTCACAAGCTACAGCCCATATATCAATTATCGGATAATCTTTACCCCTAAACTCAAATATAGGCAACTTGTACTTGTCATCTGCTTTGCTTTCGGGCTTTACCTTATTGACAAAGTTATCAAACTGATTTTTCTCCCACCACTCAAACCAGTCGCTATACCATGCTTTCATAAACCTTTCGGTATAGGGTATAGCACGCTTAAAGTCAAAGTTGGCGTTATAGGCGCACACGCTATGCGACTTGTCAAGGTCGGTCTGTAGTTCTTCCATTATGTCAGCCCACTTCCGCACCTCTACCTTGCCTTTTGTGAGTGCCTTATAATACTTTGGTCGCTTGTCGGCATAGTAGGCGGTATTGAATATATCAGTATCAAAGAATATTTCTTGCACGATATAGTTCACCTTTTTCAAGATATTGCCTTGCCTATCCATCAAAACCCACCCTATGTCATACACCAACGGCTTTTTAAGCGCAAAGTCCTGCTTATTAATCTCATGCGTGGTATGAGCAAGATTAAGTGTGGCGGTTTCGGTGTCAAGCACCAAATAAATTTGTTTTTTCTTCATTGAGTTTTTATCACCTCTTTCTTTTGTTTTCTGTACTTATTATAGCACATTTTCTTGATTTTGTCAAGAGTTTTTTTTAATTTTTTTCAAGATTTTTTCTGTTTCTGTATTCCTACTCACGAGGGAGGGTTTCCGTTTCCTTTATCTTGATTAAATTATATCACAAGCAAGCCAAAAAGTCAACATTTTTTATTGATTTTTGTTCATTTCGTCACTTTTCACAAAAAAATGCGGTTTTCGGGTAGATTTTTGGTGATTTTTTTTGAAAAAAGTGCTTGACAAATCTTCTGGGGTGTGGTATAATAGAAAATTCGGGCGCCGAACGCAAAATGCGGCCGTTCGGCGCCCGCTCAAACGGACGCCCGCCTTAAATATACAATTCCTTTCTTTCAGCCATTTCAAATTCTTCATATTCTACATACCAGCCCATTTTTTTATCAAAGCCGATTCTTATCGCTTTAACGCAATTATCATAGTCAGATATAATATGTATAGCTTCCAGTTTAGCTTCATCATATGAGTTGCAATATATCATTTTATCCAACCTTTCTTTTTTAAATGTTCCTCTAACATATGGGCTATTGATTCTCTTAATGAAAGAGGATATTCATCAATTAAACTCATTGCTATATCATCTAAGAATATCTCTTTATCATCTTCATTTTCAAAATCAGAAGGCTCATAATTTTCCAATATATCCTCTATCATTTCCATCATTTCTTCATCTACTTCGTAAGTCACAGTTATTTTCATTAAATCAGCCCCTTTCTCTTGCCGTATCTACGCAAGCCCTTAATTATTCTATGTTTAACTATATCGCATTGATATGAATGGCAAGCGTCAGCTAAAACTTCAGAAAAACCGCTATCTTTATAATAGGTATACTGAAACATTTTCCAAGTGGTAATTCTTGAGTCTATACTTTTTCTTGCCTGTTTGCTATAGCTTTTAGGGTGCCAATGTCTATGATACATTATATGCTGATTTTTCTTTTTCTTTACCATGTTTATTTTACCTCTTCTTTATACTGTTCTTTTACTTTTGCCCATAATTCATCGAAGATTTGAGGGAATACTTGATATATACTATCTTTATCAAGGTCATAGTCCGAAGTTAGAATATCATAAAGAGTATCATCAAGTACTGATGCTATTCTGTTTAAGTCAATATCAATGGTTCTTGTATATGTTGCTTTCATTTTGTACCTCTTTTCTTTTCTGCAAGGCACTTTACAGTGCCTTGCTTTCTGTTACAAAATACTTTGCATTAACTTTTTTTGCAAGTTCCTTAATAGCAAGGCTTTCTTTCTGTGTCTTGCTATACACATTAAATACGGTATCTATGCCACTTGTGTCTACCGCATTATAGCTTATGTTAAGTAAATCAAGGGCGGTTGCAAGGTCGCTTGATTTACTACGGCGCACCGTCATTTCTACTTTCCAAAGTTTGTCCTTGCGTGCCTTTTCTTCAAGAGCCTTGACGATATACACACCAACAAGGTTACATAAGCCTATGATAGTTGCCTTTAACCATAAGGGCAGGTCGCACATCATGTATACGACTACTACGGTATACAGACCATATGCAATAGCATTTGTTACGGCAGACATCACTTTACCGCCCTTTATGGTGGCAATAGACTTAACTGTCTGCAAGAGCACGTTGACTACATTGAGTACAACATAGATTAAAAGTAATTTCATTTTTAGCACCTCTTTCTTTGTTTTGTGACTTTATTATATCATAAGTTTGATAATTTGTCAAGCCTTTTTTTAAAATATTTTTTATTTTTTGTGGCGGGCTTGCTGGGTTCTGTATCAACCTTACAAGCATATTGTACCACATAAGCCAGCATTTGTCTATCGGCAATCTGCACAAAATTCGGGAAATTTTTTTGTGCAAAATTTTTTAAAAAAATGCTTGACTTTTTTTGGAGGGTATGGTATAATGGAAAATTCGCGGCGGTGGCGTGGAGCACGGGCGCCACCGCCGCGCCAAAAGAAAAGGAGTGACTTTTAGTCACTCCACTCCTTTACATAAGATACACGATATTCAAATCTTCATCATAGTCTACATCATTTGCAAGTGCTTCTGAATAGCCATTATCGTTATTGTAGTAACATACATCTGCATTATCAGGCAGATTTTCTAAAAGTTTTTTAAGCTCTTTTACTGTCATTATATCATCTCCTTTCGGTAAGGGCTTTTCAGCCCTCACCCAACATTGTATTAAAGTGCTCTTGTACGAGAGTTTTAATCTCGTTGTATTCATCATTCTGTCTATTGTATGGTGCTAACCACTGTACTATTTGTTTGGTTTGACGGTCAACGTCAAGACAAATAACTTTTTCATTTTCTTTTATAAGTACCGCACCATATCTTTTACCTGTACTAAGGTAACTATTCCATTCAAAACCACCGAAACAGTTGCTAAACTCATTTCCGATTTCAACACACTCATTTCTTGTTTTAGGAATATATAAGCTATATTCCATATACTTCCATTCAGGTATCTCACTCTGCATTTCTGCAAATTCACGGGCTTCTATTTCAGTTCTTTTAGCTTCAAATTCTTCCCTAAGTTCTTCTGCATAATCTTTAAGCTCACTAAAGCTCATGTCAGCTTCTTTCATAGTTCTATGAAGTAATCGACAACGCTCTTCTATGTCAAGGAGAACGGTATATATAGCTAAACAACTTGGGTCTGAAGTTTCTCCCCTTGTGGTAGTAATTTGAATAATCCTACGCATATTAGGGGGAATTGTTGCTTTTAGTTGCTGAACTGTAGCTTGAATTTTCTCATTGTATTTTTTCTGTAACACAATTGCTTTATATATTGCATTTTCATACTTTGAAACTTTTTCATAACTCTGATTGCTTCTATCAAGATGCCATACAGGGTGGATTAGCATATCCATAAAAAAGCATTTTATATTATCATGCTTAAACTTATATTTATCAAACAAACACTTTTGAGCGTTATCAAAAAATTCTTGTATAGTATTACTATTTCTTATTACATTTGAAATATCTTTTGTGGACAACTTAAATAAATAGTCTTTATTCCATACTTCCCATGTAAAGTTACGGTCGGTCGCTAAAAAGCCTTTTTTGAATGTAAGTTCAACTATAAGCTTAAATTTTCCAACCATATCTTCTGATATACCTTGCAAATTACGAGCCCTAACATATTTTTCGGCATTATAGAGATTTTCAAATTCTATGAATAACTCTGCCTGCCCTTTACGTCTGCTTTTGCTATATCCCCTATAAGCTAAAGCACCGCTATTAGAACAAGTAGTTCGGTCATATGGAACTACTTTATCACACCCAAAAGGATATACTGTATAAGTATATTCTGCATCAGGGAAAGCCAACTTAATTCCATTTCCTAATTTTTGACAAATTACTGTAGCCATTGTAAGTACCTCTTTTCTTTTGTTTTTATTAGGTTGTTTCCTTAACCTTTACAAGTAGATTATACCAAACAATAGCTAATTTGTCAAGCGTTTTTGGTAGAAAAAAGTGCACAAAATATCGGGAAAAAATTTGTGCACTTTGCCAGCAAAAAAGTGCTTGACATTTTTGTTGAGATGTGGTATAATGGAATTTTCAGCGCGAGGTGCGGGAACCGCATGGCCTCGCGCCGCCCAAAACAAAAAGCCCACGGATAACCGTGAGCCTTTGTCGGAGGATTATACAATGATTTGTCAGTTGACGGTTGTGCAAGGGAGTCGAACCCTTGTCTGTGTACATCAGCCCAGTCCACAACCTACACTCTATTTTTTGCATTTTGCTTTCTTGAAAATCAGTTCGGGTGTACAAAACTGGCTTAAAGTCACTCTGCTCTCACCCCGAGAGTCGGGACTAAGGAGTTTTTATTGTCGACTGCGTGAACCCTCATAGTGTAAAACACGCTCGTGGTTGTGGTGGATTCGAACCACCTTGCCCTTTCGCGAATGTGATGGCTCCCATTCAACCAATGGCTGAGCAAGGGAGTCGAACCCTTGTACTGCTTACCCAGTCCGTTCTACAGCCTACACTATTTTTGTCTTTTCCTGTTGAAAATCAGTTTCTGTGTCGAACTGTACTAAGTCATCTCCTCGCAATAATGGTAAGAATTGGAGCAAGCGGAGAGAGTGGGGATTTGAACCACCCTGTTGTACGTTGATAGTGCCCGAGCGATAGCTTACGTTCTATGCTCTCCTCTCTCATATTCAAGGGGTGGCGTGGCGTTGCCACCCCTTTCGGCAAGCAAGGGTCATGCCCTTGCGAATACCTTAGCACCCTTATAAGCGGTGAGTTCATCAACCGTAGTAAGCGGAGTGCGTTCCTTGTTGTCCTTATAGGCAACTGCTTTGCCCTCTTTTACGAGTTCCTTAAGGCGAAGAGCAACCTTCTGCGAAGTCCACTCTGCATCAATGGAACGAGCAATTGCAGTTGCGGTTGCAGGCTCTTCGGTAAGTGCGTTATACACATCTTCCATAGCCTTTGCATTAGCTTCGATTTCAGCCTTGGTCTTTCCACCGTTGGACTTCCTCTTTTCAAGAGACTTCTTAAGCTGAACGAGCTTATCCTTAAGCTTGTCATCTTCCTCTACATTTGCGCCACCAAGCACTGCATCGAGTGCAGATACATATGAATAATCAGTTACGTTTGCCATTATTAGCACCTCTTTCTTTTTATGTTTTTTATTTTTTCCGATTATATTATAACAAATTTTTAAGTGTTTGTCAAGCACTTTTTTATTTTTTCTTTATGGTGAAGCCCTTGTCATTGTTTAGCACCTCTTTTCTTATCTTGTGACTTTATTATATCACATTTTGTTCGGTTTGTCAAGAGATTTTTTCAACTTTTTTCAAGTGAGCCGTTTCTGTTTTCAGGCGACCACCCTACTTAAGATTTCATATTCTCTTTATCTTTTGTACCTTTATTATATCAAATTTTCTTTTATTTGTCAAGAGTTTTTTTAAGATTTTTTGTGTTCCGACTCACGAGGGAGGGTTTCTGTCTTTGTCTATCTCTTAACTGTCTTTATTTTACCACAAAGCAACAGATTTTTCAATAGGCAAGTTGCACAAATTTTGGGATAAATTTTTGTGCACTTTTTTTGCAAATTTTGCTTGACAAATTGCTGGCGGTGTGATATAATGGAAATTTGGCGCGGCGACAGCAAATGCGGCAGTCGCCGCGCCATCAAACAAAAGCAGGCACCCCTAAGGGCGCCCGCCACTCCTTTCCTTAATCTTCCATACTCTTAAGCACATCTTTAATAACTTCAAGCTGAGCAACAAGTCGCTGAATTTTCTGCTGAATTTCTGCAACTGCTTCATCAGAACAGAGATACTTAATACGTGCTTTCTGATTTTCTATTGCATTTGCTTTTAACTTATATTTCCATCTCCAAGATGTTTCATAACATTTTGTCTTTACCTTGCCAAGAACATTTGCACCTTTTTTTGCGATATACTCATGAACACCTTTTGGTAAGTCATTAAACTCTTTAAGAGATAAAGGCGAACGATTTTCGTTATCAAAGTAAAGAGCCTGCTCATTTTTATCTGCGTTACGGTACATGGTTTCTTTTCTTTGACTTAGAACGTCATAATCTTCACAAAGTGTTTGAATAGAAACCAAGTGGCAACCTGTCAACTCTCTTATCATAGAATACTGTTTTTCAGTAAACTCTTCATTGCCAAACATTTCCTTAATTGCTACAAGTGTTGAGTATTTTCTCATTGCATCTGCTACGCTCATAATTTTACATCTCCTTTGTAATTTCTACATAACTATCAAGTACCTTAAGCACACTATCTCTAAAATAGTCGGCACTTTCATCATCAAAGCTATCATCAACCGCATTTGCCATCATCATGGTCATGGTTGCTTCAGCAATTGATTCACCAATTGCCTTATCTAAGATTCTTGATACCTTGTCAATAAGTTCTTTCTGTTTGTTTGTCATTTTGTTTACCTCTTTCTTTCTTTTGTTTTTGTTTTTGTACCTTTATTATACCACAAGGTTAATGGTTTGTCAAGACCTTTTTTTAATTTTTTTAGGATTTTTTCACCGCCTTGACTTTCGGTGCACTTCCTTCATTTGATGGTTTAATTATATCACATATCGGGCGGTTTGTCAACACTTTTTCGCAAAAAATTTAAAAAAATTTTAGTTTGAGAGCCTACTGTCAAGCCAAATGCGGAGCGCGGCCGGCTGAAATGGTCGTCCGCGCTCCGCCAAATAAAAAGCTGAGCTTCCGCTCAGCTTTTGTAATAAGCATTTGGTATCTCTGCTGAAAAGTAGCAGTTGTAAACCAGAATCGCAAACCCTTCAATCTGCTTTGAATATTTGCGGATTGCGATTGCGGAAGCCGTGGGGATTACTCCCCACACTTCCAAGTCATCAATATGTTCCATAAGGTCATCGTACATTTTTTCAGTCATCTTCGTTCGCCTCCTCCATAATTGCTTTAAATAGTTTTTTGAGCGGTTCATACTCTTCGAGGTCATCTGCATACCACTCAAAATCTTCTTCGGTTGCTTCATCGGGTACACCAAGTGTAATCCAGTCTAACCAATACAGTTCGTCACCCAAGTTAATGATTTCTTCATTCATTCTCTTAACATCATTGATAATTTCTTCTCTACTCATTTGGTAGCCCTCCTTGTTTGTTTGTACCTAAAGTATATCATATTAGGACGGATTTGTCAAGGGGTAATTTGCATTTTTTTAAAGTTTTTTTCTGAGGACTACTACTAAAGCTCAATGCGGTGCCTGCGCGAAAGCAACGGCTGCACAGGCACCGCTCACTTCACGGCGCCCGCCACACGTTTATAAAAATCTTGCACATTCGCATTCATTTCCTTTGCAAAATAGTTTGCTCTCTTGGGATACTTTCGCATGAAGTGAATTGCCCATTCAGTAGCTTTTTTTTCAAGTGGCAAGTTGAAGTATAAGTAATTCTGCAACTTGTCAAAAGGTAATCTGTCAATAATCAGCTTGCACACTTGGTTGAAAAGTCTTGCTCTGTCTGAGAAGTAGGGAAAAGTTTTTAAGTGCCCGACTTCGTGAAGAATACTTAATTCCATGAGTGCAAGAGTACAAGGTTCAAATTTACAGTTCCATGTCTTGTTTACAAAGTTACAAAAATCTTTGTCGCAAGTGTCAGGAATAAGCGAGTAAGAAATAAGTTGCTTGTTTTCCGATACCCAAAACTGCGAAGTGAGTTTTGCTTTAATATTTAAACCGCAACACTTGTTGATAATTGAGGTCATTTTTTTATTCAATTTTTCCATTCTTTTTCCACCCTTCTATTGCGTTCTTCATATCTTCTTTACAATATTGAATAACGACTTTGTTGATAGTGTCTAAGCACTCACGATAGGCGGCAAGCTTGCCAGCATAGTAAGCTTCATTTACTTCATTGTCATAAGGTGTATTCCGAGTAATTGAACGGAAGTCAATGATTTCCTGTTTGATTTCCTTAATCATTTCATATTCTCTAGTTGTCATTTCCATGCCCTCCTTGTTTCTTTGTACTTAAAGTATATCACATTTCGGGGTAATTGTCAATAGGTAAATGTAAAAAAGTTGAAAAATTTTATCTTAAAGCTCTCTCCTAAAGCAAAATGCGGGCTGCCGGCGCATGAGACGTGTGGCGGCAGCCCGCCAAGAGCCGCCGCACACACTTTTTAGGAGGAAACACTATGATTTTAGTCAGTTGAGAAGGCGCAAGGGAGTCGAACCCTACTACTGAACCGTCAGCGCCTTTGTTTTTAAGAGTAGTACTCATCTACGATTTCTTTTGCAAGAGTATAAAAATCTACTCTGTTCACACCCATCATTGCCCAATTGTAAGCATCACCACTTGTGTGATATCCGCAACTGAAAGCTATGCTTTCTTCTACCATATCTTTCATAGCCAATGCAGTTTCTTCAATAAGTCTTTCAGATTTGCCGTTATAGTCATCAAGGTCTGGTATAATTTGGTCAAGTTCGGCATCCTGAAAGAAATCAAGTTTGCAGTTCCAAGTTTCAATATTTTTGTAGTTGTTCATTGTGTTTACCTCTTTTCTTATTTTCTATAATGATTATATCATACTTTTTTAATTTTGTCAAGCATTATTTTTAAATTTTCTTTTCACGGCTCTGCGGATATTTCCGTTATATCTATGAGCCTCAACTATAGTGTTAAGCACCTTAATATCATTGCATCTGTTGGCAAAGTCAACAAATTGTTTAACCGCTTCATCATAACCGTTGTAAAGCTTGTACATTTCCTGTATCAGTTCCTGTCTGTTCTTCATATCCGTACCCTCCTTTGTTCTTTGTAACTAAAGTATATCAAATTTCAGGCGAAAAGTCAATATACAATTTGCACAAAATTTGCGTAGATTTTTTGTGTAGTTTGTACAGTAAGCAAATGGCGGCAGGCGCGCGGAAGTGACGCCCGACCGCCTGCCGCCAAACAAAAATGAGTAGGCTTTCGCCTACTCATATTCTACTGTCCAATTAGTTACATATACATAGTCATCGTACTCTTCTCTGTACTTGTAAAGGTCAATTCTATGTCCAAGTCTTGACCATTCTACTGCTTGTCTGTGGTCAGCGGTCATCATGTTAGTTACTGTGTCGTGATATGCCATTGTTTTAATCTCCTTTGCTTTTTGTAATTTTATTATATCACATATCCTTTAATCTGTCAAGCATTTTTGTTAATTCTTTTTTATTTTTATGCTGTCTGTTCAATGCGCACCATATGCAAGCGCCGTGATTTCTACAAGATTTATCAATGATTTTTGCGCTCATATACTGTTTGCGGTGTTCTTTTCCGTGCTCAATTGCTTTATTCAGACTCATTTTTGCTACCTCTTTTCCTGAGCTTAGCAGTATGCTAAGCTCATTTTTCTCCAACCAAGAATTGAAATTTGTTTGTGTGCTTTACCTATTGCAAGGGCATCGCGCTTAAGTGTTACACGCTTGCTAAGGTCAATATACCAGATACCTTCGCTAAACCAGATGCCACAGTTTCCGCCATATGCCTTAATAGCCTTCATAGCTTCCCTTATGTTGCGGGTTTCGATGCCTTCAGTTGCTACCTGCCAGCCAGTCTTATAAGTGATAGGCTTGCCGTTCTTGAGCGTAAGACCGCCGTTGTTTTCAATTTTTTTGAGTGTGCGAATGTTAATCATTGTGTGTACCTCCGTTCCTTTACTGTACCTAAAGTATATCACATTTCGGGCGATTTGTCAAGGGGTTTTAGCAAAATTTTTGAAAAAATTTTTATCAGCCAGTGCCCTGCCATGTCAAATGCGGCTCGGTTGCGCAAAAAATGCACGCAACCGAGCCGCCCGAGATTTTCGGACGGCTCAGCCGTTTAGGAGGATTTATATTTTAGTAGTCTTTGCCAAGTTCAACAATCATCTCATTTGCGATGTTGGAGATGTTCAGTTTTTTCTCTCTTGCGTATTTGAGAAAAGTGGAGTTATTCTGCAGGGAACGAGTGACTTTTGTTACGGCACTGTCCCAATTTTTTGCGGTAAACTGTTCGGGCATATCCACGAGGTTTAAGTTGCGAGTGATTTTGTATGTCATTGTATTTCTCCTTTCGGGTGAGGGCTTTCCGCCCTCACGCTTTAATAATCTGTGTCTTTTACAAGAAGGGCAAGCTCTCCAGTGAAAAAGTCGTTGCCGACTATGTACTGCCTATACAGGAGTGGTCTGCCATCTTCGTCATACCAAGTAGCTGTCATATCCTTTGTGACCTCTGTCATGTAAGGGTCAAGGAGAAGGGCTTCCGCCGTCTTATTGGCGTTGTGCCAAGATGTCCAGACGGTCTGCTTTACTTTTGAGCCGTCTGCAAGGATTGAGTGGTAAGTAAGTAAGGTGTTCTTCATTGTGGTGTCCTCCGTTCTTTTGATGACTTAAGTATATCAAATTTTGGGGGAAAAGTCAATATACAAAATGCACAAAATTATAATGAAAAATTTGTGCACTTTTACTATTGACAAAATGCGGGCCGCGCGGAGGGGAGTCGGTAGTGCGCGGCCCGCCCAACAAAAAAGAGCCTTTCGGCTCTTTTTACTCCAGTGCGATATGCAGTATGATATTTTCTACATTTTCATAACCGCACTCATCTTCAGCTTCTCCGTAATACAGGTCTATGTCTGTCAGTTCCCAAGGCTCATCTGCTACTTTCGCAGTTTCCTCGGCTACGACCTCATTAACTCTTTCAGCGAGCTCTATAAGGGTAGCATCTTCATCAAAATAGAGAACTTTCTCGACTATCTCAGTATAGTCGCCATCATCATCAGTGAATCCTAAAACAAGGGTATAAGCATCGTACATAGTGTGTACCTCCGAAATCTATAGTAGTTAGGGGTCTCTCCCTTAACTCTGTATACAGTATAGCATATATCGGGCTGAATTGCAATAGGCAAAATATACAAAATTTAGGGGTAAAATTTGTGCACCCTGCACAAAAAGAACAAGGCGGCGCGCGGGCAGCAAACCCAGCAGACCGCGCGCCGAGCACAAAAAGAGAGCCGCTAAGGCTCTCCGTGTTAAAGTTGCATAATTATACATGCGTTAAGGCGGCATATCAGCCGCCGCCCGCTATCCCTGTAAGCTTTTCTGTCTTGCTATTGTGCATTTGTTAGCAAACTTGATACTGTATCCTATATCATTTACAGTTAAGTCGTTACCTTTGTAAAATGGTACATAATCTTTATACCATTTTTGGTTATGATATTCTGTTATCATTCTCTCAAAAGCTTCTCCTAAACTGTTACACTTGATACTTTTATCGATATATGTTGTCAGTTTATCAAGTGAACAAAACTTTGTGCAATTTTTGCTTGTTATAAGTTTACGTTTCAATGTTTCTGTAAAGTGCATTCTCAAATTGCCACAATCCATGTATAAAGCCTTATGTGGTAACACTCTTGTGTTGTATACGTATATCATATCTGCATAAATAAAGCCGATAATATAAGCATTGCACTTTTTCTTTGCGTTATACTTTGCTATTGCATGATTTAAACTTGTTATCATGTTATTATCTCCTTTCATATTTAAGCACAAAACCTTGCTTTTCTATTGCTATTACTTCATCTTTACTTGCATAAACTTTGCCAACAAAAATTCCTTGAAAAAATACATTGTAAATCATTGTGTTATTTCCTTTTCTTTTGGCTTGCTTGCTTATGTTAGCAAGCAAGCCTTTTTATTGTGTTTATCGAAAAGCTTTTAACTTTTCACGCAATTCCTTGTCATATTCATAGTCGTTTTTAGTCCATGTGTCTTTCATTGCTAAGAAAAACAATGCCTTTTCAATATCCTCTTTGGTTCTATGTTCTGCTTTAAACCTTGCATAAGCATTATGTTCATTAAAGTAATGTTCCCTATTTTCAAAGTATATAATACCGTCTGCTTCGGTTATAGTAGTTAAAGTGTCAATAATTTCTCTTTTTGGCATTTCAACTATTGCTATAGAAACATCACATTTTTTTCTTGTTGCGTCATAAAAAGCGTGTTCGATAATGCTTTCAAGACTTGAACACATTGTTACAAGATTATCAATTATTAAACCATATTTCATCATAGTATTATACCTCTTTTCTTTAGATTTTTATTTTTCGGCTTGCTTGCTTGTTGTGACAAGCAAGCCGTTATTTTTTAGTGATAAAAGCGCCTTATTATTTTGTAGTGTGGTACTCTTACAAGTGTAAAGCCGTCTAATTTTGTTCTATGAGCATATTTGCACTGTGTATAATAAACAGCTTTTTCATACTGATGATACATTATGCCGTCATCAACATTTTGCCGTATCCTTAATGTTGCATCAAAACCATATTTTACAAGTGCGTGCACGTGCTTAAGTGCATCGGCAAGGCTTGCGTGTGTTGTATATGTGATAGTATTGCAAGTTTTAGCCTTGTAATAGAATACAAGATACTCATAGCTAATAACAGTTTTCTTTTTCATAGTGTTCTCCATTTCTGCTTTTTACTTGTGTGCTCAAGTGCTTGTTGTTTTGTTGTTGGCTTAATGATACCACAAAAGAAAAAGCTTGTCAACACTTTTTTTTAAATTTTTTTAAATTTTTTTCAGGCACTACTTTTTCAAACAAGTGTTCGATTTTTTAAAAGGCGGGCGGGGTAGTTTTCAGGAAATTTTCGAATATTTGTTCGATTATCCCTCCACCACCCCATCCCCCCGTCTAAATGTTTTTTCAATTTACACAACTCAAATTTTCTCATAAATTACAAAATTGTATTGACAAACTACAAAATTTTTGGTATAATGTAATTGAAGGAAAAATTAAAGGAGCAGTAAAACACATGGACTCAAAATTTAAACTTATACCCCTGGATAACAGTCTAAAGACACCAGAGGCGCGTGTGGAGTTAGTCACCCGCATATGCAACGAAACTCCGCCCGAATACCTAACTAATCGCTATTTAACTCAACTATCTGATTATATCATTGAAGGTCTCCCTAAAAAAGAACGCCTCCAACATAACATCATAACCAAAAATCGCAAAACAGTCCTTAACTATCACGAAACTTCATATCAAGGATTGGCGGAGAAGCTTGAAGGCGGCGAAAATTCAATTTACAATATGATAACCGACCGCGGGAAGGAGCAATACCTTTACAAAAAAGAGGCGGACCCCTTTTCCCCTGATATAATGCGTCGTGCCCCGGAGCTGGCAGCACTGCGCGCAGCAATTCAAGATGTTGAGAAACAAAAAGCTAACGCAACAGGTCGCAAGGCTTTCCTTCTTGGTCAACAAGTTATCCAAATGCGCCAAGACCAATACGTTATCCGTGAATCAGTAGTAAAACCTATCCAGTGTACATCTGTAACACGCTCCTTTCCTGTCCTTGACCTTTCCGAAAATATAGTTGTCACAGAAAATGGTGACGTAGTCTCTGATGGTATCTGCTCAATGTATAATCCCTTACACGTGGCGGCGGTCCTTAAAAATTATACCCAGCTCAAACATGCAACTTACGGCAAATTTGATTCAGATGCCTACTACTTTATGATAGACTTCACTAAACTTTTTGAGCAAGACTTCAAAGAAAAAGAACCAATGCTCTTTGACCTTGCTTGGATGAAAATTAACGGACACACTAATGCGGAAATCCAAGCGGAGCTCCGCAACAAATATAACATCCTTCATTCCCCAGAATACCTTTCAACTCTATGGACTAAAAAGATACCTGCGGCGGTCGCTGCCCTTGCGGCGGAACAGTACATCGATTGGTATTACCTCAATGCAGTTAAAGGTAAATATAAAAAATGCAATAGATGTGGACAAATCAAGCTAGTCATACCTCGTTATTTTTCAAAAAATAAAAGCAGTAAGGATGGATTCTATTCTATCTGCAAAGAATGTAGAAAACGCGGGAATGGCAGGTCCTGAGCACATAACTCTAGCAAGACGATATCAGGATCTGGCACCGCCGCAGAAAGGAACTTAAATGGCTGAAAAATTATTTTGCCCACGTTGTAGCAAGGAGAAAGCGCCAATAAACTTCTTTAAACTACGTGATAACAAAGGGTATTTTGAAATGTGTAAAGAGTGCACATGTGCTCATATAGACAATTTCAATACCGATACTTTCATGTGGATATTAGAGAAGGCGGACGTGCCTTGGGTGGAAGCCGAATGGATTAAAATAAGAGACAAAGTCATACGCGAGAAAGGGTGGGAGAATTTAAAGACCACTTCTGTCGTTGGAAAATATTTGTCCCTTATGAAAATTAATACCTACGCAAAATATCGTTACGCAGATAGCGAAAAATTTGCTAATGAAATGGCAAGTAAGCGTCAGGCGGCAATCGAAAATATTAATGCAAGAAAAGAAATACTAGATAAAGATTTAGCGGAAGGTAAAATCTCTCAACAAGAGTATGACTTACTGACTGCCGCACCCGATGTTGAGGAACTCAAACCTGAGTTTGAAGCTCCTACAGAAGAGATGCTTGCGGAAATCGCTGCTAAATCAAAGAATGGACCAGGTGTTTCTTCTATTGGCCCAGTTACTTCATTAAACTTCTTTGATGAAAATAACTATATTCCAGAAGAGGAGTTACCTGACCCTGCCGCAAACATGAGTCAAGAGTTAAAGATAGAATTAGCTATGAAGTGGGGTAGATTATATTCCCCTCAAGAACTTCTTGCTCTTGAACAATATTATAATGAAATGATGAGTTCATTTGATATTCATGATGCGGATACACTTAATACACTTCGTCTATTGTCTAAAACTGTTTTAAAGATGGACCAAGCGATGGACCGTGGAGATACAGATACGTATTTAAAATTATCCAAAGTAGCAGATATGCAACGAAAATCAGCTAAATTTACAGCAGCTCAGAATAAAGCGGATAACATTAATACGTTTGACTCTGTTGGGGCGGTGGTTGCTTTATGTGAGAAACAAGAAGGCTTTATACCTCGCTTTGTGCCAGATGAACAGTATCCACAAGACAAGATAGACTTGACGCTTAAAGATACTCAAAATTATCTTTACAATCTAGTTACTGAAGATTTAGGATTTAGCCAACAGCTTGAAAATGCTATTAAGAATTTACAAAATAGACAGGCTGCGGAAGCGCTTGCTGAAAAAGAGACAGAGCTAGATAATTATTATAACGCTGACCGCCATATTCTTGATGATGAATCATTTGAAGATTTCTATGCTTCAGTAGAAGAACAAAGGGCGGCGGATGCTGGTATTGTAGCAGCATTAGACTTATCTCATTCGGAGGTGTGACATGCCATATAATGTTATATCAAATGAATTAAATAATCTGCTACAGCAAGATAGTAAATTAAAGAATAATGATGAATTAAATTCACTAATTAAAGTTAATACTAAGATACAAAAAATAGGAATTTCACAAGAACGTATAGAAGCATGTATGCCAGTACTTAGACAACAAATTGCTTTTTGGAGAGAGTATCCTGATATTTTTGTAGATTTTATGTGTGGCGTAGATGAAAATGGGAATAAGCCAAAAGAAACATTAAATCTATTCTTTTATCAGCGTGTATTCTTAAGGGCGGCAATACGTCACAGACTGGCATATTGTGTGTTCCCGCGTGCTTATTCTAAATCATTCTTAAGTTTCTTAACATTAATAGTTAGATGTATTCTATATCCTGGTGCTCAATTGTTCGTTACCACTGGTGGTAAGGCTCAGGCAGCTAGTATTGCAAAAGAAAAGGTTAATGAAATTTGTAAACTTGTTCCAGGTTTCCATAATGAAATTAACTGGGCAAGAGGTGCATCTAAGGAAAGTAAAGATTATGTAGAATACATCTTTAAAAATGGTAGTAATCTTGCGGTTGTCGCTACTAGTAACGCTACGCGTGGTCAACGTAAAACAGGCGGCTTAATGGAAGAGGTTATTCTTATTGATGGACAGCTATTGAATGAAGTTATCCTTCCTCTTATGAACGTAGATAGATTACTTCCGGATGGAACCAGACATGAAGAAGAAAATGTAAATAAATCTCAAATTTATATTACAACTGCTGGTTTCAAACAAACATTTGCATATCAGAAGCTTATTGAAATCGTTATTCAGCAGCTTATCAACCCCGAAGCCGCCATAGTATTAGGTGGTACGTGGCGGGTACCGGTAATGGAGCATCTTCTTTCTAAGAACTTCGTTAATGAACTAAAAGACGCTGGAACTTATAATGAAGACTCTTTTGCTAGAGAGTATGAAAGCCACTGGGTTGGTGATTCTGAAAATGCTTTCTTTTCTTCTGATAATTTTGATAAAAATAGAGTATTACTTCAACCTGAGTATGAATATTCTGGTAGAACTTCAAAATCTGGTTATTATGTACTTTCTGTCGATGTAGGTAGAAAAGGTTGTACTTCTGAAGTATGTGTTTGGAAAGTTACTCCACAGGTACAAGGAACTAGCTTAAAATCTCTTGTTATGCTATATTCATATGATGAAGAGCACTTTGGTATACAGGCTGCAAGGCTTAAAGCACTTTATTATAAATATAAAGCTAGAAAACTTATTATCGATGCTAATGGTCTTGGTATTGGTTTGGTTGATTTTATGGTTATTCCATCTACTGACCCTGATACTGGAGATGTATATCCTCCTTTTGGTGTTGATAATGATGAAGAAGGTTTTTATAAAAAGTTTAAAACTCCAGATATGGAACAAAATGCTATGTGGCTTATTAAAGCTAATGCGCCTATAAATACAGAAGCTCATACGAATGCTCAAACTCAATTGTCTAGTGGAAAAGTTAAACTTTTAGTGGACCAAAATACTGCTAAAGCTAAATTATTGGCTACTAAACGTGGACAAGAGATGTCAGTTGAAGAAAGAAATAAATATTTAATGCCATATACTATGACTTCTATTCTTAAAGAGCAGATGGGCAATTTAATAGAAGAGAATGAAGGTATTAATATTATATTAAAACAAAAGAATAAAGCTGTTTCAAAGGATAGATTTTCTGCTTTTGAATATGGTTTATATTACATAAAATTGGAAGAGGATAGTAAGAAGCGGAGACGCGGCAGCCGCTTAAAAGACATGATGTTTTATAATTAATTTTTTGGACAGGGTTTTTTAAAAGAACATCTGTAAGAATTATATTTATTAAGTGGTTATAAAAGGAGATTAAAATGAAAGCTTCAAGAGGAGAAATTACAATACATGAAATTTTAGAGAAGAATGGAATTAATTTTAAAGAAGAATATAGTTTTAAAGATTTAGTTGCCAACAGCGGTACGCCTCTTAGATTTGACTTTGCAATATTTGATGATGATGGTGATTTAGATTTTTTAATTGAATATCAAGGTATTCAGCATTATTTACCTAAAGAAAAATTTGGTGGCATGGCGGGATTGGTCAAGCAGCAATATAATGACATGCAAAAAAGAGTATATTGCCAAAAGCATGGAATTAAATTAGTTATTATACCATATACCGATGAAGGCAGACTAAGTTTTGATTATATAATGAGGGCGGCAGGCTACTAAATAGAAAAGAGGTATGCAAATGCGTTTAAATAATATTATAACTCGAGTACCTTCTCAACCTCAACAACCTCAAAGAAAATATAGAGATTTAAAAATTAGTAATATTAGTACAGTTACTGATGCTACAATCCCAAATGGGACAATGAGAAAAGTTGATAAAAGACTTACTGATAAAGAAGCAATTATAAGAGCATTACAGTTTTATGATTATGAATTTATTAGAGAAGTATCAAACTATTTCTTTGTAGCAAGTGGTATATATGGTAGATTATGTAAATACATGGCATATATGTATAGATATGATTGGTTTTTAACTCCATATTTTCCTAAGCATAAAAATCCAAAAGCTATAGAAATGATGGCGGGTAACAGAGAGTTATCAGCTGAAGAACAGAAATCTGTTGAAACTTTCTATCAAGCTCTTGATTATATGGACAGGTTTGAGGTTAAAAAGAAGTTACAATCAATAGCTTTACAGATTATTAAAAATGGTGTATATTATGGCTATTTAGTAGATGGTAAAGATAGAATGATGATACAAGATTTACCTATTAAATATTGTCGTTCTAGATGGAATCATTTAGGAAAGCCAACTGTAGAGTTTAATTTAACTTATTTTGATACCGAGTTTAAAAGTGACAAAGCTAGGAAAGAAGTTTTAAACTTATTCCCAGACGAATTTAAGAAAGCTTATAAAAAATATCAGAAAGATAAAATTGAACAAATCTTCGATGAAGATGGTGGCTATTGGGTACTGTTAGACCAGACTAGAGCTTTTAAGTTGAATGCGGGCGGCAGCGAAAGTGGCGGCTCAGGAGATGTTCCTATTTTAGCATCCGTAATACCCGCATTAATTGACTTAGATGAAGCACAAGGTTTAGCAAAACAAAAATTACAACAAGAATTAATTAAGTTAGTTATTCAAAAATTACCACTTGATAAGAATGATGAAATGGTATTTGATGAAGAAGAGTGTAAAGACATTCATAATAATGCTGTTAAAATGGTAGCTAATGCTATTGGTGTTAATGTATTAACTACTTTTGCTGAAGTAAATGTTGAAAGTCTTACAGAAAGTTCTCAATCAAGTGTAACAGAAACAGTATTAGATTCAGCTAAAGATAATGTATTTGATGAGGCTGGTGTTTCTCAGATGCAATTTAACTCTGATAATTCTGTTTCTCTTGAAAAATCAATACTTAATGATGAAGCATCTCTTTATAATATGATATTGCAAATGGAGAGAATGTTGAACGATATTATGGATTTGAAATTCAATTCTAAGAAAAATTGGTTTAAAGTTCAAATTCTTACAACTACAATTTATAATTATAAAGAAATGAGTAAGATGTACAAAGAGCAAACTCAGCTTGGTTTCTCTAAAATGTTACCTCAAGTTGCTCTTGGTCAATCACAAAGTTCTATATTAGCAAATGCAAGATTTGAAAATGAAATGTTGCAGCTTTGGGATCTGTTCATTCCTCCTCTAATGAGTTCTACAATGTCAGGTGATTTCTTGAACAATAGGACTATGGGAACAGGAAGCGGTGGTAGCAAGTCCGTAGGTGGCGGAGGTACTGCTTCAGGAGGCGGCGCAAAAGACCCTGCCGCCGAAAAAGGAGAATCTGGTAGGCCTACGAATGAATCACAAGGTAAACCTACTTCCGAAAAAACAGCTGCTAATAAGGAAGCAATGTAAGCAAAATTTTTTAAAAATTCTTGGACAGCCCTTATAAAAAAGGGTTGTCTAAGAATGATAAATATATGAATAGTAAAAAAGGAGAATTAATATGCCTACGAATTATAAAGTAATTAGTGCTCCTGAGTTTATTAATCTAGAGCCTTTAGAGGTTTCTCCATTTATTTCTTCTGTAGATATTAAAGTATTTTATCTCGGAAAGAATGATAATGGTTCTTCTATTGATAAAGAAACTGCTTTAAAAATGGCTAAAACACTTAGAGGAAATCCTATTGTTGGTTGGTATTCTGAAAAGAAAGGCGACTTTGTGGATCATGGTGAGGAACTTATCCTTAATGGTGAAGGTTTTCAGTTTAACTGTTTAACTCAACCTTATGGCTTTGTTGCTCCAGATGCAGAAGTTTGGTTTCAGCATTTCTTAGAAGTAGATAGAAATACTAACAAAGAAGTAGATAGAGAATACCTTATGTGTAAAGGTTATTTATGGACCGGACAATTTGAAGAAGCTGCACAAGCTTATAAAGAGGGAAAAGGTCAATCTATGGAATTAGACAATGAAACCTTACAAGGTGAATGGCAATTCGATAGTGAAAGTGGTTATGAATTTTTTATCATAAACGATGCAAATATTACTAAATTATGTATGTTGGGTGATGATGTTGAGCCTTGCTTTGAAGGCGCTACAGTAAGCGCTTCATTTTCTTTATCTGACAATTGGGAAGACAAAATGCACAACATGGTTAATGAATTAAAATTTGCATTGGAAGGAGGAAAAAGTAAAATGCCAGGACAAGAAAATTTGGACGAGAATGTTCAAAAAGAATCCGCTACTTTTGATAATAATCAAGAGAACGAAACTAACCCTTCTTCAGTTGAAAACAATAACCCCGATGTGAATTTTGATGATAGCGGCGACGGTGGTGATGGTGCTGCTGAAGGTACTGATTCTACTGAGGGAACCGATAATGCTAGTGGCGGTACTACTGAAGGTACTGATACTGCTGACAACGGTAATGATGAACAACAAGGTGATGACGATAAGGATGATGAGGATAAGCCTACTCCAGAAGAGGAAGAAGAACTCAGAGATGGAACTCAAAATGGCAAGAAAACTTATAGTCAAGAAGAGTATGATGCTCTGAACGCTCAACTTGTTGAACTTCAAGAGAAGTATTCAGCATTAGAAAGTAATTACAATGAATTAGCTACTGAAGCTGAAGCATTAAGAACTTTCAAATTAGATACAGAAAGAGTAGCTAAAAATGAAAAAATTGCTGAATTTACTAAATTAACTGATGAAGATAAAAAAGATGTTCTTGATAATATTGATTCTTATTCATTAGAAGAAATTGAGTCTAAGTTAGTTATGATTGCTTATAGGAAGAAAATTAACTTAGTAGATAATTCTAATGAGGAAGATAAACAAACAAATACTACTTTTAATATCCACCAAGAAACATATCTCCCGGATTGGGTAAAAGCAGTAAAGAGAACACAAGAAGAAATGATATAAAACCATAGGAGGAAAATTCAGATGGCTACATTAAAAAGAATTGGTTTTGGTCAAGTTGAACCTAACCATCTTTCAGCACCTAGAAATGGTCATGTGTATGCACAGCTCCCTATGTCTACAGCTGTAAACATTCTTGAGAACGGACAGTTTGTAAAGTATGATTACGCTAACGGAGAGTGCAATTTCACTGGTTTTGGTCCTTGGATGCTGGTATATAATGAAGAAAAACTTTACGACGAAAGAAAACAGGCACATAAAGATTGGGCTATGAAGAAAAAGGAATATAACGATGGCGTTATGACACCTAGAGTATTCTTGCTTGAGCCTGGTGACATCTACACAACAAACTGCTTCGAAGCTAATACAGATGATGAAGCAGAAACAACTGGTGTATCAGTATCTGTTGGTGATTACTTTACACCTGGCGCAAATGGTTATCTTGTAGCTGGTACTACAGCTTCAGCTAGCCCGCTTCTTAGAGTGGTTAAATACTACACAATGCCTGATGGCCAAGATGGCGTTAAACTTCAGGTAGTTAAATAATATAGGAGGATACGATAATGGCTTTAAATAGAGAAAACTTATTTGCTTTAGCTGTACAAGTAGCCAAAGGTAATCCTTCTACTACTTTCAGCTACGGCGAAACAAAACTTACATATGCAGCTGCAGAGGAAACACTTAGAAATGAACTCCGCGAGCTTGCAAAAGATTATGCAACTTACAGAGAGAATAAGAACACTATCTTTGCTCTTGTAGAGAAAGTTCTTACTGAAACTCTTCCTGTTGATGTAAAAGCTCAGTATGGAATGTTCGCTGAGATTTCTACAATTGGACAGGGTGACAAGGCAGTATTCGTTGAGAGAATTACTGAAGATGCTAAGAGACGTGCTAAGAAAAACTTTGTTACAAAAGTTGGTCTTGCTGGACGTTACGAAGTATTCATGCTTGACGGAAGAACAGTTACTGTTCAGACAACTGCTTACGGTGGTGCTGCAAGAATTGGTCTTGAAGAGTTCCTTGATGGCAGATTTACTTTTGATGAGTTCATCAGCCTTATCCGTGAAGGAATGTCAGATGCAGTTTACACAGAAATTATCAAAGCTCTTGATTCTATCGTAGCTGGTATCCGTACAAAGAATATCTGCTTCGAGTCCGAAACAGCTTTCGTAGAAGCTTCTATGGATGAACTTCTTGCAAAGGCTGATTCTATGGGTGGAAAAGCTACTATCTTCTGTACTTATAAGTTCGCTGCTACTATGGTTCCTCAGACTGGTTGGGTTTCTAACGAGATGAAGAATACTAAGTGGGCTCAGGGATATCTTGGAAGCTACAAAGGACATAACGTAGTTGTTCTTAGTCAGTCTTATACTGATGAAAAATTCAGTACAACTGTTCTTAATGACCAGATTGCTTATATCATTCCTAGTGGTGCTGAAAAGCCTATTAAGATTGTATTTGAAGGTCAGACACAGGTTAGAGAAGTTGAAGATAACGATGATTGGTCAAGATACTTCCAGACATATCAGAAATTTGGTGTGGCTATTGTTGGTCTTAACGCTGGTTTCGGTATCTACGAGAATACTAGTCTGTAATTTAAAGAAAGTACGTGGCGGCGGTCGTGAGGCTGCCGCCGCTATTTTTAAAGGAGAAAAAGGAATTAAAAGGAGAAATAATCATGTCAGATTATGTTTTAGTAAAAAATAGAGCTAGCCATAATGTTGGCTATTCACTTCAGGATAAAGGTATTCATAGACATTTTACCGCAGGAGAAGTTAAGAAACTTCCATTGGACGAAATTAAAGCTTTAGCTTGGAGTACAGGTGGTTTAAGAACCTTAAAGAAATATTTAATTATTACTGATGCAAAAGCAAGAGAAGAAATTTTTGGTACAGCTGAATGTGAACCAGAAGATTTATATACTAAAGAAGATATTAAGAATTTAGTATTAAGAGGAACAGTTGATGAATTAGATGATTGTCTTACTTTTGGTGGAGAAGCTGTTGCAGATTTAGTTGTTGAAGTTGCTTTTGAAAATGAAGTATCTGATATTCGTAAACGTGAATTAATTTTAAATAAAACCGGTTACGATATTACTACTATGATTAAAAATGAAAAAGAAAGTCAAGAAGATGGTAAGATTGTAGTAGATGATAAACCTCAGAGAAAAGCAGCTAAACCGGCGGCTCCTGAGAGAAAAGCAAGTACTGATAAACCATCTTGGAACAGTTAATATATAAAAGGAGGAATGATAATGGCTGATATAACACCAACACCTTTCTCCGATGTTTACAATTTGTTTCTATCTAAGTGCACTGACGATATGTACTTAGAATTAACTGAAGAAGATACGGAAAAAATGTTAAGGAAGCTATTAATTAGTGCAATTCATTGGTTTGAATTTCCAAGACAAAATTTAAATGACTATGATATAGATTCCGAAACTTTCAATATAGAACTAACAAGTGAAGAAGCTAACATAATTGCTACATATATGGTAATGGAATGGCTTGGTCAGCAATTAGCTCATATAGATCTTGTTAGAGAATTATACAGCGGCAGTGATTTTAAATTTACCTCACAAGCTAATCATATGGAGAAGCTGAGGGTTTTAAGAGAACAGTATAAGCAAGAGGGCTTTCATTTACAAAGATTATATAAAAGAAGAAAATTTGTAAAGTCTGAAGGCAAATATTATTCTACTATGTCACTGTTAGTTGAGAATGATACTGACAATCCGCCAGACTACGATGCTTTGTATAAGAAACTTAGAGAAGAATAATTCTCTTAATATTGTTATTACAGACCAAGCTAAAAATAATTTTGAACGTCTACGTAATCAAATCTTTAAGTTACTACCCAATAGAGAAGAAGGTGTTGACTGGGTTAGACCTTTAGATACCATTGTGGTTGAAGTTTGCGGGATGTATAAGATATTTACTCAGCAACAAGATTTGATTTTTTCATTATTATGTAAGTTAGAAGGGTTATATGAGCTAACTGATTATGATAGCTTTGGATTATTCAGAAGAACTATTTTTGAGTGTCTTAACCTTTTAACTGAATTAGAGAAACGATGTTAGATATAGACGAATTAAATGCACGAATGAACTATCGCGGCGGGCAGCGGCAAGAAAGCCGCATGCAACAGGGAAAAGAAAGGTCGCTTAAGAGGTCTTTAATATACTCTTATCAAGCTTGTACTATTCAACTTTCTGACAGTAGAGAATTTCGTGCATTAATTAACCCAGTGAAAAATTCAGAAGATAAAGATTTAAAACAAATCTCAATTCCTTATAAAGATATTTGCTTAAATGAGCCGAGAGCTGGAAAGAGGTCTGAAGGCGAACAAGTCATAGGACTTAAGCCAGGCGATGTTTTTATTTGGAAAGAAACTAATACCCATTGGCTAGTTTATTTGGAGCACATTGAAGAAGATGCTTATTTTAGAGCTTATATTATTAGATGTGACCAATGGATTATGGTTGATGATGTTAAGTATTGGGTTCATATACGTTCTTCAGTAGAAACTTCTTTAGATTGGAATATACAACATAATATAATTAGGAATAATCCTAATTATCACTTAATTATGTATTTAACAAGAAATAAGCAAACTGACGATTATTTTCATAGGTTTACTAAGATTAAAGTAGGACAAGTTGAAAATACTTGGGAAGGCGGAGAACATTTTAAGAATTGGGAAGTTGTTGGTAGAAATCCTTATAAAGGCGATGGTGTGATGGAGCTTTATCTCAAGGAAGATTGGAGCAATACTATCGCGGAAGAGGAAGAAGCTGCTAAGGCGGAGGCTGCCGCTAACGAGGAGCCTCAAGAGCAGGACCCCGCAACACCTTATATTGATGGACCTGATGAAGTTGAAGTTTATTCTGTCTTTACTCTTGAATTAAAGAATGTTGATGATTTTACTCAAACATGGAGTATTGATAATACTAAGAAAGCTATGTTTGTAACCTCTAAAACTACACAGACTACTGTTGATGTAAAAGTTTTAACAGGTAAGTCTGGTACATTTACAGTTAGTTATGGAGATTTAAGTAAAGAGATTAAAGTGAAATCTCTGTGAGATAAAGGAGACAAAAGATAATGAGAAGAGATGCAATATGTAAATGTAAATCTTCTTTTCTCTCTTGTGAAAAGGACATTGAAAAAATATTAAAAAAATTGTTCGTGGAAAGTCATCCATATAGCGAAGACTTAAAGCGACTTTTAATTATAAACACAAAAGATTGCTTGGATAATAAAACAAGTGAAGTATATAATAAATATTTAAGAGAAGCAACTCTACCCTATCTAGTTGAGCACGGTTTTATTAAAATCGTGCCCAAGATGTTGCTTCCGGAACATGAAGAAATTAAATCTTATATTATCATTTCATTTGATAATTTTACTCCAAGTGGCAATCCTCAGTTTAGAGATTGCGTAGTTCATTTTGACATTATTTGTCATACTGATTATTGGGATTTAGGTGATTATAGATTAAGACCTTTTAAAATTGCTGGAATTATAGATGGCTTACTTGATAAAAGTAGGCTATCTGGTATTGGTACTTTTCAGTTTCTTGGAGCTAATGAGCTAATTCTTAATGAAGAATTTTCTGGCTATTCTCTTATGTTCTCTGCAGTTCATGGTAGTGATGACTGGATTGAGGACAAAGAAGATGAAGAAGAAGAATGATAGATAAAACTGTATTACAAACTGGTGCTGAAATACCATTCCCGCAAGGTAAATTAATTATTCATCCTCCTAATTTGTATGAAATTGGTTTAATTGGCGGGGAAGCTGCTCTGTGGGGAGCATGCGATGTATTAACCGCTAATAAAAATTCTTTAGTTGATATGGACAAAAGTGTTTTAGATAATATATCTAACTTTGATATTATAATGTCAATAATGTTAGATAAAGATAGCAAGGTTAAAGAACAAGCAATTAACACGGTTAGATTGCTTTCGCTATTGTTTCCGAGTTACACTTGTTCTTTACAAAAGCAAAAAATAATCTTTACTAAGGGAGATCAAGAAGGTTATTTAGATGCGACAAATATTGATTTGTTCCAGCAGATAATAAGACAATTATTCGTATTGAATAAAACCAAAGGTGAAGATTATAACCCTGTTAACAAGAAGGCGGCGGCGCTTGCTGCGAAGATGCAAAAGGCGCGTCAAAAAGTTGCTGCTCAAAAAGCCGCGACCGCCGCTCAGCAGTCTATTATAGATAGATATATATCTATTCTAGCTGTTGGTGAGAGAAAAAATCAAACAGATATCTGTAAACTTACAGTATATCAATTATTTGATGAGTTTGAGAGATTTCAACTAAATGCTAGCTATGAAGCGAACATTCGTGCTAGACTTGCTGGAGCAACTGAATTAGATGACCCAGCAGATTGGATGAAAGACCTACAAACAAAAGAAGATTCTAATACAAAAAATGTATTTGATTAAGGAGGAATAAAAAATGGCTAATATTCAAGCACAGAGATTCGGTGTTCGTGAAATCTGTAATGTAGTATTTAAAGCTAAAGCTCCTATGAAGATTGGTAATACTACTTTCCAGAAAGGGCAGCCTGTTCTTTACATGGATACAGCTAAAACTTCCACCCTTGAAGGCGCAGCTACTACAGTATATGCTACTGGTGGTAGAGGAAATACTAGACTTATTGCATGGGAAGGTGAGAAAACTCTCACATTCACAGTAGAAGATGCTCTGTTATCTCCTATTTCATTTGCAATGCTTTCTGGTGCTGGCTTACTTGGTGGTGAAAGCACAGAGAATTTAGTTCATGTTCATACAACTTCTTATGCAGTAGTTGAGAAAGATACTAATGGCGCTGTTATTGACCTTAGTGATGCTCTTGCAACTAACGAGTATATTTGTCCTGATGCTCCTCTTTTCATTATGAAGAGTGCAGCTGATGGTGCTATTTACGGTGGAGTTCTTGAGGCAGAGGACCTTGTAGGTTCTACAAAAGTTCTTACTCTTACTTCTACTGCAGCAGCTACTGTAGACAATGGTGATACAGTATTTGTAGATTACTATGTTGTTAAGACAGAGAAACAAGTTACTGAGCTTCAGATTGATATGGAGCACTTTGGTGGTTACTTCTATGTTGAAGCTGATACACTTTATAGATTCCAGGAAGATGGACAGGATTATCCTGCTATCATCACTCTTCCTAATGTAAAGATTCAGTCTAACTTCACATTCTCAATGGCAGCTACTGGTGATCCTTCTACATTCACTTTCACAATGGATGCATTCCCTGGCTATACATACTTCAACAAGACTCGTAAAGTTCTTTGCGTAATTCAAGTTGTTGATGCAGCTGGTGAGACAGCAGATATTCAGTCTGTAATGCGTCATGGAGATGGTGTAAAGATTACATCTGAAGATGATACAATTGGAATGAAAGATTCACTTCCTAAGGACTTCGTAGATAACTCAGATATGGCATCTACAGCAGCTCCTTATGTTAAACCTGCAAATAGCAAAGACGATACATTAAACCCCTAATGACCTTATCAGTATCAGCTCTTACTGATACTTCTGTAGACCTGTGGGGCTATGATTGCGATGACTTGCAAGATAGCATCGTAGTAGGAGATGATAGTATTTCCGGTACATTAAAGTACATTGAGGATTACAGCTCAGCTGGATTTGATCCAATTGATGGAAACTTCATAGCCCTTAAGTGTGAGTCTAATGTAGAAGATGCTACTATTACTGTTACAGTAACTAATCCTTCAGTTCTTGATAGTGATGGTATCATAGTATTACAGATTGCTGATAAGGATACTCAAACAATTACTGTTAAGGTAGAAAAAGAAGGATATGTACCTGTTACTAAGGTTTACACACTTACTGATTTAGTATGTCAGAGTGAATAATAAGAATTGTGGCGGAGGCGGCGTTGCTGCTTCCGCCATTTTTTGTGTTTAAGGAGGTAAAAGGATGTGAGTGCTATTGGAGATTATATATACTATACTGCAAGAGATTATGAAAAAGGAGTATCACCTCCAAATTTATATAATACAGCTTTAAAACAAAGTGATGCTATTAAAGTATTTCAAGCTAAAAAATATGAATTAGCTTCTCATTTTGTTACTGGTAGACAAAATCAAGTAAAAAATAAAGAAAATGCTAAAGATGTTGCTTATTATTTAAATTTAGCTAATGCTTATTTAACTTCAAATCAACGTGACACTTTTTCTTTTAAATCTGCAGATGAAGCAAATCTTATAAAAAATTTTACTAAAGCTTTTGAAAATCAAATGCAAAAAGAAAATATATCTTCAGATTATTACCAAAGTATGAGTACTTTTAATGCTTTAATTTCTCAAGGAGAAAAAGAATTATATGATTTATCAAAAGTGGAAGAAAAAACTACAGAAGATTGGCAAAATATTTTAAAAAGAATAGATAAATTATTTAGTGATACTGATAAACAAGCTGTTAAATATGTAAAAGGGACTATGGGTAAAAGTGATATTAGTTATTTACAAAATAATATAAAACAATTAATTAATTTATTAGAACAAGGTAGTAGAATTACAGAAAAGAAAATATTATCATTCCAACAAGCTAATGGAAATCCTATTGGCAAAAAAGAACAAGAACAATTAAAAAAATGGATACGAAGATTAAAAAGTGGTAATAGTAGTTTTGGAGCTAAAACAAAAGATGCAGATAGTGAGGTTTTTCATGAATTAAGATATTTATCTCATATTTTATCAGCTCCTAGCACTCAAATATATGCTAAAGTTGGAGAAATCTTTACTGGTGCAATGAAAGGGATTCTAGCATTTGGGTCAGCAGAGATGGTAGAAAAGTATTGTGATGATATTTTTTCTGGCACTAAAATGGGTAGCTTATATGTTAAAAAAGCAGAACTAGGTGATATTAGAGCTAGAGAATTTTATGAATTACAAAAGAAAAATCCAGAATTAGTAAAAACTTTTTTTAATGATAAACATGAGGAGATTGCAGTATTTCATATAAGACAATCTCAAAATAAAGCAGATGTTACTATTCCGATATATGAAAATGGAGTAAAAAGAACTGAAGGCACTTCAGTAAAAGTTACAAGTGCTAATGAGATAAAAGGTATTACTCAAGGTGTATTTTATAATTTAATAGCAAATGATAATCAAAATAATTTTATTAATCATTATATTAATATATTTGCACCAAAAGTTACTCAACCTTATTTAGATGATAATAATCGTGGTAGTATTATTTCGCTTGCTAAACAGGATTCTGCAACCGCTAAAGTAGGAAATGAAGCTATGCGTGGTTTATTGTTATATCGTGGTTTTACAGGTGAAAATATTGCTAAAATGAATAATAATAGTGCACAATATTTAAGTATTTATAGGCAAGGTATAGGTTGGGATTTTGTAACATTTTTTGATTTATTTTATCAAGAGTATATTAGTACACAAGGAACTTTTACTGATTTAGGCATTTCGATCACTGGTAGAAATGCTTCAGATGCAAGATTATATAATGCTAATATTTTTGCATTAAACATATTACCTTATGATGAACAAAAATATTATTCTGATAAAATAGCTTCTATTATTAGAACCAGGGTTAATCAAACTTTAGATAAAATACATCAAGCTAAAGTAACTTTAGTGCTTAAAAATATAGATTTTTTATTAAAACAAACTAAAGGACAAACTTGACAAAGTATAAAAACTTTGTTATAATATAAATATAAAGTGTTAAAAGGAGAACAAAAGGAAATGAAACTGTCAGAATTAAATTTGAAAAAAGGTTTACCTGAGATTAACATAGTAAAAGTTGATGGACAAGATATTGAGGTATATTCTGAAATATCTCCAATTGATGAACACGACATTGTATTTACTGTGTTACAAAAATCTTTTGTTGATGGATATTATAGCCCATATTTAATTGATATGTATTTGACTATATACTTAATTACTTATTATACTAATATTGAACTGACCCAAGAGGATTGGGAAGATGTACCTAAATTATATGAGTTATTTACGATGAGCGGGCTTGCAGAAGAAGTATTAAATGTTATTGGTAAGAATACAATACAAGAATTACTTGATATGATTAACGCGGAAGCCGCTGCTAGTGAGGCCGCTAAACTATCGCTTGCCGCACAGTTTACTAAATATGTAGAACAGTTCCCCGCTTTAATGCAGCAAGCTAGTGATATAGTTGCTAATTTTGACCCTGAGAAGTTTCAGAATGTAATTAACTTTGCAGAAGCTGCTAATGGTAATAGACCTATTCCTCAGAAATAAATTTGGACAATTAAGACTAATTCAATGTCCTCTATTATTATAAAAAATAATAGAGGACATTTTTCTTTTTATATAGATTTCTAGAAAAACAAGGAGGAACAAGGACATGGCGGGTAAGAAAATTGCCGAGTATACCGTAGGGGTTGGATTTCAAGTTGACCCTAAAGGACTTCAGCAAGCTTTTAAAGATTTAAAAAGTATTAATTATACTGACATGATGAATATTAAACCGCATTTAAATGGCGATCAGCTAAGAGCAGAAATGGATAAAATTCGCAAATTAGCTACTGCTACTGAAAATGCTTTAATACAATCTTTTAATCCAAAGCTTAATACTTATTCTTTTAAAGCTTTTAATGAAGAATTACAAAAAAGCGGTAGAAGTGCTCAATTAGTTGTTGATGAATTTAGTCAGCTTGGTAGCAAAGGACAAGCTGCTTTAGCTCAAATGGCTAAAACATTAATGACTACTAATGTCCAGTTAAAAGAGGCTCATAGTTGGCTTGATAAAATGGGTACAACTATAGCTAATACTGTACGTTGGCAAGCTGCTACTAAAGTTATTCAAAGTATGACTGGAGCTATTCAGCAAGGTTATTACTTTACTAAAGATTTAGATAAATCATTAAATGATATTAGAATAGTTACTGATAAATCTGCTGAGAGTATGGATAAGTTTGCTCAAAAAGCAATGTCAGCTGCAAAAGCCCTTGGTAAATCAACTACTGATTATACTAATGCATCACTTATCTTCTATCAGCAAGGTTTAACAGATAAAGAAGTAGAAGCAAGAACTGAAACTACTTTAAAGGCTGCGAACGTAACTGGACAAAGTGCTTCAGCAGTATCTCAAGAATTAACAGCAGTTTGGAATGGTTATCAAATTGGAGTTGAGGGAACTGAAGAAGCTGTAGATAAATTAGCAGCTGTAGCAGCGACATCCGCATCTAATCTCGAAGAACTTTCAACAGCTATGTCTAAAGTTGCGGCAACTGCTAACATGACAGGTGTAGATATTGACCAGTTAAATGCTCAGATATCTACAATTATATCTGTTACTAGACAGGCTCCTGAAACGGTTGGTACTGCATTAAAAACTATTTATGCTAGAATATCTGATCTTAAGCTAGGTGGAACAGATGAAGATGGTCTTGGTTTGGGTGATGTATCTGGTACTCTTCATGATTTAGGTATTGAGGTTCTTGATTCTACTGGTGACCTACGTGATATGGGTACAGTTATTGAAGAAATAGCTGAAAAATGGAATTACTTAACTAGAGCTGAACGTACTGCTCTTGCTGAAGTAATGGGTGGTAAGCGTCAGTATACTAATCTTGTTGCTTTATTTGATAACTGGGATAAATATACTAAAGCATTAGATACTTCTCGTAATTCTCTTGGCACATTACAGAAACAACAAGATACTTTTATGGATAGTACAAAGGCTCATCTACAGCAATTAAATACTGCTAAAGAACAGTTATATGCTGCTATTTGGGATGATGATACTATCAAAGAAGGTTCCGATGCTTTACGTTCTATGGTTGAATCTGTAACCAGAATTATTACAGTTCTTGGTGGTGGTAAAGGATTAATAGCTAATGTTATTTCTCTTGGCACTATGTTTGCTTCTAAGCAAATTGGTCAAGGCATAGCTACATTTGTTAATAACTTTAATGCTATGACTCAAAATGCAAATGCAATTAAAGAAATTACAAATAATGCTAGACAATTTGCAACTTTATTAAATGGCAATAAGCAAACTTCTCAAGTAGAAGCATATGCTAATCAAACTGCTCAAGCTTATCAGAATTTTAATTTAGGACTTATTAGTAAGGATGAATTAGAGTCTCAAATTCAATTTCTAGATAATCAAATTCAAAAACAAATAGAACTTAATGCAATTCTTGAGAAGAATCAATTAACAGAACAGAAATTTGCAGATGCTATGGACGCTGTTGGTGCTAAAGCAGAATTTTCAACTACTAATATGGATGAAAATCGAGATGCAGTTAAAGCAGTAGTTCAACAATTGCAAGAGGAAGTTAGTGTATATAAACAATTAGATGATGTATTAAACCATAATAATGAAGCTACAACTGAAAATATTACAGTTTCTAATAGTTTAACTGATACTCAAAAAGAAAGAGTTAATAATTTAAAAAATGAAGTAGCTGAAATTGAAAAAGAAGAAGCTGCTCTTAATAAATATAAAGAACAATTAGGTGCTTTAAAAGCTGCTGCGGAGTCTTATGAAAAAGGTAACACTAAACGTAGTACCGTTGTACAAGCTTTTGGAGCTATGGGAGAAAAAACTCCTAAAGCTAATAAAGATTTATATGAAAAAATTAAAAAGATAGAAAAAGATTATACTGATGCTTCTAATAAATTAGCAGAAAGGCGTGCAAATGCTCAAAAGCAATCTAGTGAATTAAGTCAAGATGCCATTGAAGCACAAAAGAATGCATCTGAATTAAGTTTACAAGATTACAAAGATATATCTGCAGATTTAGTAGAACAGCAAAGTAGAACTTTTAGTCAAATTCAAGCTAATAAACAATTAATTACTCAGTCATTAAGTCAAGGTATTACTGGTACAATTGCTGGTATGGCTAGTTTAGAAGTACAAGTTAATAATTTATCAAACGCCTTTTCTGGATTAATAAATGAAGAAATGACTTTTGGTGACTTTATAAAAACTATGCTAATTAATCTTCCTTTATTAGCTAGTAGTTATAATAAAATTACTCAAAGTTTAGGATTATTAACTAATGCTCAAAAAATAAAAATACAAAATGATGCTTTAAGTGTAGCTTATGATAAACAAAAAGAAATTACCACTAAAAGTTTAGATTTATTAGAAAAAGCTGAAACTGGTACAAAAATAGAAAATGCTGAAGTGTCCGCATTGTCTGCTGCTATGACAAAAGCAGATGCTGAAGCAAAAGCTGCTGAAGCAGCTAGTTCTGAAGCTGCAAGTGGTGCTATTGCTAAATTAAATGCTTTTTTAATTACTCATAAAGCAATTATGTTGGGAGTTGTAGGAGCAGTAGCTGCTAGTATTGCTGCATATAAGATTTATAAGAAAAGTCAAAAAGAAGCAGCTGAAGCAACTCTTAAAGCAAATAAAAAAGAAATTGAAAAAGCAAAAGAAAAAGCAGATATCTCAAAAGAAGAATTTGATAATGTTAATAATTTACAAAAAGCATATTTAGAATTACAAAAAACAGCTAAAGAACAAGAATATTCAGATAGAAAGTTAGAACAAGCATCTTATGATTTACTTACACAGTATGGTTTAGAAGAGGCTGCTGTAGATGTTTTAATTGGAAAGTATTTAAATTATCAAGAGGCTATTAAAGGTGTTACGCAAGCTAAGCAAGATGAAGCATCTCAAGATGCCGATGATGTAATAAATAAAAGTAAACGGCAAATAAAAGCTGTTATAACTAGCGATCAAAAAAGTTTAGTTAGTTTTAAAAATCTTAGACCTGGCGAAAGTAAACGTATTGCTAATCAAAAAGATTTGGTAAAAGAACAAGCTGCAGCTTTAGGTATATCTGAAACTGAAATGTATTCTTCAGAAGAAGGTAGACAATGGCTTGAAAATTTTGTTTTAGAAGAAAAATCAGCTAAACATAATACTGCTTATATAGATAGACTTAATAATAATTTAAAAAAAACACAAGAATATTATGATAATATTGTAGAAGCATCAAAAACTCAAGCAGATATTGAAAAAACTCAAACTCTTAGTAAAGCTGGAGAAAATATTTCTAATGGCTCTTATGAAGAGCGTATTAAACAATATCAAGAGTTAAGAAAGCAAGGTATTGATGAAACTGATATTAGTAATTTAGCCAATAATTATGATGATTTAGATGGGTATATTAAATCTTTCTTAGAAAATGATGAGCATTTAAAAGATTTAAATATTAGTATTAAAGATTTAACTTTAGAACAGGCTCAAGCTCTACAATATAATATTGAACATTATGGTCGATTAAGAGGTACTGCATTACAGACATTAACAGATATGTCAATGGCTGTAGGAGATTATAATACTGAATTAACAAATAGTGCAATTGCTTTTGAGGCTTTAAGTAAAGTAAGTGCAGATAGTAAGATTACTTCTTTAAAAGATGTGTTTGAAAAAGATACCGATAAAGATGCTTTTGTTAAATTTTTACAAAATAATAATTTATCAGAAAATGATTTTTTAAATACATTTTCTATTGAAGCTCAAATAAATACTATTAATAGTTTTTATACTACTTCTTTACAAAATTTAAAAGCAACTAATGAAGAAATAGAACGCACTAATACAGAAATAGATAAACAAATTGGTGAAGTAACAAATAAGATTAAAGAAGAAGAAAATAAACTTTTAAATGACACTGAAAAAGAATTAAGAGAAAATATATTTACTAATATAGCTAATACAATAACAGATGGTTATTATAATACTGAAGAAGGTAAAGCTTTTGTTGAAAATTTATTATCTGGCGTTAGTTCTGCTATTACAGAAGAAGATGTAATAGAAATGTTAAGTAAACCTCAAGAATTCATTGAAAAATATATGTATGCTTGGGGTGATGATATCTCTGTAGATATGGAGATATTACGAAATAATATTATTGAAAATTTTGAACTTCCAGAAATTAATTTCCCTAATTGGGCGATAATTGAATCATATAAACAAGATATTGAAGTTTTAAAGAAATCTAAACAATCACTTGATGAAGTTACTAGAAACTTTAATGGTGATTTATTAACATTAAAAAATACTTTTGATGCTGCTACTAAATCAGTTGATAATATACAATCTGCTTATAATTCTTTAGCAAATGTAGTAGATACATATAATGAAAATGGTTATATAACTATTGATCAAGTGCAAGAGTTAGTAACTATGGATGCTGAATACTTAAAGTATCTAGAATTAGAAAATGATCAAATGCAAGTAGATACTAATAGTATGAATGCATTATTAGACGCTAAAGTTAATATGATGCGTCAACAAATTATTAACACTGCATATACAGCTCTTGAAGCTCTTGAAGCTGGTAAATTAGCAGATATACAAGATACTAATATATATGCTAATATTTTACAAGCTGAAACTGAAGGAGTATTAACAGAAGCTCTTAAACAAACTGCAGATGCTGTTCATGCTAAAGTTGCAGCATTAAAAGAGTCTAATGCAGAAATGGCTGCGCGTGCTGAATATATTGAAACAGATATGCAGCGCAGATTAGACTTAATAGATAAATATGTTAATACTGATTTAGTTGTTAATAGAAGTAATAAAGCTAAAGAAGAAGAGAAAGACCTTGTAGAAGCTGAACTTGATATCTACCATGATATAAATATTGAACTAAAGAAAATTGAACGTGAAATTGACCGCATCAATGATAAGCGTGAAAAATTATTAGGACAAGATTTATACAATAGCTACTCACAGGAACTTGGTGCCTTAGAAGCACAAGAAGATGCTCTTAAACGTCTGCAAAATTTACAAAAGAAAGATGCTGCGGATAAGCGTGCTGAACTTGCGGCTAATGGCGTTATGTTCGATGCTAATGGCGAAGTAAGTAATTACAATGCTATTAAACAAAAATGGGCTGACCAAGTTAATGCAAATCCAGATAATGAAGCACTTTCAAAACGTCGTGATGAATTAGAAGAGCTACTTAGTGGTTATGAAGAACTCTGGGATGAAAAGATTCCTGATACAGTAGATAAACTTACTGATGTAGCTAATGCTAAAATTGAGGCTGCTGTTAATAGATTTAACCTCCATATGGATGTTACACTCGACTTAACAGAAATGAAGCGTGCATTTAATGAATTCAGACGCGACTTTATAGATAAAACAAGAAGTGATGACTTCTCTCATTTTGTTGAAGTTTTAACTGACAATATGAAACTTAGCTATAAAGCTATGGACGAGAATGTTAAGCACGTTAATGAAATTCAAGCTGAAATTGAAAAAATTAGAGCTGGTCAGAATTCACAAATATATGGCGATAACTTAGCTAAGGCTGTTGAAGATTTAGAGAATTATAATGAAAAGTTAAAAGACGAAATGAAGTCTGTAACTGAAAGTTTAACTTCAGCTAATGAAAAGTATGCTGAAAGTATTGACAAGCTTACTGAAGCATATGCTAAACAACAGGAATACTTAGAGAAGTTAAGTCAAAACTATGAAGATAATGCTAAGTTAATGCAATTACTTTATGGTGAAAATAGAGCAAATAGTAGTGTGGCGGGAATGCTTGATCAACAAGCTAATGTGCTAGCTACATCCGCTCAGAAATATAGAGCAGAGGCTGATAGATACGAGGCTGAAATTGCTAAGATACAAGCTCAGCTTGCAGATGGTAATTTAACAACAGAAACTCGTCAAGCTTTAGAGGAAGAATTCCAGACACTTCAAGATGCAGCTCTCGAAGCAATCAATAATGCTGCCTCAGCATCGGTTGCCGCCATCGAGAAAGCTAATGAAGCTTTTGAGACAACTGTTAAAGGTAGCACATATGATATGGCTACTAAGCTATTGGGTGAAGACTTTGATACATTCAAAGCTGACTGGGAGGCTACTCAACATTATGCTGAACTCTATTACGATGATATAAACAAAGTTTTTGAAGTACAGAAGTTATCTAATAAATATCAAAAAACTCTTAATGAATTAACAGGTACAGCACAAGCTAAACTTCGTGAAGCTTATGATGCTGAACTTGAGCACTTGAGAGAAAAAGATAAATTAACTAAATATGATATTGAAAGAGCACAAAAAAAATACGATTTACTTGTTGCTCAGATTGCTCTTGAAGAAGCACAACAGAATAAAAATACTTTACAGTTAGTAAGAGATAGTCAAGGTAATTATAATTATCAATATACTGCAGATGCTTCAGCAGTTGCAGATGCTCAGGAAAAAGTTGATAATCTTCAGCAGGAACTTTACAACCTCGACCAAGAAGCTTGGAAAGATAATACTGAAGCTATAATGAGTGAAACTGAAACTATTTCTGATAAAGTTACTGAAAGTTATGTAAGACAAAATCAACAAATTAAAAAAGTACAAGATAATGAAAATCTTTCAGAAGAAGAAAAGCTTAAAAAGATTGCAGAGATTACTGATGCTGAAACTAATATCAGACAAAAGTATTATGATAAACTTAATGCTTTAACACGAGAAAGAGTTGACATTGCAAAACACGCTGAAGAAGATACAAAAGATATTGTAGAAGATTATGCAATAGAATTAGAAGATAATTATATGCCACGCTTATTTGCTACATGGGAAGATACTAATAATCTAATTGGTGAAGATGGAGAAAGAGTTGCAGAACTTATTAATCAATCTCAACAGACTATTGGTGATAAAAATGATGTGGTAACTAAGTTAATAGAGGATAATGGTATTAAAGCTGCTAATGCTTATCAGAAGATTGATGATAAGATTCAGAAAGTTTTGATTCCTACTCAAGATGCTTACATTAAGAAGATGGATGAAGAAGTAACTGAGACTGCTAAAGTAGCTAAGGCTATTGAAGAATTAGCACAAAGTTATCAAAAACTTTATGGTGATGCAGGCACTGCTGCTGAAAAAACTGCAAGACTTATTGAGCTGTGTAAAGACTTCCAGAAATTACAAGATAAAAAAGTTACTTATACTGTTGATTATAAAGTTACTGGTAATCCTGAAGCAGCTAAAGGCATGCAAGATCCTGGTGGTAGCGGTAACGGTGGAAATCTTGGTAATTTTACTAATAATATAGGCGGAGGTTTAACAACTGGTCCAAATAAATTATCATTAGATGCTTATGCTTCTTCTAAAAAAATATATGATGAAAAAGGCTTTTTAACTAATCATATAGGAGAACTTACTAATAGTATTAATAGTTTCTATTTAGGTGATAATGATATTCTTACATATGATTTTTCTGGTATACAAAAACTTTCTTATAAAGCTTTAGATGAATTATTATCTTATAGAAATAACTTAGATGCTATGCCTTTTGAGAAATATGGACTTGAAAGAAATGGTATAAGAGCTAAATATAGTAAAAGTGGTAAAAATATTTATATCCCTTGGGCTTCATTTATTACTCATTATATGGATAGAATAGGTATTGATCCACTTCAAACAGAAGGTTTAAGTGCTATATTTAGAGATATTGATAATAAAGAAATAAAAAGAGCTCCAGCTAATCCTTCTTCTCCTCAAGCAGGACAAGAATTGTCAGCATTATATGAATTAATGCGTAATAAATATTTACCTAATAGCTGGGCATTTAAGTCTGGTGGTTATACAGGCAGTTGGGGAGACTCTGGTAAATGGGCATTGCTTCATCAGAAAGAACTTGTACTTAATTCAGTAGATACTGCTAACTTACTTGAAACAATTAAATATCAAAGAGAAATAAGTCAGATGCAGATGGCGGCGGCCGCTACATCTGAGAAGACACCTAGCTCAATGACAGTAGGTAACCAGCTTGATCAGAATGTATACATCGAAGCTCACTTCCCTGGCGTACAGAACTCAAGCGAAATTGAAGCTGCACTTAATAACCTTGTTAATGCAGCAGCACAAAGAACTAATTCAAATTTATTATAATGCGGAGGCGGTGGTCCTGAGGCTCCTCAGGACCTGCTACCCGCGGACATTTTTGTTAAATTTGATAGCTATTTTTTTTATTAATATAAAATGATAGAAAGGAAGTAAAAGGATGATTACTATAGATTCTGATTATGTGTCATACATAGGTAAAACAGAAAATAAAGGTATGGAAAATATCCGTACTGAAGATATATTCTATATTGATTCATCATCTAGACAGATTATAGTTCCTGACTCTTGGACTGCTGTTGGTACATTACAAGACCATTTAGCTGAAAAAGTTTGGTTTGCAGTTGATAGATTCTTTGATGACAGAGACTTTTTAGTGGACTCAAATCAAATAATGGTTAATTATATAAATGCTGCTTCTGAAGGTTATGTTTACAATTGTAAGAAATGCGAAGATATTTATGTATGGGACCCTGCTAGTAATGAAGTCCTTGAAGCTGAACCTGGAACAGCACCTACTGGTGATGAATTACAAAGATACAACAAAGTTTTATTTGCTTGGAGAATCTCTCAGAATGTAACTAAAAAGACAGGTAAGATTACTTTTGCAGTTAGAATTGGTAAGTTTACTGTAGATATAGATAATTCTGAAGTAGAAGTTGACCCTGAAGGACAGGATTGGATTTGGAATACTACTATTGCTTCACTTAATGTATTAGAGTCTATTTCTTCTGAAACTGGACTTGATGATGAAGGCAATGAGTGGGGTATTGGTGATATTGCTAGATGGTTTAAGTCTATTGCTGTTGCTCAGAAATATTTAACAAGTTTCTTTACTTTAGTTGGAGATTTAGAGAGAGTAGCAGTTGGACCTAAAGGAGAATTTACTTGGCAGTATTATGATTATAATTCTACTACTGGCCAATATGAACTTATACCAAAAGGACCAGAGGAAGAGCCTCCTTTTGATGTTCCAAATAAATTTCAAATGATTACTACTGCTGGAACTTTAACTACGGCAGAAGCTCCTTGGCATTATAAACTATGGATTAATACTAATACAACAGTTTCAGATGTATTAGTGCCAACAATTAATGATGGTGCACCTACTACTGAAGATGTATGGAGTAGCTCTAAAACAAGTGCAGTAATTAATGCAACCTCTACTGCTGATAGAGCATATACTGATAGTAAGATATTAAGTACGACTGCGGCAGGCGGTACTACAGCAGCATGGGCGACTAATCCTACGACATCCTATATACAAGCGCAATTCGGCACCTCATCAGCAACCGCCGCCACTTCTGGAATGAGTGCAAGTGGAATTAGAGATTATGTTAAAGCACAGTTTACTACAACTAGTAACGTAAGTAGTTCAGCTGGTTGGACTTCAAGTGCAACTAAAGATTATGCTGATAGTAAAATAGTTAATAATCCTGCTAATACATCAACTTCTGTTGGTTTATCAGCAAGTGCTGTTAAAGATTTTATGAGCACTAATTATTTATCTACTTCTACTATTGATGATACTGCTACTACATCTGTTGATAAAGTATGGTCTGCTAATCAGAGTAAGACTTATGCTGATAACAAAAAAGTAATGGTAATAAATTGTAGAAGAAATAATAATACCATATATGATCTTGATGTTGCAGATTTATATAATAAAATAAATAATGGCATCTATGTTATTTTATATGAAACAACAGATGATTTATTCTATACTTTTGAGTGTTTTGAGCCTGCAAGTGCTGATTATGATTGGTCAATGATATTTACTACTGCAAATCTTGCTTCAAATAACCAATATTATACTCGTAGAAAAATCTATTGCACAAAAATATCTACACAATATTATGCTACAGGTGGCTCAGAAGAAGATAAATATTTATTAGTTTCTACACCTACTACAGACGATATTGGTAAAGTACTTACTGCTTTTATTGGTGAAAGCGCTAATTGGGCTGCAACTCCTTCTATACCAAGTTTACCAACTGCAACTTCAGCTGATGAAGGTAAAGTGCTTATGGTTGATAGTAATGGTGATTATGTACTTGGTACTGTAAGCGGTGGCAGCCCTCAATATATACAAAATAATATTTTATCAACGGAAAGTGTAGAGGTAAATTGATATGTTACTAAAAAATTTTTATCTTGGATTGCGTGATGTTATCAATAATAGCTTCACATCATCAATAAAAACTATTAATAATGGAACTATTGATATATCAAATATTGATAGTAGTGCTCGACCAGCATTTTGTGCATTATTTAATTCAAGTGGTACAAAATATCTTAAATGTGGCACAGGTACAACACCAGCTACTGCAGATGATTATTGTATAGAAACAATAAATACTAATTTAGCTGTTTCTAATATTACAACAACTCTTACTGCATCTAATAATTTATTATATACATTATCTTTTAGTGTTACAAATAATAGTAGTTCAACTATATCAATGTCGGAATTTGTTTATGGGAAAAGTAAGAATTCTGATTTTTGGGAACATCTTACTTATATTGGATACAGATATGTATTTTCAACTCCTATCGAAATAGCAGCTGGACAAACTAAAAATATTACAGTTACAATTGATTTAACTTAAAAATAAAACAAAGCCCTTAGCTTTTAATTAAGCTAAGGGCTTATTTTTTTATGCTCAAAATTAAAATTTTTCACCATGCGAGTTTGTGTTCATCGTCTTTAAAATAACTTAACGCAATACAAATCGCATCAGCTGCATCATCATTTGTTACTATATTATAAGTATCTTTAACATATTGTATATCTTCTTCCTTTAAAGATGCGCGCTTAACGCCTCTACCTTGTTTGATACCTAACTTACTTCGCCAAGAGGAAGGATATATATATTCGATGGCGGCGGGGCAGGTATCGTGGAGCATGAAGGCAACGGATGCTTGCACCCACATAAGTGTTTTATATGTCTGCAGATTCAGACCTCCATCTGGTCTTACTTCTTCCATAATAATTTTATCTATTTTATAGTTAGCTGAAAATTTTTCAACAAACTCTTTTAATTCGCTTGTTATCTTTTGTATTCTTTTAATTGTATCAGTACTTGACGCTGTTAAAGTAGTATATGCTATAATTTGTTCGTCTTTTAATAATGCAACACCTGTACTTTTAGAACTTAAATCTAATCCTAATATAATCATTGACTAGCCTCCTAATTTTTTCTTCATTATAACAAAAATTTTTAGACTTGTCAAGGCATAAAAAAATGAGCCTCTCTTTCGAGAGGCTCCTCATTAGTTAGTTCCGGTGCTGCCGAACCCGCCATCACCGCGTTCGGTCTCAGACATATCTTCTACATTATCTGTAATTTCAAAATTTACTATACAATATGGTATGATTACAAGCTGGGCAATTCTATCACCTTTAGCTATTTCTCTTGTTTCATTACTGTCGTTATGAAGTGCTACTATAACTGGTCCACGGTAATCCGCGTCGATCACACCTACACAATTAGCTGGCCTAAGTCCCTGTTTAGTAGCTAGTCCTGAACGAGCAAAGATAGCGCCAAATGTTCCTCTAGGTAATTCTATTGAAATGCCAGTATCAATTTTAACAGTCTCGCCTGGGAAAATATTAACCTCGTCATGCGAATACAAATCAAGCCCTGCCGCACTTGCGCTACCTCTTGTTGGAATAATGCTATCTTCAAATCTTTTTACGATTTTAGGATTATCTATTCTAATAGCATTATTATCTATTGTAATTATATCGTCTGCCGTAATCATATTAAATTAATTCCCTTTCTTTTAAAAAATCTGATAATTTTCTTTGTAAATTATCATAATAACTGATATTTAGTAAAGGAATATTATTTTCTTTACAATATTCTTTTTTTAACATATCATTATAAATTTGTGTTTCAAATCTAGTTTCTCCGCCAAAATATTCAACAGGTTGAAAATGTTGAGGACCATCATATTCTATCAATCCAACAAGTTTGTTATTTTTAAAAAGAGCAAAATCAAAACGTAATTTATAATTATTAATGCTTCGTAAATCATCAAAAGTATATTCTTCTCTAAAATTTACATTATTTTGCATTAAAATATTTGCAATATCAAGTTCACCATGACTACGTTTTACTCTTCCACAGCTAGCTGTATTATTAGATAGTAACCTATGAGCAGGAACTAATACATCTGTTCTATTACACCCGCAATGGCATGCGCAACGCCATATGTTACCTTCAGCATTTTTACCTACTATTTCTATAGGTTCTAGATTACCAAAAAGTTGCCCTTTTAAATCTTTACTATGTTTTTCAGCATTTAGTTCTTTAGATTTGCAACCACATGATTTAGTTAGTCCTCTACGTAAACTATCTCCTAAAACATCACATTCATTGCCACATTGACATTTACAATGCCACATAACTTTATTACTATTTGAATTAAATGGAGTTCTATATAAAACAGTTAAATATCCATATTTATTATTAGTTTCATCAATAAAAGCAGGATTAATTTTACAAGGACAAGATTTAGAACAATGTGTTACTTTATTAGCTCTTAAATCTGGACCTCTAACTATTTTTGTTTTACCACAATCACATTTGCATAACCAAGCTCCACGTCCATTTGAGTCTTTTGCATATTCTATTACTGTTAAAGAGCCATATTTATTACCAATTTCATTTATGCAATTAGCTCTCATTAGAAAGCCTCATTAATTTTAAATTCTACAATTACATCATTCTCTGGCTCTTTTTCATCATTAAAAACTAATGTAGCTTTTACAAGCTCATATTCATCAATAATTTCACCTTTAGCTTTAACTGTTTTGTGTGCATATTCAAATTTTTTTAATTCAAACTTTGAGTCTGCTTTTAATTCATTATGAAGCTTTTCAACTTCATCAACATTTGATACTCTAATTGTTTCTACTACAGATATAATTTTTTTCATTACTCATGCTCCTTTAATTCTAATGTAAATTCATAATCAAAATTTGTTTTGGCTTGCATTAAGTGAAATAACTTGCTACCAAAATTTTTATTGCCTATAATTTGAACACTATTAGGCTTTACTTCAGATATAGTTGAAATAATTTCACTTGGTACTTCATTAGGTTTAAGTTGAAAAGTACCTTGTTTAATTATATTATCATTATCTAAATCAAGTGCGTAATATCTTTGGCTACGTCTAACTGGATTTAAAAATATATATACAATTTTACCTCTGTTATCGTTCATTATAAACCTCCTTCCCAACATTCAATAGTGTTTGCATTAGCGGGGAAGAAATAATATAAAGATACTTCATCACCGTCTTGTATCCACAACTGAGCCACTTCATCATTTGCATCGATTACTTTAGCCCTACCTCTTGATTTAATACAAGTTTTTAATTCCATAGCTAATCTATCGTATGCTGTTGCACTATGTTCACCTATATTAAAAATTGTATAATCAGCTTTTTCTCTACATAGTAACATATAATATTTATTATTTGTATTAATAACCATACTAATAACTTTTTCAAGTGATGCTGCAATAGCTGCTTTTGTCATTGGGTACATTTGGCTTACTACTCCTTTTTGCATATCATAAGCTGTACCTAATTCTAGATGTGCCATTCCTTTTATCTCCTTTATTAATGTATAATGTAGGCGAGGATTTGCACCTCGCATAACTAAACTTACAACCTATGTACACTTGGTGTTAGTCTTATGCCGTAAGCGTCTACCTTTTCCGCCACTACATTTTTATTAGCCTACATAAGGCTTGTCTTTAAGCCTTAAGTTTTGATTGTATCTTGATAATGAATATAAATAAATTTTAAATTCATATAATAATAACTCTAATTCACCTTTAGACATTACTATTACCTCTTAATTATATTATATCAAATTTTTTTAAATTTTTCAAGTTAATGGTTCTGTCATAAATTTGAGATTGATAATCCAATCCTGTCCTGCATTAGCATTCCAACAGTTACCATCTTCACCTTCAAGCCATACTCTAATAATAAGCTTTGTAGGTTCACCATATGTTTTACCATCACCTGCAGCAAGAGTAGCAATAACTACAGTGCCGTCATTCTTTGTGATGTTATTCCAAGTTGGTGTATCAGAAGCCACAGCATAAATACCTGATGTTCCAGTTGTACGTCCATTATAATTATCTGAATCAAGTATACCATCATCAATACTTGTAGGGAAGGCGGCGGCCGCTTGAGTGGTATCCTCAATAGCTTCGTCTCCACCATCTGCTAATGTAATACAGCCACCATTTACTCCAGCACTATCTGTTAAAATAGCAACTCTAGCAGCTTGATAAATATCATCAGTATCATCATTATTCTCTTCAGATTTATCAGTTACATAGCCACATACATAAATATCAACATCTTCTTGAGCTGATGTTCTTAACCAAACAGGAATATCAATGTAGTACCCATCGTCGTTAGTGTTATTCCATGCGGTTGAAGGAACAGGTGTCCATTCATCACTATCATTCATATGTGATGTTGCAGCTTCAGTAGCGGTTGCCGCATAAAAACTTGCACCACTCTTTAATGTTCTACCTACTCCATCAGCATCTGGAGTATAGTAAATTGTTTCTCCATCTATTGATGAAGCTGGCATAATTTTGCCGAAACTGTAATAATGACTAATTAAAGCTGAATTAGACCAGTCATAAATACTTGAGGGGTCCTCACCACTTAGGTACCCGCCATTTGCAGCTAAGCTATTGCTTTCGCTTGCATCTGTGATTTCGCCTAATGAAATCTGTAAGTTTTCCGGCATGGTAGCGGTGACTTGTAGACCGTAGATTTCTACTTCTTTACTCATAGTGAACCAAGCATATGTTGAAGTTGCTAACATAGCCATTGATAAAAGAAGCATTAAGAAAGCGGAAAATAATTTATTCTTTTTCTTTTTCATACGCTACCTCCTTATAATTTTTTACTGTGTTTAAACCTATACTGTACCTCTTGTTGTTTTCCTTTATTAAAAGCAGTAGTGTAATCGCCGGTTAAGTATCCCGTAACCCTACGCAGCCTCTGTATGTGGTATCCGCCGCACTGTGGACATGTTTCATTCATATCATCAGTATATCCACAATCCATACATGTATCACAAGGTACGTTAATAGCAAAGTAAGGAATATCTTTATCCATAGCATAATTAACTACAGTTTCAAGAGCTTCTAAGTTATTCTTTGCACTTGCATCAAATTCTACATAAGTAATACAACCTGCAGAACTATAACCTGTTAACTGGCTTTCAATATCAATTTTCTCGAAAGGTGACATCTGCTTCCAAACAGGTACATGCATTGAGTTAGTAAAGAATTCTTTATCACTAACATTAGGTATTTCACCATATTTGGCTTTGAACTTTTTCATGCTAGTGTAACATAAGTTTTCTGCCATTTATACCCTCGGTTTCCCGATATTTATTAGGGGACTAGACTATATTTTCATCTTTATATTCTTTTACCAAATATAAAGAGCCTTATCTTTCGCTTAATAGCTACTCTACTCACTTCTTTGCTTAAGTTTTTCTCTTAAGCTATGTTTTCGATAGTCGTTAGAGAACAAAACCTTTTTCTTCATACTCAGACAAATATCTAAACCAAAATCCGCAACGAGGTTTGGTTTTTACTTTATGATTACATTGATTTAATATAGTTGTTTTTGTTACTCCTATTTGTCTAGAAGCTTCACTAACTGAACCATATTTATTAATATAATCTCCATTTAAAGTAAATTGACATACAGGAATTGATTGACTATCATCCCAGCTGGTATCATTTCTTGCCATACCTTCATCATAAGCTTGTTTAGTATTTTCAGAAACCGTACCCCATTTCAAATTAGTGTAATGTTTATTTTCTTTATTACTATCTAAATGCATTACAATAGGATAATTATTAGGATTTGGTATATATGCTTCTGCAACTAATATATGAACTCTACGTTGCCTTTGTCCAATATCATAAGTAATATTGCAATACCAATATCCATGATTTAAAAATTGTGCTTTATGAAGAAATTTATTATTACCATAATCTTTATATATTTCTCCAGAGGGAGTAATATAATCAGTAGAACTACCTTTAATTAATCTCATTTCTTCTTTAATTTCTGTTTTGTCAATTAACTTATTGGTTAGTTTTCTTGCAGCCATTTGTTTAATCTCCTTTTTATATTTTATTTGTTATATAATATAAAAAATTAATTAACACAAATGAGCATTTTTGTCCAATAATTTTAGGTTCTATCCTACGGGATTAGCTTGCCAATTAGGTTTAGCCTTTCTTACCAGCTTATTACGCTTGCCCGTTTAATAAGGTTCTTTTTTCACATAGTCACCTATGCGACGCCCAACAGTAAATTTTTAGGCGTGTAATACACTCCGAAGTTAAGTTTGTACGCCTGTTTAAAGGCTGCACATTTATCTTTGAACAGTTGTTCAATTTCTTTTGCGAGGTCCATACCATCAATTGTGGTATGGTCTGTGCCAATTAAAATTTGTAATGTTTCAGCCAAACCAATTTGTCCAATAGCAAGAGTTCCATGTTTAAGTGCACTTCTTATTCCTTCAGCTGGCTTATAACCATACATTGTTCCGTTCTCATACATAAATTTTGCGGAGGCGGGACTCTGGCTGCATATATACTCAAAGCGTTCAATGAGCATATCTTTAGCTTCATCTATTTTAATAGATAACAATGTCATAAAGTTTGCTATAATATCAGCATCTATATCACTTTCTTCTACTGCTCTCATAGCTAAAGTAGGAAGTATAATAGTTACAGGACATATATTACCACGGCCATCTTTTTTCTGACCAAAGCCATTGATATCCCATCCATTAGCTGTCCTACATCCCATTGTGCTAAAGTATGTAGTAGGGTCATTAACATCATAACCTGCATTACCAGACCAATCAATATTAGCATAGTTGGGATATAATCTCTGACTAGTCGATTTAAGTGCTAGCTGGAACAAATCATAATTAGGATCGCCAGGGTGTCTATTTATTCCCTTACCTAATTGGAAAATACTACAAGGGAAAATAGGTGTCTTATGAAATTTACCAACACCTTTAATAGAGCCTTCAAGTAAAGCTTTAATTACTAATCTACCTTCTGGAAGTGTACATGTACCATAGTTAATACTAGTAAAAGGTAACTGATTGCCAGACCTTGATTGAAGTGTGTTTAGATTATGATACATACCTTCAACAGCTTGTTGAGTTTCTCTAACTGTCATATCCATAGCATATTGATATGCTTTACAACATTTTGCAGTGTGAACTAATGCAACTGTATCAGAATCGGCAGTTAAATTATAATATGGCTCAATTGGCAATTTTGATACATCAACATCAAGGAAGAAATGATCTTCATTACCTTCATCAAAATATTTTAAACCATCTTTGAAATGTTTCCAAAAACTTTTTCTTACATAAGGGACCATTGTCCAATCAAGATGTGTAGCGGAGACGCCGCCAAATTGCTGCAATGACTGCAATTGAAAAACAACTGCTAAAAGTTGGAAAGCTGTATTAATACTATTAGCTGGTCTAACATCAGTTTGTCTAGTATTAAATCCATTAGCTAGCAAATCATCAAATGGAATAGACAAACAATTATGCATACCTACAGCATAAGAGTCTAAATCGTGAATATAAATTTCATTATTCAAATGATTTTCTCTACTCTTTTTACACATACAAAAATCAAGAGCATACTGTTTCATAAGCTCATTAGTAGCTTCACCGCGGCGCCCGCCAAATGAGTGTTCATCAACGTTCGCATTTTGATTCTGCACATTTGAAGCTTCTATTTTCTGCCCTATGTTCTTGATTAAATCAGAGTTCCTATTTCTTTCTCTTGTTCTACCATCTCTGTAAGTAATATAAGCTCTAGCTACATCTTTTCTTTTACTGGACATTAGTCCTCTTTCAACTAAGTCTTGTATTTCTTCTACAGAATATATATGGTCGCCTTGTTCAAGCTCATGTTCAATGTAAGTTGCTATATTATTTGCTTTCTCTTGAGCATACTCACTTACATCTCCATCTACTGCGGCAAACGCTTTAAGCACCGCATCTTCAATTTTGCTACGGTCGAATACTACATTACGACCATCTCTTTTGATAATAAAAAGCATCTTTACCTCCTAGTTAGTTAAATATTTTTAGGATAATATATATCAAAAATAAGTATTTAATCTTGTTTTAAATCGTCCAAAAAGCTTTCTAATTCTCTTTCATTAATATCATATTCATTATTATAAAACTCATATCTGAAAGGAATATTAGCAAAATCTTCTGTATCTTTCATAAACCTTCTACATACTTCATGTACATCTGGATAAGCTTCTCTGTTTAAACATCTTATTACTCTTGCCTTATCAGATGCATGAACTAACACTGGAAGCACTTGTACTCTTTCATCTTCTAACAATATTTCTATTCCTTGAATATTAAATACTCCTACATTAACTTTATCTGCTTTTAAAGAATCAATAGGAGTACCATAATACCACTCTCTAAAAGATGTTGCTTCTAACATATCTCCATTTAATACTTTATCTGTAAATTCTGAATCGCTTAAAAAATGATAATCTACTGAATCTTGTTCGTATTCACGCGGCAGGCGGGTAGTCGCGCTGACTATCTCATTGATGTCAGCGTGCTCTGCATACCACTTCTGGATTGTATCTTTACCAGCCCCGCTAGGACCGAACAAAGCTAAAATTTTATATTTCATTCTGTCTTTGCCCTTTCACTTTGAAGAACTAACTCTCCATTTTCTGTTACATCATTTATCTTATACAATTGATGTGTTGGTGTATCTGCGTAGGTTTTTCCAATGAACATGTCACCACGTCTGAATCCTGTTATCATAAGTTTAGTTCCACGCTTAAACCAACCAGCTTCAACTATTTTCTTTTTACCATCTTCTTGTAATTGAGAAATCTGACGTTTAAACATTGCATAAAAATCTTTTGTAAACTTAACACTAATAACACCTTCAGTTGTTAATAATGATATTGTTGACTTACTATCGTTCTTTCCAATTACTGTTCCAATAATTACTGAAAGTTGCCATAATGGAATATCTCTACCATTACGTCTAAAATATCTGGCGGGAACCGGATCCTCAGGCAGCTCCTTGAACTCCTTAATTCCAAACATAGCTTTATCTACATGTGCTAATTCATGCTCATTATAATAAAAACATAAACTATCCATTTCCCACTTAGATAAATTACCTAATGCATACTTATCCCAACATTCTTGGAACAATATTCTATTATATTTTTGTAACATTTCTTTTTGATGCACTTTAAGATACTCTCGTGGCACATCCATTAATTTATCATAAATCTTTTTCCAACTCTTTTTACTTATTGTATATAATTTAATATTTGCATTATAATTAAAATCTAATATCTTTAATTCATCAATTAAATCTTCAAAATCAAGATATTCATTTAATTCACTTACTATCGTTTCATTTAATACAATTTCTTCTCTGTTACAACGTGTTTTATTAAATTTATATAATGCTTTATATATATCCATATTATCTGGAAGAAGATTCTTTTCTATCAACGCATTAAAGTTCTGCAAGTTAAGTCTGGTCTTAGGCTCACATATCTTTGAGATATAATATGCCATGCTAGCTTTACGTACATCCACACCGACGCCCGCCGCCCATTCTTTATCTACATTATCAAATGCGCCACCTTTAATTAATGCAACCATTGCAGGTTTCTTTAAAGTTACCTTATTCATAAAATCTTTAATTGATACATAAGGTCTATTTCTATAAATTTGTTCAATAACTTCATCATTTACATTTGTTAAAGGTTTGAAACCATACATGATAGTTCCATTTTCTACATCTGGTTCAAATGTATAACCTGACTTATTAATATCTAATAATGATACTTTAACACCTTGTTGTTGTATAATACCAATAGCTTTTGCTATCTTTTCATAGTTTGTGTTTGAAGATTTCTTTTCTTCTTCATCATCTTCTTCTACATTATCATCAGCTAAATCTGCATCTTCTATTGGTTCATCTTCTATTGATGCACTATTAACTATTAAACAAGCACAATTCCAATAGATAGGATTCCATTTAGTTGCTATATATGCTGTCTGATAGCCAATAATTGAGTAAGCTAATGCATGAATTACTGAGAACGCATATCCCATCTGAGGACCTATACCGAACTTCCATATATAATGTCCAAGTGCACTAGATTTAGCTGACTTTAATACCTTCTCTCTTAAGTCAGGTATCTTGTCCATTTGTTTCTTACCAACTATTTTTCTTGCTTTATTTGCATCTGCTAATGAGAAGTTACATATCTCAGGGTCCATTAACATCTGCATAAGCTGTTCCTGACTCGGTGGAACTCCATATGACTTTAAGAAATATGGTTCAATAACTTTAACTTCTTTATCTGTTAAGTTATATTGTTTCATTTCATCGTACCATAATGAAATATTATTTTTAAATCTTGCATATTTATCAAGCGGAGTTTCTGCACCTTTTTCAGATGCCATCAATCTCATTTCTGAGTTTGCATCTGTAAGCTCTATAATTGTTTGCGGCTGCACCTTCTTGAGCGCCGCCACACCAACATCTCCATCAAACTGAAACATATTAATAACTTTACCATTTTTAATATTATCCCATACATCTTTTTCATTTAATGGCATAACATTCGGATGAAAATATTTATTATATATTTCTTTAATACTTAATGTCTTAGGAAGCTCATTATATTTTTGAAGAAGTTTAATTGTTTCAAGAAGTTTATCTTGAACATCTGTTACAAGGAAGTCATACTTTGTTAATCCTGCTGCTTCCGCATCATGAAGTTCATATTGAGTTATAACATCTCCACGCGGAGTCCGCATAAAGCATGCATATTCATATGGGTCTTCATCGAAGAAGATAACACCAGATGCATGAGAACCTCTACTAACTACAAGACCAGATACACCTAACATAATATCCAATAGACCAGGATACTTGCCAACTTCTGCTAAGAAAGTTGTGTTAGGCTTTCTATCTTTTTCTTCATTACCATATACTAAGTCCTGCATTGAATACACAAATCCTCTTTCTTGTGGAACAAGAGAACTAATGTACTGTGCAACATCTATATCAATACCTTTCGGATACTCTTCTGAACGATAACCGCTACATGCTATTTGAATAGCTCTTTTTGTAGATGCTGTACCAAAAGTTGCTACTAATGTTGCACCAAAATATTTCTTTGCTATTGGACTTATATCTGCATTGAAGTTCTTTGCTCTATCTTTACAAATTTCACTAAGAACCTTAGGTCTCTGGCTTGGTGAGATATCAATATCAATATCACCAAGTTCTGCACGCTCTTTATTCAAATCGTGTTATCCACCATTTCTGATGGCACAGACTATATCTTATTCTTTAAATATTTTCTATCAAATAACCATAGTAGAATCCATTTCCTTTTTCTGACCTTGCATTTTTTAATCCAGTTCGTGCACTTTCAACACTTTTTGTTCGTGGTATATTATTTTCAATAAACCATTCTGCGCAATCTTTAACTGAATCAAATTCTTTTTCAAAACCATCTTTTGAAATTTTAATTCTTTGCCCGGCAGCTTGTCTAAAAGTAAATCTTGGAATATTATTTTGATTTAATATATTATCAACTGTTGAATGGTCTATTCCAAAATTTAAAGCTGTTTTTCTAGCACTTTTTGTTTTGTAGTAATCTTCTATAATTTCTTTATTTGGAAGAATTTTATGATATTGCTGACCTCCAAATGTTTCATTATAGCCTTTTACAAAACTATTATAATAATCAATCCAATAAATTTCTGCTTTATCTAATTGCTCAAAAGTTTCTATATTATCTTGCAACACTTCAAAAGTAAAATTTTCAACTCCATATTTTCTAATTGCTTTATATAAAGTTTTATTTTGATCATTTGGATGAGAACCAAAAGCATGTGCTTTATGTTCTTTCCATCTTTCTTCAGCAGTTTTTATTGTTTGACCAATATAACTTTTATTATTTACTGTATTAGTTATTTTATAGATTAACATATCAATTAATCTCCTTTCATATTTATTTCTTTCATTGTTATATGAAAATTAGATTAATTGAATTCTACCACTTTGACCAAAATGGTAGAAAATATTTAAAGATTTTCGCACTTCAGACGGTAGCTCATCCTCCGCCTTACTCCTTTCGGATAGTCGTTGCACCTTATAATATAATATAGGTCTAAGTCACATCAAGGTTCTTATGTCGGTCCTCTCTATCATTAAGTAACTACCCTTATCTTTGTTACACTTTATTTTTTATTCGAGTAACCTATATTTTATTATCTTGGCACTGGATTACCTTCAACTTTACTTGCTAAGGCTTCCCCGTTAGCATAAAGATTAATGAGTCATTTCCTACTCAAACTATTTGTTCTTTACACACCTCTGAGCATCAGAGTTCACGAAATTTTTTATACTATACTTCACAGTATAGGGAGACTATTTCTTAAAGTTCTAATCTCCAGAATGGCAAATCTCTTTTTATTGGGTCAAGCTGTGTAACGCCTAAAAGATAATGATTTAAACCAGAGCAAGAAGAGCCTCT
>JAEEGL010947729.1_pt1 | contig 62346 bp, 47 predicted proteins | sample 9134231 | NCBI WGS metagenome assembly JAEEGL01 (sample SAMN16246548, study PRJNA631951) | gut metagenome | biome: gut microbiome; feature: rumen; material: fiber-attached | host: Bos | place: Iran: Karaj | collected 2018-10
ATACCCCTCGCCCGTGTAGGTGAACCCGTCGAGCGTCAGGGTGTTATCCGCCGGGTCGTAGGCCGCCGAGCCGCTGACGCCGGGGATATCGTCCGCGTCGATCGTCAGGTTCGCGCTCGTGAACTGCACGCCGCCGACCCGGAGGTCGTAGGTCGTGACGGCCGCGGGGTCGTAGAGGTTGTCGAACCCGCGGAGCAGCGGCGTGGAGTTCCCCATATACCAGACGTTGTCGAAATCAAAGCCGGTGAAGCTGTCCTCAAGGAGGAACTGCGCGCGGGTGAGACCCGTGACGTTCGTAATGGAGCTCGTCGAATCGGCGACGCCCACGGCGCTCGTCTGGGTCATGACGTCGGTGTTGTAATAGCAGTTTGTGACCTTGCCGCTCAGCTTGTTCTGCCCCACAAGCGCGCCGACGCGGTCCACGTCCCGGCCCTGTACCTGCACGGCGATGCCCACGGAGGCAAAGCAGTTCTCCATCGGCGCTCTGTTGGAGTTGAGGCCCACGATGCCGCCCAGCTCGTTGTCCTGCGCGTAGGCGCCCACCATGGTGAGGCTGCCCACGGCGTAGCAGTTTTTGACGCCCGGGCTGCCGTTGTTGTTGCCCACGATGCAGCCCAGCTCGGAGCCGCTGAAGGTCGCGCCCGTGCCGTAGTAGTAGCATTTTTCCACCGAACCGGAGTTGTAGCCCGCGATACCGCCCACGCGCCCGGCAGCGCCGCCGGCAGCGGTCAGCTTGCCCGCGCCGGTGCTGCGGCAGCTGATCACTTTGCCGCCGGTGTTGAAGCCCACGATGCCGCCCACGTAGGGCACGTCAGAGTTCCCGCCGGCTCCGGAGGCCTGGAGCTCGGTGCAGTCGAGGAAGCGGCAGTTGGCGATCGTGCCATTGCTGCCCAGGAAGCCCGCGATGCCGCCCACATAGGAGTGTCCGCCCGCGGCGCGCAGATTCGCGCCGCTCACGTTGACGTCCGAAACCGTGCCGTTCTCGCCCACGCGGCCAAAGAGTCCGGCGTACATCGGAGCCACAAGTCCGGTGTTGTCCAGTTCGCTGATCTCATAGCCGCCGCCGTTGAAGGTGCCCCGGTAGGCGTGGCTGTCGTCGGCGCCGATGGGTGTCCACGTGTCGTCCGTCGCGGTAATATTCTTTGTCAGCACAGCGTTCAGATAGATCTCGCCGTTCCGGTTCACCCGGTCGGCGAAGGCTTTCAGCTCCGCGTAGCTGCTGATAGACACGGCGGGTTTGGTGATGATCGCCTCGCCCGCGTCGTTCGCCGCCACGGCAAGGCCCTTGTCGCTGGTGAAGATGCTCTCCGTGCCGTTGCCTTTGAGGCCAAAGGTCACGGTCGCCTCGTCCTCCTCGGTGGTGACGCCGATGGAGGCTCCCGTGACGTCCCCGGTAACGTTGATGACCTTGTCCTTCGGCAGATAGACGTTGGCGGCTTCCACGGTGAAGCCGTTGAGATTGTCGGCGACCCTGGGCGCGCCGGAGATGTTGAAGGTACCGGATTCAGACACGTACACGCCGGCGCCCTGACCCCAAAAGACGTAGTTGTCATTGACGCTGCCGCCGGTCATGGTGAAGCTGCCGCCGTCCACATACACGCCGCCGCCGCTGGTGGTCGCGGTGTTGGCCGTGATGGAGCCGCCCTCCAGCGTGAAGCTGCCGTTCACGTACACGCCGCCGCCGTCATCGTCCGTGTAGCCGTTGATGATCATGCCTGCGCCCACGGGGGCTCCCACCGGGGCGGAGGAGTCCGTCACGGTGAGGTCGCCGTTGACCAGGAGGACGCGCTGATAGGTATTCGCGTCCACGGCCTTTCCGTTCAGGTCCAGCTTTGCGATGACGCCCGAGGGGACCTCCAGTGCGGCGCTCTCGTGGTCGCCGCCGCCCGTGCCGCATTTCACGTCGGCGCCGAGGACGATGTCGCCGCCTTTTTGCAGCGCGTCATACAGCTCGCTCCAGGTGGCGACGGCCGTGACGGAAACGGGAGCGGCGGCGATTCTGCTCGGGACGTCCGCCGACGCCGCCGCTTCGCCGTCCGCCGTCGTGACGTACAGAGAATCCTTCGGCTCCGGGATCGGTGCCGTATCGACAGGTCCGGAAACCGCCGCGCGGGCAGGGATCGCCGCCGCGGGGATCAGCGCGAACAAAAGCGCCGCCGCAAGCAGCCAGGACGTCAGTCGTTTCATTTTCATGGTGGCCTCCTGTTCCCCTCGCCGCTTTCGCGCGGCAGAGAGGTGATGTGGTAAAACAACGCTCGGAATCATTATAGCACAATAAAACGGAGATTGCAAGACGTCGGCAAAAAACTGCGTACACGGGCGCGCCCGGCGGTACGAAAATTAACGATCGAGTACGCCGTAAGACCCGAAAGGAACCGTCTGAACTTCATGAGAGAGATGATGTATTGGACGAGGACGGTCACTTTAATAATACAATCATTACGGTTATACCAAACATCCGGCGCGAATGCAATGCTTTTTCGCGGATACGTGCCCGGCGGATACCCCTCTTTTCTTACAAAACACAAGGGAAACCCGATCGAATGGCGTCGGAACAAGGCCGAACGGGGGATCGTCTTATCCGATCTCCAGCGTATTCACGGTGAGATCGATTTTGTAATTTCTGATGAACGGGACGGTGATGCGCTCGTACGAAAGGCGTCTCTGATCGAGTGCACGCTTCTGCTCTTCGCTCACCGGACAAAGATAGGATCCGTCCGTTCCGGTTATCGTTATGAGAGAATCGTTTTCGATTTCTATGACGGCGGACAGCGGGTTTTTATAGTACAGGCAATGACGTGAGATCGGCGATCTTTCGTACACGTCGTCGGCGTACAGATGATTTTCGGGATCCGTCCAATGATAGGAGACCGAGTTGAGATCGAGACAGCAGACGTCGTTCATGATGCAGCAGTGATCGTCGTGGTAGTGCCCGTTGACGCACAGGATCACGCTGCGCTTCCTTCTGCGGTTCGCGGCGCAGAGGATCTTCCACGCGTCGTCTCGGTTGACGATACCGTCGGATCGCTCGAGGCTTTGATGACTGAAGATCACGCACGGGAGATCCGTTTCGGCGATCGTCCGCTCCAGCCATGCAAGCTGCTCATTGGGAATATATCCTTTTGAGGAGGAACCGTGGTTCGGATGGAAATGGACGGATCCGTTGCCGGGGAATACGTAATTCGGATCGAGAACGACGAACCGATATCCGTTTTGGTCAAAAGAGTAGTACCCCCTCTCCAGCCGGTACATCCTCAAAACGTACTCGTATCCCTCCTGATCGCAGTCGTGGTTCCCGAAAACGTTATAGGTCGGTATCGAGAAATCATTATAGACGTCGGCGAGCCGGCCGTTCCGCTTCGGCGCGTGAAGAAGATCTCCGAGCTGAACGATAAACGACGCCCGTTCACGGACCGCCCGCTCCATGACGGAACGGAGATATGATGCGGAATCGTGAACGAACACCTGTGGCTGATGATGAAGATCGGTAAAAGAAAGGAATCGGATCGACTTCATTCTGTGTATCTCCTTCGCTGACGCGTCTGAAATGAGTGCGAAATGATCTTCTCCGCGTGCGGCGTACGCCGCTCAGTCCGCTGCCGATGAGATCTTGTCCCGCAGATCCAGCGAGAAGCGGCTGCCCCGTCCGGGCTCGCTTTCCGTCCGGATGGGGATATTCAGAAGGCGGGCCGCCTCTCCGCAGAGGTACAGTCCGAGACCGCTGGACCGTTCGTTCAGTCTGCCGTTCACGCCCGTGTAGCCCTTCTCGAAAATGCGGGGCAGATCCTCCGGCGCAATGCCGATCCCCGTGTCCGCGACGGAAAGGACGCCTTCCCGGACCGTTACGGCGATCGACCCGGAGGAAGTATATTTCAGGGCGTTGGAGATCAGCTGTTCCAGGATGCAGACGAACCACTTCCTGTCGGTCACGATCCGGGCCGTACATCCCTCGTATTCCAGCTTCAGCTTTTTGTAGATGAACTGGGAGGCGTATTTCCGGATGACTTCGCGGATCAGCTCGTCCAGCGCGTACTCCTCGACGAGCAGATCGTTTGAGCTGCTCCCCAGGCGCTGATACGCCAGGACCATATCCGTATACCGCTCGACGCGGAGCAGCTCCTCCTGCAGCGCGTGCCGGTCGGGCTCCCCGTCCCCTCCCAGCGCCAGCTTCATGACGGCGATCGGCGTTTTGACCTGATGGACCCACGCGGTGTAAAAATCCTCCGTTTTCTTCCGTTCGGCGGCGATGCCCGCGGAGAGTTCCTCTCTTTTCTCCCCGAGGACCGCGAGCATATCGGCATAGTCCGCTTCCGTCAGGCTTTCCGGCGCGGGCAGATCGTTCCATTCGGTGAGGACGTTCAGCCGTTTCCGGTACCGCTCCCCGGCTTTTTTCCATTCCCTGACAAGACGGACCGCAAAGAAAAACGTCATGCAGAAGAACGTGACGGCGAACGCATACCAGAAGGGCTCAAGGCGGGCTCCGTACAGCCGGAATATGACGAAAAGCAGCGCGGAGTTGAGGAAAAACAGCGCCGCGGCGGTCCGGAACTGACGGAGACAGTCGAGGAACACCGCCTTTTTTCTTTCGCTTGTCATACGATCATATACCCGATCCCCGGCTTTGTGACGATCACGTCCGTAAGACCGTTCTCCTCCAGTTTTTTGCGCAGCCTTCCGACGTTGACGGTCAGCGTGTTTTCCTCCACGTACAGATCGCTCTGCCAGAGTGCTTTCATCAGATCGTCCCGCCGCACGATCCTGCCCTTGTTGTCGAGAAGGATCTGCAGAATGCGCAGCTCGTTCTTCGTCAGATCGATGTGCTTCCCTTCATAGACCACACAGGCGTCTCCCGGACGCAGCTCCGCGCCGCCGAAACGGACCGTCCCTCCGCTGCCGCCGATCTCGTAGGTGCGGCGGAGCACCGCCTGGATCTTCGCGTTCAGTACCATCGGATCGACGGGCTTCGCGATGAAATCGTCCCCGCCCAGCCCGATCGCGGTGACGATGTTCATGTTGTCCGACGCGGACGAAAGAAACACGACGGGGACCTGCGAGATCTTCCGGATCTCCGTGCACCAGTGGTATCCGTTGTAATAGGGCAGCTTGATATCCAGAAGAACGAGCTGCGGCTGATACGCGAGGAATTCCCCCGTCACGTTCCGAAAGTCGGAGACGGTTTTCACTTCGTTTCCGTATTCGGACAGCGTTTTCTCAACGGCTGCCGTGAGCGCGGCGTCGTCCTCGACCAGGTAGATCTTGTACATATCCGGTCCCTCCCGAAAACGGCTCGAACCGTCGGGGAGAGACCCCGGCGGTCCTTTGCCGTCAGTGAACGATTTTCTTTCAGTGGACGATCTTGTAATACGTCCTCGACGTGACGGAGTAGATCGCCGCGTACACGAGCGCGAACAGAACGAACGTGATCAGCGTACAGACGACGAACAGCTTCGTCTCCGAGAGGAGCAGGACGTGGAGAAGCTTTTCGAGGATCGGGAAGGCGAAGCAGATATGGACGCCCGCCGTGACAAGAGGCAAAAAGAAGACGAGGAGCACCTGCTGCCCGACGCTCGCTTTGACCTCCTTCTGGCTCATGCCGATCTTCTCCATGATCTGGTACCGCCCCCGGTCCTCATAGCCCTCGGAGATCTGCTTGTAGTAGATGATGAGCGCCGTTCCGAAGAGAAAGACGAGGCCGAGCAGGATGCCGAGGAACAAAAACGACCCGTATACGCCGTAAATCTCCGCCGCCGCCTCCCACAGCGATTCGGAGTACGTGCCGAAGCTCACGTCTTCCGAGTGGCTTTCCCGCGCCGATACCCACTCGAAACCCAGCTGCGTGATCTCCCGTTCAACGTCGAAGCCGAGCGTCCGCATCGCGTCCCGGTCGCCAAAGCTCACGCCGATGCGCTCGGTGATCTCGGCGGCTTCCGCCCCGAGCGTCTCTTTCTGCCAGCGGTATACCGCGTTAAGCGCCTCCTCGTCCGGGAGCACGACGCCGTAGTGTCCGTACGTCGGCGGAAAGGACGCGCAGTCCGCGGCGATCCGGTAATCCCGCCCGGCGGCCGAGAGCGTGCCGCCCCCGTACTCCTCCCCGACCGACATCCCGATCACGCAGAGAGCGGCTTCATCCGCCGCGAGCCCAAGGTCCGCGCCCGTCGCCGCGCGGTAATCGGAGGCGGTCATGAAGGAGAAATACGCCGTGCCCCCGGAGTTGAGCGCTTCCATTCCCGACGTGCGGAGGACGTCGTCGATCGCGAGCCGGACGGCCAGATAACGGATCGGCACCGCGGCTTCGACCTCCGCGCCGGCGCGGGAGGCGGCTTCGCGCACGAGTTCGGTCAGATCGCCGCAGGACATCGCGACCCGCTCCCCGTCCGCGGTCCTGTAATGCGCGTCGACGTAGAGCTCCATGGGATACGTTTCATCCAGCGTATCTTCGGCGCCCGCGTACAGGCTGACCGTGGTGGAGATCATCACGAGCACGCCCGTCGCGAGGATGCAGATCGAAGCGAGCCCGACGGCGTTCTGCTTCATGCGGTAGAGAAGCCCGGCCACCGCCGTCATGTGCTTTTTGCTGTAATAGTACTTTTTCCGGTTTTTCAGCAGCTTGAGCACGAAGGTCGTGCCGGTGACGAACAGAAAGTAAGTGCCGATCATGACGAGGATCACCGCGATGAAGAAAAGGTAGATCGCCGCCAGCGGGTCTTCCGTCGTTACGGCGATGAAATATCCGAGACCGAGGCTCACCGCACCGAGGACGAGCATCAGCCGCCGGACCCTCGGCTCCTTTTCGCCCGTATGCGCGCTCGCCATCAGCTCGACGGGCTTCATGCGGGCGATACTCAGCCGATTGACGAGGAACGCCGCCAGATCGATGAGCAGAAATCCCGCGGCGCACGGCAGGAGCGTCGACGGGGAGATATAATAGAACCCGAAAACGGACTCCACGCCGAGCAGCCGGCAGATGAAAAGGGACGCGAGCTTGTAGAACAGCACGCCGAGTCCGAGCCCGAGCACGATCCCCGCGAGACTGCTCGCGGCGGACTCGAAAAAGAGCACCTTTCCGATGTGGCGCTTTTCCATGCCGAGCACGTTGTACAGCCCGAATTCCCGCTTGCGCTGCTTCATGAGGAAGCTGTTCGTGTAGAGCATGAGGATCACGGACAAGATCGCGACGACCATCACGCCGATGGCCATGAATACGGGCAGATAGCTCCCGCCCCGGAGCTCGCTCATCCTTTCGTCCCGGAAGAGCGTATAGAGGATGTTGAAGCACGCGAGCAGACCGGCTTCCGTGAGAACGCGCGGAATAAAGAAGCGGTAATTGTTCCGTACGTTCGTCAGGGCGATCGTCAGATAGAGCCTCACTGCCCCTCACCGCCCCTTCTGAGCATGGTCAGAGCGTCGGAGACCTTCCGGTAGAGCTGTTCGTTCGAGCAGTCGCCGCGGTAGATCTGGTGGAAAACGACGCCGTCCCGGATGAACAGCACCCGGTTCGCGTGGGACGCCGCGTCCGTGGAGTGCGTCACCATCAGAATGGTCTGCCCGCCGCGGTTCATCTTTTCGAACACGCGCATCAGCTCCGACGAGGACTGAGAATCCAGCGACCCCGTCGGTTCGTCCGCGAGGAGCAGCTTCGGATTCGTGATGACCGCTCTCGCGGCGGCCGCGCGCTGCTTCTGCCCGCCGGAGACCTCGTAGGGGTATTTGTTCAGGACGTCCGCGATGCCGAGGGACTGTGCCGCGGGTCCGAGCCGCTCTTCCATCTCGGAGACGCTTTTTCCGCCCAGAACGAGCGGGAGCAGGATGTTGTCCTTCAGGGAGAACGTATCGAGCAGGTTGAATTCCTGGAACACGAAGCCGAGGTTCTCGCGCCGGAAGGACGCGAGCGCGCCGTCCTTCACCTCCGCCAGATTCATCCCGTCGAGCGTCACCGACCCGCCGGTCGGCTTGTCGAGCGCCGCGAGGATATTGAGCAGCGTCGTCTTCCCGGAGCCGGACTCGCCCATGATGGCGACGTATTCCCCGGCCTCCACCGAAAAGGTGACGCCTTTCAGCGCGTGGACCTGATTCCCGCCGAACCGGCTCGTATAGGTCTTCTTCAGATCTTTTACGTCGAGTATGGTCATGAAAATGCCCTCCCGTTTTCCGTGTACGGGAAGATTATACCGGATCGGGACCGTTTCCGCCATCGATTGAAGTGACGTTCGGGTGACAGTTTTGTCAGGCGGGACCGCGGCCGCTTTCCGATATCCCTTTGTTAATTATACTCTGAACGCCTTTGCAAAGTCAAGGGCTGCCGCCGCAAATCATGGACGCGGGCGACCGAAGCGGAACGGACCGCGGCGCGGCGCGCAAACGGCGGGAACATCCTCCGTATACCTTGATTTTTTCAGTATTTTGTGGTAGAATGGCTTTCGGATCGTTATGACCGGGCAACGATCCGTGAATAAACGCCGCGGAGATCCGACGGCTGACGGTCGGCGGTGAAGAACGGGAAACGGCGGAACGAACGAAAATCTTCAGATAAACGTTCAGGAGGAAGATGATCATGGTAAAATGGCAGGATTACGCACCGAAAACGACGTCCCGCGTCCGGGAAAACACGGAATGGAGCATCACCTATTCGTTTGACACAGGAGACACGTCCAAGCCGCGCGTCCTCATGATCGGCGACTCCATCTGCAATCAGTATCAGGGCGCGGTTCGGGAGCGGCTCGAGGGCAAGGCGAACGTCTCCTATTGGGCGTCCTCCAAATGCGTCACCGATCCGGACTATTTCCGGGAGCTCGACTTCATGCTCGGCGCGCGGGAATATCGGGCGGTCAGCTTCAACAACGGTCTGCACAGCCTCGGTACGAACAGAGCGGAGTGGGACGCCGCGTACGCCGCGGCGGTCGGTTTCATCCGGGCGAAACTGCCGGAGACGAAGCTGGCGCTCACGCTGAGCACGCCGCTGAAGGATCCGAAGCTGACGGCGATCTCCGCCTCCCTCAACGAGACGGTGACCCGGATCGCGGCGGAGCGTGAACTTCCCGTGATCGATCTGTTTGCCGCGATGGATCCGCTGGATCGGGAGGAATACTGGTCGGACACGTTCCATTTCAAGGCGGCGGGCGTGGCGGTCATGGCGGACGCGGTCGCGGCGCGTTTCGGCGAGCTTTTGGGACTGTGACGTTTTGAGGGGGCACGGCGGGATCACGGCTGTTTCGCAGCGCACGGATCCTCTGGCGTAAACGCCCCGGGGCCGAAAGGATCCCCGCACCGAAAACCGCATAATACCAGTGAGGCGCGGGGATCCTTTCCCGCGCCTCACTGTACGTACGGAACGTGCCGTCCCCGATCGTGAGGGGACCGTCGTTTGCGCGTATATCTTCCGGCGTTTTCCTTTATTCCCCGTTCTCGTACCCACCGTTTGGGGCGGGCTTCTGGATCTTGAAATAGGCGGCGGGCGTGATGCCGGTGTACCCTTTGAACGTATGGGAAAAGTACGGGTAATCGGTAAATCCTACGGCTTCGGCGATCCCTTTGAGCGTTTTTTCGGACTCGGGGAAAAGCTGGATGGCACGGTCGATTCTGTATTGACGGAGATACTGCGTAAAGCTGCAGCCGAAATGCTGCTTGACGAGGAAGGAAAACCGCGAAGGGCTGAGAAAAAGCGCGTGGGCGGCATCCTCCGTCCTGATCGGCTTTTTATAGTTTTCCCGCAGATAATCCGAGAAACCCCGCATGAACTGCTTGTTCAGCTTCTGCCGCGATTTGCCGGATACCGCGTGGTAATGCCCGGAAAACAGAACGGACAACAGAGCGTACAGTTCACTGCATACCGCCGTTTCGCTGACGGGAGAGCGGATCTTCAGCCGTTCATAGATCTGCCGGACGTGCCCGAAGAGCACGGCGCTGTCCTCCCGGTCCGCGGGATAGTATTCGTCGAACGCGCATCGCCCGTTCTCCAGAAGATCGGCGCAGGATTCCGCGGCGGAATTCTTGAAATTCAGGACGTCGGATAAAACGAACGTGAGAACGAGATGAGAGGTGTTCTCGGCGGTCATGTACCCCGCGTGGATGGTGTAGGGATTGAAGAGCGCCAACTCGCCGCGTTTCAGCGTGATGATCCTGTCGCCCGCGGTGCATCTCATCTCCCCGGTCAGCACGGCGATGATTTCCACCGCGTCGTGATAATGCCCAGAGAAGCCCTTGTGGTACGCGTAATACCCGAAACGGCAGAATACCGGCAGGTTTTCGGTGGCGGATCTGCCGGTCTTTTCAAAGTCGGACATGGGCTGCACACCTCCCTTGTGTGCTGAGTATCCTCTGCACATTATAGCACAGATCCGCGCGCGATGCAAGGTTTCGTTTTCCGCCGTCCCATCCTGCGCCGGGACCGGCGCGTTCATTTTTTATCCGATATTTGTCCGAAAAACAGTAGAATAGAACAAGTCCGCAGTAAGTGCGGACATGGCTGTTTCCGATGCGTCGTGCTATAATATAGTCGATGGATTATCGTTTTTTTATCGATAAGGAGATCTGCCATGAAAGTGCGTATTCTCGCTTTGCTGCTCGCCGCCGCCGTGATGCTGCCGCTCGCCGCGTGCGCCAAGCCGGAGGACGGCACGCCCGCCGATACGACCGGCGGCGATCCCACCGTAACGCAGGCCCCGCCGACGGACACGGCGGAGTCGGATACCGACGCGCCGGACGAGACCGACGCGCCGGAGCCGGACGAGACCGCGGGACCGGAGGAGGAGATCCATTACTATATCTCTTACTACCACGGCATCCCCGCCGATTATCTCTCGGACGAGCGGTATCAGGAAGCCGTCGACGCGGGCTTCAATCTGCTGGCGCTCGATCGAGGGACCGTCGAGCAGAAGCAAGAGGGATTGCGCTGGTGCGCGGAGCACGGCGTGAAGGGACTCGTCAACGACGGACGCCTCTTCACCCTCCTGTACAGCAACTGGGAGACGCGCCTCGACGATCCGGAGGCGCTCGACGCCGCGGTGCGCGCCGTCTGCGAGGACTACCGCGATTATCCGGGACTGTACGGCTACGACCTCATCGACGAGCCGGGCGCGGACAAGTTCCCGCTGATCGCGGCGATCGTCGAGCTCTTCCGTAAATACGATCCGGATCACGTCGTCTACGTCAATCTTTTCCCGAATTACGCGGATCCGGAAACGCAGCTGAAAACGGCGGACTACGAGGAGTACGTCGAGCAGTTTTTGCAGATCGTGAAGCCGGACGTGCTCTCCTGGGACCATTATCACCTCCGCTGGACGAAGCCGAAGGCGGAGCCCGCCTACATCACCGATCCGGCGGACGTCGAGGCGTACGTCGCGGGGCAGACGAAAACGGACCGGCTCGGTTTTTATCTGAATCTGGAGGACGTGAGGTATTGCTGCCTCGAATACGACGTGCCGTATATGCTCACGATCCTTCTGTGCGAGCATTTGAATTACCGGTACCTCACGCGGGAGGAGATCTCCTTTGAGGTCTGGCAGACGCTCGCCTACGGCTGCTCGTCGCTCTTGTACTTCACCTACTGGACGTATCCGAGCACCGACAAATTCATCAACGGGCTCATCGCCGGCGACACCGGCGCGCCCGGCGCCGCCCCCGGCGAGCGGACGGCGCACTACTACGACGTGCAGGCGGTCAACGCCGCGATCACACCGATCGGGGAGCGCATCGCGCAGACGAGGTCTGCGGCGGTGTATCACGTCGGGTACGAGGACGAGAGAGAATACGTGTGGTTCTTCCCGGAGAAGGGATACGGCGCGATCCGCTCGGTCAGCGGCGGGGAGTATACGGTCGGCTTCTTTGAGGACGGCTCGTTCATCATCGCCAACAAGGACTACGAAGAGCCTTCCCGCTGCACGGTGGAGGCGGACGCCCCGCTTGAGATATTCGATATCGAGACGGAAACGTTCGTCCCCGTGACGGAGAACACGTTTGAATTGCCCGCCGGAGGCGGAGTGTACCTGCGGGTCGCCGGACAGTGACGGCGGGACCGGCGTTCGCTTTTACATCCTGATCGGATGAGGAATAACGACATGAAAAGAAACGTATCCTTCCTGCTCGCGCTGTTGATGCTTTTGTTCGTTCTTGCGGCGTGCGGAGAGAGCGGAACGGACGCCGGCGGCACGACGGCACGCCCCGACGGCACCGCGCAGCCCGCCGAAACGGATCCCGAAGACACGGTGGACGAAACGGGGGACATCTACGCGAAGCTCCCGCGCGCGGAGTACGGCGGAGCGGATTTCCCGTTGCTCCAGTACGAGGAATCCACCGCCGCCACCGCCACCGTCTGCGTGGAGGACTGGACCGGGGAAGCCGTCAACGACGCGATCTATCAGCGCACAATCAACGTGAGCGACCGCCTCGGCGTCAACATCACGTTCGAGAAGACGACCTCCACCGCGCAGCTTAACGACATCATGATCCCTTCCATCGCGGCGGGCGACGATCACTATCAGGCGTTCTGGCAGCACAGCACGAACGTCGCCGCCAAATACCTCGTGCAGGGATATCTTCTGACGATGAACGATATCTCCGCCTTCGACTTTTCCGCCCCGTGGTGGAACCGGAACGCGATGGACTCGATCCGTCTGAACGACCGGATCTACATGGCGTTCGGGGATATCAACTGCTATCTCTTCGATTTCCAGAGCATCATCATCTGCAGTAAGCCCTACGTCGAGGACCGGGGCGTGACCGATCTCTATGATCTCGTTCGGGAGGGGAAGTGGACGATCGACGCGTTCCTCGCCATGGTCGAAGAGGCCTCGGAAGATCTCAACGGCAACGGAAGATACGGCGAGGCGGCGGACCAGATCGGCTTCGCGGGGTATAAGACCGCGACCGAGCTCGCCTTCACCCACGCGGCGGATGCCGAGCTGTTCAGCCGCGGCGAGGACGGCGTCGTCCGCTACGACGGCGTGAGCGAGAAATATTTCGACGTGATCTCCCGCTATGACGAGGTGCTCGGCGACAAGGGCTGCGCGGAGCACAACGAGGATTATATGGGACGGTTCCGCGACGGGCTGACCGTGTTCGCCTCCTGCTCCGTAGGGCAGCTCAGCACCATGCGCGAGACGGAATTCGACTATCTCGTCCTGCCTTTCCCGAAGTACGACGAGGAGCAGGAGAGCTACGTCTCCTTCATCTCGAACCAGATCCAGCCGACGGTGATCCCCGTCACGGTCGACGATACGGATCGCGCGGGCGTCGTGCTCGAGAACCTGTGCGCCGAATCGTACAGGCTGGTCCGCGAATGCTATTTTGAGAAACTCGTGAACTACAAATACGTCCGCGACAGGGAGTCCATCGACGTGCTCCGGATGCTCTACGCCTCCGACGCGCGCTTTGAGATCGGGCATATCTACGGCTGGGGCAGCGACTGGGGCGGTATCGAGAATATGATCGCCGACGCGCTGACGGGCAAGGCGGATACCTTCGTCTCCTCGATGGAGAAGAGGGAACAGTCCATCGTCCATGCGATCGCCGCGACGATGGACGCGATATCCGGCTAATCGTGCCGGTGACACGGCGCGGACCCCGGTGTTATAATACTGGTGAAACTTCGGCGATCCGTCTCACGAGAAGGCTGCTTTGATCTGTACGGTCCCCCATGAAAAAAGCATTCCTCTTTCTTTGACCGCCGCGCTGCTCCTTCCGCTCGCCGCCTGCGGCGGGACGGGAGAAGACGCCGCGAGCGACCCGGAGGATACCGCGCGCACGCTGATCGTAAACGGAAAGAAAGCCGCCTCGGCGACCGTGCGGGCGGTGGAAACCTCCGTTGCGGCGTGCGAAAAAGCGTCCGGACGGTAAGACTGCCGGATGACGCTCCCTCCCGAATTACAAAGCGCGTCCTGCCGACGAAGAGCGGCGGGTGTCGGTTCCCCACAGAGAGAAGGCGCCTCAAAGAGAAAAAACTTTGAGACGCCTTTTTGCCGCAGACTCATTTTGACCTTTCCCAAATAGCGAAAAAAGCAGAGCCCGTCTTCGAGAAAAAGATCCGGAACATCCATGACCTGCCGCCATTTTCAAGCGTGGTTGGGTATAATGATCTTACAATGGATCTGCCGTGAATTCACTTTGAAATTTGTTGTTCGCCCGACGATTCCGCTTCGTATGATTCGGCGTTTTCGGTCAGGACAAAAGGCTGTGAGACGTGATATAATACAGTCACAGACATAGGCCGGCCGTGTTCTGAATTCATTGGGAGGATAATAGATCATGGAAAACAGCGAACTGATCACAAAAGCTGTCGGATATATCCGGAGGGACGTGTCAGACAGCAGCATGACCATCGAAGACGTAGCGGAACACGCCGGGTTTTCGACGGACTATTTCAACAGGATCTTTCTTGCGCACACCGGGTTCAACGTCATGGAGTACATTCGTGTGACCCGGCTGAAAAAAGCGGCGAGGCTGCTGTGTGGAAGCGACCGGGACGTGCTCGGGATCGCGCTCGACTGCGGGTACGAATCGCCGGAGGCTTTATGCCGCGCGTTTCGGAAACAGTATGGTGTCTCACCCACGGAATATCGGAAACAGCATGAAAAAACGGAACCGCTCTACGGGGAATTCTTCAACGACACGATCGCCGCGCGTCTGACGCATGAATTTCCCTCATTTCACCCTGTTGACCCGAACGAGGCGATCGACCGGATGCTGGAAATGGACGCACTGAGATATGGAATGGCGGCGATCGACTGCAAAAACAACGGCGGCGCGGCGCTCGCGGAAGGCGATCTTCGGGACGGATTCGTCTGGTTCACGGAATGGGACGGTCGGTTTGAAGGGGAGATCATCTCCAACGACTGGGACAAAATCGCGCACTATCTCCGTACCTTCCGCGGCGAACGGTTTGGTATGAACATTTACACGCTGGACGACGACAAAACGATCATCGCTGCGCTCTCCGCACGGGGGGTGACGGTCCGGAAGGTCGAGCGCAGCGAGATCCGCGCCTGCACGGCGGAGACGAACGTCCCCGCGCCTCCGGTCGGTTTTACCGTCCGGGAGCTGCGCTATGAAGACTGGCCGCTCATTGAGGAACACTATGCGTCCCGCGAGAGCTGGAAATACCGTCTTCCGCATCTGAAACAGGAGCTGTATCAGAGATATGAGCTCGGAAATGAGGAGCACAGCGTCTTCTGCTTCGGACTCTTCGCGGACGGCCGTTTTGTCGGGATCGCGGAAGGACGGCTGCAGCGTGCGAACGGTTTTGTCGTGAACAACAATATCGCCGTCATGCCGGATCCGGATTTCCGTACGGAGGAGGCGTACCGTTATACTTTCGCGTATATCACCGCCGAAGCTTTGAGCCGCGGCGCGCTTCCGATGGACGAGACCCAAACACCGACGTCACGCCCGGAATCCCGGTGCGGCGCGTTCGACTCCGCGGAGTTCGGGTATCGGACGGTGAGCTTCTCGTGCCGGATCTCGTGCGAATGCGGTCAATAGTCCGTTCTGTCCTCGCCCTTTTCTCTCATCGCCCCGATGTTCGCGCCGTCCTTTTCTCAGTCACCAAACAAAACAAATCCGCGAGCGGCCGCTCGCGGATTTGTTTTAGTTTATCGGTGTCCGCTCGCATTCTTCCTGCCGTGGACACACCGCCTCCGATAGGCGCTTTCGCCCGTCCGCCGCTGCTCCGCGAGGTGCGGTCCGCTTTGCTTCTTATCTTTTTTTCAGCTTCACGAGGACCGTCGTATAGAGCGGCAGACGGAGGATGTGCGCCCCGGCCGCGCCGAAGAAGGTCTCCTTCGTCACGGCGGTCAGATCGTGATCCGCGTCGAGGAGCAGGTATTCTGCCTCGACCCCGTCCCCGGACGCGAAGCCTTCCCAGGCGATCGTCAGGTCCACCGTTTCGGATCCCGTCCCGCTGCCGTCCACCGACGGATGATCCTCGTAATACGCCGCCATGACCGCCGCTTCGCCGCCGTCTTCGGAGATCGCGGCGGATGCGTGGATGGCGCGCGTGTCCGACTCCGAGAAGACCTCTGTGCCGAGCCCGTAGAGCGCACCGAACGCGGTCAGCGCGTAATAGGTCTTGAGCGGCTTCTGCGTGTAGTAATCGAACAGCCCGTTCCATTTCGTGCCGTATCTCGCGTCGTAGTACATGAGATGGTCGAGCGGGGACCGCTGCGCCTCCAGTACGGACGCCGCGACGAACGCCGAGCCCTTCAGCCCGATCATCGCGTAATAGCTGCAGAGCAGCTCTTCCCGCTTCCATCCCGCCACGTAGTTCCATTCGTTGAGGATCAGTTCCGTTTCGGTATAGCCGTACCGGTCGCAGAGCGCGCGCGCTTTCTCGGAGACGGCGCCGTAGTCGTACGCATCCTTTCCGTAATGGTGGAACGAGAAGAAATCCATCGGCGTCGGATCGGCCGGATCGCGGGTCATGTACGAAAAGAAGTCGTTCAGGTACCCGTCCTCGTGGACGGAGGTGACGGCGGGACCGCCGATCTTCAACTGCGGAAAGCATTTCTTCAGATGCCGCGCGGCGACGTCAAAGAGCGGAAAGAAATCCTCGAGCGGACCGTCCCAGCATTTCGGATACAGGTTCGGCTCGTTCCAGATCTCCCAGTATTCGATGCCGTACCGATGACCGTTCGCCCATCCCTCGTTCATATGCCGGATGATATGCTCGCAGATCCGCGCCCATTTGGCATAATCCTTCGGCGGGAGGGAGCCGTACCGTTTCGACTCGTGTTCGATCCGGTTCCCGAGACGGTAGAAGACCTTCGTGCCCGAGGCGAGGATGCTCTCCATGTATTCGTCCGTGAGATCGAAGTCGTAGGAGGCGGGATCGTTCTCGTCCGCGTCGAAATCCGGAAAAATGGCGAGGATATCGACGGTATGAGGTCCGCCGTACGCCGGAGCGAACGAAGCGTCGTGCGTGCGCGCCATCGGGAAGCCGGCGGCGGCGTAGTCGTCGAAATTCCCGAGACCGTGCGCCGGCGCGGCGACGGGTCCGTTGTTCACGCTGTGCATGGGCTTGATCGTTCCCGTATTACGCCGGAAATCGACGTGGATGTTCGGCATGATCGTTTCTCCTTCGGTTGAAAAAGAGTATTTGTCGGTCTTGCATGTATCAAGTATCGTCGGTCTCATTATAACATCCCGCCGGCGGTTTGTCAACGCGCCGCGGCGGCTTTTTTGTTGACAAAGCTCCGCCTGTGTGTTATACTGAGATCCGGTAAACGAAAGCAAACGGATGGATGGGCTTCGGCCCGTCGCTCCGTTTGGCTGCATTATCGGAGGCTCTGCCATGAAACGAACGTCGTTCGTCCGGTTGTCCGCTTTGCTGATCGCGGCGATGCTGGCGGTCGGCGGCAGCGGATGCGCGCCGCACAAGGAGGGATCCGTGAACGAAAACACGCTGGAAACGATCGGGTATTACGCGTTCCGCCCCCTGAGCGAAACGCAGATGGACTATTTCCGTGCGGCGGATCGTCCGGGAGGCCGCGCCGGGGGAACGCGGCGGGCTGCTTTGTGACTTCAGGGAATATATCAAGACCTCCATACCGGAGACCTACGCGGCGTACAACCTCGCCCTGGCGAAAAAATGCGTGGAGAACGAGGTATACGAGGTCGCCGAATATACGCCCGGCGATTTCACCGTCTCGCCGATCGACTGCGGTAAATGGCATTTCGATACGGCGCCCTGCTACTGGGATTCCGGCATGGGAAGGTGAGTGCTTCCGCGTGACGCTTCCGTCCTTTCCGCGCTCCCCTCCCGAACCGCGCGCCGCCGACGGACGGCGTTCCCATTTATATATGTGTTCAGCTTATAGTTGACATCCCCCGTAAAAATGGTATAATGAACAAAATTTTGGAGAGATCCATCCTGTCAATGGGAGGCACATCATGAAAAGAATGCTTATCCTATTCCTCGCCGCGGCGATGCTTCTGCCGCTGTTCGTCTCCTGCTCGGAAAAGCCGAAGGATCCGGCAGACACCGGCACGTCCGACGCCGGCTCCGTTACGGCGCCTGTGACGGAGGACAAAAGTCTGACCTCCGTCGACGCCGTCCCGGCGCTCGATTTCGACGGAGAAAGCTTCGATATCCTTCAGTATACCACGAAAAACTGGTTTTACGTGGAGGAACAGAACGGAGAACAGCTCAACGATATCGTGTACGAGCGCAACCGGACGCTGGAGGAGCGCTTCAATATCACGATCGAAGAGCCGAATACCCTTGATTGGATCGACCTAAGAGATCTGATCTCTACGCTCGTCCCGGCGGGCGACGACGCGTACGATATGGTGTCGCAGTCCCTCAGACGGACGGAGACCACCCTGTCCAAGGGCGTTTTCAGGAACGTGCTCACACTCCCGTATATCGACATCGACAATCCGTGGTATACGCAGGGGCTGGAGGACGCGGTCATCAACGGGAAGCTCCTCTTTCTGACAGGCGACTATACGCTCAGCTACACGGCGGGCACCGTCGTGGTGTATTTCAACAAATCGAAGTGGGACGACTACGTCCACACGGAAAACGAACTGTACCAGATCGTCCGGGACGGCAAATGGACGATCGACCGCATGATGGAGTTCTCCGCCGATCTGTATAACGACACAAACGGCAACTCCAAGCGGGACGAGGACGATTTCTACGGTTTTGAGCCGTATTTCATCGCCTGTGTGGACGCGTGGGTCTACGGCTCCAACGTGCGCCGGATCCGGATCGTGGGCGAGGACTGCGAGATCGTACAGGATATGCTCGAAGAACCGCTCGTCGATCTGTATTCCAAGCTCCGGAATTTCATGGCGTACTCCGACGGTACCACGTACGGCGTCTACGACGAAGACTACGGCGGAAATCGCCTGTTTCTCAGCGGTCACGCGCTGTTCTCCTCGTTCAGCGTGGGTGAGATGACGTCGGCGGAGATGGTCGCGATGGAGGACGACTTCGGCGTCCTCCCGGTACCGAAGTGGAACGAGGACCAGCAGGAATACTACACGAACGTCGACAACGGGAGCGCGGACGTCATCGGTATCCTGAAAACGGTGCAGAACACGGAGCTGGTCGGCGCGGTCATCGAGGCGATGAGCGCGATGAGCTACACCTACGTCATGCCGCTCTACTGCAAAACGGTGCTCGAGCTGCGCGCCGCGCGGGACCAAGAGACCTCCGAGATGCTGCGCATGATCATGGACACGCGCGTCATGGACTGGGAGACGCTTTACTCCGGCTACGACGGCTGGGCGAGCCGTCAGAGAAAGCTCGTCAATACCTTCAACTGCCCGGAGCTCGTTTCCGGCATCGTCGAGCGGGTCAACGCGGTCCAGAATATCTACGAGAACATCATGGAGACCATCTGGAATCTGGAGTGACCGGCGCGGCGGGGACGGCATTTTCGGAAAAACAGGTCCCGGCGTCCGTACACGGTCCCCAAACCGTTCCCGGACAGCTTCCTTTTGAAAAGCGAGGGACTTTCATCGCGAAGCGGTCAACATAAAAACGGCTTACGGCGGCGAGGCGCTATGCCTCGCCGCCCGGTTCTTTTATTTGCCGTGTGCTTCAAAACGGGCGGATCCCGCCGGAAACCGTATTGACTTTCGGAAGGTTTTGAAGTATCATTATACCGACGGTTTGTACGTACAATTCGGGATCGATGAACGGGAAAGATCGGGCGGCGATCGAGGAAACGGCAAGGAGACGGTATTGTGAAGAAAACGGTATTCATGATCCCGGCGGGCTGCAGGATGCTCTGCATTCTGCCGACGGACGCATCGGCGGAAAACGGCGAACACGTCGTCATGACCGCGGCCGCCGCGGGGATCGGCGGGGCGGTCCGGAACGTCTTACGCAAACAAAAAGCGATCCCCGAAGCGGTCGGCCGGATCGCGGGAATCCAAAGATGAAAATACTGATCTCTACGGATTGCTGCGTATTCAACACGGGCGGGATCACGGCGTCCGTATTGGCGCTGTGCGCCGGTCTTCGACGGCGCGGACACGAGGTCAAAACGCTCTCATTGTCCGACCGGAATACGTCGTTTCGCGACAGGGACGACTATTTTATCAGGTCGTTTCCCGCCTTCTATTATCCCGGTATGCGTATGAGTTTTGCGATGCGGGATCCGCTTCTTTCAGAACTCGAGGAGTGGAAGCCCGATCTGATCCATATACAGGACGCCGCGCCGCATGGCTCTCGCGAGCGGTCTGCCCTTGCTCTGCCGTGCCGACGGCGCGCTGGAGGGCATGCTGGAACAGGATAAAAACGGCTTGATCTATCACTCCGAGGAGGAGTTCGGCGATTATGCCGCCCGGATCCTGGGGGACGGGATGCTGCGTGCGGACATGGGGCGGTACTCGTCGCTGAAGGCGGAGGACTTTTCGAGCGACTCTTTTGCGGACGCGATGCTTTCGGTCTATGCGGACGCGATCATCAAAAGGAAAAAAACGAACCGAACGGGAGGCGGTCAAAATGAATGACGGAAAAGAAATACGTATCCGTGATTATCTTACCGTACTTTTGCGGCGGCGCAGCGTGATCGCTCTCTGCTGCGTGATACTGACGCTGACGTTCGCGTTTTACGGCATCATCGCAGGCGTGGACAGAATGATCGGCACCTCTCACGAAAACGGATTCACCTCTTTTATCTACTATACGATGCTCTCCAACGCGCTTGCGGCGCTTTCGGCGGCCTTTATATTCCCTTACGCCGTAGAAGGGATCCGGAAAAAGCGCTTCACCATGCCGAAATGGGTGGCTGTGATACATTACGTCGCCACGACGACCATCGCGGTCACGATGGTCGTCGTCTTCGCCTTTATCAGCTGGGCGTCTCCGGACGACGCCTTCGGCGGTTCGAATCTCGCGACGCACGTGATCTGTCCGCTGTTGATCCTCATGTCCTTTTTCCAGATGGAGAGCGGGTACCTGTTCTCATGGAAGGATCGGCTGCTCGGGATGATCCCTTTATCCGTGTATATGATCGTCTACTTTATCGAAGTGGTCGTGATCGGCGAGTCGAGGGGCGGCTGGCCGGATATCTATCATATCATGGAATTCGTTTCGCCCGCTTTGGCGATCCCCGCGGCGCTATTGCTTGCTTTCGGCGTCAGCACCGCCGCCGCGCTGGTATCGAACCGTCTGACGAAAATACGGAACAAAAAGATGTTCTTATACTGGCGCGGGGAGCCGGATCCGATCGAAGTCCGGATCGAAGCGTTCGGGATCGGAAGGATGGCGGCTCAGAGCACGGAAAAAACAACGTACAGATCCCCTATGACATCCTGACGTATCTTGCGCAGACGTGCGATCTGAGAGCGGAGGATCTGGTGAAGCCATTCGTCAAAGGTCTGCTGACGGAACTGGAGGATCGCGGCAGATCCTGAGGACCCGGATCCGATCGGGGAAACGGCCGCCGTCACGATTTATTGCAAACGGCATTCCGACGCCGCTCTGCATGACGGGTATCGGGAGCCGTTTCGTGAAAAAACTCCCGGCGATGCAGGCGGGACGGAGCCGGGACGAACAAAGCCTGTGACGCGCATCCTCATTTTTCCGTATTCATCCGGATACAAGTATATCATGAGAGGCGCGTGAAGTCAATGAAGGGCGCCGGAGAATATAATTCCCGCTTTGACAAAAATCCGTGTCCCGGCGGCAACTCGCCTCGCGGTTCGCGGATGCCGCCGTATGCCGCTCCGTTCTTATTCCGCCGGACATCTTTCGGAGAAAGCCTTTACTTTTTTTCGCCCTTCTGTTATACTATGCTTGCAGGAACGGGGGAGGGACGGCCGGTCCCTCTCCGCCGTGACGGTGTTTTTTGCCCGGACGCACGACCGCGGAAAGTGCGGGAAGCCTCCGTGGGAGGCGCCGGGAGCCGCCGCATCCTTGACCGAGGCGGACAAACTCCCCGCCCGAAGCCACAAATCCGTAAACGATCGTTGAATCCGAAAAACCGGAGGTATGACATGACGGTATCGACGCTTGCCCGCTCGCTGTCGGACTCTCTCTCCCGTGCCGTCGTCGGGAAGGAAGAGCGCATCCGACTCGTCCTGGCTGCTTTTCTCGCGGGAGGACACGTTCTCCTCGAAGACGTGCCAGGGACCGGAAAGAGCACGCTTGCCAAGGCTCTCGCCCGGTCTCTCGACTGTCCGTTCCGGAGGATCCAGTGTACGCCCGATCTGCTCCCCGCGGACGTCACCGGGCTGAACGTCTGGGATCCCGCGTCGCGGACGTTCGTTTTCCGACCCGGTCCCGTGTTCTGCTCGGTGCTGTTGGCGGACGAGATCAACCGCGCAACGCCGAGGACGCAGTCCGCTCTGCTCGAGTGCATGGGCGAATATCAGGTCACGGTCGACGGGACCAGTTATCCGATGACGGAGCCCTTTTTCGTCATCGCCACGGAGAATCCGGTCGAGTCGAAGGGGACGTTCCCTCTGCCGGAAGCCCAGCTCGACCGGTTCATGATCCGGCTCAGCATCGGCTATCCGGACAGGACGGCAGAGGCGGACATGGCGCGCCTCTGGCTGAACGGCTCCGAAACGCCGCTCGACGGGATCGCTCCGGTCTGCGCGGCGAAGGACGTACTCGCGGCGCGGAAGGCGGTGGAAGCCGTCGCCGTCTCCCCGAAGATCACGGACTACGTCGTCTCCCTCGTATCCGCGACACGGAACGACGCCGCGCTGCGGCTCGGCGTCTCTCCCCGCGGGACGCTGCACCTTCTGCGCATGTCCCAGGCGCTCGCCGCGACGGACGGGCGTGACTACGTCCTCCCGGACGACGTGAAGCGGGCGGCGGTCCCGGTCCTCGCGCACAGGGTGCTGTCCTCGGCGCAGAACCGACTGAAGCTTTCCCGGAGCGCGCCGGAGATCATAGAACGGATCGTCGCGTCGGTCCCGTCCCCGGTGGACTGACATGACGGCGGAGTTCGTTTTCCTCTTCCTTGCGCTCGCCGTCTCGGGCGTGTTTTCCGCCATGCTTCTGCGGAGCGTCGTGAACACCGCCCTGAAGACCCGGCTCTCCTGCCGTCTGTTTCTCGACAGCCGGGCGACCGGCGGCACCGATCTCATCGAGGGAGAGGGGTTCTTTCTGAACGCGGAGATCGAAAACGCCTCTCTCATGCCGCATCCGCACGCGGAGCTTTACCTCAGTCTGCCCGAAGGGCTGACGTTCGGGGACACGGGGACCGTGGACCACAAGGAAGCGCTCGTGATCCCGGCAAGATCGGTCGTCCGGCGGCGGTTTTGGGTGAACGCGGTCCGGCGCGGCGTGTACGTGATCGATCACGCGGTCATCGTGCGGAAGAAGACCTTGTTGCTCGATCTCGTTTCCTTCCGGATGCCCGTTCCCTCCGGCCATTTCAACGCCGTGACGGTCTATCCGACGGTGATGGACCTCGACGAGCACTTCACGACGGCGCCGTACGTCATAGGGGAGGTGGAGGTGAGCCGCTCGCCCGTCCCCGATCCGCTCGAGTTCATCGGCGTGCATCCCTACCTGAACGAGCCGCTGTCGCGCGTCAACTGGAAGAAATCCGCCGCCGTCGGGGAATGGATGGCGAACGAGAACGGATTCACCGAAGAGCGCGATCTGACGATCCTTCTGAACCTCCAGTCCCGCGCCTACGAGCGGTTCGATCCCCTGACCGGAGGGATCAGCTCGAGGGCGCTCACGGAACTCGGGATCTCCGTCGCCGCGTCCCTGATCGACGAGATCTCCGCGTACGAGGTACCGGTCCGCGTTCTGTTCAACGGGGTCTCGGATACCTTCTCGGAGGAGGAGAAGATCGGGGAGCACGTGCTTTCCCGCTCGGACGACGCGGCGTCTCTGCCGGACTATCACAATCTCATGCGGATGCTCGCGCGGATCTCCGGCGGCGTGGCGTGCCCGGCGCATGCGATGTTCTACGCCGTCGCCGAGGAGCCGGACCGCTTTCTTACCGGAAGGAATCTCGTCGTCGTATCGCCCTACTTCGACGCGGTGATGCGCGATTTCTGCCGCTCCATGCAGGATCTCGGGTTCGAGACCGTCTTCTGGATCACCTCGTCCTTCAGCGACACGGAAGGGATCCCCGAGGACGTCCAACTCTATTACCGCACGTACCGGAAGGAGGCGAGGACGTGAAAACGAAGCTCGCGTATCCGCTGTTCTTTGCCGCCGCGACCGTTTTGTTTCTGCCGTTCACGTATCTGCCGCTGAACGCGCTGTGGCTCTTGTTCAAAAGCTTCGTCTGGTTCGGCGCGGGCAACGGACGGGAAGAATACGTGGACGCGGTGCTCCGCACGACACCGCTCGCAGGGCTGAGCGTCGTGTTCCTTTTCCTCGCCGTCTTATTGTCGTTCGGGCTCTTCGTATTCAGCCGGACGCCGCGCGGCAGGAGTTTTTTCGCGGAGTCCGCCGGGATCACCGAATGGCTGGCGCAGAATATCTTTCTCGGTTTCACGATGATTTTCGAGCTCCTTTTCATGCTGCTCGGGTTTACCTACCGCAAGCAGGACAGGACCCGGACGCCCGGGAAAACGGATCTCCGCGCGACGCAGAACGCGGCGATCCGGGAATATGAATTCAGTGAGCGGACCCCGGATGATTACGCGCAGTTTCTGCGGCGGCTGTCCCGCATCCGCTCGCAGGACGGGAAGATCGGGTACGCCTACCGCACGCTCTGCCGACTGTACAAACGGGCCGCGCCGGATATCTCCGATTCCGACACGCCGCGCGAGGTCCAGCGAAAGGCGGAACGCGCCGGGCGCTTTGCGCCGTCCGAGCTCGAATCCATCCGGATGATCATCGAGCGTGTGAAGTTTTCCGGACGCCGGCCCGATGAAGCCGAACAAGCGGAATTTCTCAGAGAACTTTGTCGGAACGTGCGGATCCTTCTGTGAAAGCCGCCTCGCGGATCGTGCCTGCCGCCGCATCCCGTTCCGTTTTCGTTCCCCCGCGTATCTTTCGCGCGGTCAAGGATCCATGACCCCGCCCTATACGAAGAACCCCCGGAAGCCTGCGTCTGCAGAGCTTTCGGGGGGCCTTGCGTTCAGGGGGTGCCGGGACTCGTGTCCGCGGCGCGTTCCGCATTTGCGCGGACCTTATTTCGCCATATCGAAGAAGTGCGGTGCCTTCCCGGCTGCCCGGAGCTTTTCCAGAAGGAGGGCTGCCAGCGCCACGTCGAGCATCCCGGTGCCGATGATCTGCGCGTAGATGTATTCGTCCGCGCTCCGGCGGCCTTCCGCCTTGCCTGCCAGCACGTCGGGAACGACGATGTCGAAGGACTCCGCCGTGATCCGTCCCTGCTCCGCCAGCTCTTTGACGTTGCCGCGGTGGAGGGACTGACCTACGTGATCCGTCGCGATGCGGTCGGCTTTCAGGACCGTGTCGAAGGAGGTCTCGCGGTAGGAGCCCATCGTCATGACCAAAGCGCCCGGCTTGATCCACTCCCGCTGTACCAGATCGGCGTCGGCGTTCGTCACGGTGACGATGATATCGGAGCCGCGGCAGGCTTCTTCGTTCGTGCGGCACTTGACGAACCGGAATTTCGGCGCGTCGAAGCGCGCGATGAAGCGGTCCATGGCTTCCTCGGAGAGGTCGCTCAGACGCACCTCTCCGATATCCAGCACGCGGCTCATGCACAGAAGACTCATGTACCCCTGCAGACCGGTGCCGATGATCGTGACCGTGTCCGTCCTTGACGCCAGGAGCCGCGCCATGATGGCGGGCTGCGCGCCGGTGCGCAGGTCGTTGATCCGGTCGCCGCCGATGACGGCGCGCAAAAGACCCGTGCGCGGATCGGTAAGCAGAACCGTCGCCTTGATATAGGGCAGCCCCAGCTTCTTGTTCTCGTCGTAGCCGCCGACCACTTTGATGCCCGCGGCGTCCATGGGCCCGATGTAGGCGGGCATGGAGTTGAACCAGGAAGGCACGCCCAGCGCGCTCATATCCGTCGTGATCTTATTGGGCATGACCACCTTGCCTTCGCCGTACCACGTCCACGTCCGCTCCACGCAGCCGATCGCGTCCTCGACGGTCAGGCACTCTCTGACGGTCTCCTCGCCGATCATCATGGTTCTTGTATCCATGTTTTTCTCCTTCATTTTCTTTTGCCGATTTCCGTACGGATCTCCCTCTGCGGGACGGCGATCCTGAAAACGTCTCTCGTCGGATCAGTTTCCGAGAGCGAGTATATCGTCGGCCAGGTCGTTGAGTTTTTTATTGATGGCCGTTTCGTCTTTTTCATAGGTGGATATAAGGCTGCCGTTTTTGAACGCTTTGACGAGCATGCCGGAGATGCCGAGATCACAGAGCGTGGAAACCTCGTAGCGCATGGAGCGGAAGATCAGATCGAGCATTTCCGAATCGTCGGGCGCGTCCATTCTCTTGTATTTCAGCGTTTTCTCAAAGTAGGCTTCCCGCACCTCGCCCGAGTGATACGCCCACGCGGTGAAGATCATGTCCGTAAACGCGGCGTCCGCGGGATCGGAGGGCATGAACCACGCGCAGGAATACGGATCCACAAGATGATAGTAGTTTTCCTGTTTTTCATCGAGTTTCGGGTTGGGAAGGACGCCGTAGCCCGGTTCCATGTCGCGGAAGGACGAAGACTCGCCCGCCCCGTTCTGTACGAACAGGAAATGGTTCCCCGCAAAGAACACGCTGCGCACGTACTCCCATATGTGGGGATAACCGTTCGTGTCGCGGCCGGATGCGGCGTCCTCGTAAGTAAGCGTGCAGTTCGGGACGCCGAACAGCGCCTGTACTTTTTCCAGCGCGGCGACGGTCCTTTCGTTGATGCAGGCGATATCGGGGATGCCGTACTCGTCGTTCTCGGTGAAGACCACGCCGCAGCCCGTCAGGAAGTTGTTGGAGGATTCCTCAAGGAATCCGACGCGGTCGTCAGCCGTTATTATCCCGTTGCCGTCGAGGTCTGCCGTGGCTTTCGTCACCATTTCGATCATTCTGTCGATGGTCCACGTCCCCTCGCGCACCATGTCGTAGGGATAGTCGATGCCGCAGACGTCCATGATGCCCTTCGAGAAATAGATGAAGCGTGCGTCGCAGATCGGCCGGGAGGTGACGTCTCCGGCGATCAGGAAGAGGTGTCCGGCGACCGTCAGATCACGGGATATGTTCGCGTCCCACCAGGGATCGGCGATATCGAGATAGGTGAGTTTGTTGAAGTCGTAGAAATAGTTTTCGAGTGCGCGGGGAAAACCGGTGATCATACAGTCGATCATGACGTCATAGCTCTGATCGCCGCTGATCGTCTCCCTCACGGCGGTTTCGGTAGGAGATTTTTCCGGGCGCTTGACAAACTTTATCCCGTATTTTTCTTCCATGAGCAGGTTTCTGCCGTAAACGGCGTCGACCACGACGTCGCCGTTCATTTCTTCAACGAACGCGTCCGTGATTTTATAGGCGTTCGCGTCATCACCGCGGTAGAGCACCCGGAATTCCCTTCCGTTGAAATAGGTGCCGTCCGGGATGGGACTCGGAGGTCCGGCGTTTACGGTCTCTTCCGTGACCGCCGCAGTGGATTCGGGAGTTTCTTCAGAGTCGTTCGGCGTTTCGCCGCTTGTGCCGGGGCCCGCTGAACACGCAGTACAGGTGAGAAGGATCACAAACGCAAGAAACAAAGCGATGATCCGTTTCATGAGGAACTCCTTTCAAAAGCAAAAGTTCTCTTGCCTGCTGTGCCGGACTTGAGGCGCCGCCGTATGGGTCCGGCACGTTTGAAGCGCACGATCGCAATATCTCAAAGAGAGTCTCACCACGTCGAAGAAAAGCCTTGTTTCGGGTCCTGAAGTCAATGTCCGTTCATTTTTTTGCCGATCGCGCAGGGGAGGGTGACGCGGCCGTTTTCGTCCGGGAACGGCGTGAGATCGTCGTCCCGCACGGCGTCGCGGGCTTCCTTCTTTGTGAAATCGGGGATATAGAAGGTCTTGCCGTCCTCCATGCAGCTGCGCCAGCCGAGGATCGCGACGGCGGACATGGCGACGCCGCGGTATACGTTGAAGAAAGGCTCCGTTCCCTTCGTCAGGTACTGGATGAAGTTCCACACCGTCCAGAAATCGCCGCCGCCGTGACCGGCTTTCTCCGCAAGCTCCGCGTTCGCGGGCCATTGGGGATCGTACGTCCGGTTCCGTTCTTCGCCTTCCGGGACAAGCCACGACTGATAGCTCAGGTTCACCATCGAGCCGAGCGTCCGCCCCGTCTCGACGCAGCCGTTCTCGCCGGCGAAGCGGTATCCGCTGGCCGATCCCATCGCGGTGCAGCCCGTGGCGCGGAAGAGCGCGCCGTCGTCGGTGATGACGTTCATCATGGCGAGCGCGTCGTAGTTGTGGCGGAAGTCGTCGTATTGCTCGAGCACGTCCGAATGGACGGCGAAGGCGTTGACCTTGACGGGCATTTCTCCCGTGACGTGCATGAGCGGGCCGAGCGCGTGCGTGACGTAGTAGGTCCGGGGCATCCACGCGCGCCAGTGGTATTTTCCGGGCGTCAGACCCGCCAGTCCCTCACGCGGCAGGGCGTGGTTGTACTCGCCCTCCGCGTACAGGATCCGCCCGAGCTTCCCTTCGCTCACGATGCGCTTCATTTCGAGCAGGGCGGCGCTGAACGGGTAGTTCTCGGCGAGCATGTACTTCACGCCGGTACTCTCCGCGGTCTCGACGAGGCGGACGCATCCGGCGAGCGTCGGGGAGGAGGTGCACTCGGAGAAGACCGCGATCCCGCGCTCCATCGCCTGGCACGCGCAGACGTCGTGCTCGTGGAAATAATTGCAGAGGATGACGGCGTCGAGCCCGCTGTCCAGCATTTCCTCATAATCCCGGAACAGCTTCGCGCCGGGGCAGCGTTCGCCCGCGGATTTCAGCTTTCCCTCTTCCTTTTCGCAGAGCGCGGTGATCTCCGCCTCCTCGAAGTCCTGCAGGATGGAGATGAAGCTCGAGCCTCTTCCCAGCCCGAAAATGCCGAATCTGAGTTTTTTCATACGTATTCTCCTTTATGTATTTACAATTTCATTTCGATGAGAAAAACCGCGGAAGCCGTCCGCGCGTTTTTTTGTTACCTATTATTGTAACATAGCGCGACCGTCCCATGTCATGTACGGGATCAACGAAATTTCTCCCCGTCTTTTGGTCATTCTATATAAATCAGGGCGCGTTTGCGTTCGGATCCGCCGGATCGCGGTACCTGAGCGGAGGGATCGGGGGCGAAAAACGTATTGCGCGCGGGGGCGGTATGTGTTATAATACTCCTGAAAAGCGAACAGGGGATATCTCTGTCGCATCGATCGGCGTGCGTTCGCAGCGTGATCCTTCGGGACGGGAGGAGACGTTATGAAAGATCAGTCGTACCGTGATCTGGCAAAAAAACTGGGACTCGGCAAGTCCACCGTCAGCCGCACCGTCCGGCATTGTCCCGGGGTGGACGGCAGGACCCGCCAGCGGGTCCTTGAGGAAGCTCTCCGCACCGGGATCGGCGACGCGGCCGAGCCCTGCAGCATATACTGCATCGTTCCGGACACGCCCGGCTATTTCTGGCATATCTTTCACGATCGCATGAGAGAAGAGCTGAAGCATATCCCGTTCTCCGTGAAATACAACGTCTACTCCCACCTGCTCGATCACGAGACCGTTCTTTTGTATCTGGACGAGGCGGTCCGATGCGGCGCCCGGGTAGTGATCCTGTCCGCCGACCTCTCTCCGGCGATCAAGGAAAGGCTCGCGGCCATGCAGAACGGCGGGGTGTACGTGATCCTGCTCTCCGTATACGGGGAACTGCCGAACAGCGTGTACGTGGGGGCCGATCCCTATCAGGACGGCGAAGAGATCGGTCTGTGGCTCTGGAAGCATTACCCGCGGTATACGCCCGTTATCCTGAACAGCAGCACGCGCCACGCTTCTGCCCGCATCAGGGGATTCCTCCACGTACTGGAGCGGTATCATCCGGACTGCGGCGATGCCTATTCGATCGTCGACGTACGCGCGGAGGATTTCAGCAATCCCAAGCTTCTGCCCTCCCGGTTCGCGTCCCTGTTCAGCCGGGTGGAGAGGGGATACTCCTGTATCTATATGCCGTTCGGCAATTTCCATCTGCCGTTGGCCGTTCTGAAGGTCGGCATGAAGACCGATATCCCGGTGCTGCTCTCCCACGACTGCTTCACCGAGGCGGGACCGGACACGCTCTATCCCGGATACACCGCTTCCTGCAATCAGGATATCGCGCGGCAGGTCGGCACGGCGATGGAAACGGCGGCGGCCTATCTCCGCGATCCCTTTCTCCCCGACGGACAGACGTTCCGGTATATCCCCTCGAAGATCTGCTGCCGCGCGCAGGAAGCGTCCGACTGACCGGGAGCGTCCCTTTTTTCGTGCATCTGCGGCGTCCCGGCGCGGCGAAGCCCCGCCGCGGGGACGTATTCCGTGATTTTTTATCGGAGGTCGTTATGGATAAGATCGCGTATGGGAACGCATCCGTCCCGTGGGATCTGAAGGCCGGGTTCGGCAATCATCGGTTCATCGTGGAAGCGCCCCGGAGCACGTACGTGCGCGCGGTGCTTCCCTGGCGGCGGAGAGATCTGTACCCGGAGAAGATCGGCGTAAAGATCCGGTATACCTCCGCGGATACGCCCACGGAGAACGGCGTCGGCTCCGGGATATCGGAGAATATCCTCATCGAAAAGGCGGACAGGGAGACCGGCGTGATCGTATTCGAAGCCCCGGCCGACGGTCTGTACGAGATCTATTATATGCCGTTCGTTCTGCGGGGGGACTGGTGGTCTCCGTCTACCGAATATCTGCCAGCCGACGCTGTGAAAGCGTCCGATGACTGGAAAGCCGCCGCGTCTTTTGCGGATATCCCCGACGCCGCGGTGCTGCGCTATGAAAGCCGCACGGCGTTCGATTCGTTCTATCCCATGGAATTTCCCATGACGGCGGCGGAGCGGGCGGCCTTTACGGGCGGCAGTCCCTTTATGGCGGTGCCGGAATCCCGGCTCCGTCCGATCCGGATGCAGTACGAGCTTCCCGCCGTCTGGCTGGATACGCCGGCTTCCTCTCTGCGTACTCTTCGGGATACCGCCTGCGCAAACGAACATTACGTATTTCAGATCGCGGTCATCGCCGGCACGGACCTGCACGATATCCGGGTCGCTTTCCGGGATGCGCACGGTCGGACGCTGCCCCGGGGCACCGCCGTCTGCTTCAATCTGCAGGGGCGGGACGCGGAAGGACGGGAATTCACCGTTTGCCGGGACGCGGTCAAGGGACAGGTACTTTCTTTATGGTGCGGTCTGCGGCTGGAGGATCCCGCTCTGTCGGGCAAAGAGTCGCTGCGCATCACGGCAGAGGTGACGGCAAAAGACGCGGACGCGTCCGAGACGGCGGATATCGCTTTGACGATAACGCCGGACCTTGTGCCCAACAACGGCGACGACGATCTCTGGCGGATGAGCCGACTGTTCTGGCTCAATGCCGCCATCGGCATCGGGGATGATCCCATTGCCCCGTACGAGCCGATCGAAAACGGATCGGACGGCCGCAGCATGGACTTCATGGGGAAGCGTCTTACCGTCGGACCTCTGGGGCTTCCCGCGTCTTTCACCAGCCGATACGATCACGCGGCGGAACTCGCCGACACCGCGACCGAGATCCTGGCGTCTCCCGTGGAGCTGATCGCGGAAAAGACCGGGCCGGCGGCGGAAACGGACCGGGATATTTCCCTCCGTCGGCAGATCCGGAACGCGGTCACCACCGTCATGGAGGCGGAAGCCGTCCGCTGTGATATCCGGATCCAAAGCCGGGCGGAATACGAAGCGGACGGGCACATAGACTGCCGGATGACGCTGACGGCGCTCGCGGAAGGGGAGTACGCCTTCACCCTCCGGGTCCCCGTCGCCGAGCACGCGGCGGAGTCTTTTATGGGCTTGTCCTATGAGGGCGGAAGGGTCCCCGCCCAGTGGGAGTACCGGTGGGATCCGAAATACGTCGGGAACCACGCGTGGGTCGGCGGCGTGCGGGGCGGCATCCAGCTGAAGCTCATGCCCGAGGAAGAATTCTGGGGCAAATCCACCTGTTTTGAGTCTCTGTGGAAAAACGGCGGCAAGGGCAAAATGAGGGTGCGGAAGACCCCGGACGCGGTGCTGCTCGAAGGGATCACCGGAAGCATCCGCATGCGGGCCGGTCAGACGGAGGTACTGCATTTCCATATGATCACCACGCCCTTCCATCCGATCGATAAGGACCGCCATTGGCATGAGCATATCTACCATACCGACGGCTGGGGCGAGGAGCGGGTGCCGGATCTGGACTATGCGAAAAAACACGGCGCCACCATCATCAATCTGCACCAGGGCGGCATGCTGAACGAGAATATCAATTATCCCTTCCGGGTCGCTCCGAAACTGAAAGAACACGTACGGAAAGCCCATGAGACGGGGATGCGCTATAAACTGTACTATACCGTGCGGGAGCTGTCCGATTACTGCGCGGAGATCTGGGCGTTCCGATCCCTCGGAGGGGAGATCTACACGGAAGATTCCCGGGCGGCCGCGATCGCCGGTCTTATTCTGGATCCTTCCCAAAAAGCCGAGCTGCCGGCATGGGATACGGTGCGCAGGGGCGGTCCCTGGCTGAACGAGCATCTGACGGAAGGATTCGTCGGCGCGTGGCATCAGTTTTTGTTTGACGGAGAGCAGGACTGCGCCGTCCATACCAAGCCGTTCTCCCGGCTCCTCAACTATTATCTGTGCGGACTGGACTGGATGATCCGGGAGGTGGGGATCGACGGCGTCTATCTGGACGGCATCGGCTACGACCGGCGGATCATGAAGCGGGTACGCCGGATCATGCAGCACAGCGGGAAACGCTGCGATATCGACATCCACTGCGGGAACGATCACGAAATGCCGTGTTACGGCTACGTATCCCCCGCCAATCTGTACCTGGAGCATTTTGCCTATGCCGACAGCCTCTGGAACGGCGAAGGCTATCATTATGAAGACGTTTCGCCGGAGTACTATCTCACCGAGATCTCCGGGATCCCTTTCGGCCTGATGGGGGAGATGCTCCACGGCGGCGGGAATCCGTGGAGGGGCATGGTGTACGGTATGACGGCGCGCATGGGCTGGCAGCAGGGAGGGATCTCCTGGCAGATCTGGAAGCTGTGGGAAGAATTCGGCATATCGTCGGCGAAAATGCTGGGCTGGTGGGATCCCGCCTGCCCCGTTTCGGCGGAAAACGACCTTGTACGGGTCACGGCGTACGTGAAAGAGAACGGAGACGTACTGATCGCCGCCGCGTCCTGGTGTCCGGCGGACAGATCCTTCCTGTTCTCCGTGAACAAGGAGCAGCTGGGCATCGAAGGCGATTATGAATTCTACGCGCCTTTCGTGGAAGACGTACAGGAGGAAGCGACGTTTGCTTCCGATGCGCTGATCCCCATCGCTGCCGGAAAAGGCTGGCTGTTCATTCTGCGACGGAAGTGATCGCGCGGACAATACCGCGGCTCACTTTCCCGTAAAACGAAAGCGTGCCGCGTTCCGAACTTCTTTCACGCAAGCAAAAAGTCCCGGAAACTCACGCTTCCGGGGCTTTTTTGCGTTTTCTTTTATTGCGTCCGGTCACTCCAGACTCAGAATGGTCTCAAGGGTGGCGTCGTAGACTCTCTGGACGTCGCGGAGCCTCTCCGCGATCCCGCTGACGATCTCGGGCGCGTTCGCGCCGCTGATGAGCTTTCTCTGGCGGCCGGTCACCCATCCGCCGGAGCCGGCGTACAGCGTTTCCCAGTCCATGACGCGCGTGTCCATGATCATGCGCAGCATTTCGCTCGATTCCGGATCCCGCGCGTGCCGCAGCTCGAGCACGGACTCGCAGTAGACGGGCATGACGTCCGTGTAGCTCGCGGCGCTCATCGCCTCGATCATCGCGCCGACCTTGGCGACGTTTTGTACGGTCTTCAAGACGCCGACGATGCTTGCGACCATGCAGTCGACGTTCGTATGATACTCCTGCTGATCCTCGTCCCATTTCGGGATCGGGAGCACGCCGAAATCGTCCTCCATCGCCACCATCTCCGGCGTCGTCATGGCGGATACGCTGAGCGAGGTGAACAGGGCGTTGCCGCTCATGAAGGTCTCGGTGTTGTCCGCGTACTCGACGAGGACGGCGGCGCCCTGGGATTCGGTCATGAGCTTCTTCAGCTTTATATACAGATCGATCAGCTTCTCGTTGTACATATCCTGCACGATCTCGTAGGTCGCCCAGGAGTCTCCGGCGATCTTGATCCGGCGCAGCTCGGAGCCGTAGACGAACGCGTTCACGGAGGCGTTATAGACCGGAGAGAAGCCGTAGAAATCATCCTCGTCCCGCTTGCCGTTGCCGTTCACGTCGTGGTACAGATCGACGGAGTAGCTCATGAGGCGGTCGACCGTCCACTTGCCGTCGCGCACGATCTGGTACAGATCGTCCGTCGAATGGAGATAGTCGATCCATTTCGTCTTATTGAAATAGACGACGACCGTCCCGCTCGTGTAGCTGAGCGTCATATCGCCCGTCAGCGCGAGCAGCCTGTCGTCGACGATCGCGTCCCGCAGACCCTTCGTGTACCACGGTTTGTCCAGATCGATGTATGGGAGCGTCAGCACGTTCCGCAGCACCTCGAACGACGTGGAGGTCTGATCGTTGCCCATCCTGACGAGCGGCTGCGAGACGACGTCGTACACGTCGTCGTTCGCGTGCACGAGCTGCGATGCCATCTCGATGAGCACGTCCGTCTTTACGGTGTTCGGTTCCTCGATCACGACGTTGAAGCGCGTCTCCAGCCGTCTGTTGCGCTCGAACACGGTATCGTTCAGGTTCTCTCCGTTCAGCTCCTCCGTGTACAGCCAGTTCCCCTCCGTGCCCTGGAGGATGCGGAACGCCTCGCCGTCGAAATTGAGTTCGGGGAGTTCGTCGGGAACGACGTATTCCGGCGCCGTATCCGCCGGGGGAGCGGAGGACGTGTCTCCGTCCGTGTCGGACGAGGCGGAGACGTCGGACTTGTCGGGCGTCGTCTTGCCCGAGCAGGCGGCGAGCGGAAGAAGCATCGCCGCGGCGAGGAAAAAGAGCAGTGCTTTTTTCATGAGACGGACCTCCGAAAAAAGTAATTGAGTCTTCTTAACAAGTATACCATTTTTCCATGTGCGTGTCAACAGATCGCGGATCGTTTGGGGAAACCTTATCGGCTTGCGGGAGGCGGGAGGCGGAATACGGCGCCGGTCTTCGGGGGATTATTCGTTATTGACAAACGGGGGCATTCGTGATACCATATATCCGGGCGGACGTCCGGGGCGGATCCGTTTTTTTGGATGACGGACGCGCCGGAACGTGTCCTGTCCCCGCCGACGCGCCGCCCGCCGGATGCCGTTATCACAAAAAAGAAAAACAAGTCAGAAATTCACGACAAGGACGGTACGTATCATGATGCTCCGAGCACCCGCGACGCCCCTCATTACGGTCGATCCGTATTTTTCCGTCTGGTCGCCGAGCGACCGCCTTACCGACAGCGTGACCGTGCACTGGACCGGCAAGCCGAACACGATCCTCGGCGTCGCCGTCCTCGACGGCGTCCCCTACCGCTTCCTCGGACGGCTGTTTCCGGGCGATCCGATGCCCGCGATGGAGCAGACCGACGTGCGGATCACGGCGCTCTCGACGGAATACCGTTTTTCCGCCGCCGGGGTATCGCTGTGTGCGCGCTTCACCTCGACGCTCTTTCCGGACGATCTGCCGATCCTGACGCGCCCGGTCAGTTATCTGGAGATCTCCGTCTCCTCCGAGGACGGAGAGGCGCACGCCGTCTCCGTCTCCGTTTCCGTCAGCGAGGAGATCTGCCTCAATTACCGCGGGCAGGACGAACTGACCGCGGAGACGCTGCAGTCCGGCGGGATCGCCCTCGGAAAGATCGGCAGCGTGAGCCAGCCGGTGCTCGAAAACGACGGCGACGACATCCGCATCGACTGGGGGTATTTCTACCTCGGCGTGCCGGCGAAGGACGGATCGGTCCGGGCGGAGACCCGCGACGTCCCGTTCACGGAGGACGCGCCGCACGGGGAGAGCGGGACGATGACCTTCCTCACCGCATCCGCTCCGCTTGCCACCGACGGAACGCGCGGTGTCCTCTTCACCTTCTCCTACGACGACGTCGCCTCCATCGATTATTTCGGGGACAAGCTCCGCTCCGTCTGGAACAAAGACGGCAAACCGATCACCGAAGCGATCGCCGAAGCGTACGCGGACTATCCGCAGATGCTCGCACGCGCCGCGGCGCTCGACGAGCGGCTGTTCGTCGACGCGACGCGCGCCGGCGGCGAGAAGTATGCGGAGATCCTGGAGCTCGCGTACCGGCAGGTCGTCGCCGCGCACAAGGTCGTATATGATAAAAACGGCGAGCTGCTCCTCATCTCCAAGGAATGCCATTCCAACGGCTGCGCCGCGACGGTGGACGTCTCGTACCCGTCGATGCCGTTCTTCCTCCTCTACAACCCGGAGCTCGTGCGCGGCATGATGCGTCCGATCGTCCGCTTCGCGCGGAGCGAGGCGTGGGGATTCGATTTCGCGCCGCACGACGCGGGTCGCTATCCGATCGTGAACGGTCAGCGGTACGGGCTCGACCGCGAGACGGGGGGACTGAAGCCGGAGAAGCAGATGCCGGTGGAAGAGTGCGGGAATATGCTCGTCATGGCGGCGGCGGCCGCCGTCGCCGACGGGGATCTTGCGTTCGTGCGGGAAAACCTCGACCTCTTCGAGGCGTGGGTGAAGTATCTGGAACAGCACGGCAGCGATCCGGAGAATCAGCTCTGCACCGACGATTTCGCCGGGCACCTCGCGCACAACTGCAACCTGTCGCTCAAGGCGATCATGGGGATCGCCGGCCTCGGGATCCTTTCGGGGATGATGGGCGACGAAGCGAAGAAGGCGGAGTATCTCGCCCGCGCCCAGGCGATGGCGGACGGCTGGGTGAAGACGGCGGCGAACGGCGACGGGAGCTTCCGGCTCGCGTTCGACCGTCCCGGCACGTGGAGCATGAAGTACAACCTCGTCTGGGACAAGCTGTGGGGCACGGGGCTGATCGGCCGGACCGTCGTCAACTCCGAGTTCGCGTCGTACAAAAAGCATGTCAATCCGTACGGCATGCCGCTCGACTGCCGCGAGACGTACACGAAGAGCGACTGGCTCGTGTGGACCGCGGCGCTGGCGGACACGAAAGAGGATTTCGAGGCGTTCGTCGCGCCGCTGTGGGAGGGGTATCACCGCTCGTTCTCCCGCGCGCCGCTGACGGACTGGTACTATACCGTGACCGCGGAGATGCGCCGTTTCCGGAACCGTACCGTGCAGGGGGGACTGTTCATCAAGGTGCTTGAATACTCCGGCAAAATGAAGCTGTGAGGCGCGCCGCGGGCCCGGCGCACTGCCTGATAAAGCGAAACGAAAGTCCGGGCGATCTGTGTCGCCCGGACGTTTTTTTTCAGCTCGCGGAGACGCGCGGCGCGCGGAGATCCTCCATCGGCGGTATCCCGATCGAGCGGCGTTCCGTATTGACAAATCCCGTCGGATAGGGTACAATGGGTATGACGAACGCCTTCTTCTCCCCGGCGGCGCGCCGGAGAAAGAAGACCGTCCCGCGCCGTGCGGCGCGATCAAGAATACGTGCGGGAGGAACGATATGAGCGTTCTCGACTGGAACGGCGGCGTCATTTTGAACGTCGATATCAATTCCGTCAACACGCCCTTTCTGAACGAAGCGGCGGAAAAAGGTCCCTTTGCCGAAGAGACCCTCTTGCCTTTCGTGGACCAGTACGCCGACACGCAGATCCGCGCGCTGGCGTTCTGCGTTTTCTGCCAGTATTCGGCGACGCCGAGCAGGGTCTGGACGGACAGCCTCGCCCTGCACGACCGGCGTACGGAAAACGGCGTGGAGGTCCGGTACGACCGGTACGAGTACAAGGGGATCTATGAATGGTACGCGCACGGGATCGATCCGTACGGCGTATGGTTCCGCCGGTGCCGTCAGCGCGGTATGGAGGCGTGGCTGTCCGTGCGCATGAACGACTGCCACTGCCCGGACGAGGTCGCCTCTTTTCTGCGGAGCGATTTCTTCTATGAAGCGCGGGAAAAGGGCTGGATGGTCGGCGGCGCGTACGGGTATTACCGCAACTGCTTCGACTATGCCGTGCCGGAGGTGCGCCGCCGGATGCTGGATTATATGGCGGAGCAGCTGGATCGGTACGACGTGGACGGGCTGGAGATGGATTTCATGCGGGAAGCCGTATGCTTCGACTACGTGAACCGTCCGGACAAAGCAGAGATCATGAACGGTTTCATGCGCGATGCGGATAGGATCACGAAGGCCGCTGAGAAAAAACGGGGACATAAGATCAAGCGGATCGTCCGTCTGCCCCGGGAGATCGAGCAGTGTCTCGTCTACGGGTTCGATCCCGAGACCTGGGTGCGGGAAGGTCTGGCGGAGCACGTCAACGTCACGCCCCGGTGGGAATCCTGCGACAACGATATGCCGATCGCCCGCTGGAAGGAAAGGATGCCGTCCGCCGAGATCAGCGCCGGGATCGAGACGCTGTGCCTGAGAAACGACGGCGGTCCGGCCCACGCGGACGCCGACGTGGTGAACGGGCTCGCGGCCGCCTACGTCTCACAGGGCGCGGACGCCGTGTATCTGTACAATTACTACCTGAATCCGTACCGGGATCCGACGAACGCCGCCGCCGCCGCGTACGCTCGGCGCACCGAAGACGTCATCCGCCGCTGCGGCAGCGGCAAGACGATCTTCTCTTCTCCCAGGCGTCATATCGTCACGTTTCAGGATATCGCCCCCGCGGGATGCGCCCGATACAAGCCGCTGCCGCTGCCGGTCGGCGCCGGGGATGTGAAGGAGATCTCCCTGCCGGTCGGCCGGGTCTTTCCCTCGGCGCGGGCGAAACTGATCCTCGGCTTTTCCGCGGGCTCTCCCGCCTCCGTCCGCGTTTCCGTGAACGGAGAGAACTGTACGGGATGGAGTCCCTGCACCGTCCCGGCGCCGGCGCTCGATTTCACTCCCACGGACGCCGGATATGCGAAAAGCGGCGTCAAACTGTACGGGTGCCCGATCGCCGCGCGGGACGCGGACAGATACGTCATCCGGCTCGAAGCCGCGGAGGACGCGGTGCTGGACTACGCGGAAGTACGGATCCGCTGACGCTGCGGCAGCGCCTTTTTGCCGTTCGGTCGCGCGCGATCCGACCGCGAAAAATCCCGGAAACGGTGCGTTTCCGGGATGTTTTCTTTTTTTGTGACGGCGAAAATCGGGCGCGGCGGTCCCTACAGCATCAGCCGCGACCGGATGGACCCGACGTACTCCGTCGGGGACTGTCCCTCGTACTGCTTGAAGAGGCGGGAGAAATAATGGACGGACGAAAATCCCGTCATGGCGGAGATCTCCGTCACAGAGTACCGCCCGTCGCGGAGATACCGCTTCGCCTCCGTGATCCGCCGTCGGTTGACGTAGGCGACGATCGTTTCGCCGCACTCCTCCCGGAACGCGCGGCAGAGGGAGGATTTGTTCGTCGCGAACAAAAAACAGAGCTCCTCGAGCCGGATCGGCTGCGTGTAGTTCTCGTCGATGTACGACAGGATCTTCTGCAGCTTGCCGTCGGGGGCGGAGGACGAGGGCAGGATCTCGCCGCTCTGCCGGGAGCGGAGCAGCTCGATGAAGAAGGTCTCGAGCTTGAGGCGGATCATCTGATCCGCGCCGAACGGATAGACTTCGCGCTTTTTCATATCGGGCAGGTTCGGCACGTCGTAGGGCGGCAGAAAGACGCTGCGCCCCTCCTTGACGACGTCGGTCAGGAGCCGCTGCTGCTCCGGCGTCAGCCTCGTCGGCGCGCGTGCCAGCACGTCAAGACATGCGTCCCGGCAGGCGAAGCCGATGATGATGACGTTCGGCGCGCCGTCGGGGGGACAGCGGATGGAGTGGATCTCGTTCTCCCGGTGGACGATGACCTCGCCCATGGTCACGGGACCCTCGTAGTCCTCCGCGCCGACCTCGACGGAACCGCGGTCCACGTAGATCAGCTCGCGGAAGGGGTGGCGGTCCTCCTGCGTACGGAACCGATTCGTGAACTCGAAATAGTGGATGTTGGCGATGCGCGTGATGCGGATCACGTCGTCGAACGTCTTCAGCTTGAATTTCACGGCGGCTGCCTCCCCCGTTTTCGTATGCTGCGTATAGTATAACACATCCCGGCCGTTTATGCAATCGTAAAGATTGTTACGATCCTGCAAAAAAACCGCACCATTCGCCAAAGACAAACGGGGGGGCGGTCGGTTATAATGAAGACGAACGAAAAACGCTGCGGCGTGATTGAAAAGGAGAGTGAGCCATGTCAAGGATCTGTATCCCCGATCACGAGTATAAGGAACGGATCGCCCGGGCCGCGAAGATGGTGCGCGAAAGAGGACTGGACGTCATGCTGGTCGTCAGCACCGAATCGGACTACGCGAACGCCCGCTATTTCAGCGGCTTCTGGCCGCTGTTCGAGCGTGCCGGCGTCGCGATCTCGGCCGGCGGCGACGCCTGTCTTTTCGTCGGTCCCGAATCCCCGCTGTTCGCGCGCGATTTCGGAAAGATCGAGAAGGTCTTCGTCTTAAAGGAATTCCGTGAGAGCGCCGATCCCGCCTATCCCGAGGTGACCGCCGATACCTTCCGCGAGGCGTTCCGCTCGATCGGTGTGACGGGCGAGCACATAAAGATCGGCCTCGGCAGCTACGTCGAGTGCACGCTGCCGATCCTCGACGGGCTGAAGGAGAACTTCCCGAAGGCGGAGATCTCCGTCTGCAATGATATCATGGTCGAACTGCGCAAGATCAAGAGCGAGAACGAGATCGCCTGCATCCGCGAGGGCTTCCGCATCGTCGATATCGCCACCGACGAGGTGATCAAGGCGCTGAAGCCCGGCGTGACGGAACTCGCGATGGTCGGCGTCGCCGAGCGCGTGATCTACGAGAACGGCGCGGAGTACGAGGGCCTTCCCATGTACGTGTTCAGCGAGAAGTCCACCCGCCACGCGATCAGCCGCTCGAGCTACCGCGTGATCGAGAAGGGCGACATCGTCCAGCTCAATCTCTCGGCGAAGATCGACGGCTATTCTCCCTCCGTCGGTCTGCCCGTCGTCATGGGGAAGATCACGCCGGACCGCCGCCGGTATATCGATTTCTGCCTTGCGATGCACAACTGGACCTGCGAGAACCTCCGGGCCGGCATCCCCGCCAGCAAGATCCCGCGGGAGTTTTACCAGATGTACGTCGACGCCGGCTACAAGGACAATTTCGTCTACGGACCGTGCCACGGTACCGGCATGATCGAGGTCGAGGCGCCGTGGATGGAGACGACCTCCGACTGGATCATCGAGGAGAATATGACCTTCCAGGTCGATACCTTCATTTCCGGCCCGACCTTCGGCACGCGCTGGGAGAAGGGCGTCGTCGTCAAAAAGGACGGCTGCGAATCCATGACCGATTATCTTGAGAAAGGACTGATCGAACTTGACTTCTGACCGTATGGGCAAAGAAAAATGGGTGATCCCCGACTGCGAGCTCCCGCCCGCCGGAGAGGGGATCCTCAAGGGCCACGAATCCATCATCATCGTCAACGACTGCGCCGAAGAGGCGGTGATCGAGGTGAAGCTGTACTTCACCGACCGGGAGAGCGTGTCGGACATCGTCTGGCGCGTCGGCGCCGACCGCGTCCGCTGCTTCCACATGAACGATCCGGACGACATGGGCGGATACGTCGTCCCGAAGGAGACGCAGTACGCCATGAAGCTCGTCTCCAGCTGTCCGATCGTCGTGCAGTACGGCCGCCTCGACAACCGGCAGACGAATCTCGCCTTCTATACGACGCTGGGCTACGCCGAATAAGGCGGGAGCACGCGGAGAGGAGAGAGGAATATGAAACTGGACTTTTGTTTTCCCCGCGAGCTGGACGAAGCGAAGAAGGACCGCACGCCGGTCGTGATCCCCGGCGGCACGGTCGAATACCACGGGCCGCACTGCGCCTACGGCTGCGATACGCTCATCGTGGAGGGGCTCCTTTGCGAGCTCGCCAAACGCCGCGAGATCATCATCGCGCCGACGATCAGCTACAGCCCCGCGAGCTGGGCGGTCGGCGGCGACACGACCGGCACCGTCCACGTCGAAGAGACCGTGTTCGAGGAATACGTTTTCCACGTGTTCATGAGCATGCTCTCGGCCGGGCTGCGCAATATCTACGTCGTGATCCATCACCAGTTTGAGGAGGGGAGCCTCATGCCGATGACGCTCTCCTACATGAAGGCCGGAAAGCGCGCGACGATGCGCTATCTCGAGCGGACGCTCGGCCAGGGCTGGTGGGGGAGCGAGAGCTTCGCCGATTATTACGCGAATCTCGGCGGCGGCGACGATCCTTTCTCGTGGATCAAGGTCATCCCGGCGATGTCTCCCGCCGCGCAGCGGGCCACCGGGTACGACCACGCGGGGACGTACGAGTGCTCGCTCCTTATGGCGCTGTATCCCGAGGCGGTAAAGCCGGAGCGCGTCGGCGACGTGAAGCACTGGTTCACGGCGAACTCCGCCGAGGCGAATCTTGAGCTCGGCCGGAAGATGCTTGAGCTCACGCTGACCGATCTCGACCGCGCGATCCGCTGACAAAACGAAAAAGAGGCTGCCGCCTCCTCCCGCAGGGAGGCGCGCGGCCTCTTCTTTGCGGGGCGGCCGACCGAAAACATATCCGAAAAGAGGGGAAAGAAGATGAAACTGTATCTGAGGCGCGCGTTTTTCACGGAGAAGGAGACGCTGCTCGCCGAGGAGGGCGAGATGCGGGCGTCCGCGTTCCGCTATTCGACGGGCGTCGAGGCTTTGCGGATCGCGAACGGCCGCGGGTGGTTCGTCATCCTGCCGTTCCAGGGACAGCAGATCTGGGAATTCCGCTTCGACGGCCGGGATCTGAAGATGAAGACCGGCATCGCGGAACCGAGGGCGACGACCGATTTTCTCAGGACCTACGGCGGATTTCTGTATCACTGCGGGCTCCGCTCGATCGGCGCGCCGGACGCGGAGCATCCGCAGCACGGCGAGCTGCCGAACCATCCGTACGACGAGGCGTGGCTTGAGGCGGGGACGGACGGCACGGGCAGCTACATGGAGGTCGGCGGACGGCTGGACTGCCGGATCTCGTTCACCTACGGCTGCCGCTTCTCGCCGCGCTGCCGCCTGTACGAGGGGAAAGCGACCGTCACCGTCGGCGTGACGATCGAGAACCTCCGCTCCGCGCCGATGGAGTACGCCTATCTGTGCCACGTCAATTTCCGCCCGCTTGACGGGGCGGTCCTGATCGACAGCGCGCCGCGGGACGCCGAGCACGTCCGTGTCCACCGCGCGATCCCGGAGGCGCTCCCCGAAGAAGCGAAGCGCGCGCTCGGAGACTATATGACGCGGCTGGAGGAGGATCCGTCCGCGATGGACCGCGTCGGCGCGGAGGGGCAGTGCTATCTTCCCGAGATCTGCTTCACGCTCCGCTATCGCGCCGATGAGGAGGGGTACGCCCACACGCTCCAGTACCTGCCGGGCGCGGGAGCGTGCTGGGTCCGCCATCCGGCGGTCCTTCTGCCGTACGGGATCCGCTGGATCTCCCGGACGGGGGACGAGGACGCGATGGGGATGATCCTTCCCGCCACCTGCGAGCATCTCGGATACCGGTACGCGAAGGAACACGGGCAGATGCGCACTCTGCCGCCGCGCGGCACGGCCTCGTGGGAAATTCAGCTCGGCTTCCTCACGGAGGAGGAGACCGCCCCGGTGCGGGAGAAGATCACGTCGCTCCTCAGCGCCGCACGGCTTTCTTGACACCCGGTGCGGACGGTGTTATAATTCTCCATAGGATCGTCGGAAAAGGAGAACGGACAGAGTGTTCAGAGAAGCGGATCCCGTGCCCCGCGAAGAAAAACCGCCGGCACCGTGCGGCGCGCCGATATCACAGACGCGCTGCGGGACGCGGACGGCAAGGTCTTCGCCGAGACGGAGATCACCGGCGACGGCGTCGATCTGCCGCTGTTCGATACGCTCCCGACCGGTGAGTGCCGCATCCGGACCGAGATGAAGGGCGCCGTGCCGTACACGCTGAACTTTGAATAAACAGAATACAACGACAAAAAGGAACCGATCATGAAAATTACGATCGAAGAGAAAGAATACGAGATCACCTCGCCCGTTGCGGGCGCGATGCGGATCCGCTCGGCCGGCGCGAAAGAAAACGGGCTGGACAGATACGGCTTCCTTCCGAAAACGGACGGCGGTCGGTTCCCGGCGCACGAGATCCGCGGGGACAGAGTGATATTCAAGGACGAAAGCGGGGAGGAGATCACCTCGCTGTCCCTCGCCGCCGACGCGCGGGGCTGGCGGGTCGAATTTCCGCTCCGGCCCGGCGAGCGGCTGTACGGTCTCGGCGACGTCGACCGCACGTCGCTCGACAAGCGCGGGGGACGCTACCGCATGTGGGTGACGGACGTCAAAAGCTATCGGCCGATCCCGTATTTGATGTCGAGCCGCGGATGGGCCGTTGCGGTCAACACGACCTTCGAGCACTTCTTCGACGTCGGCGCGTCGCGCGGGGACGCGCTCGTCGTGAGCGGCCGCGCCTCCGTCCCGGACGTCACCGTCTTCACGGGAAAAGATTACGCCGAGCTGCTCGAGAGATACACCGCGTACGCCGGGCGGCCGGCGCTGCTCCCGCGCTGGGCGATGGGTCTGACCTTCGTCTGCAATACGCAGGCAGACGCCCGCGAGCTGATCGACGACGGGCTCAACTTCCGGCGCGAGGACATCCCCTGCGACATCCTCGGTCTCGAACCCGGCTGGATGGAAAAAAACTACGACGAGTCCGTCAATAAGGCGTGGCATCCCGAGCGGTTTTACATTCCGTATTACGCCACGGTCGGACCGCATACGTTCCTCGGCGCGGTCGCCCGCCTGAAATTCAAGCTGAGCCTCTGGCTGTGCTGCGACTACGATATTACCTTTTTCGAAGAACGCCTGCTCGGGAACGAAAAAACGGAAGAGAGACCGACGGAGCTGAACACGGGCGGGTACGAGACTGCCGCCGACCGCTTCGAGGAAGACGAGCACTTCGTGAACCCGTCGCGGAAAATGGACACCGAGACCGACCCGGAGCAGGGCTGGTTCGAGCATCTGAAAAAATTCGTCGATCAGGGCGTGTCCGCCTTCAAGCTGGACGGGGCGTATCAGGTCCTCGACCATCCGGACCGCCTGTACGGGAACGGCATGACGGACAAGGAGGCGCACAATCTGTATCCGCTCCTTCTGGCGAAGCAGATGTCGCTCGGCTTCTCGGACTACACGGGCAGACGGTCGATGATCTATACGCCGAGCGGATATACGGGCATCCAGCGCTTCGCCGCGACCTGGACCGGAGATACCGGCGGCGGGTTCGGCACGCTCGTCTCGATGCTCAACGACGGCATGTGCGGCCATTCGAACGTTTCGTGCGACCTCGACGTCTTCTCGCGCGAATCCGTCCACTTCGGTTTTCTGCAGGGATGGTCGCAGCTCAACAGCTGGAATTACTGGCGGCATCCGTGGCTGCTCGAGGAGGAGGACAAGGAGATCTTCCGGGAGTACGACAAGCTCCGCTACAGTCTGTTCCCGTATATCTATACGGCCGCCGTGCAGGCGTACGAGACCGGCATGCCGATCATGCGCGCGCTGCCGCTCATGTATCCGGAGGACGGTGAGGTTTCAAACATGCTCAGCGAGTACATGTTCGGCGATTCTCTGCTCGTCGGCGTGTTTCTGGGCCGTGCCGAAACGGAAAAGGACGGCGTAAAGCGCAATCTGTACCTCCCCGCGGGCGCGTGGTTCGATTTCTTCACCGGCGAGAAGTACGACGGCGGGCAGTGGATTTATTACGTGCCGCCGAAGGGACGGGCAGGCGCGCTGTTCGTGAAGGCGGGCTCCGCGATCCCGACGGTGGAGCCGGGGAAGTATATCGGCGACAGGACGTTCGACGAGATCCTCGTCAGGGTATGGCCGGACGGGGACGGTCGGGCGAGCGGCCGCATGGTCGAGGACGACGGCGTCACGCTCCGGTACCGCGACGGCGAGTACAGAAAAACGGCGATCCGGTACGAGGACGGCCGTCTCGCCGTCGAGCAGGAGGGGCGGTACGAGGGGATGCCGGAGGTGCGTTTCCGCGTGATCCCCGCGGGACACTGACGGAAAAAACGACGACCGTGAGATCGCCGGAAAATCCGCTTCCTTTTAACTTCGTTTAAGGATACGGTGCTATAATCGGATATCATCGGGAGGTGAACGACGTGCGTATTCTGCTGGCTGAAGACGAAAAAGCGCTTTCCAAGGCGATCGTCAAGATCTTCGAGAAGAACAACTACTCGGCGGACGCCGTGTACAACGGGGAGGACGCGCTCTCTTATCTGGAGATGGGCAACTACGACGCGGCGGTGCTCGACATCATGATGCCGAAGATGGACGGGATCACGGTGCTGAAAAGGATCCGCGCCGAGGGAAATCAGATCCCGGTGCTCATGCTGACCGCGAAATCGGAGATCGAGGACCGCGTGCTCGGGCTCGACAGCGGCGCGAACGATTATCTTCCGAAGCCGTTCGACACGCGGGAGCTGCTGGCGCGCATCCGCAGCATCACGCGCGCGAAATCGGAAACGGACACGAAGCTGACCGTCGGCAACGTGACGCTCGACCGCGCGACGTACGAGCTCTCTTCTCCCACCGGGAGCTTCCGGCTGGCGAACAAGGAATACCAGATGATGGAATATCTGATGGTCAATCCGCGCCGCGTCCTTTCGGCGGAAATGTTCATGGAGAAGATCTGGGGCTACGACGCCGAGGCGGAGATCAACGTGGTGTGGGTGTACATCTCGTATCTGCGCAAGAAGCTGACGGCGCTCGGCGCGGATATCCAGATCAAGTCGTCGCGGAACGCCGGGTATTCGCTGGAGGACGTCCATGATCGATAAACTGAAACGGAAATTCCTCGTCACCGGGACGGCGTTCATGTTCCTCCTCATGACGGTGCTCGTGCTCATCATGAATTTCGTGAACTACCGGGAGGTGACGGCGGACGCCGATTCCGTCCTCGACGTGCTCTCTCAGCCGAACCTGCCGTTTGTCGGCGGAGGGACGCCGTGGAAAGACCCGAAGGATATCATGGAATTCGTTCCGCGCGGCATGTCGGTCGAGGTACCGTATGAATCGAGATTTTTCGCCGTCATGGTGTCCGCCGACGGCGAGATCCTCCAGTCAGACTTGTCGCGGATCGTTTCCGTCGACGACGATGCCGCGAAAGAGTATATCCGCAGGGCGCTCGGCAGCGGCGGTCAGCGCGGCTTCATCGGCAGCTTCCGCTACGTGAAAACGACGGATGAGACCGGCACGAGGATCCTCTTCCTCGACTGCGGGCGGAAGCTCGACTCGTTCCGGGGCTTTTTCTGGATCAGCGTGATCGTCGGCCTCGGCGGCTGCGTCGTCGTCTTCATCGCCTTCGTGCTGACGGCGGGCAAGATCGTCGCGCCGATCGCCGAAAGCTATGAAAAACAGAAGCGCTTCATTTCCGACGCGGGACACGAGATCAAGACGCCGCTGACGATCATCAACGCGAACGTCGATCTGCTCGAATCGGACGGTGACAAAGAAGAGCTCGCCGACATCCGCCAGCAGACGAAGCGGCTGACGGAGCTGACGAACGATCTCGTTCTCCTTTCCAAGATGGAAGAGGCGGAGCATACGATACAGAAGATCGAGTTCCCGCTCTCCGATCTCGTCGGAGAGACGGTCGCTTCGTTCCGCGCGCCGGCGGCGTCGCACGATCTTACCCTCACCGCCGACGTCGTGCCGGATATCACGCTGTGCGGTTCCCCCGACGCCGTCCGGCAGCTCGTTTCCCTTCTTATGGAAAACGCCGTCAAGTATTCGCCGGACGGCGGCGGGATCACGGTTACGCTGGCGGCGCACAGAAGATCGGCGGTGCTCACCGTCGCCAACGTGACGCGGGAAGAGATCCGGGAGGCGGATCTGCCGCGGCTCTTCGACCGGTTCTACCGCAGCGACGTATCGAGGAATTCCGGCACCGGCGGGCACGGCATCGGACTCTCGATCGCCAAGGCGATCACGGACGCGCACGGCGGCACCATCACCGCGGCGACGAAGGACGGGTACGATTTCACCGTGACGGTCACCCTTCCTCTGTGAGCGCAGAAAATCCTCGGGAAGCGGATGAAAGATCCGCTTCCTTTTTTTCGTGCTTTTAAGTGCGTTTTAGGTTGGCGTGTTACAATACCGGCGGAAAACGAAGAACGGGAGGCGCAATATGACATGCGAGGAGTTTTATAAAACGCATTCAGGAGCATCGGCCGATCCAAAGGGCGCAATATCCTGATCGGGATCATCGCCCTTGTGATCGCGGTCTCCGCGTGTCTCGGCTTATCGATCAGGCAGGCGGCCGCCAGCGCGAAAGCGTCCGCGCTGGAAGGGATCAGCATCACCGCGACGATCTCCTGCGACCGCGCGGGACAGATGGGAAGGATCGGCTCCTCCGGCGGCGATGTGTTCGGCGGCTTCGGCGGTTTCGACAGAAGTCAGTTTTCCGATATCATGGGCAGCGCTTCGTCCTTGACCGTCGACGAATATAAGAAATACGCCGCGGCGGAATCCGTTTCGGATTTTTACTATACCGTGACCGCGTATTGTAACGGATCGGACGGTCTCTCTCCGGTCAGTGATGAAGATACCGACGGAGACGATGGCGCCGAAAGCAGTGAAAACGGCGAAGACACGGAATCATACGGAGTCACCCCCGTTCTCCAGAACGTTTCCTATGATTTCGAAAAAGGGAAAATGTACTGCATCATCGGGAAATCCGGCGCGGGCAAAACGACGCTTCTGTCATTGCTGTCAGGGCTGACCGATCCCCGGAGAGGCGAGATCTTCTACGAGGACAAAAACATCGCCTCCATCGATAAATACGTCTACCGCTCCAAGTATATCGGCGTGGTGTTCCAGAGTTACAATCTGCTGACGAAATACACGGCGCTCGAGAACGTGGTCCTCTCGATGGATATCGCGGGATACAAGACCGAGGACAAGAACAAGCGCGCGCTTGAGCTTCTGGAAAGCGTCGGGCTCGACGAGGATGAAGCGAACAGACGGATCCTGAAGCTGTCGGGCGGTCAGCAGCAGAGGGTCGCCATAGCGCGGGCTCTGTCCTATGATCCCGATATCATCCTGGCGGACGAGCCGACCGGGAACCTTGACGCCGATACACAGAACGAGATCATGGCCATATTCCGCAATATGGCGGAGCAGGGCAAATGCGTGATCCTCGTCAGCCATTCGCCGGAGGTCGCCGCGCTGTGCGACGAACGGTACGAGCTGGTGAAGTTGTCGGGCGGCGCCAAAAGAAAAGCCGATCCGGCGTGAATCTTCCGTGCGGCACCCGCTTGACAAAACCGGCGCCGGGGGGTAGAATAGTATAAACGAACCGGAAGGGGGACGAGACGGATGACCGAGGTCTATTTCAGTTTTGATACGGAGGATTTCACGAGCGATACCGCGAGCGACGCGGTGCGCGATCAGGCGGAGATCCTGAAGGAGTACGGCGTGCGTGCCAGCTTCAACGTCGTGGGCTACCTGGCGCGGGAGTTCGTGCGCCATCGCCGCACGGACGTGCTGGACGCGCTGCGGTACCACACGATCTCCTTCCATTCGCTGCGGCACAGCGTCCATCCGACGATCAACGAGTACACGGACATCGAGGACTACGCGGCGGCGCGGGCGGAGCTCGAGCGGCAGGAGAGCGAAGGGATCGGCATGGTCAAGGCGGCGTGCGGCGTCGATTCCTTCCCGGCGGCGCTCCCGCCGGGGAACAGCATGTCCTACGTCGCCATGTATACCTACGCGGACTGGGGGATCCCGCTCTATCCCGGCTCGCTGTTCAATACGCCGGACGGCGCGGGCGTGTACTACTGCAACGGCTTCCACACCGACTACGACCGATGCATGGAGTGGTTCTTCGCGCGGGAGACGTTCGACGTGAAGGCGTTCCTCGACGACGCCGCGTCCCGCCGCCGGGTGTTCCTTTATAACCATCCGAACCGCGTTTTGTACCGGATCTTCTGGGACGCGGTCAACTATAAGGGCGAGAACCTGCATCCCATGTACGAGTGGGAGGAGCCCGAGCGCTGCACGCCGCAGGAGACGGCGCGGTACTACCGCCGCATGCGCGAACTTTTGGACGCGCTGAAGACCGACGGGCGGTTCAGGATCTGCACGTTTGACGAGCTGCGCGACCGCGCGCTCGCCGACATCTACGGCCGGACCGTGACGCGCGCGCAGCTGCCGGCGATCCGGGCGTCGCTGGAGGAACGCTTTCGCTGGGTGACGGAGCCGGTGTCGCTGTCCGTCGCGGACGCGTTTTATGCGGCGCGGCATTTTCTGCTCCATCCGGAGTCCGACGAATATCATCCGGACAAGGTACACGGCTTCCTCGCCGAGCCGGAGGGCGTGACGGAGCCGACGGCGCTGTCCGCCGAGGAGATCCGCGCGCTGGCGGCGCAGTGCAGCCCGGACCGCTTTCTGCCGCCGTATTTTGAGATCGGGGGACGGCGCGTCGGCCCGGCGGATCTTCTGTTTGCCATGCTCGGCGCCGCACAGGGCGCCGAAGCGGTGACCGTCACGCCCCGGCGGCAGCAGTGCGAATACGAGGACGTCTACCCGGCGCTGCGCGATCTGCGCTTTGAGGGCACGTGGATGCACGCCGAGGATTTCGCGGATCGCTGGCTCTCCGACCGGCTGCGCCTGCAGGCGTGGACGATCCGCCCGGAGGCGGCGGAGGATCGGTGACGCATGCCGGCGCCGGAGAATGCGGATGGCATCCCCTGCGCTCATCGCCGGATCAGTGCGGCGGGATCCGCTCGCTTGGGTAAAAAACAAGTCCCGAAAACGTCGGTTTTCGGGACTTGTTTTCGTTTTGCTGAGGCGGCGGGGAGGGTTTATTCTTTTACGGCGGTCCCTTCCCGGCATGAGATCCTTTCCACGAGCCCGGCAAGACTGTCCGTGCAGTCTTTTTTCATCTCGGAGCGCGTACCCATCATGGAGACGAGGAAACGGCGGCCGCGCATGGATTCCTTCAGCCGTTCTTTGATCGCGGGCGCCTTGTCCGGGTTTTCGGCGGCGATCTCGCACAGCGCCGCGATGATATGCGATTCGTACTCGAAGCGGATATCGTCCGCGTCCGCGGCCACGCACGCGTCGGTCGGCGTCAGTTCTCCGGTAAAGTCGAGATCCCCAAGCAGGGTCAGAAGCGGCTCCGCGGCTTTTTTATCAGCCAGCCGTCCGAGCGCGGAGATCGCGGAGACCGCGCGGAGATGGTTGTATTTTCTTCCGCTTCGGGGGATGAATCCGTCCCGGCTGAACGCGGTTTCGAGAAGCGCGTCGAGCGCCGCGGGATCCTTCGTCAGTGAAAGCGACAAGGCGGCGTGTCGGCGGGTGTTGACGTCCCCGCTTTCAAGCAGTTCCCGCAGAAGGGCGGATCTGCCGTTCATCGCCGCCGACCAGATCGCGTATCCCGGCGCGTCGCCCGCGAGCTGTTCGCGGATCTCTTTTTCGTCGTCCGTCCACCACGGTTCGTGATACCGCGCGGCGTCCGGCTGCTTTTCCAGATCCATGACGTCCTCTCCGACGTTCAGGCAGCCCGTCTTTATCAGTTCTGCCCGGATCTCATCCGCGTCGACTTGACGGGCCGGGACGCAGCGCCTGACGGACAGGGCGGCGATGACGGCGGCCGCCTCTCCCGACTTGTACGCGTCGTCCTTCATGCGCAGTCCCATGGCGAGGTTGTGTTCGACCGAAACGTCCCTTCCCGCCGCGAGAAGACCGTCCCATCCTTTCGGGATCAGCGCGCCCGCGGGGACCGGGATCGGCAGACACCATCCCCACATCCCGGCGATCGTGACCCAGTCGCGGTAGATCCTGTCCTCCAGCGCGTCGTCCTTTCCGTGATTGTCGAGGTTGGAGCGTCCGTAATACACCGGCCGGTCGGTATGGCGGCCGCGGACAAGGTCGTTAAAGGCGACCGTCTCCTCGCCGACGATCTTTCTCCCTTCGCGGAGCCCGATCAGCGGGGCGGTGCCGAGATAGCTCCGGTCGCTGTAATCGCCGCGCAGATGAACGTACGAACAAAGCGCGGCAAGCACTTTTTTCCCGAAATCGTCGGCGTCGTACGGATCGAGGGTGCCGTTGTCGCAGTACCCGGAGCCGGTGGAGCCGTCCGGCTTCATTTTGAAATACACACTGGAAAACGGCTGGTATCCGCCGTCCGACGCTCTCCCGCCGCGCATCGCGCACCCGGCGCTGACGCAGACCGCCGCTTCCGCGGTGCAGTCGATGACGACGTCGGACGCCGCGGCGTGTTCTTCGCCGTCTTCCATCCATCGGATGCCGGTGACGCGGCTGCCCGAGACTTCCGCTCTTACAAACGACGCGCGGCAGCGCAGGTCGACGCCGGCTTTCTGCATCGCCGAGAGCAGCGCGAGGATCTTCGGCTGTCCGCCGACGCCCCGTGCGGGGGTAAACGACGTATCCGCCGCGGCAGCGCCGTCGATCTCTTTATACAGACCGCCTTTGAAGCCGTAATAGTAGGAATAGATCCCGCCCGCGGTCGCCGTGCCGCCCGGATAGGGCATACTCTCGATCGCGAGGACCCTCATCCCTTCGGCGGCCGCTTTCAGCGCCGCGGAGGACCCGGCGGTCCCGACGCCGACGACGATGACGTCGGCCTTCCCTTCGTCATGGACCGCCGGGATCGCCGTGGGCGCGGGCTCCGGCAGCCTTGCCCGGAGTCCCGCTTCATACGCCGCGACCGCGTCGCCGTATGCCGCGGACGGCTGCCAGAGCTCCGTGTCGCTTTTTTGCGGCGTCACGTCGGGCTCATGCGCGATCATGGCGATCTTCTTTTCGCATCGGACGGAAATCCGCGCGCGGTCGGGATCTCCGTCCACGGCGGTTTTATGGATCGTGCCGGTCTCGTCGATGCAGTTCAGCGTGATCTTCGCCGATCCCGGCTTTTTCCGGCCGAACCAACCGCGGGTGACGAACGTGCTCGTCGTGTCGAGGATCGTGCGGGCGTTCAGGCGGTATTCGACGCCGCAGCAGACAAAACGAACGGCATATCCGCCGATGCCGGAGCGGACGTCCGTGATCGTTGAGAAGAAAAAGCAGTCGGCTCCCGTCTCAGAAAGAAGCCGCGCGGTCACCGGCGCGACCGCCGGAAGCCAGATTGTACCGTCCCGGACGGCGCGCCGCTCCGACAAGGCGCGATGCAGCGCGTTGTCGGCGGGGCTTGCCTTCTCGCCCTTCCAGGCGGCGGAGAATTCCGCCCCGCAGGTGCATCCGCTCTCGAGAACGGCAACGGAGAGATCCTTGTACCTCTCTGCCGCCGCGGCGCCGTATACGGTGGCGCCTATGATCAGAAGATCGTACCGTTCTTTCATCCCGGATACCTCCGCGCGGCTGCGCGCCTTTCTGCGGCTTTTGTTTGCGATATCGGTTGGCACGTTCGGCGCGCCGGAGTCCCCGGCTTCTCCCGGACGATCATTCCTCGAAAAAGGCTTCCTCCGCTTTCGCGCAGAGCCAGTGGTAGACCGGGAGATGGAGCTCCTGCACGCGGTACGTTTCACTTTCCCCGACCCGGACGGCGCAGTCCGCCAGCGCGGACAGGGCGGACTCCCGCTCCCCGGTCAGCGCGATCACCGTCACGCCGATCGCCTTTGCGAGCTTCGCCGCGTTCACCGCGCCGACGGAATTGCCGGAGGTGGAGAGGGCGAGCAGCGCGTCGCCCGGCTTCGAGAGCGCCAGAAGGACCTGCGCGTACGCCATGGACGGGTCGCAGTCGTTGGCGAACGCCGTCAGGAGGGCGGATTGGGAATGGAGCGACACGGCGGGCAATCCTCCCTGGAGCCGGGAGGCGAACGCCTCCCCGTCCGGATACGCCGCCTTCAGCTTCTCATACAACTCCGCCCGGAGCGGCCGCTTTTTCAGAAAGCCCTTCGCCAGTTCCCCGACGACATGGTCCGCGTCCGCCGCGCTCCCCCCGCTGCCGCAGGTGAAAAGCGTCCCGCCTTCCCGGAACACGCCGATCAGAAGCTCCGACGCGCGGAGGATGTCGGAGCGGCAGTCGGCGAGCTTCGGGTATCTGCCGATCAGGGCATCGATCTTTTCCATAAGATCCTCCCGTTTCGTTCAGTCCGTGTCGAGGGATATCGCAAGAGCGAGCGCGGCGCGGTCGCCGACGTCGTCGCCGAGCTGTGCCGGTACGACCTCGCACGCCGCAAGGGAGAACGGGAGGCATTCTTCTTTCATCACCCGCTCCATCGGCTCCCGCAGCAGATCGGCGCAGCGCTGGAAAATGCTCCCGATCACGATCCGTTCCGGATTGAGGATATCCACAAGGACGGACAGCCCCCGTCCGAGCATTTCGCCCGCCTGCCGGTATACCGCGCGCGCCGTCCCGTCGCCCGCCCTCGCCGCTTGTGCCACGGACTTCGCGGTCACCGCACCGAGTTCATCGTAGGAGCGGCAGTAACCGACGGTCTGTCCGCGCTGCAGCTTCTCGATCGCGGCGGTCTTCGCGGCCATGGCGATCCCGCCGCCGCTGGCGAAGCCTTCGAAGGATCCCTGCTTTCCGTATCCCACGGGTCCGAAACGGTCGAGGCGGATATGCCCGACCTCGCCGGCATTCCCGTTCGCGCCGCCGTACGGTTTCCCGTCGAGGATCATGCCGGCGCCCATCCCGGTGCCGAAGGTGAGGAAGATCATGTTCCGGCACCCGCGTCCCGCGCCGAATTTCCATTCGGCGAGAGCGCAGGCGTTCGCGTCGTTGCAGAGGACGGCGGGGACGCCGAGCCGCTCCTTCGTCATGCGCACGATCTCCACGCCGTCCCATCCGGGCAGATTGGGCGGGGACTGGATGACGCCCCGCGCCGGATCGAGCGGAGAGCCGCAGCTGATCCCCGCCGCCCGGACCGGCTCGTCCGACGCGGCGGCCAGCCGCTTGGCTTCCTCAAGGAGCCGCGGGACGGTCGTCTCCGGCGCTTCCGTCGGGAAGCGGACGGAGTCCAAGACCTCCGCGCGCTCATTGCCGAGGGACACCGCGCATTTCGTGCCTCCGATATCAAATCCAATATACCGCGCCATACGCATTCCTCCCGGAGCGATGGATGTGATCTGATAAGCATTATACAGGATTTCCCGGCGGTTGTCAACCGCCCGGCGGACATTGCCCCGACCCGGGGAACGGACCCGCGGCGCCGCCGCGGTAGACGTTGAAGAAAGGCTCCGCCCCCTTCGTCAGGTACCGGATGAAGTTCCATACCGGCCGGAAATCGCCGCCGCCGTGACCGGCTTTCTCCGCAAGCTCCGCGTTCGCGGGCCATTGGGGATCGTACGTCCGGCTCCGTTCCTCTCCTTCCGGGATCAGCCAGGGCTGATAGCTCAGGTTCACCATCGAGCCGAGCGTCCGCCCGGTCTCGACGCAGCCGTTCTCCCCGGCGAAGCGGTATCCGCTGCGGGACCCCATCGCGGAGCAGCCGGTGAAGCGGAAGAGCGCGCCGTCGTCGGTGATGACGTTCATCATGGCGAGCGCGTCGTAGTTGCGGCGGAAATCGTCGTACTGCTCGGGCACGTCCGAGTGTATCGCGAAGGCGTTGACCTTGACGGGCATCTCTCCCGTGACGTGCATGAGCGGGCCGAGCGCGTGCGTGACGTAGTAGGTCCGGGGCATCCACGCGCGCCAGTGGTATTTTCCGGGCGTCAGACCTGCCCGTCCCGTCCCCGGCGGGACGCGGCGATACCGCTCAGCCTTCCCGCGAAAGGATCAGCTCCGTCGTCAGCCGGCAGTGTTCCGCGCCGCCCCGATACAGGCACAGCCTGTTGACCGGGCGGCCGTTTCCGTTCCGCCCGTACGGACCGGCCTCGACCTTGTCCGGGCGCCAGTTTCGGGGGATGACCGCCAGCCTTTTGCCGCCGTCTTCGATGAGGAAGCCCCCGTCGGTCTCGGTGATCTGTCCGTACGTGTTGAGGACGAAGCAGATCTCGTATTCCGGGTCGATCTCCAGCTCGTCTTCGACGACGTACCGGTGCGGATCGTCGGAGGTGATCCGCCGGACGTTCTTGTGGAACACGCCCTTCCAGCTCGCCGCGACGTCCGTTTCGTAGGTAAATACGCCATTTTCGTATTCGGATCGCAGTACCGCCGCGCCGCACGCGGGGTCTTCCGTTTCCTGGGTCAGATGGATGCCGTCCTTCACCGCCGTGACGACGTTGTGCCGCTCGGATTTTTCGAGCACGATGTTCTCCGTTCCGCTGTACGAGGCGCGTCCGCGATCGATGAGGAGCGGCGTTTCGTCCGCCTCCAGAAGGAGAGAACCCTTGTCGCCGTGCGCGTGTCCGAATACGATCGCCCCGCTGACGGCGTGCAGGCTCACCGTGCCCACGTCCTCGGTCTGCCGCCTCAGCGTCGTGTGTCCCGTGACCGGGAGGCTGATGAATTCCCGCAGATCGGCTTTGGATGCCGTCACGCCGTACCGCTTCCCCCAGATGACGTCCGAGATCCCCCCGCCCGGTTGGTCGAGCAGACGGTCGTTCAGGCTGCGCCAGATATTTCCGGCGTCGGCGGCAGCCAGCAGCCCGACCTCCTGCCTCGAATATACGCCGTTCACGTCCGCGTCGTTTACCGGCACGTACGTATACCCGTCGTCCGTGAACAAAGCCTCGCCGAACAGCGCACTCTTCCGGACGGACGCCGGGAGATACTCCGCGATGCTCATGCCGTGGTATCGGGCGAGCAGATACAGCGCGTCGCTCATGCTGCACAGCGTATGTCTCCAGTAGTTCGGCCCTTCCCCCGAGCCGCCGTCGGAGAACACGTACTGGTCCCACATGCTGAGCAGATCTCTCTCCGCCTCGTCGATGCGGGGAATATACCGCGGGAAACGTCGGCTCAGCGCGAGCAGCGTGATGATGATGCCGGAGGTGAAGTCCGGTCCCTGGTTCATCTTCCAGATGTAGTCCATGGTCTTGACGTCCGCGTCCATCCGCGGGAGACCCTTCATGATCATCGCGTCGTGGATGACGTTCTTCCCGTGCCAGCTGAGCAGGCTCCCCGCCCAGTCGAGGACGCGGACCAGTGCGCTGCAGATCACTGCCTCGAAAAACGATCTGTGATGCCACGCGGCGCCGGGGAAGACGCCCATGATGCTCTCGCAGAAATACGTGCTGTGCGCGAGGGTCAGCGCCATGCGGCACGCCATTTTGAGCATGTCCGGGTCTTCGTCCACGAGACCGACAAACGCCAGGTCGGACATTATTGTGCTCAGCTCCGGCTTTTGCCTGTCTTCCTCCCGTACCCAGCGGTAATCATGATTCGTGCAGAATTCGCCCACGTACCGCTCGGGCTCGATCGTCAGACCGCTCTGCGCGCGTTCCCGCAGATGGTCCATGGCTTCTTTGAAGCCCGGCGTTTTCACCTTCTCCCGGATGGCTTCCAGCCCCTTCTCGTCAAAGAAGACGCCGAGCTGCGGCTTCATCTCGATCTCTCCGCTGAAGCAGCCCTCCCAGTCGGGCGTATAGGGGCTCTCCCGGGCGAGGAGCGCCGCCTTTTTTTCCGTGTTTTGCAGTCCCATCCAGCTCAGATCGACGACGCTCTCCTCCGGCGCGGTGTTGGTGAACTCCAGCCGGAGCCCCGTCACCCATTCGCCGCGGATCTCACCCGCGTACTCGCCCTGTTTCCCTTTTCCCGTGCAGGACAGGACCGTCTGCTCCCGCCCGTCGACGGCGCAGACGAGGCGGAACTCCACCGACTGCGGGACGCAGGCGAAGAGGATGAGACGATCGTACCCGGCGACACGCAGTTTGCAGTCCCGCTCCATACAGAAGGGAGTGCGGGCATCCCCTTCCTGCGCGGTCAGGGCGACGCGCACGGAGCACCAGTTGACGCTCGTCTCGCCCGCGCCGGCCGGGCCGACCCGGTACTGCGACAGGCAGGTGTATTTGTGATGGTCCGGATACGACTCGCCGCTGTCCCAGTACGGCTCGAAAATAGTTTCCGCTTCGTTGATCTTTACGCTGCGCATTGGACGTACCTCCGGGTCGTTTCGTCGTGATGATTGTATCGGCTCCGCCGGGATAGGATCATTTACGGTTTTTCTTTCTGAATTCCGTCGGTGTGCAGCCGACGGCCCGGCGGAAGACGCGGGCGAAATACATATAACTCGTATAGCCCGCGGCGGCGGCGATCGCGGTGACGGTCATATCGTCCTCGGTCAGCAGTTTCTCCGCCTTCCGGAGGCGGAGATCGCGCAGGTATTCCGAGAAGCTCTGCCCCGTGACCGCGCGGAACCGGCGGGAGAGGTAGCTCGGGTGATAATTGTACAGCGAGCAGACGTACGACAGCGAGAGCGTGCTGCTGCCGCAGCTCTTCTCCATCAGGGCGATCGTCTTTGCGACGACGTCGTCCTGCTTTTTCGGCGCGTCGTCTCTGTCCGCGGGGAGGAGCGCGAGCGAAAAGTACAGAAGCCCTTTCGTGAGCGTGGGGAGATTGTCGTCGGTGCAGAGCCCGACGGCGCTGATCCAGCGGTCGATCAGCATCTCGTTTCCCGACCGGACGCGGCCGTGCTCCGTCACGCCGTACCCGGCGAGCATGGCGGCGGCATCCGTCCCGACGAACGAGATATACATGTATTTCAGCTTATGGATGTTCGTGAACGAATACTTTTGCCCCGCGAAGGTGAAGAACAGATCGCCGGGCCTGATATCGGAGGTCTTCGTCTCCGTCTCCAGCGTACCGGTCCCCTCCGTCACGAGGTACAGGCAGTAATAATAGTGCTTGCGCGGGAAGGTCAGTTTCCCCGGCGCGCTCTCAAAGACGAACTGAAAGGGAAACACGTCCTGTCCCGGATCGCTTCGGCTCGTCTTCAGGCAGACGTTTTCCTCCGGCCGGATCATAGCTCCGCTTTCGCTCATGCTTCGCCTCCGTGTATAAATCGTGTATAGGCATTATAGCAGAAATCGGAAGAAAAATCAAGCGCCGCGGCGGGAAACGGAAAGCAAGTCATAAAAATGCATAGTGTGGTCATCTTTGACTATATACAGCGGCCGCCGTATCTGCTATAATCAATCCAAGATCCGCAGATCCTCAAAAGAAAGGAGCGATTTCCCTTTTGGACAGAAAACTGAGAATCGGCATTTTCGGCGTAGGTTACCGCGGCACGGATGTCGGGCGCGGCGGCTCGCTGATCCCCTCTATCGAGGCTTCCGGCGCCGATGTCGTGGCGCTGTGCGACAACCGGGAATTCCATCTCCGCTACTGCAAAGAAAAGTGCTTCAAGAATCGAAGCGTCGCCCTGTACGGCGATTTTGCTTCCTTCATCCGCCACGATATGGACGTCGTCCTTTTGTGCAACTATTTCCCGGAGCATACGCCGTACGCGATCGCCGCCATGCGGTCCGGCAAGCACGTCCTCTGCGAGACGACCTCCAATGTGACCATGGCGGACGGCGTGGCGCTCGTTCGTGCCAAGGAGGAGACCGGAAAGATCTTCGGACTTCTCGAAAATTATCCCTTCTTCCGCTCGAGCCAGGAGATGGAACGGGTCTGCCGGGGCGGGACGCTCGGCGAGATCGTATACGCCGAAGGCGAATACGTCCATCCCACGTGCCGCCGGGATTCCAATTCCCTCGCGCCCTCCGTGACCCACTGGCGGAACTGGCTCCCGCGCTCGTACTATCTCAGTCATTCCCTTGCACCCCTGATGCAGATGACGGACGCGATGCCCACGCGCGTGACCGCCATGGCGTCCTTCCATCCGGATCTGATGAAGGGCAGAGCCGCGCACGTCGCGGACCGCGTCGCTGTACTTCTTCTGCAGACCGACCGGAACATCGTTTTCCGCGTCACCGGCTGCGCCGCTTTCGCGCAGCACGGCAACTATTACCGCGTTGCCGGCGACCGGGGAACGATCGACTGTACCCGCGACAACAGAAGAGTGCGGCTGACCTACAACGGCTGGGACGTCCCGGAAGGGGCCGAGTCCTACCGCGAATACGACGCCCCGTGGTCCGATCCGGCGCTCGGCGCGCTCGCCGAAGGCGCCGGGCACGGCGGAGGGGATTTCTTCGCCATCTGGCACTTCCTCCGCGCCGTGGAGGAAGGCAGGGAACCGTACTGGAACGTCTACCGCGCCACGAATATCGCTTCCTGCGCGATCCTCGCGCATCGCAGTATCCTCACCGGCAACATCGGATTCGACGTCCCGGATTTCAGCCGGGAGGAAGACAGGCGCAGATATGAGTACGACCGCTCCTCTCCCTTCCCGGATGAGCACGGCCGCGTCAGCATCCCCGTCTCCTCGCAGCCCTATGAGCCCGGCCCGGACGACCTCGCCCAGGCGCTTCAGGATTGGAAGGACACCGGCGTCTGGATGGAAGACTGACCGAACGAGAACGAGAATGAGAATGAGATCAAAAGAACAAAAAGGAGGACATGTTTATGAAGATCCGAATCACGGTGATTTTGCTCCTGACGGCGCTCCTTCTCGCGTCATGCGGCGAGGGCGGAGCCGGGAAAGAGACCGACACCGCCGCCCCGCCGCCGTCCGAATCCGTCGGGACTGATGTTCCCGATACCGAGACGGAGCCCGCGGAGACCGGACCCGTTCCCGATATCCCCGACGTAAAATACGACGGCGAATCCTTCCGCGTCATGTACCGCTTCGGGACGTCTTCTTACAACTGCACGGACGTATGGGCGGATACCCTGACGGGGGACGTGGTCGGCGACGCGGTGTATAATAGGAATATCAAGCTGGAGGATCATTTCGGGATCAAACTCGTTCCTCTCCCGGACACCTCGCCTTACGACAAAATGAAGAAGAACGTCGCCGCGTATGACGACTGGTGCGAGGTCCTGTCGGACCAGAAGCGCACGATCTTCCCGCTGACGCTCGACGACTATATGCAGGACTGGAACGCAATCGAGTACGTCGATTTCGAGAATCCGTGGTGGGATTCCAATTTCGCGCGGGACATGTCGCTCGGCGAGCATCTGTACATGGCGGTCGGGGACTTCAACTTTTTCGGAACGACGACGATCTACTTCCTCGCCTTCAACAAGAAGCTCGTCACGGACTACAACCTTGCGCTTCCCTATCAGGACGTGTACGACGGCACGTGGACGTTCGACAAAATGTGCGATATGGTGAAGCAGGTTTCCGAGGACCTCGACGGCGACGGCAGGATGACGACCTACGACCGCTGGGGGATCATGTACCAGACGGAGGTCGCTTTCCGGATGACGGCCGGCATGGGCGTGCGGATGACGGTCCGGGACGAGGACAATTATCCCGTTCTCGCGCCGCTGGACGACCGGATGATCGACGCGATCGAAAAGGTGATCGCGCTGAGGGACGACGAGACGCACGCGGTCAGCTACCGCACTATGTGGACCGGACAGAACACTGCCGGGTATCCGCATGAGTACGCGTTCGCCCGCTCGCGCTTCGTAACGGATCAGCTTTTGTTCCTCGAGGGCACGCCGACTATGTGCATCAATGAATTCGGCGATATGGGATCGCCGTTCGGCGTCTGTCCGATGCCGAAATACGATGAGGAACAGGATCGCTATTACGCGCTAAGCGACGAGTTCGCCTGCGCGTGGGTGATCCCCGTCACCTCGCAGAAGAGTGAGATGACCGGCATCCTGACGGAATACTGGGCGTATCTTTCCCAGCCGCTCACGGAAGCCGTCTATGAAAAGATGCTGAAGGGACGCCGGATGGACGCGCCCGACGACGCGGCCATGCTCGATATCATCTTCGATTCCGCGTATTACGAGATCTCGTTTCTCGGTCCGAGCATCGGCATCAGCGATATGATGCAGCGGGCGGTCAGCTCCGGCAACGTCGCCTCCGCCTACGCGGCAGCGGAAGAATCCATCGAAAAGAAGCTGGATTCCTTCCGGCCCGATTGATCCGCTGAGGAAGCCGCCCGGCTGTCCGGCGCCGCTTTTTCCGATAGACCCGCCGTACCCGCTCTTGCATCCGCGCCGAAAATGTGCTATACTGAAACAAATACGACGCCGGAGACCGGACGTTCGGCCTTCGGCGGGACCGGAGGCGGCAGCAATGGCATGGGTCGGGAATATGGCGTGGAGGATCGGGGAGATCTCCGATCTGAACGGGCAGCTGGACTGGACGTTTGAGCACGGCCTGAAGGCGGTAT
>JAEEGL017070009.1_pt1 | contig 62310 bp, 51 predicted proteins | sample 9134231 | NCBI WGS metagenome assembly JAEEGL01 (sample SAMN16246548, study PRJNA631951) | gut metagenome | biome: gut microbiome; feature: rumen; material: fiber-attached | host: Bos | place: Iran: Karaj | collected 2018-10
GCCACCAGCACGTCCTTGCCGCGCACGGAGTCGCCCATGTAGACGTGGGCGATGATCTGGTTGCGGCCGTCCACCACCTTGGAATAGTCCCTGCGCTTGTAGAACATGCCCAGGTCCAGTCCGAGCACCGTGGAGTAGTAGATGTTGCGGGTGATGGCACCTTCGTCGGGGGAGATGATCATCATGTGCTCTTTGTCGAGCTTCAGGTCTTTATGGGTGCGCAGAAGCGCCTTGAGCACCTGATAGGTGGGCATCACGTTTTCAAAGCCGGTGAGGGGGATGGCGTTCTGCACGCGGGGATCGTGGGCGTCGAAGGTGATGATGTTTTCCACGCCCATATGGGTGAGCTCCTGCAGCATCAGCGCGCAGTCCATGCTCTCGCGGCTCACCTTGCGGTGCTGGCGGCTCTCGTACAGGAAGGGCATGATCACGGTGATGCGGTACGCTTTGCCCGCGATGGCGGCGATCACGCGCTTTAAGTTGGCGTAGTGGTCGTCGGGGGAGGAGGGTACGGTCTGGCCGTACATCTTGTAGGTGATCTGGCGGGCGGTCACGTCGCTGATGATGTATACGTCGTAGCCGCGCACGGACTGGTTGATCAGGCCCTTGCCTTCGCCGGTGCCGAAGCGGGGGCACTTGATGGAGAGCAGGAAGCTTTCAAGATTGTAGCCGGGGAAGGTGACAAAGTCTTTGTTGTCGGCCTCGGGCACTTCCCGCCAGGACTGCAGATAGGCGTTGATCTTGTCACAGATCATTTCGGTGCCCGGCATGGCGATGATGCCCAGGGGGGCGACGGGACGCGTTTCGAAGGGGACCTTGACGGCTCCGGACAGAACCTCACTCATATGACCACTCTCCTCAACTGTTCATTTCAAAATCATTATATCATGCGGCCGTAAATTTGTAAGTCTCATCCGTGCCGGCGGCGCTACATAAAACGAAAATGATTGTTAAATCCTTATGACAAAGATTTTACGACACAATAGACATGCTGTACGCGGCGGGGTCATTCGGCCATTTGTTGTAAAGCCAGCTCGAAAGCGTCCGCGATGCACTGGGCGCATGCCGGGCCGACGGAGTTGGTTTCCTCGTAGTGGTCTTCGCCCCGGGAATCCGTGATCCTGTCGATGTAGGGCCTTTTGTCGTTCAGCAGAAAATCGGAGGGCGGCACGATGTAGCCCAATTCGTCGTTGCAAAGCCCCACGATCATGAATTCGTTAAGTCCGTATCCGGCGGCGATCTCCTTTAGCGGCCTGGGATTGACCCCGTCTGGGTTCGCCCGGGCGTACGCCTCTCCCGAAACCAGCTCGGGAAAGATCTCCCCGGGGATCAGTACCAGTGCCGCGTCGTCCAACATGATAATGCCCAGTTCGCTCTGAACGCCCATGCCCGTTGCGCTTTGGGCGGGAACGGCCCGGCTGTTCAGGATGCCCATAAAGCGGTAGGCCATGAACACCGGATTGTCCAGCGGCACCGTAAAGTCAAGGCACGTCCATCTGAGGGCCGGGTCAAGTTCACGCTCGTCTTCCGGGCGCACGGAAAGGGCGTACGCGGTCAGCTTGTCCGCCGTGACGCGCATGTTTTCCACGGCCTGCCTCGAAGCGTCGCTTACGAACAGCCGTGTCATGATCAGGCCGCCCACCGCGCCGGGGAAAAACATGGCGTCGTCGCCGGTCAAGTCCTTTACGCTGTCGCAGAGCCTGCCGGGAAAATCGCGGCTGAGCAGCGTATTGTCGCCCCGCAGGGATTCGGCATGCGCGCCGTAAAACAGAAGCCGCAGCCCCGCGCTCTGGTCAAGCGCCGAAAACCGCAGCTGGTACAGGTTTTCGTCGTACACTTCAGGCGTTCTCGAATCCCGGTACATGCCGCTGGTTTTGACCTTGCCGTAGTGCAGCGTGGCCGCTTTGACGTTCGTGGCCGCCTCCCGGCCCGCCTGTACGGCGGCGGCGATCAGGTCATTCATATAAGCGGCGTCCTTGCCGTTTGAGCCGATGCGCCCCCACAGGCCCAGCGTATCCGGGCCTGCGTGGGTATGGGTGGAATACACGTTTACGCGTGCGCAGCCGGGCAGATCGGAAAGCCCTTCCCGGATGCTGTCCACGGTGCCGCTGTCCAGGGCGATGCAGTCCACGCCGATCAGAAGGATGCCTTCGCCGCCGGCGTCCAGCCATACGGACCGTGCCTCGCACAGGTCCAGTATGCCGGTGATGCCAACGCCGTTTCTGTAGCCTGCGATATACAGTTTGTTCAGCCGGCTCTCGTCCGCGGCGATCTGCCTTTTGGCAAAACCGAAATGCCAAGCGGTATCTGCCATATGTTCTTCCTCCGTTTTCGCCGGTTCCCTGACGCCTGCCGTGACGGCCAGCAGCACAGCCAACACAAGGCAGATCACGGTCTTCATTCCGCGCATATCCGCAGCTCCTTAAAAAATGTATTTCCGTCCGCGCTATTCAGCGTTTTTGCCCGCCAGCCACAGATCGCGCACGTTTTCGTATACGCTGTCGGGATACTCCATGCTCCCGGCAGGGTAGCAGGGCAGCAGGTCGTCCCCCTTCGCCACAGCCGGATTGGTGCACTTGTTGTCGTTTCGCCACGCATTGCGCTCCTCCCGGTTTCTCAGGTCCGGCACGCGCACGGGCGCGTTTCCGTTCAGTGCCGAGCGGTAAGCGAGGATGCCGCAGATGCCCATATCCACAGCCTGGTATACGTCGATCGAATACTTTTCCCCGTCGGGGTTGCCCAGGATGCGCTCTATGAAGAAGTGCGTCGGGTAGAAATCGCTGCCGCCGTGAGTGGAAAACTTCTTCGCCATCTCTGCGGCAATGGCCTGCATGCCGGGATGATAGCGCTCGGTGGTGCCGATGCACAGCTTTTCGCCCTCCCGGTACACCTGGATCTCCGGCTCCCGTCCCTCCTGCGCGTAGCTGGGCTGGAAGCGCTCCGATTCCATGGAGCCCTTGGTGCCGTATATCTCGTAATTGATGCTGCCGGGCTCGCGCTTCAGGTGCCCGTGCACGCTTTTGCATATGGCGCCGTTGTCCAGGGTCAGTATCTCGATCCCGGCGCATTCGCCGCTCTTGATCCCCAGCGGGGGAACGGTCAGGTTGCGCTGGGTAACGAAGCCGGTCACCTGCACGGGCCGGCGGCCGGTGATGTACAGCATGGGACCGATGGAGTGGGTGCAGTAAAAGTTGGGATACATATTGTTGCGCCAGTGGTCCCGCTGGCCGTAGGTGATGCCCGGCCAGATGGCGGCGCAGTCGTGAATGTATTCGCCCTCGGCATACATCACGTCCCCGATCTCGCCGCGGGCATAGCGCTCGCGCATTTCAAAGGTGTGCCACATATAGCAGTAGTTTTCCGCGTACGCGTACACCTTGCCGCTTTCCTCCACGGCCTCGATGAGCGCCACGGCCTGAGCCATAGTCTCGCAGGGCAGCACCTCGCTCATCACGTGCCGGCCGCTTTTGAGCAGGCGCACGGCGAAGGTGGCGTGCTCGTTGGCGTAATTGGCCAGCACGACGGCGTCCATGTCGTGCCGGAAAAAATCCTCGAAGTTTTCGTACAGCGCGATGTTCAGCCCGGCTTCCTTCGCGGCATCGCCCGCCTTTTGGAGGGCGGGAAGGTATTTGTCGCAAATGGCCACGAGTTCCGCTTCCGGGTGCCTGAGCAGAACGCTGACCATCGTCATGCCGCGGTACGCGCCGAAAACGCCGATCCTGACTTTTCTGTTCATAAACTGCCGTCCTTTCCTTCGTACCGCCCCGCCGGGGCGCAGATCGTTTTTGCTGACAACATCATAGCACGAAAGTGCTGCAAATTCAATCATAAATGAACGCGGCCCGCGGCCGGGCTTGACAGCGTGCCGGCCAAAGCGTATGATGGGATCGTGCTTTCAGTGCGGCGGAGTTTCCCGAAAAATGGAAAGTAACGGCGGCTCCCCGGATCAGAGAGGTCTGAACGATGAACATCGAATTGCCTTACGGCAGGGAAAAACGCGTGCTGCGGGTGGAGGACGCCCGCGTCCGTGGAGTGCTTTCTTCCCGCATAGAAGAATACGATCCCGGCGCTTCCGAGGAGGAACTGATGGAGCGGTCGCTGCGCTGTCCGCTGGGGTCGCCGCCCCTGAGCGAGCTGGCCCGCGGGAAAAGGCGCGTTGCGGTGATCGCCAGCGACCACACGCGCCCCGTGCCCAGCAGGATCATCATGCCCCGTTTGCTCCGGGAGATACGCCGTGGGAACCCGGACGCGGAGATCACGATCCTCGTGGCCACCGGCTGCCACCGCAGCACGACCCCGGAGGAGCTAAAGGAAAAGTTCGGTCCGGAGATCGCCTCGCGGGAACGCATCGCGGTGCACGACTGCGATGACGGAAATGGCCTGAAGCTGCTGGGCCGCCTGCCCTCCGGCGGGGAATGCCGGGTGAACCGCATCGCGGCTGAGGCCGACCTGCTGGTGGCTGAAGGCTTTATCGAGCCGCACTTTTTCGCCGGCTTTTCCGGCGGACGCAAATCCGTGCTGCCGGGCGTCGCAAGCCGCGAAAGCGTGCTGGCGAATCACTGCTCGGAATTTATCGCCCATCCTCGCGCCCGGGCGGGCAGCCTGGACGGCAACCCCATCCACCGCGACATGGTCTGGGCGGCGGAAAAGGCGGGCCTCAGATTCATCCTGAACGTGGTTTTGAACGGCGAAAAGCGCGTGATCCACGCCGCTGCCGGCGATCCCTTCGCTGCGCACGAAGAGGGCTGCTCTTTTCTGGACAAACATTGCGGCGTGGAACCGGCCTTGGCGGATATCGTGGTCACCACCAACGGCGGCCATCCCCTGGACCAGAACATCTACCAGGCGGTAAAGGGCATGACCGCCGCGGAGGCGACGGTAAAGCCGGGCGGCGTGATCGTCATGCTGGCCCGGTCCGGCGACGGGCATGGCGGGGAAGCCTTCTGCCGGGAGATGACGGCTTCAGGCGACCTGGACGCGCTGATGCAGGGCATCCTTCGCCGGGGCCGCAGTGAGACCCTGCCGGACCAGTGGCAGGCACAGATCTTTATCCGCGTACTGCAAAGGGCGAGGGTCGTGTACGTTTCGGAGGCGGACGACGCGCTGGTGAAGAGCCTGCACATGCACCCGGCTCACAGCCTGGAAGAGGCCATGGAGCTGGCCGGCGCGCTGCTTGGGCGCAGAGACGCGTCCGTCACGGTGATCCCGGACGGGGTGAGCGTGATCGTGCGTACCGGCGGCCAACGCGTTGATCCCTGATACCGCAGCAGGAGGAACGACCATATGACGCATTATTCTGACTATGTCGATCCGTATATCGGCTCGATATCGTACCTTTTGAAGGCCACGCAGCCGCTGGTGCACCTGCCCCACGCCATGGCGCAGATCAGGCCTGTGCTGGACGAAAGCATCAACGACCATTACCTGGCGCCGGTGATATACGGCTTTCCCGTGAACCGGGGCCGCATCATGCCGGACGCGGGGGACGCGCCGGTGTTTTTCTCGTCATACGACCATGACTTTGAAGAAGTGAAATGCTACCGCGGCAAAGTGCTCCTGGAGGACAGCGGCGTAACGGCGGAATATACGGTAACGGAGCACTGCGCCGTCTACCGTTTTTTGTACCCGGCGGAAAAGCGCGCTTTTCTCCGCGTTTCGCCGGGCGGCGAAGGCCGTCTTACGCTTGAAGACGGGCGCATCACCGGAAGCGAGCTTTGGGAAGGCGTGCCCTTCTGCTTCGCCCTGAATCTGAGCGAAGAACCGCTGAATACTGACCGGAAGGACGGCACGCTGTGCCTTGAATTCAGGCCCGGCGCGTGCCTTGTGGTGAAAGCGGGCTTTTCCTATATCGATACGGCCCAGGCGGCGTACAACCTGGAAAAGGAGACGGACGGCGTTTCCTTTGATGAAGCCGCAGACCGCGCGCGGGCCGTCTGGGACGAGACTCTCGGCAGGATCGAAGTGGAAGGCGGGACCGAGAAGGAAAAGCGCATATTCTACACCTCCCTGTACCGGGTGCACCAGCGCATGATCGACATTACGGAGTACGGCAGGTATTTCAGCGGCTACGACCGCCGGGTGCACGAGGATGAAACGCACTTTTACGTGAACGACGGCATATGGGACACCTACAGGGGCGCGCACCCGCTGCAGCTGCTACTGGACCCAGAGAGGCAGACGGACATGATCCGCTCCTACCTTCGCATGTACAGCCAGAGCGGATGGCTGCCCACGTTTCCGCACTTCACGGGGAACCGCGCCGTGATGATCGGCAAGCACTCCTCCGCCATGATCGCGGACGCTTACCTGAAAGGGCTTCGCGGCTTTGATACGGAGCTTGCCTGGGAGGCCATGGTGAAAAACCAGGAGCAGGCGACGAAGCTGCCCTGGTCTTCCGGCCTCAGAAACGAATTTGACGCGTGCTACGACGAAAAGGGCTTTTTCCCCGCGCTGAAGGAGGGAGAAGAGGAGTTCCTGAAGGACGCGCATCCCTTCGAGCGCAGGCAGTGCGTTTCGGTGACGCTGGAGACCTGCTATGACGAGTGGTGCCTAGCGCAGTACGCAAAGGCGCTGGGAAAGCCGGAAGCGGAGCGATACGCCCAGCGCGCGGAAAACTATAAAAACGTGTTCGATCCCCGGACGGGCTTTATGGCTCCGCGGCTGGCGGACGGTTCCTGGGTGGAGAACTTCGATCCCGTCCGCTCCGGCGGCCAGGGCGGCCGCGCGTACTTCGCCGAGTGCAACAGCTGGACGTACACCCTGCACGTCCAGCATGACGTCGAAGGCCTCGCCGGGCTCATGGGAGGCCCAAAGGCCCTGGAAAACTACCTCGACCGTCTGTTCGTGGAACAGTACGGCCTGAGCAAGTATTCCTTCCTCGGCCAGTTCCCGGACGAGACCGGCCTCATCGGGCAGTTCTGCATGGGCAACGAGCCGTCCTTCCATATCCCGTATCTGTACAACTATGCGGGCAAGCCCTGGAAGACCCAGCGGCGCCTCAGGGAGATCATGCGCTGGTGGTTTGACGATACGCCCCAGGGGATCTGCGGCGACGAGGACGGCGGCGCGATGTGCGCCTGGTTCGTGTTTTCGGCCATGGGCTTCTACCCGGTTTGCCCGGGCAGACCGGAATACGATATCGGCAGCCCGATCTTTGAGCGCGTCACCATCCGTCCGAAGGGCGGCAAGCCTTTTACGATCGAGGCGAAAGGGAACACATCAAAGACGAAGTACATCCGTGCGGCGGAGCTCAACGGGAAGCCCTGGAACCAAACGAAGCTTTACCACAGCGACATCCTGGCGGGCGGAAAACTGACCTTACATATGGATGAACGGCCAAATCCGGAGTGGGGAGCATAGACGGGCTGCAGGGCAGCCCTTCGGAATGAAATTGGAGGGGCGCTGCCCCTCCAATTTGTCTTGCAGTTTACTTTCCGCTGCCAAGGGCGCACCAGCGTATCGAGTTTTTCACAAGTTTTTGAAAATTGGGATTCTCCCAGACCGCCAGCGTGTGGCCCGGCGTGAGCGCGGCAACCCGTCCCTTTCCGAACAGGCGGGTATAGCCGCTCACGGTCACGCCGCCGTGCTCGGACGACGTCTGCAGGAAGGGCTGCGCGTCTTCGGCGGTCATAACGATCTGGTAGTGCTCGTCGCGCTCTGAAAAGTCCTCCACGCCGCGGGTGATCTCGTTTTCGCGCGTCACGCGCACGTGCGTCATTTCCCGCGGCGGATGGCTCACGAAGTATGCCCCGGCCACGTCCGTGTAGGCGGGCACGGGCGCGCGCGGCCCGCCGATGGTCAGGCCGGAGTGGATCACCACCAGCCCGCCGCCGTTTAATACATATTCGCGGAACGCTTCCGGTCCGAACTCCGTCACGCCCTCCTCGAACCAGGGATGGCTGTTGGCGGCGTTTATCGAATTCCCGGCACAGTTCACCAGCACGTCGTAGCGGTTCACGAACGCGGGGGAGAGGATGTCCTTCGCGGTTTTGACCAGGTCGAATTCCATTTCCTCCGGGTCCATGGCCGCAAGTCCCCGCTCGATCACGTCTGCGGGATGCCAGATATCGTCGCATATCAAAAGAACTTTCATCTTGTGTTCCTTCCTCCGGTGCGGGGCAAGCCGTTCCTTTTGCCGCTCCCGCCTCGCTCCGTCCCGGCTTTCGCTCCTGCTCCAAAGTATACCCTAAAACGTCCTCAAAGGCAAGGAACGCAAAAAAAGTTTGACAGCGCAGCATCCGGAGGGCGGTTGTACAGCTGCACACCCCGCAGCTTCCGTTTCCGTGTTGACACGCCCCGCCCGATGCGGTACAATGAACGGGCAAGATTAACAGCAGAGGTGCGCCATGAAAAGCCTGAATCAGAACCGGGCCGGCCTGTGGCCGGTGATGCTCACTCCCTTCACCGACGAGGGCGAGGTGGATTACGCTTCCCTGGAGCGGCTGATCGACTGGTATGAACAAAACGGCGTGGACGGGCTGTTTGCCGACTGCCAGTCCAGCGAGATATTCTTTCTGAGCCTCGAGGAGCGGGTGAAAATCGCCTCCTTCGTCAAGGCTCACGCCCGCGTGCCCGTGATCGCCTCCGGACACGTCTCCGAAGCGCCGAGCCAGCAGCTGGAAGAGCTGAAAGCCATCGCCTCCACGGGCGTCGACGCGCTGATCCTCATCACCAACCGCCTGGTGACGGCGGGGCGTCCCCAGGACAGCATCATGCCCCGGGTACTTGAGATCGCCCGGGAGATACCGGATATCCCCCTGGGATTCTACGAGTGCCCGTATCCCTTCAAGCGCCTGATCACGCTGGAAGAACTGGAACAGTGCCGCGGCATGGGCTGCTTCCGATTCATGAAAGACACCTGCTGCGACCTGGCCTTGATCGAAAAGCGCCTGAGCGTGCTGAAGGGCTCGGATTTCGGCCTGTACAACGCCAACACCACCACGTGCCTTGATTCGATCCTGCTGGGAGCCGGCGGATTTTCCGGTGTGATGCTCTCTTTCCATCCGGACCTGTACCGCCTGATGACAGACCTGGCCGCCCGCGGTGAAACGGACAAGGCCCGGGACGTCCAGGCCTTCCTGACCGTTTTTTCCGAGATCGAGCGCCAGTATTATCCGGTGAACGCCAAGTATTACCTGAAAACGCTGGGCGTGCTGTCTTCTGATTTTTGCCGCACCAAGCCCAAAGAAGGGCTCACGGAGACCTTCCGCGACGAGGTCCGGCAGATGGACAGGGCTGCCGCTTTCCTGCGGCGCGCATACGGCATATAAACCCCGTTTTTTCGCAAAGGCTCCGGAAATGTATCCGGGGCCTTGCTTTTTAACAAACAATCTGATATAATAGTCAAAAATAGTCAAACAGGAGGCGCTTATGGCTGCGCTCAGCGACAGTATCGAAAACTTTATCAAGCAGCTGCTCGGCGAGGATACCCGCATCGAGATCAAGCGCAACGAACTGGCTCAGTATTTCGGCTGCGCCAACAGCCAGATCAATTATGTGCTGGCCACGCGCTTTTCGGTGGACAGGGGCTACCTGGTGGAATCCCGCCGGGGCGGCAGCGGCTACGTGCGACTGATTCGCCTGAGTACCCCCAGCGCGGATCTGTACGAGAGCCTAATGGAACGCATCGGCGACGCCGTGGACGAGGAGACTGCTTTTGCCCTCATCGCAAGGCTCCGGGAGCTCAAGCTCGTTACGGCGCGGGAGGAGCGGCTCATGCGCTCCTGCGTTTGCGCGGGGGCCGCGGCGCTGCCCCTTGGCTGCAAGGACGCCCTCAGGGCGTGCGTCCTCAAAAGCGCCATTAGCCAGGTGTTTAAGGAATTGCAGGAGGAAAACTGAATGCTGTGTGAACAATGCGGCGAAAATGAAGCCACCGTCCACGTGGAGGCCATCGCACCGGACGGCAGCAGCGTTTCCAGGGAGCTGTGCCAGGAGTGCGCTTCCAGGCTGCGGCCGGCCTTCGGCGAGATGAAGGCGCTGGACATTTCGGATTTTATGACGGCCCTGCTGGGGCGCCTGCGCATGGGGCGGGGAGAAAAAGAAAACGACCGCTTCAGCGCCGTATGCCCAAAATGCGGCACGGAGTACCGCGAATACAAAAAGAACAAGCTGCTGGGCTGCGCCGAATGCTACCGCGCCTTCCGTGAGCCCATCGAAGAGATGCTGGTGCGCAAATACAGCTCCGCCCTTTATATCGGCAGCGCGCCTGGCGGACGCGAGCTGCACGAAGACATCCGCCGCGCACAGACGCTGCGCGACGAACTGCAGAAGGCCATCCGGCAGGAGGAATACGAGACCGCCGCGCGCCTCAGGGACGAATTGAAGGCCCTGAACGAAAAGATCGGGGAACGGAGGGAAGCGTAAGGCATGCTGCGCGTGAACGAAGAAGACCTGAGCGATGTGATCCTGCTGTCTGCGGTAAACGTCAAGCGCAACTATGCGGACCTCGCCTTTCCCCCAAAGCTGGACGATGAAGGCCGCAAAGAGGCTCAGGCGCGGGCAAAGCAGGCGCTGTTTGACGCCTTTCCGGGCCTGGTGCCTGTCCAGACGGAGCTGAACGACGAAACGCCCGATTCCTTTGAAAGCATGATGGAAGATCTGGCGTTCTTTGCGGAGGACGCCCCGAAGCTGTGGGATGTGCGCCTCACGGTGAGCAGTGAGCCCCGGGCGCTGATCACCCTGAACCGGGGCGACCATCTGAACATCACGTCCTTCCGCAAAAGCGAGGGGGTCATGGCGGCCCTCAGCATGACGGATACGCTGGAAAGGGCCCTGTCGGCCAGGGACCCATTTGCCTTTGATGAGAACTGGGGCTACCTGACCAGCGATCCGGCCTACGCGGGCAACGCGCTCACGGGCGCATATCTCATGCAGCTTACGGGCCTTCAGGGCATGGACCGGATCGGGGACGAGGCCAAAACCCTGGAGCAGAAGGGCCTCGTTCTGCACCAGGTCTGGAACGAGGACGACGAAGACAGCGAGATCTACCTGCTCAGAACGGCCACGCAGCTGGGCAAAAACCGCTTCGACGTGCTTTCGCGCCTCCGGGAAGAGGGCGAAGCGCTGGTCATGCGGGAGAGGGACGCGCTCGAGGAGCTGCTCAAGGACGACGAGGAAAGCTTTGCCGACGGCGTGATGCGGGGCATAGGCACGCTCACATACGCCCGCCTGATGCCCTACGACGAATTTGTCACCCTGTATTCCATGCTCAGGCCCGGACTGATCCTGGGCATGCTTCAGGGTAACCTCAGGGAGCTGGACGCCTTTATGCTGGACATGTCCCCGGAAAGGCTCATCACCCAGTACGGCGACATCAGCGAGCGTGAGGAAATGCTTCTGCGGGCGGACGCGGCGCGCAAGAAATTTTCAGAAGACATCAAACCGAACATACTGTAAGGGAGCAGACCGATGCTTGCAAGATTCAACGATCACGGAAACAAAGCCCTGGAGGCGGCCCAGCGGGAAGCGGCGATGCTGCGCCGGGCCTATATCGGCACGGAGCACCTGCTTTTGGGCATACTGAACGACCCCGGCAAGGCTTCCATCGTGCTGGAGGGGATCACCCTGGACGACGCCCGCAATATCGTGGTGCAGCTGGTGGGCTGGGGCAGCGACGACGCGGAGCCCGGCAACCTGAGCTATACCATACGCTCCAAAACCGTGCTGGAGGCCAGCGCCCGGGAAGCCCGCGACCTGGGGCAGGACTATATCGACACCGAACACCTGCTTCTGGCGCTCATGCGGGAGCGGGCGGGCGTGGCGGCCCACGCGCTGGGCAAGCTGGGCGTGGACCTGAACAAGGCCCGCGAGGAGCTCATCAACGCCCTGGGCGGCAAAAAGCCCAAACAGTTCGCGGGGATCGAGGAGCCCGGCGCGCCCGGCAAGGGCAAAACGCCCATGCTGGACAAATACGCCCGCGACCTGGTGGAAGCGGCCCGTCAGGGCGAACTGGACCCGGTGATCGGCCGCGACCGTGAAATGGAGCGCATCATACAGATCCTGTCCCGCCGCACCAAAAACAATCCCGTGCTGATCGGCGAGCCGGGCGTGGGCAAAAGCTCCATCGCCGAGGGGCTGGCGCAGCGCATCTGCGACGGCGGTATCCCGGAGATCCTTTCCGGGATGCGCATCCTTTCCCTCGACATACCGGGCATGCTGGCGGGCGCCAAGTACCGCGGCGAGTTTGAGGAACGGCTCAAAAACATGATCGCCGAGGTAAAGGAAGCCGGAAACATCATCCTGTTCATCGACGAGATGCACACCATGGTGGGCGCCGGAGCGGGGGAAAGCTCCATCGACGCGGCTTCCATCATGAAGCCGCCCCTGTCCAACGGCGAGATCAAGTGCATCGGCGCCACGACCCTGCGGGAGTACCATAAGTACATCGAAAAAGACGCGGCCCTGGAGAGGCGCTTCCAGCCTGTAAACGTGGGGGAGCCCACCCAGGAGGAGAGCGTGGAGATCCTGAAGGGACTGCGGGAGCGGTACGAGAACCATCATCACGTGCGCATCACCGACGACGCCCTGGAGGCCGCCGTGCGCCTCTCAGCCCGCTATATCTCCGACCGCTTCCTGCCGGACAAGGCCATCGATTTGCTTGACGAAGCCGCCTCCCGCGTGCGCATCCGCACCTTCTCCGCGCCGCCGGACATGCTGGAGCAGCAAAAGCGCCTGGAGGAGCTGGATGAGGAAGTGCACCGCGCGGTGTCGGACGAAAACTTTGAGCTGGCCGCCGACCTGAGGGACAAAAAGAAGCATCTCACCCGAGAGATGGAGGAACTCAAAAAGGCCTGGGAAGACAGCCGCAAGGAAAAGATCGAGACCGTGAACGAAGACGAGATCACCCAGGTGGTGTCCCTGTGGACGGGCATCCCCGTGTCCCGCATGACGGACGACGAAGCGGCGAGGCTTCTCAACATGGAAGAGATCCTGCACCGGCGCGTGGTGGGGCAGGAGGAAGCCATCAAGGCCGTGGCCCGCGCCGTGAGAAGGGCCCGCGCCGGACTCAAGGATCCGCGGCGTCCCATCGGTTCGTTCATCTTCCTGGGCCCCACGGGCGTAGGCAAGACCGAGCTGTGCAAGGCGCTGGGGGAGGCACTGTTCGGTGACGAAAACAGCCTGGTGCGCATCGATATGTCCGAGTACATGGAAAAATACTCCGTTTCCCGCATGATCGGCTCACCGCCCGGCTACGTGGGCTACGATGAGGGCGGCCAGCTCACCGAAAAGGTGCGGCGCAAGCCCTACAGCGTGCTCTTGCTGGACGAGGTAGAAAAGGCACACCCGGACGTGTTCAACATCCTTCTGCAGGTGCTGGAGGACGGCCGCCTGACCGATGGCCAGGGCCGGGTGGTGGACTTCAAAAACTGCATCATTGTCATGACCTCAAACGCCGGCGCCCACACCATCGGCAAGCAGCGTTCTTTGGGTTTCGGCAGCAGCGTTGACAGCGAAAAGGGCTACGAGAACATGAAAAACGCCGTGATGGACGAGGTGAAAAAGCTCTTCCGACCCGAGTTCGTCAACCGCGTGGACGAGATCATCGTGTTCCATGCCCTGGAGCAGGAGCACATCGACCGCATCGCCCTGCACATGATGAACGACGTGGCCAAGCGCATCCGCGAGCGGGGCATAGAGCTGGAGGTCACCAGCGAGGCCGCCCAGGTGGCGGCGAAGGCCGGTTACGACCTGCAGTACGGCGCGCGGCCGCTGCGCCGGGCGATCCAGCGCCTGGTGGAGGACGCCCTGAGCGAGGAGATCCTTTCAGGCAACATCAAGCTGGGCCAGCGCGTGCGTATGCTGCCGGACGGCGACAAGCTGCGCTTCGTGCACACGGAAGTATAAATGAGTTAGGAGTTAGGAGTTAGGAGTCAGAATTGGTGAGACGAAAGTCCGTTGCCTCCGCGGGGGAGTACCCTGCGGAGGCGTTTGTTATGCTCTGCATATGCTGCATGAGGGGATCACAACGATTGATATGCAAACCGCGTTCCCGGATTAAGAAATACAAAAATACAGCATAAGACCGCAAGAATCGCCCGGATTTTCTGCGGTTTGCACGATTGTGATTTTTGTTGTTCACAATTTTTTAAAATTGGCTTGACGATTGTGGGAGAATATGATAATATACCCGTGATATAAAGAAGTGCGTGTTATGTTCTTAATCTGGCAAATCAGCTGAGAGCGGGGAGGAATCGACTTTGACTGCTGCGGGATACCGAAAGAAAAAGGGATTTCTGGAAAGGATGCGCGGCAACTGGGACCTGCTGCTGTTCTGCGTTCCGGGAATGGTTTTCACGATCATCTACCACTATATCCCGATCTACGGCGTCCAGATCGCCTTCCGGAATTATAAGGCGAAGCAGGGCATAGTGGGCAGTGACTGGGTGGGCCTGAGGAACTTCATCCGGTTCTTCAATGGCGCGGACTGGCTGGTGCTGGTGCGCAATACGCTGATCCTGAGCGCCTACTCCCTGGCTGCCGGCTTCCCGGTCGCCGTCATCCTGGCGCTGATGCTCAACTCGTTCCGCCATAAGCGCTACCGCAAGGTGATCCAGGCCGTAACGTACGCGCCGAACTTCATTTCTACCGTCGTCATGTGCGGTATGCTGATCCTGTTCCTGTCCCCGCGCGTCGGTGTCGTCAACAACGTCATCAGGGGCCTGGGCGGCAGCACCATCAACTTCATGTCCGAGATCAGCATGTGGCGCCACATCTACGTCTGGTCCGGCGTATGGCAGGGCATGGGCTGGTCGTCCGTCATCTACTTCGCGGCGCTGGCCGGCGTCAGCCCGGAATACCATGAAGCCGCCATCGTGGACGGCGCCACCAAGTTCCAGCGCGTTCTGCACATAGACCTGCCCTTCCTGACGCCCACGATGACCATGCTCCTGATCATGAACATGGGCTCGATCCTGTCCGTCGGCTTCGAGAAAGTCTACGCCCTGCAGAACGACCTGAACCTGCCGGTTTCCGATATCATCGCCACCTACACCTACCGCTTCGGTATTATCAAGAGCGACATTGCCTACTCGTCTGCCGTAGGTCTGATGAACAGCCTGGTCAATTCTGTCCTGCTGATCACCGTTAACTACATCACCGGCAAACTGAGCGACAACGCGCTATTCTAAGGAGAGGAGGAAACAGATATGGAAAACAGGCATCACGCGCTCAAACGTACCCGCGGCGACGTCATTTATGATACAGTCATTTTCATCATCCTGACGTTCATCTTCTTTATCGTCGCCTATCCGCTGTATTTCGTTATCATTTCCTCCATTTCCGACCCCATTGAGGTGTCCGCCGGAAAAGTCGTTCTGACCCCTGTCGGCTTCACGCTGGACGGCTATACGGAGGTTTTCAAGACGAAGACCGTCATGCGCGGCTTCAGGAACTCCCTGATCATTACCACTCTGGGAACCTGCATCAACCTCCTGGTCACCATTCCCACGTCTTATGCGCTGAGCCGTCCGGACTTTACGCTCAAGCGCCCCATCACCCTGTTCTACATCTTCACCATGTTCGTGGGCGGCGGCATGATGCCTACCTACGTCATCGTGCGAGACACGGGTCTGCTGGATACCTGGTGGGCGCTGATCCTGCCGGGATGCCTGGGCGTCTACAACATGATCGTGGCCCGGACATTCTTCAAGACCAATATCCCGGTGGAACTGATGGAGGCCGCGAAGCTGGACGGCTGCGGCAATACGAAGTTCTTCATCTACATTGTTCTTCCGCTTTCGGGCGCCATCACCGCCATCCTCTCCCTGTACTACGGCGTCGGCCACTGGAACAGCTACTTCAGCGCCCTGATCTACATCCAGAAGCGCGAGCTGTGGCCGCTGCAGCTGGAACTGAGGAATATCCTGGTGCTGAACTCGAATGTGATGACCAACAAAGTCATGACGGAGGAACAGCTGCTGGAACAGAAACGGCTGGAAGCCCTGAAGGAAATGATGAAGTATTCGCTGATCATCATCTCCTCCATCCCCGTCCTGATCATCTATCCCTTTGTACAGAAGCACTTCGTCAAGGGCGTTATGATCGGCTCCGTGAAGGGCTGATCCCCAAAGCGTATGATGCGCCCCTGAGGCGTAACATAAATCAATTTAAGGAGGAACCCCTATGAAGAAACTGGCTCTTGTGCTGGTTGCTCTGCTGGCCCTCTCCAGCGTAAACGCGCTGGCTGTGGACTGGAACGAGACCGGCCTGCCCATCGTGAACGAGCCCTACTCCTTCTCCATCTTCCTGGACGACAGCGGTCTGCCGGAAGACAAGATCATGTTCCCGATCATCGAGGAAGCCACCGGCATCACGATCGAGTGGCAGATGGCGCCCTACGCCGTTCAGACCGAAAAGCTCGGCATCGCCCTTTCCAGCGGCGACTATGCCGACGTCATCGCGGGCTGGACGCTGGGCGATCAGCACCTGATCGACATGGGCATGGGCGATCATACCTTCCTGCCCCTGGAGGATCTGATTGCTGAGTACGCTCCCAACATCCAGGAAGTTGTGGACAAGCCCGGTATCCGTGCTTCCATCACCCTGCCGGACGGACACATCTACTCCATTCCCTACGTTGTAAGGGAACCCCAGGTGTTCTACATCCCCTACATCAACCAGCAGTGGCTGGATCGTCTGGGCCTCGAAATGCCCACCACCCCCGAAGAGCTGAAGGAAGTCCTTATCGCCTTCCGTGACCAGGATGCCAACGGCAACGGCGATCCCAATGACGAGATCCCCTTCTCCGGCGACCCGAACAACCTGGACATCTCCAAGCTGGCCGGCTGGTGGGGCGCGGACGCTGCAGGCGCCAAGAACCAGTTCCCCTACTTCGCGCTGGTTGACGGCAAGATCACCTTCAGCGCCAACACTGAAGCCTACAAGCAGTTCATCGAGTTCTTCGCCGACCTGTACGCCGAAGGCCTGATCGACCCCGAGATCTTCACTCAGGACGTCGCCACCTGGTCCGCCAAGGGCAAGCAGGACCTGTACGGTGTTGACATCTCCTACGGCCCCAGCGATGCCTACGACAACTTCGTGGAAGGCACCGAGGAGTACGAGAAGTACGTCAAGAACGCCATGCATCCCCTGCCCGTACTGAAGGGCGTTGAGAACCCCGTGTACCATCGCATCTCCACTGGTCTGACCCTGTTCCGCACCCAGGCCGTCATTACCGACAAGTGCGACGAAGAGAAGGCCGCCATCATCATCCGCTGGTTCGACTATCTGTACTCTGCCGACGTGAGCCGCCAGACTTCTTCCGGCCCCTTCGACATCTGCATCACCAAACTGGGCGAGTACCTGTACAAGGAAATCGACACCACTGACTGGACCGACGAAATGAAGGAAAAGTACAGCTGGGGCAACCGCTTCGCCAACTCCCTGCCGCGTTACTATCACGATGACGCCTATGTGGAGAATCCCGCTACCGTCCTGCCGTATAACAGCGACGAGCCCTCTGTCGATCTGCAGGAAGAGATGAAGATGGAGCTGTATGGCCCCTATCTGAACGAGAAGTTCCCCGAGGTCTGGAGCACCTCCGAAGCGGACACCACCCGTTCCGCCGAGATCCAGGCTGACCTGAACAACTACATCAAGACCAAGACCGCGCAGTGGATCGCCGGCCAGGCTGATGTGGAAGCTGAGTGGGACGAGTATTGCGCGCAGCTGGAGGCCTACGGCCTGCAGGAGCTGCTCGAGATCAACCGCCGCGCTCTGGGCGAGGAGTAATCCTGTTCAGTACCCGTAAACCGTAAACCTCATGAGGACGCGGGTTTAATCCCGCGTCCTCTTTTTTTTGGGGATTGCGGACGCGGACGAGAAATGATATAATTCCTGCATCAAAACATCGGAGGCCGTTATGGGAGCGGACACGCGGGAAGACATCATCAACTTTACCGAGGCGGACAGATACGTTGCGCCCACAGAGCCGGAGGTCATCAAAAAGCTGGAATGGTTCAAAGACCAGAAGCTGGCCTTCATGGTGCACTGGGGCACCTACAGCCAGCTGGGAATGTGCGAAAGCTGGCCCATTTCGGACGGCGACGCCTACTGGTCCCGGAAGGGCTATACCTGGGAACCGGACGCAAAAAAGTTCCGTGCCCAGTATTTCGCCATGAACCGCACATTCAATCCCATCCGCTTCGATCCGGAAGAATGGGCGGATTTCGCCAGTGACGTTGGCTTCCGTTACTTCATCTTCACCACCAAGCATCACGACGGCTTCTGCATGTTCGACAGCAGGTATTCCCCATACAAGATCACTGCGCCGGACTGCCCGTTCCACGAAAACAGGCGCGCTGACGTGGCAAAGGAACTGTTTGATGCATTTCGCGCCCGGGGGATCGCCATCGCGCCGTACTTTTCCAAGCCGGACTGGCACTGCCCCTGGTATTGGGCGGAGGGCTGCGAAAAACCCGTGGCTTACGACCGCAACCCCACCTACGATCCCAAGACGCGCCCCGATATCTGGAACAGATTCGTAGAGTATGTGCATGCCCAGCTCACGGAACTTGCCGAGGAGTACGGCCCCGTGGACATCCTGTGGCTGGACGGCGGGCAGGTGCGCCCGTCCAACGGCCAGGACATCCGCCTGGACATTCTGGCCAAAAAGCTCCGGGCGAAGAACCCCGGACTGATCTTTGCTGACCGCACGGTGGGCGGGGCGTTTGAAAACTACATCACGCCCGAACAGACCATACCCTCAAAGCCCCTGGACGTGCCGTGGGAAAGCTGCATATCCATCGGGAACGGCTTTGCCTACGGCTATGACGACGACTACAAACCGCCTCGGGAGCTGGTGCGGCTTTTGATCAACGTGGTCACCCGGGGCGGCAACCTGGCCCTGAACCTGGGCGCCCAGCCGGACGGCAGGCTGCCCCGCAGGGGCATGCAGGCCGCGCGGGGCCTGGGGGAGTGGCTCAAAACCTGCGGGGAGGCCATCTTTTCCACACGCGCGGCAAAGACGGACCTGCCCGCCGGCGATTTCGGCTTTACCCGCAAAGGCAGCACCGTTTACGCCCTGAAGCCCCTGGCGGAAGACGAAATCCTCGGTGAAACCGTTATGATCCCCTGGAGCGGTAGCGTGAGAAGCATAAGTGCCGTTGACAGGCGGCAGTTTATGGAATTCAAGCAGTATTCGAACGGGATCATGGTGTATCTGCCCGAGCGCCTGCGCGAAAAAGGCGCGTACGCCCTGGCTTTGAAAATGCAGGCAGAATGACGAACCGTTTCCGCCCGCATTGACACCCGGGCCGAACGGTGGTACACTATCCAGGTATCATACAGAAAAGGGGAACAGAACATGAAAAAGACATTGGCGATCCTGGCGGCGGGCATCGGCTCGCGCTTCGGCGGCGGCATCAAGCAGCTCGAACCTGTAGGGCCCGGCCGGGAGATCATCATAGACTATTCCATCCACGACGCCATCAAGGCGGGCTTCAACAAGCTGGTGTTCATCATACGGCGGGATATCGAAGACGACTTCCGCGAAATGATCGGCGACCGCATCGAAAAAAAGTGCGCCGATTTGGGCGTTGAGGTGTGCTATGCATTCCAGCAGCTTAACGACGTGCCGATCCCGGTGCCTGAGGGGCGCAAAAAGCCCTGGGGCACGGGCCACGCGGTGCTGGCCTGCCGGGACGTGATCTCTGAGCCCTTCGCCGTGATCAACGCGGACGACTATTACGGCAAGGAAGGCTTCGAAAAGGCGGCCCGTTTCCTGGAGACCGGCGGGTACGGCCTGGTGGGCTACGTTCTCAAAAACACCCTGTCCGACAACGGCGGCGTCACCCGCGGCATCTGCCGCGTGGCGGAGGATGGCAGCCTGACGGGCGTGGACGAAACGCACGACATCGTCAAGACCCCCGGCGGAGCGGAAGCAAACGGCGTCCCGCTGGACCTGGACGCGCTGGTGTCCATGAATTTCTGGTGCCTGCCCGCCTCCTTCATCGCGGAACTGCAGAAGGGCTTCCCGGAGTTTCTGCAGGGCATGACTAATCCCCTCAAGGACGAATACCTTTTGCCCACCATCGTGGACGGACTCGTCAAAAAGGGCGAGCGCGTGAGCGTACTGCCCACCCACGACAAGTGGTTCGGCGTCACCTATAAAGAAGACAAGCAGGCCGTGGTGGACAGCTTCAAGGCTCTCTACGCCGCAGGTGAATACCAGACCGACCTGTACGCGGATATCGGATAGACACATGCGCCGCCTCATCTGCGCGCTGCTCGCGCTTGCCATCTGCCTGAACCTGGTCGGATCGCTCTCGGAAAGCGACCGGCCCACAGTGCGCGCGCGCCTGGAAGAGCTTGGCTACATAGCGCCTGGCGAGGAAGAAACCGAAACCGGCATGGAGGGCGCGCTCATCAATTTCCAGCACGCCAACGGCCTGTCCACCACCGGCACAGCCGATCCGGATACGCTGGAAAAGCTGTACTCCCCAAAGGCGGTCACCCGGGACGAATATCTCGAAAAGTGCCTGCAGGGCGGCGTGAGCGACATATCCCTCAAAATGGGGGACAAGGGCAAAAACGTGAAAAAGCTCCAGCAGGAGCTTGCCGCCCTGGGATACTATACAGGCGAGCAGAGCGGCGCCTTCGATACGGACACCGCCTGCGCCGTGGTGTTCTTTGAGATCGTGAACGGCCTGGAGCTGACCGCCGCCGCGGACGGCGAGATGATCTCGCGCCTCACGTCCCCGCTGGCGATCCCCGCTGACCAGTTCGCCGGCAAAAAGGAACTGGTATACGGCGACACGGGCGCTTTGGTCAAGCGTATGCAGATGGAATTAAAGCGCCTGGGTTTCTTTACAGGCGAGTGCAGCGGCACCTTCGGCCGCAAGACCCAGGAGGCCGTAAACGATTTTGAAGCCAGAAACGGCCTGCCCGTCACCGGCGTATGGACGGTAGACCACACGGTGATGTGCCTCACCGGGCAGGCATCTGACAAAGGCTCCTGCCTCAAAAAGGAAGAGAGCGTCACCCTGTCCCCGGGCGACAGCGGGTATCTGGTGCGCGAGGCGAAGACCGCGCTGTACGAGCTGGGCTTTCTGACCGCCGCGCCGGACGAGAACTACGACGACAAGACCGTGCGCGCCGTAAAGCTGTTTCAGGAGGCCAACGGCCTGCAGCCCACAGGCGTCGCCGATCCCGCCACGCGCCTGCTGCTTTCCTTCGGGCAGAGCGTAAACATGACACAGTTCACGCGCCGCATGGAGACCTGCGGTCTTGAAGCCGGCAGCGAGAGCTACGGCGTGTACCTGCTCACCCTGCGGCTGGCGGCCCTGGGCTATCCGATCGAGCCGGGCTGGCTGTACGACGACGCGGTCACCGCCCAGGTGACGGTGTTCCAGACGGCGGAGGGCATCGAAGCCACCGGCAAAGCCGATTCCGAAACGCGCCGCCGCATGAACGCCTCCTCTGCCATGAAATACACCCAGGCCCGGGAGATCGCCCAGTACGTAAGCGCCGTGAACGCTGTAGAGCAGCGCACGAGCGAGTTCTTCTCCGCCGTGCGGGCGGCGGTGGGCAAACCCTACGAAGCCGGCATGACCGGGCCGGACAGCTACGGCGTCGGGGGACTGGCCTACAGCTGCTTCGCGCTGATGGGCGCGGAGCTCGCGCCTACAGCCTCCATGCAGCTGGACAGCGCTGAAAAGCTGCCCTCCTTCTCCTTGGACCCTGCCCAGGTGCGGGAGGGCGACGAAGTGTTCTTCCGCACAGGCGAACAGCTGTACTGCGGCATCTTCACCCGGGAAGGCATGCTGGTATACGCGTCCATCGAGGAAGGCCGCGTAGTGATCTGCCGCCTGGACGAACTGCTTTTGAACGCGGACTTTGCCGGAAAGGTGAGTTGGTTCGATGTGCCTTCTGTGTAAGGAGGGGGAGCGGATCGACGACCTTCAGCGCGGAGGCCTGAAGATCCTGCAAAAAGAGCACGGCTTCCGTTTCGGCACGGACGCCGTGCTTTTGAGCGATTTTTCTTTTATCCGCAGGCGGGAGCGCGTTGCGGATTTCGGAACGGGCACCGGCGTGATCGCGCTTCTGATCGCCGCCCGCCATCCCGACGTGCGCCTGGACGCCATCGAACTGCAGCCGGACATGGCGGACCTGGCCCGGCGCAGCGTGGAAATGAACGGGCTTCAGGACCGGATCACAGTGCATGAGGGAGACCTCCGCGACGCTCCCCAAATGCTGGGCTGCGGCAGACTGGACGCGGTCATATGCAACCCGCCTTACAACGACCCCGGGCGTTCTTTGCCCCCGGAGGACGAAAACCGGCTCATTTCCCGAAGCTCAAGCGCCGTAACGGTGGAAGAGATCTGTCAAAGCGCCTTTCTCACCCTCAAAAGCGGCGGGCGGCTGAGCATGGTTTTCCCCGCTCAGGGCATGCTCGAGCTGATGGACGCCATGCAGCGCGCACGCCTGGCGCCCAAGCGCGTGCGCACCGTGCACGGCACTTTGGCCCACGCGCCGAGGCTGGTCCTGATTGACGCCGTAAAACAGGGAGGCGCCCAGCTGCACTGGCTGCCTCCGCTGATCCTGAACAACCCCGACGGGACCGAGACCGAAGAATACAGGCGGATCTACTTCTGATCGCCTGTATTTTTATTTTGAATGAGAAACTGCGCCGTTATGCCTTGTCGGCCACCGGTTCGAACACGCACAGCGTGAGCGGCGCCAGGCCGAAGCGGAAGCCGCTGCGCCCGTCCGGGCCGATGGCGGTCTCCACCTGTGCGCCCAGGGTGTATACCTCGTTTTCCGCGTATTCGGCCCTGGCTGAGGTGAACACCAGCCGGTAGCGCCTGGCAGGGGGCTCCAGGGGCACGAACAGCTCCTGCTTTTCGCCGTATTTGCGGAAGGAGAACAGATACACCAGCCCGCCCTTTTCAAACGCCATCATCAGCCTGTCCTGATCGATCCAGAGGTTGCGGCTGGAGTGCTTGCTCAATACCTTGTATTTGCGGGCGAACAAGTGCATGTCCCGGTCGAAGGCCAGCAGCTTCTGGTACTTCAGCAGTCCGTTGTCCGCCAGGCTCCACTGGCGCCGGGCGTATTTGAAGCTGTTGCCGTTGCCCTCGCGGGGAAAGTCCACCCATTCCGGATGGCCGAACTCGTTGCCCATAAAGTTCAGGTATCCGTCCGAGGCCAAAACGAGGGTGATAAAGCGGATCAGCTTGATGGCGGCTACGGCCTGGTCGATCACGGGGGAGTGGCGGTCGTTTGCCATGTTGGTGTACATCTCGGCGTCCGCCAGGCGGAAGATCAGGGTCTTGTCGCCCACCAGAGCCTGGTCGTGGCTTTCGCAGTAGCCGATCACCTTCTCCTGAGGCCGGCGTGTGGTGAGCTGATACCACATGTCGAACAGGTTCCAGTCGTCGTTTTTCACGGCCTTGATCCAGTAATCCGGCACGCCCATGGCCAGGCGGTAATCGAAGCCGATGCCGCCGTAGCGTATGGGCAGGCACATGCCGGGCATGCCGCTCATGTCTTCGGCGATGGCTACGGCTTTGGGATTCACGTTGTGGATCAGCTCCGTAGCCAATTGCAGGTACACGATGGCGTCGATGTCCGTATTCATGGAATAGTACTTTTTGTAGTTGTCGAAGCTCTCTCCCAGGCCGTGGTCTAGGTACAGCATGCTGGTCACGCCGTCAAAGCGGAAACCGTCGAAGTGGAATTCCTCCAGCCAGTACTTGATGTTGGACAGAAGGAAATGCATTACCTCGTGCTTGCCGTAATTGAACACGCAGGTGCCCCAGGCGGAATGGAAGCCCCGGTCCCCGGCGTGGCAGAACTGCTCCCTGGTGCCGTCGAACAGGCTCAGCCCCTCCAGCGCGTTTCCACTGGCGTGGGAATGCACGATGTCCAGAAGCACGAACATGTCCATCTCGTGGGCGGTGTTGATCAGGCGCTTGAGGCCCTCGGGCTCCCCGTACCAGGAGGAAGGCGCGAAGAAGTTGGTCACCTGATAGCCGAAGGAAGCGTAATAGGGATGCTCCATGATGGCCATCAGCTGCACGGCGTTGTAGCCTGCCTTTTTGATGCGGGGCAGGATGTTGTCGGTAAACTCGTCGTAGGTGCCCACGCGCTCTGCTTCCTGCGCCATGCCCACGTGTGCCTCGTATATGGCGAGAGGGGAGATGGAACGCTTGCGGTAGCCGCCGTCAGTCCACTGAAACGGCACGTCCGGCGCCCAGATCTGGCCGGCAAAGGAATGGTCGTTTTCGTCCTGCACCACGCGGGTGATGTACAGGGGAATGCGGTCGAAGCTTTCGCCTCCGCGGGTCACGTGCACCTTCACGCGCTGCTTATGCTTAAGCGCGTCCGCGCCCTTCAGGCGGATCTCCCATATGCCGGAGGGGTCAATCTTCGTCATGGGATCGGCTGTGCGGTTCCAGAAGTTGAAGTCGCCGATCAGGTGCATCTCGTCCGCGGCGGGCGCCCATTCCCGGTACACCCAGCCTTCGTCCGTGCGGTGAAAGCCGAAATACAGATAGCCGTTGGCGAAGGAGGAAAGATCGGCGTATTTGCCCAATATGGTCTCTTCCACCTTGGCCAGGCGCTCCATGCGCATGTTGATGTCGCCCTCGTAGGGCTTGAGCGCGGGATCGAGCCGGATCATTTTGAACTCGGGATGCTTCTTCATAGCTGTCGCCTCCGAAGACTGATAGCCGTGGGCCTGGGAGGAAAGCGCGTACGCGCCTGCCCAATATGCTCCTGATCATATTATATACTATTTTGTGCCAAAAAACAATTGATGTTTTACGGCGTTCCGGCTATAATATTGTAAGCAGCGCAATGAAAGCGCGTAAAGAACGGAGGAAACGCCATGTCCAGTTACGTCACCAGAAAAACTCCGGGAGACACCGGATGGTTCACCGCCTCCCGCTTCGGCATGTTCATCCACTGGGGACTGTATTCCATGCCCGCCCGCCACGAATGGGTCAAGACACGGGAGCGCATACCCGAGGAAAAATACGATAAATACTTCAAATACTTCGATCCCGACATGTACGACGCCCGCGAGTGGGCGCGCCGGGCGAAGGCCGCGGGCATGAAATACGCCGTGCTCACCACCAAGCACCACGAGGGCTTCTGCATGTTCGACAGCGCCTTCACCGACTACAAGTGCACCAACACGCCCGCCGGGCGCGACCTGGTGCGGGAATACGTCGACGCGTTCCGGGCAGAAGGCCTGCGCATCGGCTTTTACTACAGCCTGATCGACTGGCACCATCCGTCCTTCCCGCTGGATCAGCTGCATCCCCGCCGGGACGACGAAAACGCCTTTGAACTCAACCAGGGCCGGGATATGCGCGTGTACGCCGAGTACATGCGCAACCAGGTCAGGGAGCTGCTCACCAATTACGGCAAGATCGACGTGCTCTGGTTCGACTTCAGCTACTCCGATCCGGAAAAGGGCAGCAAGTACGACAACGGCTGGATGAAGGGCAAAAGCGCGCCCGAATGGGAAGCTGAAAAGCTGGTGGCGCTGGCCCGTGAGCTGCAGCCCGGCATCATCATAGACAACCGCACGGGCCTGGAGCAGGACCTGTGGACGCCAGAGCAGTACCAGCCTGTGGAATGGGTGCGCCACAAGGAGACCGGTGAGCTCGTCACCTGGGAAGCCTGCCAGACCTTCTCAGGCTCCTGGGGCTACTACCGGGACGAGACCACCTGGAAATCTCCCGAGATGCTCATCCGCATGCTGATCAATACCGTGGCCCTGGGCGGCAACCTGCTGATGAACGTGGGCCCCACCTCCCGCGGCTACATGGACCAGCGCGCCGTGGACGCCCTGGGCGTTTATGAGAAGTGGATGAAATACAATTCCCGCTCCATCTACAACTGCACGATGGCGGAGCCGGAATTCAAGGCGCCCGCGGACTGCCGGCTCACCCAGAGCGTGGACGGAAAGCGCCTGTACGTGCACCTGTTCGCCTATCCCTACGCCCATCTGCAGCTCAGGGGCCTGGCGGGCAAGGTGGATTACGCCCAGTTCCTGCACGACGGCAGCGAGCTGATGTACACCGAGGGCAAGGTGGACCACTTCTCCGAAGGCGCCTCCAGGGCCGAAGACCTGCTGGTGATCAACCTGCCGCCTGTAAAGCCCGACGTCACCGTGCCCGTGATCGAGCTTTTCCTGAAATGACATGGACAGGCAGAACATTGAACGCCTGAATGAGCTTACGCGCATCGCCAAAACCCGGCCCCTCACCCAGGAGGAGGCCGGGGAGAGGCACGAGCGCAGGCAGCGCTATCTGGAGGCTTTCCGCAATAACTTCCGCCAGCAGCTGGATCACACGGTGATCCAGTACGAGGACGGCACGAAGCAACCGCTTAAACGCGTGGAGAAAAACAAATGACGCCGAAACAGCGCTTTATCACCGCCCTGGAGCAGGGCATCCCGGACCGCGTGCCCACCTTCGAGCTGGAGTTCCAGCTGGCTCCCGAGCTGATGGGCAGGGATTTTCTGCACGAGGAGCAGCTAAACGGCTTATCCCCGAAGGAAGTCGACCAGGCCATCCACGAAAACGCGGAGTATATCCTGAAGGTCTACGAGCGGCTGGAGCACGACGCCATATGCCTGCACTACCTTTCGGACGAGCACATGTTCGACACGGTGCGCATCATCCGCGAGCTCACGGGCGACAAATACATGCTCCTCTGCCACGGGGACGGCACCTATGCCATCTCCGACGCGAAGGGCATGGAAAAGATGAGCTGCATGATGGTGGACGAACCGGAGGAGGCGGAAGCGGTGGCGGAGGGCATGTGCCAGAGGGCCATCGACCACAACCGCAGATTTCTGGACCACGGCTTCGACGGTTTCATCCTGTGCTCTGACTACTGCTTCAACAAGGGTCCGTTCATATCGCCCAGGATGTTCTCCCGCTTCGTAACGCCGTATCTGTACCGCATCGTGGAGGACATCCGCGCCCGGGGCGGTTACGCCATCAAGCACACGGACGGAGACATTTCCAAAATATTGGACGACCTGATCTCCTGCCACCCCCATGCCCTGCATTCCCTCGATCCCATGGCGGGCGTAGACATCCGCCAGATCAAGGAGTACACCCGCGGCAAGGTGGCCCTGTGCGGCAACGTGCACTGCGCGGCCCTGCAGACCGGCACGGAGGAAGACGTGATCGCCTCTGCCGAATACTGCCTGAAGTACGCCAAGCCCGGCGGCGGCTACATCTACTGCACCAGCAACGTGCCCTTCCGGGGCCTGAAGCTGGAGCGCTACCTGCTGGTGCTGGACGTGTGGAAAAAGCACCGGGATTATTGACAAGGAGGATTGTATGCGCATGAACACGGCTGCAAAGGGGCTGGGGAAAGCGCTTGCGTATGCGCTGCCCGTGCTTTTGCCTTTGGCGGCGGCCCTGATCGTGCAGTACAATCTGGCCCATTACCAGGCACACGAGGAGCCATACGGTTTTGTCATGCTCCTGATCGCATGGTTCGGCGGGATATACCTGATCGCCATGTGCGTGCGCTTCATCCGCCGCAGGCGCTGGGGCATGAGCGCGCTCCAGCTTGCCTCCATCCTTGCGCTCGTCGCCGTTTTTGCGCTGTATATGAAGATCCCCCTGTGCCCGGAGTGCGACCATACCACAGCCGAGGACCTGGGCTTTCTGATCAAATGGATACCGCTCGGACCCTGATTTACCGAAAATAAGAGGCGCGCCCGGGGCTGAATGCCGGACGCGCCTCTGCTTTTGGATGCGGGAGTTATTTGTCCAGCCCGTGGGATACGGCGAAGCTGTCCTCGAGCCACTTTATGTCTTTGGCTTTGAAGGAGCTCAGGCGCATCACGCTGTTAAAGTGTTTCAGCGCGTAGTGCTCGTTTTCCATCACGCAGGGCTGGCAGTTGTTGGAACCCTTTACACTGCTCACGCTGGCCGGGATGATGTCGATGCCTGCGTCCTCGATCCTGCCGTCCGGATATACCGTGAAGGACTGGCGGAAGATGGTGCAGGTGAGATCCTTGGGATTGGTGTTGCCGCCGAAAAGGAAATTGCCGAGGCTGCCGATGATGTACTTTCCTTTGTACAGTTCTAAGCCGGAAAACACGTGGGAGTGATTGCCCACTACGAGGTCTGCACCCAGGTCGATGCACAGCCGGCCCGCATGGCGCACGGATTCGGATACGCCGTAGCTGTTCTCGATGCCGCCGTGGTAGGACACGATCAGGAGATCGCAGTTTTTGCGGGCTTCGGTGAGCACGCGGCGGATTTGTTCGTCGTCGCTCAGCCACTGGTCAAAGCCTGCAAATCCCACCGTTATGTTCTTGCAGGAGGCGTAGTATACCTGCTCGTAGCCGCAAACGCCGACGCCCGCTTCTTCCAGGGTCTTCACGGTCTCATCGTAGCCTGCCTGGCGGAAGTTGTGGGAGTGGTTGTTGGCAAGCGTCGCCACCTCTACGGAAGAGCAGGTGAGGATCTGCACGTCCGATGGGCGCCCGCGAAAGTAAAAGCTGGCTTTTTCCTCGTATTCGGTGGCGGTGGTCAGGGGGCCCTCCAGGTTGATGAGGGTAAAATCGTCCGCCTCGAAGAGGTATCTCACTTTCTCCAGAAACCATTCGTATCCGTTTTTGTCCACGGCCCGGGCGAACATCTTTTCGCTGGAGGCCGTGTGGTTGGCTACGCCGCCCAGCGTGCAGTCGCCTACACAGGTGAGGCTGATGGTCACGGGCTGCGCCTCTTCCTCTTCGCTCAGGGCCGGAAGGACTGTCAGGCTCAAAAGGATCAAAAATACCAAAAGTCGTTTCATCAATGCACCTCGAACGCTTTGTGTCGCTTTCATTATAGGTACAGCGGGTGTGCAAGTCAATCTCGGCCCGCATAAACTTTTGATAAAGTATGGAAAATGCGTAAGCGATATGCTATAATCGGTTCATCATTCAGGAATGAGGATAAACAGATGAGTGAAAATAAACGTCCCGTAAACCGCACTGCCCGACCAACTGCCGGGACCGGCACTAAGACCGGGACCCGTACCGGCGCGCGCCCGGCATCCGCCTCCGCCCGCACGGGCGCTTCAAACAAAGCGCGTACTCCATCCAATCCCAACAAGCGCCCCCTGCCCCGCAGAAGCGCGCCCAGGCGCAAAACGGTGGGCGGCGTGGATCTGGAAACGGTCATCACGCTGCTTGTGATCCTGGCGGTGCTGGCGGGCGTCATCGTGCTGATGGTGCTGGGCATCAAAAACTGCTCCAGCAGGAACACCACCAAGATCGATTACGACGTGGCCAATATCCGTCCCGCGGTGACGGACGTTCCCGCAGCCGATACCACTTCTGCGCCGGACGGCACGATCGCCTCGGCAGCGGTGACGGCGCCTACCGCCACGCCTGTTGCCAGCGTGATCGGCGGCAGGAACCTGCGCACCGCCACGATCCGCACGGTGGGGGACTTCGTGATCGACGTGGGCCTGATCGACGCAGCCAAATCCTACGCCACCCTGAGCGGCAGCAAGTATCCCTACGACTTCCACAACATGCTGTCCATGATCAGCGAGACCATGCAGAACGCGGATTTCACCGTGGCCAACGTAGACGGCTCCATGGGCGGAAAATCCCACTATAAATACGGCTACAGCGGCTATCCCCAGTTCAATACCCCGGAATACCTGCTGGACAGCCTGGTGGATGCGGGCGTGGATCTGCTGACCCTGGCCAACAACCACATGCTGGACGGCTGGTTCGACGGCCTGATGGACGAGATCGAAAACGTGGAGAAGGCGGGCATCAAGCACGTGGGCGCCAACCGCTCCCTGGCGGAAAAGAACACGCCCGTGATCTGCGAGATCAACGGCATCCGCGTGGGCTTCATGAACTACACGGTGTCATTAAACGACATGGAAAACCGCGGCGTGGACAAAAAAGCCCTGGAGTTCGGCGTGAACGCCGTGCGCAATTCCGACGCGGCGGCGGACGCAAAGCTGCTCAGGGAAGCCGGCGCGGACGTGATCGTGTGCTACATGCACTGGGGCACGGAATACTATTCCACCCCGGACAATGACCAGAAGAACCTGGCTAACAAGCTCGTAAAGGCCGGCGTAGACGTGATCATGGGCGGTCACCCGCACGTGGTGCAGCACGCGGAATGGATGAGCAATACCAATCAGTTCGGCGAGATGCAGCGTACGCTGTGCGTATACTCGGTGGGCAACTTCCTGTCCAACCACAAGGTGGTCAAGAACAAGGCGGGCCAGAGCGTGAACTGCGACGGCGGCGTGATCTTCGACTTCACCATCCAGGAAAAGGGCGACGGCAGCTTCGAGATCACCGCGCCGGCATACCTGCCCGTATACGTGTGGACCACGGGAGACAGTATCCGCGGCTACGATTACAAGATCGTGCCCTGCGGCCGCTTCATCGTGAACAAATCCAGGCCCGTGGGCATGTCCGACGCGGACTACACCGCGATGCAGGCCAGCTACAACTTCCAGGTGAACGTGATGAGCGAAGGCGTGGGCACGCTGATCATGCAGTAACGCAGATGAAGGAGAAGACGATCCTGCGCCGGGAATGGCGCGGCATCTACGCGCGCTCCTATGCAGAAACGCGCTTTGAGGAGGGCCCGTATCACGGTATCGCTGGCCTCCTTTATATGGACGACGCCGATGACTTCTGCGTGCGCACCGCATCGGGCCCGCTGCGCATCACCAGCCCGGGCTACAGCTGGCTGCAGCTGGCTCCGGATGGAAAAAACGTGTGGGCCACGGTGATGTTCGACGAAAAGGGCAGCCTGTTCCAGTGCTATTTTGACATCACGCTGGAAAACCGCGTGCTGGACGGGGGCCGGTCGGGCTTTACCGACCTGTTCCTGGACGTAGTCATCCGCCCGGAGACGGACGAGGCGAGCCTGTTCGACGAAAGCGAACTGCTGTACGCCTGCCGCGTGGGGGAGATCGACTTTAAGACGAGGGACATGGCCTATCTTGCGCGGGAAAGGCTGCTGAGCTTTATTCACAACTACAGAACCGAGTTTTTCGATTTCTGCCGTGCTAAGCGGCTGGAGCTTCTGCCCAGGCTTGAAAAAGTGAACGAGGGATAAAAATTTCACCGGCCATACATTTTATGACCGGTGAAATCATTCAAAGCCAAGCCGCATCAGACCGCGCGCTCAACCTTTCCGCTGCGCAGGCAGCGGGTGCAAACGGACATACGCACCGCGCGGCCGTTCAGCATCACGTGTACCTTCTGGGTGTTGGGAGCCCAGGTACGGCGAGTTTTGCGATTGGAGTGGCTGACGTTATTGCCATGCACGATGCCCTTGCCGCATACTTCACAGAATTTTCCCATGGTTACACCTCCTTGTGGTGCAGATAACTTCGCAAACGCAAGTCATTATAACAGATATCCGCCCCCCTGGCAAGACGCTGCGGCAAAAATTAACCTGTGCAATGTAAAATGTGGCGTTCGCCGGTTGATTCTTCATATGGCATCGCTTAGAATATGATCGGGTGATTGTAATGAACGAACAGAAAAAAGTCGTCATCAGCGTACTGGGGCTCGACCGCAAGGGCATCATCGCCCGCGTCAGCAACGCGCTGTACAACAACGACGCCAATATACTGGATATTTCCCAGACCATTGTGTCGGGATATTTCACCATGATCCTGGTGGCGGATATCTCCTCTGAAGAATGCAGCTTCGACGCCCTTTCAAACGAGCTGGCTGCACTGTCCGAGGAGATGGGAGTCCAGATCCGCGTGCAGAGAAGCGAGATCTTCGAGTCCATGTACCGGATTTAGGAGGCGCACAGATGGTAACGACCTCAGAGATCCTGTCCACCCTGCGCATGATCGACAAGCAGAAGCTGGACGTGCGCACCGTTACGATGGGCATATCGCTTTTCGGCTGCGCGTCCGACAGCGACGAGCGGCTGTGCGCCAAGGTATACGACCGCATCACGCATATGGCGGGCCGCCTGGTGAAGGTGGGCGAAGAGATCGAAAGGGATTTCGGCGTGCCCATCGTAAACAAGCGCATATCCGTCACGCCCGCGGCCCTCATCAGCGGCGGAATGAAGGACCCCGTGCGCCTGGCGCATGCCCTGGACAATGCGGCCAAACAGACGGGCGTAAACTTTATCGGCGGCTATTCCGCCCTCGTACACAAGGGCATGACCCGGGCGGATCAGGCGCTGATACGCTCCCTGCCCCAGGCCCTCAGCGAGACCGAGCGGCTGTGCGGCTCGGTGAACATCGGCTCCACGAAGGCGGGCATCAACATGGACGCCGTCCGCATGATGGGGCAGGCTGTGAAGCAGCTGGCGGAAAACACGAAGGACAGCGGCGGTTTCGGCTGCGCAAAGCTGGTGGTCTTCGCAAACGCCGTGGAGGACAATCCCTTCATGGCCGGCGCGTTCCACGGCCCCGGCGAAGGGGACTCGGCTATAAACGTGGGCGTATCCGGCCCGGGCGTGGTGAAAAGCGCCCTGGAGGCCGTGAAGGGCATGCCCTTTGACGAAGTGGCCGAGACCATCAAAAAGACCGCCTTTTCCATCACCCGCGTGGGCCAGCTGGTGGCGATGGAGGCCGCCCAAAGGCTCGGCGTGCCCTTCGGCATCGTGGATCTTTCCATGGCGCCTACGCCCGCTGTGGGCGACAGCGTCGCCCAGATCCTGGAGGAGATGGGCCTGGAGGTGTGCGGCACCCACGGCACCACCGCGGCGCTGGCACTTCTGAACGACGCGGTCAAAAAGGGCGGCGTGATGGCATCCTCCCACGTGGGCGGCTTAAGCGGCGCCTTCATTCCGGTGAGCGAGGATATCGGCATGATCCGCGCGGCGGAAAGCGGCGCGCTGACGCTGGACAAGCTGGAGGCCATGACCTGCGTCTGCTCCGTGGGCCTGGACATGATCGCTGTGCCCGGAGACACCAGCGCCGAGACCATCTCCGCCATCATCGCGGACGAGGCCGCCATCGGCATGGTGAACAGCAAGACCGTGGCGGTGCGCCTGATCCCCGCGCCCGGCAGGAAGGTGGGGGACAACGTGGAGTTCGGAGGGCTGTTCGGGCGCGCACCGGTGATCGCCGTGCATCCGTTCTCTTCCAAAGAATTCATCGCCCGGGGCGGCCGCATTCCGGCGCCGCTGCAGAGCCTCAAAAACTGAGCTTGCTTTCCGGCGAAGGGATATGCTATAATACAACCAAACCGTCAATAAATGGCTCCATCAAAGGGGTGTGAAATATGGACTGCAGATTTGAAAACGAACACGGCGCCTATACCGTAACCGAAGAAGTGGTGCTGAAGGTCGCGGGCTACGCGGCCCTCGAATGCTACGGCATCGTGGGCATGGCTGCCAAGCGCTCCACAGACGGCATCGTGCAGATGCTGGGCCTGGACAATATCGGCCGCGGCGTGATCATCCACCTGGACAAGGACAACACGGTGGACGTGGAGCTGTATATCATCGTGGAATACGGAATTTCCATATCCGCTGTGGCGGAAACGCTGATCGACACCGTGAAGTATAAGATCGAATACCTGACCGGCGTGCACGTCAAGACCGTGAATGTTACCGTGGAGGATATCCGCGTTTGATATAGGACCCGGCTTGTTTCCGGGCGTGGAGGAAGCAAATGAGTTTAAAAACCATTGACGGCAGCCTTTTTCGGGAAATGCTCGCCACGGGCTGCACGTATCTGAATAATAACCGGGAAGCGGTGGACGCACTGAACGTCTTCCCGGTCCCGGACGGCGACACCGGCACGAACATGTCAAAAACCATGACGGCGGCCGTCAAGGACCTGGGCACCTCGGGCGCGGTACCGATCAGCGAGATCGCTTCCCAGGCCGCCAGAGGCGCGCTCAGGGGCGCCAGGGGCAATTCCGGCGTTATCTTAAGCCAGATCCTGCGCGGCTTCGCGTCCGCCCTGGAGGGCTGTGACGAAATGGACGCCAGGCGCCTGGCGGAGGCCTTCAAGGTGGGCGCCGCCACCGCGTACAAGGCGGTCATGAAGCCCAAGGAGGGCACGATCCTCACCGTGGCACGCGTGATGGCGGAAGACGCCGAGCGCTTCGCCAAAAATACCGACGACGTCATCGAGCTGTTCGGGCTTACCCTGCGCAGCGGCGAAGAGATCTTGAAGCGTACGCCTGAAATGCTGCCCGTGCTCAAGCAGGCCGGCGTGGTTGACTCCGGCGGCAAGGGCCTTCTGGTGATTTACTCTGGCTTCTACGCTGCCATGACCGGCAACTTCGAGGGCATGGAGAGCGCGGAGGCGATGGATTCCATGACCGGGGAATTCGTGGACGATCACGAAAGCCTGGGCGAGATCACCTTCGCTTACTGTACCGAATACATCGTCTGCCATCCCAAGGAAGGCATGACGAACGCCGACATCAACCGCCTGCGCCGCCGCCTGGAGCGCATCGGCGACTGCGTGTACGTGGTTTCGGATATGACGGTGGTAAAGGTGCACGTGCACACCAACGATCCCGGCAAGGCGCTGCAGATGGCGCTGGAGCTTGGCGAGCTGGACGCCATCAAGATCGACAACATGCTGGAAGAGCGCCGCGAGGTGGAAAAGCGCAAGCAGGAAGCCCTGGCTTCCCAGCAGACCAAGGAATACGGCATCGTAGCCGTGGCGCTTGGCGAAGGCTTCTCCGAGATCTTCCGGAGCCTTGAGGTTGACAGCGTGGTGGACGGCGGCCAGACGATGAACCCCAGCATCGAAGACCTCCAGAAGGCCATCAACGCCACCTGCGCCAAAACGGTGTACGTGCTGCCCAACAACACCAACATCATCCTGGCCGCGCAGCAGGCGGCGGAGATCGTGAACCGCAAGGTGTACGTGCTGCCCACCAAGTCCGTGCCCATGGGCATATCCGCGGCGCTGGCGTTTTCCCGAGACGCAGACGCCGAGACCAACTTTAACGAAATGACCGCCGCCGCCGAAAAGGTGCATACCGCTTCGGTCACCTTTTCCGTACGCGATACCGTGTTTGACGAGATGCAGATCCACGAGCACGATATCATGGGCATGATCGACAACAAGATCAATGTATTGGGTCAGGATGTAAAGGAAGTGGCGCTCAAGCTCCTGGAGAGCATGGTCACGGAGGAAAGCGGCGTCATCACCGTATACTACGGCGCGGACGTCACCGAGGAAACTGCAGAAGCCCTGGCCAAAGAGATCGAAGAAAAGTATACCAACTGCGAGGTCTACACCCAGCTGGGCGGCCAGCCGCTGTATTACTACCTGATCTCGGTGGAATGATGGATACGGCCTTTGCGTCCGCGAAGGGGCTGGGCCCCAAGCGCAGGCAGGCCCTTGAGGCCGCGGGCATCGATTCCTTTCAAAAGCTCATAAACTTTTTTCCCGTCCGCTATGAAGACCGCTCCCGCGTGCGTGCGATAGAAGATATCGCGCCGGGCGAGGAAGCGCTCGTAGAGGTCCGGGTATCCGGAAAGCCTTCACAGGCGCGCGTACACGGCAAGACCATTACGCGCGCCGTTTTATATGACTCTACGGGCAAAATAAGCGCCGTGTGGTTCGGCCAGCCCTGGATGTTCAAAACCCTCGCCCAGGCGGATGTGATCTCCCTGTACGGGCGCGTGGAGCAGAAAAACGGCCGGAAGACCCTGAACACGCCCCGCGTCGTCACCGAGCGGGGACTGATCCCTGTATACAAACCCATAGACGGCGTGCCGGCCAAGCTGCTTAAGGATCTGATGAAGACCGCGCTGGGCATGCCGGAGTGCACGGCGCCCACCCTGCCCCAAAGCCTCGAAAGCGCCTGCGGCCTTATGCCGCGCCCGGAAGCGCTCGGCCAGATCCACTTTCCTTCGGACCGGGCGGCCCTTGAGCGCGCGCTGTACCGCATGAGCTTTGAGGAGACGCTGTACTTCATGGTGAGCGCCCTGCGCCTCAAAAGGACGGAGGAAAAAGGCGAAGCCCTCCGCTTTACGGCTCGGGATCTGGATGTATACGAGCGCTCGCTCGGTTTTCCGCTTACCGGCGCGCAGAAGCGCGTGCTTCGTCAGATCGCCGGGGACCTTGCCTCTGAAAAGCCCATGGCCCGGCTCGTGCAGGGAGACGTGGGCTGCGGCAAGACCGCTGTGGCCTTCGGCGCGATCTATCTGGCGGCGGTATCCGGCTGCCAGGCGGCAATGATGGCGCCTACCGAGATCCTGGCATCCCAGCATTACGAAAGCGCCCGGCGCATGCTGGAACCGCTGGGCGTGCGCTGCGGGCTGCTTACGGGCGGCATGAGCGTTCGGGAGCGCCGCAGGGCGGTGGAGTGCATTTCACGCGGCGAATGGCAGGCGGTGTTCGGCACCCACGCCTTGATCAGCCCGGACATCCGCTACCGTCATCTGGCCCTGGCCGTCACCGACGAACAGCACCGCTTCGGCGTAAAGCAGCGCACGCGCCTGGGGGAGAAGGGGTTCAACCCCCACGTGCTGGTGATGAGCGCCACGCCCATCCCGCGCACCCTCGCCCTGATCCTGTACGGTGACTTGGACGTTTCTGTGATCGACGAGCTGCCGCCGGGGCGCAAGCCCGTCAAGACCCGCATCGTGCCGGAGGAAAAGCGCGGCGCGATGTATGACTTTATCCTGGAAAACATCCGCCGGGGCAGGCAGGCGTATTTCGTGTGCCCGCTGGTGGAAGACAGCGAGAGCCTGGACGCCGAAAGCGCCGAGAGCCTGTACGGCAGCATCATGGAAAGCCCCCTTTCCGAGGCCAGCGTGGTGCTGGTGCACGGGCAGCAGAAGCCGGAAGAAAAAGAAAAGGCGCTTTCCGCCTTTGCCCGCGGCGAAGCGCAGATCCTGGTGTCCACCACCGTGATCGAGGTTGGCATCAACGTGCCCAGCGCCACCGTGATGGTGGTGGAAAACGCCGAGCGCTTCGGCCTTGCGCAGCTGCATCAGCTCCGGGGCCGTGTGGGGCGGGGCAGCGACGAGTCCTGGTGCTTCCTGATGACGGAGGGCTCAAGCAAGCTCAAGGTGCTCACCCAGACCAACGACGGCTTCTTTATCGCCCAGAAGGACATGGAGATGCGCGGGTTCGGAGATATTTTCGGCACCCGCCAGAGCGGCGCCCTGTCGGGACTCAGCCTGAACATCGCCCAGGACGTAAAGCTGCTGGAAACGGTGCACGCCCTCGCAAAACAGATATGTGAAGGGCATACCGAAGATGACCTGGACGTCATTAGCCTGGCCGAAAAATGGCTGGGCGCAAAAAACGATATCGTTTTTGCTGCGAATTGATCTGCTCAAGCCCGCGTTCTGTCCTTTCAAGCCGCCGGAACGCGGGCCCTTTATACCCATAATTCTTCTGAAGCGTTGCCCCTTCGCTTCGCAGCCGTTGCGCCGGGGCGGTGGAGCGCTTGACGAACCGGGCTCGTGGCGGTATAATATACTGGGGAAGGAGGAATGCATATGCTTGAGATCCTGAGCGGAAATGCGGTGATCATCACCTGCCTGATCCTGGGCGCGGGGCTCATCGTGGTGGAAGCGCTCACGCCGGGCATGGGACTTCCGGGCCTGATGGGAACGCTGCTCCTGGGCCTGGGCACCTATTTGATGTGGACGCAGCACGGGTCCAACGCGGGTCTCGTCACCCTGCTCATCGCGCTGGTGTTCACCTTCGCGGCGGTGCTGTTTTCACTCAAAAGCGCATCCAGCGGACGGCTCAGTAAGTCCAAGATCATCCTGAACGGCTCGTCTGAAGTCCAGCCCCTGGACGCGGAACAGACTTTGGTCGGTATGGAAGGCGTGGCCCTCACGCCGCTTTCTCCGGTGGGGGACGCCCTGCTGGACGACAGAAAACTGGACGTGCTCACCCAGGGCGAATACATCGCCAAGGGAGAAAAGATCCGGGTCATCCGGACCGAGGGCAAAAAGATCATCGTTACACGGGCATAAAGCCCTGAAAAATGGAGGATTTGAATATGGAAGGTGTCGTACTTGTTCTCATCGCAGTCATCATCGTCGTGATACTGCTGTTTTTGCGCTACGTACCCTTGGGACTGTGGATCAACGCCAGAGCCAGCGGCGCGCCGGTAAAGATCAGCTCCCTGGTGGGCATGCGCTTCCGCCGCATCTCGCCCCAGAAGATCGTGAACGCCTACATCAAGGCCTGCAAGGCGGGTCTTGACGTGACCACCGACATGCTGGAAACCCACTTCCTGGCCGGCGGCAACGTGGAGCGCGTCATCAACGCGCTGATCAGCGCCAAGCAGGCCAGCATCGACCTGAGCTTCCACACCGCGTGCGCCATCGACCTGGCGGGCCGCGACGTGCTGCAGGCCGTGCAGATGAGCGTTCTGCCCAAGGTTATCGAGACCCCGCCCGTAGCCGCCATCGCCAAGGACGGCATCGAGCTGCGCGCCAAGGCCCGCGTGACCGTGCGCACCAACATCGAGCGCCTGGTGGGCGGCGCCGGCGAAGAGACCATCATCGCCCGCGTCGGCGAGGGCATCGTTACCACCATCGGTTCTTCCGCCACCCACAAGGCCGTGCTGGAGAACCCCGACCTGATCAGCCAGACCGTGCTGGACAAGGGTCTGGACAAGGGCACCGCTTACGAGATCCTGTCCATCGACATCGCGGACGTGGACGTGGGCCGCAACGTAGGCGCGCAGCTGCAGATGGACCAGGCCGAGGCCGACAGGCGCATCGCCCAGGCCAAGGCGGAAGAGCGCAGGGCTATGGCTGTGGCACGCGAGCAGGAAATGAAGGCTGCCACGCAGGAGATGCGCGCGAAGGTCGTGGAAGCCGAGGCGCAGGTGCCCCAGGCCATGGCGGACGCGCTGCGCAGCGGCAAGCTGGGCGTGATGGACTACTACAACATGCAGAATACCATCGCCGACACCGAGATGCGCACCGGCATCGCCAAGGCCGCCGCGCCCAACGCGGAACCCGCCAAGCGTCCTCCCGTGGGCAAATAATCCGGGGTGACGCCTATGTTGCCGGGAATCTTTCCGTTACTTTTCATCGTTCTGATCTCCTGGGCGGTATCGTCGCTTAAAAAGGCGAACCAGCAGGCGAAAAAGGCGCAGCCCAATACGCCTCCCCGCGGCCGCGTGAACACGGGCAGTGCCGCGCCTGCTTCAGGCAACGGCCTCAGGCAGGAAAGCAGGCCCGCCGCTTCTTTTCCGCGCAGCGAGTTCATGGGGGACGGCTCTCTTGAGCAGCCCTTTGAGACCGATCTGGAAGGTTTCGACAGCCAGCAGGAGTTTCACGAGGGCGAAGATCCATGTCATGACGAAATGGAGACCGTTTCTGAACCCACCTTCGTTCCGGAGGCGGAGACTGGCCGGGATGAAATGGCCCAAAGGCTTCTGGAGGGCGTGGTGTTCTCCGAGATCCTGGGCCGCAGGAAAAAGCGCATCTGAACGTTCACTTAATACCCGCGAGGCGGTTCCTTTCCGGAACCGCCTCGCTTATGTGTTTATGCGTTATGGCCTTTGATCCGCGATACGGCGAAAACTGCCGCAAGCAGGATCAGCGCGTACAATCCGACGGTCAGCCACTTTCCGCTGCTCTGGCCGTTCTGCATCCCGCTGTCCGGCGGGGTAAACCCGCTTGGTATCTGCGCGCGCTCACCATGCTGGCGGTCCTGTCCGCTCTGCTCCCGCTCCTTAGCCTGGCCATCAGGATTGCTGCTTTTGTCCGCCTGTTTGCCCGAAGGTATTGAATCCGGCTTCGAAAAGCCTGACGGGGACCCGGATGAGCTGCCGGGAAAAGAATCCGATCCGCCTGCGCCCGGCATGGAAAAGCTGCTTGTGTCCGGCATGGAGAAGGCGCCCTGGCGTCCCTCGCCGCCCGTGTTCATCGAGCCCATGGCGGAGATGTCCAGATCCCCGGCATCCACCAGCACGCTGCTGTTTTTCCGCTGTCCCTCGGAAGTGGAAGGGATCGTGCCGTCCAGCTGTCCGCGGACGCTTTCGCCGCGCTTTGCGCAGTAGGTCTGAAGCGCTTCAACGGCAGCATCGAATTCTTCCATGGAAAAGAAACTGTTTTTGTCCGCTTCCACATAGGGTCGGATCAGTGCCGCCACGAGCTGTATCTCTTCTTCCAGCCAGCCGTTTTCGATGGTGTCGGAAATGAACTGGCTGTACACCTCGTGATATTGCTTCAGGGCTTCCTCGTCTTCAAAGATCCAGCTTACCAGCGGCCTGTCGCTCAGGCTGCCGCTGCTGACTGGGGAATCGATGGGGCTGTTCACGGTGGCAGCAGCGTCTCCGCCGCCGCCCATTCCGCCGAAGGCCAGGTTGTAATCCCATGGGAGGATGGCCAGCCTGCCGTTTTCCTCGTAGAGGTAGTAGTTGTGCACCATCATGCCGGTGTAGCTGTTGTCGTTCTGCAGAAAATCGTGCACGGCCAGATAGCTTATCACCTCATCGGTGAATACGGCATCCCTGGCGTTTTCGCTGCTGAGCGTTTTCAGCGCTTCGATCAGGCGTTTTTGATCCTTTTTGGTGACGGTGGTTTTTGCGCTGTCGAAGATGTGCGCATAGCTTGAGGAATCGTCGTCGGTATATTGCAGCCGCACATCGCTGCTGCCTGTTCCGAAATTGAACATGCCGCCGCCAAAGCTGAAGCTGCCCATGCCGCCCGCCGGGAAGCCCGTGTCGTCTTCACCGGAGCCGCCGGGCCGGGAGAAGCCTTCCCCGCCGGTCCCGCCGGGCATCTGGAATCCGCCTGCGGAACCCGAACCGTCCGGCATGGAGAACCCGCCGAAGCCGCCCATGCCGCCGGGGAAATCCATGCCTCCTGGCATGGAGAAACCGCCTGAACTGCCTTCACCCTGCGATCCGTCCGATGTCCCTGCGCTTCCCGGTATCTGGATGCTTCCGGAGAAGTCCGCTCCATTCGGTGCAATGGCCCCGTCCGGCGGGGTCATGCCGGAAGGCATCTGGCCGGAAAAGCTGGAAGGCATCGTCTGGCCACCGAAGCTGAAACCGCCGAAATCCCCGAAACTGCTGCCGTAAGGCGCTTTGGACGAGCTCTCGCTTTGCGTGCCGTCTGAGTCCTCGCCGTCTTTGACCCTGAACTGCTCAAAGTCGAACCCGCGTCCGTTGCCGCGGCCGCCGCCGAAGGACAGGCTGTCTGGCTTGTACAGATCGCCGGTCGTCATGTTGTTGCGCTCAAGGAAACTGTCTTCCACGCCCTCAACGGCGAGGTACAGCCCCCAGGGCTCGCCGTTCACCGTGATCTGAACGAAACTGCACAGAGGCGCGGGTACGCCTTCGCGGTTCATCAGCGTGTACGCAAGATAATCCTTCATCATCGTGGCGTCGTAGATCAGGTTGTTGAGGCTCAGCTTGTCCAGCCCGTGATAAGAGCGGCCCTTGACGTACTGGTCGAACTCGATCTTGAAGGAATACTTCTCACTGCCCATGGTGCTTACCGAGGACAGGGACGTGTTCCCCTTGCCGCGGATGCCCACGTTGCTGATCTTTTCACCGTCGATCGTCACGCTGCACTCGGCGTATAGTTCCTGCGTCGCACTGTCGAGAAAGCTGTCCCAGTCGGCGATCTCGATGTCGATGGTATGAACGGCGCTCTGATCGAACAGTCCTTCGTAGCCTACCTGGATCGTGCTCTTCCTGCCTTCCGACGCTTTGCCTGCCCAGACCAGCGCGGTCAGAAGCAGCATCGCTGCCAGCGCTGCACAGCAGATCCGGTCTGTCGTCTTGCTTTTGAGCATTTCGCTCACCCCATATAATCGCCGTTGTAGCTCACCAGCACCGCGCTGAGCACGCCGTCCATATCAGACAGCTCTGTGATAAAGCCCGTGTCGTCGCTCTTGAGGGACACCTCATAGCTCAGCTCGATATTGCCTTTCTCGGCGCTCTTGCTCTTGACCACGGCCTTTTTCACCTGCTGGTTCAGGTATTGCGCCACCTGCTTTTCTGCCGCGCCGTCCCGGCACGTGATCACGGCGATGAAGGGTTTTTCTATCGTTTGCTTGAAAGCATCCGTAACTGACCGTTACGGGTGATCGTATACCGTGATCTTTTCCCTCGGATCGCTTCCAACGAAAAGGTCCCGGCAGTCGATCTCCCCGGCAAGCCGCAGGTAGGGTTCACGGTCAAGGCGTGCCAGAAAGGGTTCACCGGGGTAGTAGACCAGCATCCGCGCGTGCGGGCACGCAATGAACCTGGGCATGAGGCGCCTAAGCACCACGTCCAGCACGGCTTCGGAAAAGGGATTGAAGAAATAAAACACGTTTTCCGTTTCGGGGCTGTACTCTTCCGCATCGGCAAGCAGGAAACGGACGAGATCCGGCCGGGCGAAAGCCTCCAGGTTCTCATTGGCGATGGAGATCAGCTTTTCCGAGCGGTCTATGCCGGTCACCAGACAGCCGGTGCGCGCGGCCAAAAAGAACGCCGCCCGTCCCTTTCCGCAGCCGTAATCCAGCACATGGTCGCTTGATGAGATCAGCCCGCTGCCCGCCAGGCACTCAAGCACCTGGTAGGGCGTGGGCTCATAGGGCATGTACTTTGCGCTCTTTACATACTCCTGTCCGGAGGTGCGTATGTTCAGCGCCCTGTCCCAGGCCTGGGCCGTTTCGGTACTCGTGTTTCTCATCGCAGCGGATCTTCCCAGACCGCGTCTGTTACAAACAGGCTGTCCGGCTCCACATGGCAGGGCAGAAACAGCACTCTGACGCCGGCGGACCGCGCTTCCTCCAGGGCGACGCCGAATCCGGGATGCGTCGAAAGGTTCGGCCGGACCTCGCGCACTCCATCCATCTGGATCACGAAGGCGATCACGGCGTGAAAGCCCTCTTCGGAGGCCTTTGCAAGCTCCTTTAGGTGTTTTACGCCCCGCTCGGTGGGGGCGTCCGGAAAGTATCCGATGCCGCCGATCTCGAGCGTGCAGCCTTTGACTTCCATCAGATAACGCTCATCACCGCGTTCCATATAAAAATCGATGCGGGACTCGCCGAAACGGTATTCCGGTACGATCCGTGAAAACCCCTGCGCGTCAAGCCATTCGCGCGCTGCCCGGTTGGGCGCCTGGCTGTCGATGTTTACGGTCCTGCCGTCATCTTTGCGCACGGCCACCAGGTCAAACCTGGTCTTCCGGCCCAAAGCTTCCGGCGCGGTCAGATACACCTCCGCCCCGGGCAAAAGCAGTTCCCGACAGCGTCCCGTGTTCTTCACGTGCACCGTTTCGTATTCGCCTTTAATTTTGACGCGCGCGCAGAAGCGGTTGGGCCGGTCGATAAACACCGCGGGTGTGATGTTGGGATAGCGCATGCTCAGTCCTTCCGGCTGTCATAATGCGCCTTGCAGAACCAGTGCGGCATCACGGAGCCCTCTGTGACGAAGTCGCCCGCGAGCAGGTCTTCCTCGCTGAAGCGGGCGATCACCAATTCCTTGGCGGCGAAAGAGCGGCTCTCGTCCCACGTTACCGGTTCCAGGCGGTTGTCCCTCTGGCAGTCGTAGACCGTCCAGACGTAGCCTTCCGCGTCCTGGCAGCCGTCGGGGTAGGACACGTTTCGCCGGGTATCCAGCGTGAAGGCGTGAGCCCAGTGCTTTCCGTCTTCTGACAGAAACGCGCGAATGCCCATGCGTCCGCGGCTTCTGGGCGTATTGACGAGCAGGAGCCTCCCGCTGGAAAGCCTGTACACAAAGAAGCGGGCGGACGGGTTCTTCATGTCGGTGTTCCTGGTCTCGCTCCAGTGTTCGCCGTAATCGAAGGATTCCGACATCGCGATAAAGCCCGTGTCTGTCCGCACCATGAAAAGCAGGTGCCCGTTTCCGGTCTCCACACACATCGGCTCCTCGAAGGGGCAGCTGTCGCCCGGCATACGGTCCGGTCCGCGGCGGACTTCAAACGTTTTTCCTTCGTCAAAAGTCAGGTGGTATTCATAGAATGGATTTCTCGCTGCGGCCTGATAATCGCAGAACATCCAGGCTCCGTTGCTCAGGGCGATGGGTTTGTTGCGCAGAAGACCGCGGAACAGATACCTGGGTTCCGACCAGACCGGTTCGTCCGCTTCGGGATGCTCGCAGACCATGGCCCAGCATGTGGTGTCCGGGTCAAAAAACCTCATGAGCTGCTCATAATCCACATGGTCAAAGCCGGATTCGGGCAGGCCGTGCTCAAAACGCGCCTGTTCCCAGGTGAACCAGAGCCTGCCTTTGGGGTCGAGCCAGAGGTTTCCGTCCAGCCCGCGGCAGTCGTTCTCCTCGTCGCACGTCACCGCCATGTACGGGTCGGTCCAGGTCTCCCCGCCGTCGTCGCTGTACATGAGCACGCTGTGGTTTTTGCGGGAGGGCTCGTATTTACCGCCGGTGAAGGCGCAGGCCCATACGCGCTTTCCCGTCACCTGGACGGACGGGCATCCGACCCATAGGCGGGACGCCGGAGAGAACTCTCTTCCGGGATGAAGATGAACTCGGTTAAAGGACTTCATGGCTTTCCTCCTGTACAGCGACCCGCCAGTCGGCGGGCGCGAAAAGGGCGTACTTATTCCAGCAAGACCGGCTCAAAGCGCAGTGTGCCGTCTTCGTTCTGAAGCGCCTCCGCCGCGCACAGGCTGCCGGCGTAGCCGCCTTCTCCCCGGAAGCCCATAAATATGCGGCGCCCGGTACCGGGCAGCACGGCGGACTTGGGCACGCAGCCGCAGGGGATCAAAGCGCCTTCGGGATACGTCCATGGGCCGAACGGTTTTTTGGAATACAGATAGCGCGATACGGAGCCGATGCCGAACACCAGATAGTAATACCCGCCCATGCGGAACCAGTCAGCGCACTCGGGGGTATGCCTTCTCTCCGGGGAATCGGGCGCGCAGTGATCGTGCCAGCGCATGATTGGGCCCGCATCTCGCCAGCCGGAGATCCCCATGGCGTCATTCACCAGATGGGCAAGGCAGCCGCTGTCGCCGTCCAGGGTCCTCGTGGTCACCAGCATGTGGTATTCGTTTTCCAAGAAGAACAGAAAGGGGTCGCGCGCGCCGGTGGGTTCGTACCCTTCCGGTACGTGGAAATATGCGCCGCATTTTTCAAAGTGATCAAGGTCGTCCGATACCGCGTACGTCAAGCGGGCGGGGGAGCGGTCGGCCATGCGCACCGCGTACCAGGCGTACCACCTGCCGCACGCGCGTATGACGGAGCCGGTACATATGGAGCCTTCCCAGCTCTGGGTCAGTTTTACGGCCATGGGATGCTCGTCCCAGGTCTTCAGATCCGCTGTCGATACGTGCGCCCACTGGTGGCCACCCAGGCGCCATTTGCTTTTGTGATGATGCCGGTCGTACAGATAGAACAGATGGTATCTTCCGTCACCGCCCTCTTCGTCGGAATAGGGCATACAGTCCCCGATGTTCACGCCGATCCTGCGGATCAGTCCGGTGGGGATGTTTAAGCGCAAGGCTTCCGGCTGCCGGCAGTCTGCATCCGGCCCGGACGGCGCGATCTCCACCGGAAGATCGCCGCTCTGCGAGCAGGCGGGGGAGAGATAACCGTTTCCGCAGGGCCATTCCTCATCGGCGAGCGCTCCGTTCACGTACAGCGCGATCCAAAGCGGAGATACACGGATCGATGCTTGATCGCCCGCTTTCGCGTCTGCCGAAAGCACCAGCGGCTCCGGGGAAAAATCGTAGAAGAACTCGGCGCGCAGATTCCCGTCAAACTGAACGGCGCACGCGGTCCTGCCGCCGCCAGTCAGAACTGTTCTGCCTTCAGACACCGTGAACCTCAGTTCCAAAGCTTCCATATCCGGCTCCTTTCAGAAACGGCCTAACGGTACCTTCCGCCGATGCCGACAAATCTGCTCATTCTCAGCGGTGAAGCACCCTGTGCATCAGGGATATCATGGGCCAGCCGTCTGTGGCGCTGTCGCCGTGCACCTGCCACACAATCAGCCCCCCCAGACCGTGCTCGGCGATGTAGTTCAGCTTTGCCTCCAGCGAGCGCGTGCTGTCGTAGGTGTAGAAGGTAAGATAATCGGAAGATTCCGAATCGTCGTTCCAGAGATAAGCCGCTTCGGCTTTTTCGTCGTAGCCTGCGTGCCAGCCCGGCTCACCGTCTTTGACGGCGGATGCTTCGAGCTTTTGCAGCTCCCGCCACAGCAGGTCGCCGTTCGACAGCGCCTTCGCGGCGGCCTTCACCGGATTGCTGTTTGCCCGGTACATCTTCCAGCCGTGGCTGTACAGGGGAGAGCCGATGGCGATCTTTTCCGGCGTCACGCCCTGCGAGAGCAGAAAATCAACTGCCGCTTCCGTGGAAGAAGCGCCGTACAGCGGGCTCTGATGGTCAGTGTACGCGTTCCAGGAGCCCGCCAGGTCGTAGGTCATCAGGTTCACGCGGTCCACATAGGGATGCAGGGAGGCGTAATCCTGCATGACCAGTGTGGACTTTGACGCGCTCGCGCATACGGTGAGCAGCTTTGCGCCTTCGCCGTAATGCCCATCCATTGCTTCGCGGAGTTCTTTGAGGAGCAGCGTGTAATTGGCCTTGTCATCGCCCAGCACCGGGTTGCCTTCGTCGCCGGGACCGCCGGAGCGCGCGACGCCGGGATATTCCCAGTCGATGTCGATGCCCGAAAGGAAGCTGTATCTGTCCAGCGTATCCAGGCAGCTTTGGATGAAGGACGATCGGCTATCCTCGGTCAGCGACATCTCCGAAAAATACCCGCATTCCGTCCATCCGCCGATGGACAGGAGCACCTTGGTATCCGGATACTTTTCAGCGTACTCGGCGTACTGCGGAAAGTGGGCTTTGGAGTTATATTCGTCCGTATCCGCCCATGGATCGGTAGATTCTATCGCAAACCCGCCGTCTTTCGGAACGATCTTCCAGAACGCGTGGTTTATGCAGTCCAGCCTGTCCCAGGGCAGGTCTTTCACCTGCCCGTACGCGTCCGAATATACGTCCCAGTTGGGAAAGTATGCGGTCACGGCGCAGGAAGCGCTTGCTTCCGCTTCGGCAAAAAGCGGTCCGAACGCGCCTGCCAACAGGCACAGGATCAGCAGGGAGCATACACTCAGAAAGGCCTTGGATCTCATGATGCACCTCCGTCACGGGTCTAAGGGAAAGCGCGCCGCTTGGGGCAGGCGGCTTCTTGGGGAACGGAAAAAACTGAAAACACATATCCAACCAGCATTTATTGTATCTCTTGGAAAATCGGTTGTCAACGGGTATGTGACGTGCTTTGGTACGTAGCGCAAACCTTTCTTGATCAGAAATGGCTGCCTGCCAGGCTCGTACTTCATTGCCAAGCTTGAAAAAAAAGAACTGATTATGTATAATGTGATCGGGAGCAGCTGTGACTGTGCGGCCCAGCGCCGCAAGCACACTGAGTGCCAGCCCTCAAAAGGCATTGTTTTCATAACAGGCGACAGAAAGCGTGATAAGATGACAAACGATCTGAAGGACTTTCTTTGCAATCTCGTTTCCAGGATCAAAACGTATTCTTATGATTTTGACCTGGAACTGACGAGGTATTCCGAGACCGAAAGTGATATGGACCGCCGGACGATCCTCGAATGTGTGGATGAGCTGCTTAAAGCAGGGAACACGGACGCTGCTTTTGCGGGATTGTATCTGTTCACCATCTATCTGAAAAACGACAATAACACCAAAGGCCTTGAGACTGTTGTTACCAGTTACGAACGCTATTTCGATGATGAAAAGTATCCTCTGGTGCTTGAACTGAAATCGAGGTATCTCAAACGAAAAAACAAGGACCTTGATGCTTGGAAAAAAGCGCTTGAATGCGATAAGCGCGCTTTGGAGCTGCTGCACGGACGATATTTTGCCAAATCCACATACGGTCTGAATGCTTCCTATGTATCGACTTTGTGCCGAATCCTGGAATACGGCGCAAACAACAAGGAAACCCTTGAGGCGATCAGAAGCTTTATCTCCACTGAGGACGTGGAGTTCGGGCTGCAATGCATATCGGAAAACATCAGGAATATCGGCAGCTACGCCAAAAACTATTACTTGAAAGCGCAGTTGATGTACTACGACATGGTGGTGTTCCGAGATGAACCTGAAAGAGAGATCAAAGCGGTTGAAAAGCGCTGTGAGGCGTGTGATGAAATGATCGCTGAGCTTTCAAAAGCGATTGAAGCGGAAGAATTCCCGGCAAAATGCGAGACCTACAGATCACTGGCGGAAACGATCATCGCTTACCAATCGTCTTTGGCGGCATCTGTATCGGCAGAATGGAATGAACAGCTTCAGCAGGCAGACTCGTTTGACAGCTGCAACAGTCCGATGTGCCACGCGAAGCTAAGCGGCAGAAAATATGCGTACATCTGTTATTCGAGAACCGATTATAAAAGAGTTTTCCAGGATCTGTACTGGCTGTACTGCAACGGTATCTCCATTGAATATGACAGGATCGTCAAATCAGGCAGCAAGTGGTCTGCGTCGGTCAAGGAAGCTATGCTGGATAATGACTGCGCGGTCGTGGTGTTCTTTCTTTCGGGAAGCGTTTTCACTTCGGACAGCTTATATAAAGAAATCACGATGGTGCGGGCTTCATCAAAGAGTTATTTTTTCATTAGTGTAACCGGGGAAACGACGTCGAGGATGCTGTACGACCTGTACAATAAAGAACCGTACGAGCCTTTGTTTAAAAACACGCTCACTTCGGACAGACTTTCCCAGGTGATATCGTTCTTTAATGATTCGATCCACTATATTTCGAGGACCGAGAATGAATATGAACGCAAACTCGCAGGAGATATAAAGCATTTTTTCCGGGGGCAGAGGGAATTGCTGCACGAAACCGGAGACGTATCTGCGAAAGTCGAACTGCTGGCAGGAACGTTCACTGCGCCGAACGGCAGGGTGTTCGATGGAATCAAAAAGCCAAACGAGGATTATCTGATCTGTGACGAAAAGCAAGGTATCTTCATTGTGGCGGACGGTGTCACACGGCCGCATTCTGAATATGCCCGCCGGGAAACCAGTCCGGCGTATGAGGTCTCCAGGATATTCTGCAAAAGTGTATACAGAAAGGTCAAAGCTGGTATTCTTCGCTGCGCAAGCGGACACGAAGTTGAGAGGCTCATGTCGGATGCTTTTGCGGAAGGCAACGCGGAGGTTGCTCAATGGAATGAAAACTGGGTATCCGCCAATCAGCCAAGCAGGCTCTATAAGCCGGCTACGGTTGTGATCTGCGCTGTAATATACAAAAATACGCTGTTTTTCAGCTATATTGGCGACTGTATAGGGATACTCATCAGAAATCAATGCAGATTCGTATTTGCGGAGAGACAGACCCGGGCGGTAAGCAAACTGAAAGTGAACAAAGAGCAGCTGTATCTCCACTATGTCAACAATCCGAACCAAAAGTATTCCTATGGGATCATCAATGGCGACCTGCTTGCATGTACGAAGGCCGTGCATTCGCATTTGGCTCTCGAAAGCGGCGATAGGATCATACTGTCTACTGACGGTTTGGCCAATATGCTGCTCAGCGAAAGCCCTCAGATACTGGCAAGCAACAATCTGATATCCATAATTCCGTCCCTGTCGGGGGCATATGACGTCCCGCCCTTTGCTGAATATGGGGATGATAAAGCACTGATTGAGATAACGGTAAACAGCATTTCCTGACGAAAAACTGACCACCTGCGGCATGGACGTAGGTGGTCAGTCAAACTTCTGACGATTTTCCGCTGCTCCCTTGATCGTGCCTTCTCGGTGCAGCGTCTGCATAATGGGAAGCACGATTAGAGCAGTTTGATGCGATGAGCGTATGATGAAATTGAACGGAGAGCGGCGGAAGGCGGCTGCCCGGGACTGCGCCGTATCCGGCTCGATGCGCACAAGGAGGTGTACACGGTGAGGAAAGGGAAGACGGCTGTCCTTGCGCTCATGGCGCTGGTCGTGCTTTGTTTGCTTTCCGGCGCTGCTGCCGGCGAAGCTGGAACTCCGGATTACGGCGAGAACGCGCAGAGGACCTTGTACGTTTCCGTTTCCGGCAGCGACGATACCGGCGACGGAACGCTGTCTTCACCGTGGAAAACACCCGGCCGTGCCATTTTGGCGGCAGCTGCCGGAGATACGATACACCTCGGCGCGGGGACCTACGACGTCGCTTCGCCCATCGAGCTGCCGCCAGGCGTGAGCCTGGAAGGCGAGGGCGAACGCACCGTCCTGACGTCTGAAGCGCTCACAGAGGAGATGGGGGGACAGAACGCCCTGCTGCGCCTCGTGTCGCCCCTGGACGGATCGGGCGCCAAAACGGACGGCAGCCAGCATGTATCGTTCCTCCGCTTTGACGGCGCGGGCATCGCGACGCAGGCCATAGAGATCCAGAACCGCTGCAACGTGGCCGTGCACGACTGCGTGATCGAAAACTTTGTCCACGTGGGCGTGGGCTGGCGCGCGACCGATACGGGCGACGGGACCCCGCCGGCGGAATACGTTACGGGCGGCCGGTTTTACGGTAACTATATGAAGGACAACAGCTTCTACGGCCCGGACGCGTGGGGAACGGTTTACGGCCGCGGGGCGCTTTTCTGCGGCGGCCTGAAGGACTTTGAGATATACGGCAACACCATCATCGAAGACTGCCGCACCGGTGCGGACGGCAAGCGCGGTGTTCCGGTCAAATTCTGGTACTACACCGGATGGATGCTGGGCTGCAGGATACATGATAACGTGATCTGCCGCCTCGGCTCTCCCACGTTTTCCACGGATGAGGCGGGCTGGGCCTTTGCCCTGGAGTCGGCTTACCACTCCGGCATGGAGATATACGATAACGACTTTATCGGCGCGGTGGACCTGAACGACAGCCTGTGCGGGACCTTCGGCGGCACGGAATACGAATACGCTACCTGGCTGCACGGCAACCGCTTCGCGCCGGACCCCACCCCAAAACAGGCCTTCGGCGGCGTGAGTTACGAGGAGACCGCCATCATTCTGGAACACCGCACGGAGCGCACGCTCATAGAGCGCAACCGTATCAGCGGGTACAACCAGGCGCTGTATTTCAACGTCCGCGAAGGCGTATATGATTTCACGTTCCGAAACAATATCTGTGTTAGCCTGGGCGGCGACGCCGGCAGCATGCTGCGCATGGACGGCCACGGCTCCGGCATGCAGGTCGTGAACTTCCGCGTGACGGACAACCTTTTCGAGGGTGATCCCTCGGCCATGAACGGCTTCGGCCTGATCGTCAGCCAGGAGATGGGCCCATGGGCCGGACGCGATATCGTCATTTCCGGCAACGCGGTAGGGTACACGCTGTGGTCCTGGCTGGTGATCGATGGCTATACATCCATCGACGGCCTCACGGTCCGTGACAATATCCGTTTTGAGACCGGAGGGGAATACCTGCTCTTTTCCGAAAACAGCGTCACCGGCTATGCCTTCCTGGAAAACGAAGAAGCGGACGCCGCGGAATGGAACGCGCGCCGGGAAGAACTGGATTCGATGCCGGATCGGCGTTCATGATACCGGCCCTGGAGAGGCACGGCAGAGCTCTGATCTTCATTTTTGTACAATACTGCTGATATACGGCAGTCAAACTCAGACACCGGTAGCGAAGGAGGAAGGACCGTGAAAAAAGCCCGCCTGGCTGTACATCCCGAATATACGGTCGGCGAGATCTCGCCGCGCCTGTTCGGGGCTTTTCTCGAACCCATCGGCTCCATGGTGAACGGAAGCATGTACAACCCGAAACACCCGTCCGCCGACAAACAGGGCATGCGCAGCGATTTTTACGACGCACTCCGGCTTGCCGGCCTGCGCTGCGTGCGCCTGCCCGGAGGCAACTTCGTTTCGGGCTGGCAATGGAAGGACTCGATCGGGCCCCGTGCTGAGCGGAAAACGCACCTCGACACGGCTTGGGCTCAGTTCATCACCAACGAGATCGGACATGACGAATATCTCGCGTGGGCCGAAAAGACCGGGGCGGAGCCGATCTACACGGTCAACCTCGGCACGGGTTCGCTGCAGGATGCCATGGACTGCGTGGAATACACCAATTTCGAGGGAGGCACATACTGGTCGGATCTGCGAAAGCAGAACGGACACGCAAAGCCGTACGGCGTGAAGACCTGGTGCCTGGGCAACGAAATGGACGGCCCCTGGCAGATCGGCTCATATGAAAAGGACCCGCGGGCCTACGGCCTGCTCGCCAGGGAGACGAGCAAAGCCATGAAATGGATCGATCCGCGCATCGAAACCGTGGCCTGCGTGTCGTCGTCGCCGTTTCTGAACCATTATCCCGACTGGGACATGCAGGCTTTGCAGGAGTGTTACGACACGGTGGATTATATCTCGCTGCATCACTATCACAGCGCGCCGCCGGACGATCCCAAAGCGCTGCTGGCGGGTTATCAGGCGTTTGAGAGCTATATCGATACCGAGATCGCGCTGTGCGACTACCTGCGCACGAAAAAACGCACGAAAAAAACGATGATGCTCGCTTTGGACGAATACGCCAGCTTTTTCCGCCCGCGCGGAGAGGCGCATCTGGGCCTGGGCGGGCGTCAGAACGCGGATATGTTTTGCCGCTTCGATCCGGACAGGCGCTATGTGCGTCACGATCCGGACGACTGGTCCGCGCGCAGGCGTCCACCGGCGGCGAGCGAGATGCTTGCGGCGCTGGGCACGGCGAGCACGCTGCTGGTGATGCTGCGCAGGGCGGGCAGGATCAGGATCGGCTGCGCTACGGGCGGCCTGGACTGCCTGTGCCGCACGGACCGCGAACATGTGTGGAAGGGCGCGGCGTACTATCCGTTTGCGCAGCTCATGCGCTGGACAAGGGGCGAGTCGCTGGACGTTCGCGTGGAGTGCGAAAAATACGACGTAAACGGCTACGCGATAGACGATATGAACCAGTACGGCGGTTTTGAAAACGTGAACACCGTGCAGGCTGCCGCCGCCTGGAACAGGGACGAAAACGCCTTGACGCTGTTCGTGATCAACGCGGACCTGGATGAGGATCAGCTGCTCACGGTAGACGTGAGAGGATTTGAAGGCGTGAGAACCACACAGCACACCGAACTGTATGCCCCTTCACCCGATGACCGGAACACCTGGGAACATCCGGACAGGATCGTGCCCGTTCAGGCAAGCGGCACACAGTGTGAAAACGGTATTCTCGTGGCGAGGATACGGAAAGCTTCATGGAACGTGTTCCGGTTTGAGTGAACCCGTAAATCAAAAGCAGGTGCTTGGGAGGGTATTTCCCGAATGCTGTTTTATCGGAGACGCCCGTATTCCCGAATGCCCGTCATGATGCCCCGTACGATGGGCACATAGCGGTCCATGGGGGCATCCTCGGTGATGCCGATGATGAGCCTGCGCGGATCTTTCGCCGCCTCGATCAGGCCGATCGTATCCCTTGCGATCTGTTTTTCGTCGTGCGTCTGCCAGGCGGAGGGAAAGTGCAGCGAAAGCAGCTTGTCTCCGAATATGCGGGTCGCTTCGGCAACGCCCGGACTCATGACCGGATCGTAAGCCTCGATATAATCCAGCCTGGCTTCGGCGATCAGGTCCATGATCGGGCCGTTGCAGGCGTCCAGATGCGTGCCCAGCAGCTTTCCGGCGGGATGGATGACCTCATACGCGTCTGCGTATTCCCGCATGTAGAAACTGCGGTATCCGTCCCGACCGATGATCTCCGGCGTGGGATTGCCGCCCTGGTTCACGATCTCAAACGGGTCGCTCGCCGTGATCAGGTACGTCTGCCGGTATACGCGGCGCATGCGCTCGATCAGCTCGGTCACTTCTTCTCGGTGGTCCATCCACTCGTAGCAATAGTTCTCCGGCCCCATGATATAGCCAAGCAGGTCCGAGACCGGCTCGTGCGGCAGATGCGTGCGCACCAAAACAGCCCCGTTTTTTTCGTCTTCCTGCCGGTCGGCCAGCAACTTATCGTAGCACGGCACTGCGCTTTGATGGTCGTAAAGGTAAAACAGCTTTGCGTAATCGCTTTCGTCCTTGAAAGAATATTCTCGGGTCCAGGCGGTGATGGCGTCGTATTCTTCCGTTTTCGTCAGATCGCCAAAGGGCGTATGCACGGTCTTGTGAACGGACCTGCGCCCGCCGGGCAGGCCTTTCTCTTCGGTTTGAACGGTGACATCGCCGCCCTGCACGATCCTGAAGGATTCGATGCGGCGGATACAGCAGATATCCAGGTCCATCAGTTCCTGCTCGTAGGGCCGGCCTTTCACCTTGGTCTCGTATATGGTAAACGGTACATAGTCAGGCGTCTGCCAGTGGTAAACGGCCCTGACCCGTTCTGCGGGCGTCATACTTTTCTCCTTCCGGTTTAGCGGCGGCGCGCCGCGGTCAACTGCGCAGAAAACTGCTGGCCCGGCCGTCAGCTGATGCTGATGATGTTGTCAACGCCGGTCACGCTGAATGCTTCCCTGACGACCTCGTTGGCGTTGACGACCTTCAGGCTGCCCTGGCCGTGCATGAGCTTGTAGGCGATCACGAGCACGCGGATGCCTGCCGAAGATACGTATTCCAGATCGGCAAAATCGAACGTGAGATCGGTGACGCCCGCAATGGAAGTGTTCAGCTCTTCCTCCAGCAGCGGCGCTGTCAGGGTGTCCAGGCGCCCTTCGGGCTTCAGGGTCAGCGAAGTGCCGTTTTGCTGCTTGTGCAATACCATATCCGTTCCTCCGATCTTTTGAAGCGATGAAGCTGGTTTTCAGTGTGGTTGCCGTGAGCTGTCGAGCCTGCGCGCCCGGTGCTCAGTCCATGCCCGGCACAACGGCGCCCTGTGCTTTCAGATAATCTTTCACGCGCCGGGTATCCACGAAGCGCGTATTCTCCGCACCCTGCCTGACGGCCACCACGGCTGCTGCGCCCGCTGCCTGGCCCATGGCCATGCAGGACGCCTTGACGCGTATGGCGGAAGAGCAGGCGCGGTCCGCGGAGACGCACCGGCCCGCAGTGTATACGTTCACAAGCGACCTGGGCCTAAGCGCGCCCAAGGATATGGTGGGCGTTTCTTCGCTGCGGAGATATACGATCTCGGCGGCTTGACCTGCACGGTGAATGTCGATAAACCAGTAGGTATAGCAGACCGCGTCATCGTACACGCGTTTCGTGAGATAATCTTCGCCCGTCATATACACGTCTCCCAGGATGCGCCGGCTTTCGCGCGGTGCGCATTCGGGGGCGGCGCCGGCTATGCGCGCGGGACTTCCGCTGTCCTTCAGGGCGGTCATGAGCCTGACGGCGCTTTGCCTTGCCCGGATCTCCGCTAAGATACGGCTCTGGCTGTCCGCGGTGTTTAAGCCGCAGACGTGATTTGTGTTGTCGCCGCCCGCGTCGAACAGCGCGCCGAAACTGCCCTGGCAGAGCGCCTCGCTTTCTTCCGGATTGCGCATCAGCTCTTTTTGCCACAGCCTGTCGGCGGCAAGCATATCGGCCTGGGCCGCGTTTGCACGGTCCGTATACAGGCGCAGCGTGCCGGGCTGCAGTTCGGTGCTTATTTCATACTCTGCCCCGGCCCAGGCGCACAGGTCTCCGTCTCCCGTGCAGTCGATGAAGAACTTTGCCCGGTGGCGCACGAGCCCGTCCTTGGTGCTCACGATCACGCTTTCGATGCGCGTGCCGTCTTCGCTTGTGTCAACAGATACGATGCCCTGCCGGTAGAACAGGCTTACGCCCGCCTCCAGCAAAAGATCGTCCATCAGCTTTGCCGCGGCGACGGGGTTGACCTTCACCCCGTACTGCGAATGCTCCCGGTAGGGCGCGTCCATGTCCGGGATGCGGGCAAAGCCCATCTTCTCAAGCTTCAGCACGAATTCCCAGCCGATGCCGGATATGACCGTTCTGTCGCCAACCGGGCGGAACGGATTGTTGAACTGGTCTATGGAATTGCTGCCCAGCACCGTCAGGGTGCCGCCGGGGGAAGCGAAATGCTCAAACAGCGCCGTTTTCAGCCCGCCGCGGCCCGCCTGGACCGCCGCACAGAAACCGGCGCAGCCCGCGCCTGCCACGATCACGTCGAAGATTTCACCCTCACGAATCCGCATTGTTCCTCCGATGGTTTTTCCGTTCCGGGCTTCAGCCTTCAGCCGGAAGTTTTTCCGCAGCGTCCGGGTCGAGGATCGCTTCGGCAAAGGGGTGCAGCTGCAGTACGGAAGCCGGTACCTCTGTGGTGACGGGCCCGTACAGTGCTTTGTGAACGATCTCTGTTTTATTGGAGCCGTTCGCCGCCAGGATCACGCGCCGGCTCATCATGATATTGCGTATGCCGATGGTGAAACCGCCCAGATCCGCGTCCGGTGCGCTGCCGCTTTCACGGCGGATGCGCGCGTCGAGGGTTTCGTCCATGCGGGAGATCCAGGTCACGGAGCCAAACGGTGTGCCGGGCTGGTTGAAGCCCAGGTGTCCGTTTTCACCGATGCCCAGGATCTGCAGGTCCACGCCGCCGCGTGCTTCGATCTTTTTGTCGAACAGGAGGCATTCCCGTTCAAAATCGTCGGACTCGACGGGAGGCATCAGGAAGTTTTCCATGGGAATGCGCAGCGGGAGCACCACCTGTTTCAGCAGCATGTCGTAACAGCTTCCGGGGAATTCCCGGCTGACATGGGTGATCTCGTCCATGCCGAACACCGTCACGCGGCTGGTATCGAAGGGGTGCGCCGCCCAGATGTCCGCCAGTGCCTTATGTATGCCGGTGGTGGTTCGGCCCGTCGCAAGGCCGATCACGGCGTCAGGCTTTGCGATGACCGACTCTGCGATGCGCAAGGCCACCAGGCTGTAAAACGCGTTTAGGTCTTCCGCCACGGTAATACGCATGAGTCTTTCCTCCGTCCGTCTTACTTAGCCAAGCAGAATATATCACAGCGCTCCTGCCCTGTCAATAGACCACGGTAAGTTGATTCGAAGCGCGCCGCATGGTATAATAGGTTGTCCGGATTCTTTCTGCATCGTTCTGCCCGCAGCGGGCGGAACCGGCTTATCATTATGAGGTGTATATGGCATCGCAGAACAAGTGCATCGCTTTGGACCTGGGCGGCACCAAGCTTCTCATCGGCATCGTTACGGATGCGGGAGAGATCCTCGAAAGCCGCAGCTATCCTTCGCCCCTTGCCGGCGGCGGACAGCAGACGGAGATCGCCGCATATATGCGCTCGTGCCTCCGTGATTTTTTGTCCGGCCATCCGGCATGCGGCGCAAGCTGCATAGGCGCGGGCGTCGTGGGCCGCGTGGACGGCGCGCACGGGCTGTGGCTCGAGATCGAGCCGGGCCGCTGCGAGACTGTAGAGCTTGCGCGCTTTCTGGAAGACGCCTGCGGCCTGCCCTGCCGCGTCGACAACGACGTGCGCTGCGCCCTGCGGGCGGAGCGGGTGCTGGGGCGCGGGAAAGGGCTGGACGATTTCATCTACGTCAACATCGGAACGGGCATCGCGTCAGCTATGGTGTCCGGCGGGCGCGTGATCACGGGCGGAAGCTTCAACGCGGGGGAGACAGGCCATATCGCCGTGGATACCTCCGGCGGCGTACAGTGCCCCTGCGGGCGCACGGGCTGCGTGGAGGCCATCGCCTCGGGCAGCGGGCTGAACCGACGCGCGCGGGATATGCGCCCTCAGTATCCAAACAGCAGGCTGGAGATCCCCAAGGAAGCCCCGTGCCGGGCCCAGGACGTATTCCGCCTCGCGCGGGAAGGCGACGCGCTGTGCGCCCGGCTCGCCCAGGATGCCCAGCGGGCCGCCGCTGCGCTCATCGAAAACCTTGCCTGGACCCTCGACCCGAAAGCGATCGTTCTGGGCGGCGGCATCGTGGCAGATCCCTGGTTGTTCGCTGAGATCATAAAGAGGCTTTCGAAAAACTCCATGCGCTTTACCACAGGCGTTTATCTCACGTCCCTCGACCCGCGCTGCGCAGGCCTGATCGGCGCGGCCATGTGCGGCTTTGATCTGCCCTGACGGAGGAAACATCATGGATCAATGGAAACGGGATCTGGAAAACAGCGGATATATCCACTGGCCTTTGCCCCTCCGCACCGAAAACTCACTGGAAGCGGAAGGCGCTCAAAAAGCGGTCGTCCGGCGGAAAAGCATTGCTTCCGCGGCTTGGACGGCAGCCGGCCCTTGCAGGCTTGAGGAAATGCCCGGACTGGACGGACGCTTTATACGGCTAACGGCTTCATCGCCTGTGGGAGCCCGGCCTTCCGGCTCGCTGGAAGAAGGCGACTGCGGCAATCTCGGACAGTTCACCGCCCGTTTGTCGGTAGGGGCGGAAGACTGGCGCGAATTCAACCGCCTGTATTTCCGCATCCGCCCGGCTTGCGAAGGGATACGCAGGCCGCATATCGGTCTGCAGTTTATAAACGAAGGGGAACAGCCCATCCCGGACGCGTACGGGCGCGAAGGATTCCATACGGTCAATCTCATAAACGGGAAGTGGAACGACTGCTTTGTGGAGATGCCCTCCCTGCCGCGGGACCGCGTCACGGGGCTTGTCTTTATTGCCTCCCTCAACGGCTGCGAGACGGAGGCTGGTCTGGGCAACCGCGTGTGCTTTGATATCAGCGTCCCCGAGCTTCAGCTTGTCGAAACGCCGGAGCCCGATCACGGCTGGGCACTGAAACCGGGTGAGATCGCCTGCTGCTTTTCCGGTTACGAGACCCGCGGGCCCAAGCGGGCTGTGATCGGTTCAGACGAGGCCTGCGCGTTTGTGCTGAAGGACATGGAGGGGAACGCGGTTTATTCGGGAACGGCAGCACCCAAACCCGGATGGCCCGGGCTTTGCACCGCCGATTTTTCAGCCTTCGCAAGGCCCGGAGAGTACCGGCTTTGCGCTTTGGACCGGGAGACGGAGCCGTTCCCCGTCGGCAGGGATATCTGGCTGCCTTCCGCGTGGAAGGCGCTCAATTTCCTGTTCTGCGAACGCTGCGGCTGTCCGGTGCCCGGCATCCATCTCAGCTGCCACCGGGACATCCTGGCCTGCCACGGGGGCAGGGCCTTCGTGTTCAACGGCGGCTGGCACGACGCAGGGGATCTGTCCCAGCAGCTCATCCAGTCCGCGGAAGTGACGCTTGCCCTGCTTGAGATGTACGTTTCCCTGAAAAACCGAAACATCGCCGCCGCCCTGCGCTTTCGGGAAGAGGCGCTCTGGGGGCTGGACTACGTGCTCAAAAGCCGGTTCGGCGACGGTTGGCGCGCCACGAGCGTCGGCGTGAGCATGTGGCCCCAGGGCTTTATCGGCGACGCGGACGACGTGCGCGCCCGCGTGAGCAACAACGCCTACGATAACTTTCTGTGCGCGGCTGTGGAGGCCTGCGCCGCCGGCTGCCTTGGCGAAGACGATCCGGATCTTTCCGCGCGCACGCTCGCCTGCGCGGAGGCAGACTTCCGCTTTGCCATGGAGAAGTTTGCTTCGACTGGCTTTGACGAGCGCCCGCCCGCCTTCTGGGAACATTCGTGGATGACGCCGGAAAGCACGTTCTCGGCCACGATCGCCTGGAGCGCGGCGCTTCTGTTTGAACATACGGGAAAGGCGGGATACCGCGACTGCGCGGCGGAGCATGCCCGCCGTACGCTGGCGTGCATGGAAGAAGAGCCGCTGACCAGGGCTTTTCCCCAGGGCGGGTTTTTCTGGCGGAACGCTGAAAAGAAGGTGCCCGTCCACTTCAACCATCAGGCGCGGGATCACATATACGCCCAGATGCTTTCCACCCTGCTCCGTTCGATGCCGGAACATCCGGACGCGGCCATGTGGATGGAAAAAGCCAGGCGGCACGCGGACTGCATAAAGCGGCTGTTTGCCTTTTCTTCGCCTTACGGCATGATCCCGGCGGGCCTGTATCACATGAAGGAACCTGAGGATAGGATCAGCTTTGAGCGCCAGCACCTTCTGACCGGGCCGGAAGCCTATGGTGATTGCGCGCGCCAGCTCGAGGCCGGACAGCCGCTGGGAAACGGATGGTATCTGAGGCAGTTCCCCGTGTGGTTCTCCTTCCGGGGCAACAACGCCGTGATCCTGAGCAAGGCCAAAGCCGCCGCGATTCTCGGACGGCTGCTTGACGACGAAGCGCTTTTGGATATCGCTTCTTTGCAGCTGCAGTGGAACATCGGGCTGAACCCCTTCCGCCAGTCGCTCATGTACGGAGAGGGCAGGCGCTATGCCAGCCAGTATGCCGCGCTGCTGGGCGAATGCACCGGGTCGCTGCCTGTAGGCGTGCAGACGCGCGGCAACGAAGACGAGCCCTACTGGCCGCAGATGAACAACGCCACATACAAGGAAGTATGGACGACTTCGGCTGCAAGGTGGCTGGCGGTTGTTTCCGAGTTGGTTTCTGAGGAAGATCAGAGTTAAAGCGGATACCATACGTCCGGGTCGTTCCGGGCGATGCGCGCTTTGTCGATCACGGAAAGGATCGCTATGGTCTCCTGTTCTGGCACGGGGGACAGGCCGGTCATAAAAAACGTAAGCATCGCCTTCATGAGGTTGTGGTAGAAGTTTCCGTCGTCGCTTGCCAGGCGCGCGCCGGTTTCGCCGTCCGGCGAGACCATGAAGTTGAATTCGGCATACGGCTGGGGCGTCTGCATGAAACTGGCCCATCGGCCCCCGCCGTAATCGAGGATCAGCTGCGTCACCATGCCGCCGCAGGAGAAGGCCTTTACGCGGCGTATATCCGGGCCCATCAGCGCCACGATCACTTCCAGCTGATGCACGGCGTAGCGGTCCAGGCTGTGCGGTCCCACCGTCGAGACGAAGCGGGGACGCGCGGGGTGCGCTGCCTGCCAGTCCAGGATGCTCTGGCAGTAGCGCTGCGCCGAGCTCGAAAACACCGGCGTACCGTGCCGCCGGGCAAGATCGAACATCCTTAAACCGGCCTGCGCGTCAGGCGCAAAGGTCTTGTCCACAAAAACGGGCTTTCCGCTGCGCAGGGGCAGGCGGCACAGTTCTTCATGACAGCGGGCATCATCTGCAGCGATCACCATGATCGCGTCGCTGTCCGCGATCAGCTCCTCCATGGAAGAGGCCTCGGGGATATCCCTTTCCCTGCACCAATCCTTGGTGCACTGCCCGCCTTCGGGCGGACGCTCCTGCACGGCGAAGGCCCCGGTGATCTGCGCGTCATACCCAAGCCCCGCGATCGTCTCGCGCATGTAAAAGGGAAAATGACTGCAGTGCCAGTTGTCCAGATACTGATCCACGATCCCGATGCGCAGCAACCGTATCACCTCTTCCGTTTTTCGTGCAAAGCGCCGGTATTTTGAATGCATCATACCATAAACGCCCGCGGGATTCAATGGGGACAATTTGAATGCAGTACTATAACAGGAAATTCCTTGTATAAACTTTCGGCTGTGGTATAATGCTTTCGGGCTTGAAAATTCAAGGCGATGATATTCAAAACGCGGGGATTCGCGCCGGTTTTCTGTTCCGTCAGGCCGAGGCGGAAAGAGATTGCAAAGCAGGCGAAGATCCGCTTCTGGGCGGATTGAACCGCGCCGTTGATCCGGCAGAACTACCTAAAACCCATGCTGCACAGAGCGTAAACACATAAAGGCGGCAGAAAAAAGCGGCTGCCGTCAGACAGGCCGGTACCGCACGGCAGGGAGGACGCGTATGTTCAATTTCAAGTATTACACCCCCACGAAGGTCATATTCGGCAAAAACACCGTGGAAAAGGTGGCGGGACTGGTCCGTGAATTCGGCGGAACGAAGATCCTGATCCATTACGGCGGCGGCAGCGTGATCCGCTCCGGTTTGCTCAAAAGGGTCACGGACGCGCTTGAAGCAGCCCGTATACCGTTCGTCACCCTCGGCGGCGCGGTGCCCAATCCGCGGCTCAGCCTCGTCTATCAGGGAATCGAACTGTGCAAACGGGAGAACGTCGACTTCCTTCTGGCTGTGGGCGGCGGCAGCGCCATCGATTCGGCCAAGGCCATCGGATACGGCGTGGCAAACGAGGGCGACGTGTGGGACTTTTACGATTACAAGAGAACGGCTTCCGGCTGCCTTCCGCTGGGCGTGGTGCTGACCATCGCCGCCACGGGAAGCGAGATGAGCGATTCCTCCGTGATCACAAAGGAGGAAGGCCTCGTAAAGCGCGGCTACAGCAGCGATTTCGGCCGTCCAAGGTTCGCTGTCATGGACCCGGAACTGACCATGACGCTGCCGGACTATCAGACATCCTGCGGCTGCGCCGACATCATGATGCACACCATGGAGCGTTACTTCACCAACGGCGGCAACATGGAACTCACCGATTCCCTGGCGGAAGGGCTCCTCAGGACGGTGATGAAGAACGCGGAGATCCTGGTGAAGGACCCCCAAAACTATGACGCGCGCGCCGAGGTCATGTGGGCGGGCAGCCTGTCCCACAACGGCCTCACCGGCTGCGGCAACGACGGCGGCGACTGGATGACCCA
>JAEEGL013262359.1_pt1 | contig 62291 bp, 44 predicted proteins | sample 9134231 | NCBI WGS metagenome assembly JAEEGL01 (sample SAMN16246548, study PRJNA631951) | gut metagenome | biome: gut microbiome; feature: rumen; material: fiber-attached | host: Bos | place: Iran: Karaj | collected 2018-10
CAGATTAACGGCGATTATGTTTTCGGCTATTTAAAAAGCGAAGCTGGCGTTCACAGACTTGTGCGCATCAGTCCTTTTGATGCAAACGCAAGACGCCACACATCTTTTGCATCAGTTTATGTTTTTCCTGTTCTCGATGATTCGATTGAAGTAGAAGTTCGTCCAGAAGACTTAAGGGTTGATACATATCGTTCCGGCGGAGCTGGCGGTCAACATGTAAACAAAACGGATTCTGCTGTACGGTTTACACATATTCCAACAGGAATAGTCGTAGCCTGCCAGACAGAACGCAGCCAGCTGATGAATCGTCAGACTGCAATGAGTATGCTTAAGGCAAGACTGTACGAATATTACAGACAGGAAAAAGAAAAGGAGAATGCGAAATTTGCTCAGGAAAAAAAAGATATATCCTGGGGAAATCAGATTCGTTCTTATGTTTTTCAACCATATACAATGGTAAAAGATTTGCGTACCCGATACGAAAGCGGTAATATTCAGGCTGTAATGGATGGAGCATTAGACCCGTTTATCGAAGCCTATCTTGCTGCAAAATGGAAAGGGCTTCCATTGGAAACTCAAGATGAAGGTGATGATGAATAAACTCAAAAGATGCATTGCATCAATGTTTTGCAGTTTTGTTTTCTCAACACTTGTTTTTGCCCAGAATAGTTCTACCTGGACAATAGCTGCTTCTGCTTTGAAAAACATCAGTTCCCGGGAATTAACTTCTGATGTTATGGAATCGGTAGAAGCTGCTGCAAAGCAGATTCCACAATTGATTCTGGATAATGTTAATGAAGGTATTCTGCGTGCTGTTTATGCCCCTGAGCAGTATGACAGAGATTCCTATGATTTATGGAAAAAACGGCAGTCACTTTTTAATGAAATGGATTCTTTAGTAAAAGCCCGTGATGAAATCTTATTTCAAAAGCTTGAAAAAAAAGAAAGACAAACAAAACTGATTGAAGCAGAGCAAAAAATAAAAAAACAAAAAGAAAAAATTGAAGAAAATATTTTAGAAGAAAAAAAACTTACTGAAATTATAAAAAATAGAACAGATGATAAAAAAAAAGAATCCTTTTTTAAGAGATTTCTTTCAGATGAGGATAATATCCAGACAGAAAAAATTGCTGTATGGAAAAATGACATAAATCAGCTGTTTAATTATACCAGTGATACTACTGAAGCACAGATAATTGATGCTAAGATAAACGGCTTGATGACAGGCGAAATAAAATTAATAGACAGTTACATCAGTGTAAATATGGAATTACGGCAGTATCCGGGTGGAAAACTTTATGCGACTGCTTCAGATGTAGCTCACATAAGTGCACTCGAGGATATTGCCTATTCACTTTCAAGACAATTACTGCCTTCTTTGACAAATACAATTCCTGTTGTTCTGGATATATTGCTTGAACCGGAAGAGATGGCAGAGAATTCTGTAATTTACATAGCGGATGAGGTTTATCACGGAGCAAAAAATATAATCACTATTCAACCCGGCATTGATTATATCCGTATTGAAACTCCTGATTGCAGAAGTGTAAACATTACCTACGATTTTTCCACCAGTCCGATTTTTTATATAACGGTTAAACTTGAAGAAGAAGAGTTTATTCCATTTAAACTGACTTCGCTTTCTGAGGGAATTTCAGCTTTTAATTTTAATGCAATTCCAGGAAAAGGTTCTTCAAGTGTGATTAAAATCAACGGAAGTAAATATATCGGTGAAATACAAACAGATGAAGGATGGTCGGATTTTTTTATACTGGATACAAAAAATGTTACGCAGCCAGAACAGCTTTCTGTTGCCTTACCAAAAGAAGATATTTCCAGAAATATAGAAAAAGCAAGAAAAAGATTGTATCGCTCTTATGGTTATGTTATTTTTGCAATGCCGGTATACTTTATTGCAACTGGCGGTTATGAAAACCGCTCAAATGCAGTGCAGGGAAATTTATTACAGGAAGCAGAAGCAAATCTTTCTTTGTGGCAAATCCTGAAGTATTCTGGTGCTGGAGTTTTAGGCCTTGCGTTGGGAAATATGGTTTTTCAGCTTGGGCGCTATCTTCTGGCGGCTAATCAGGTTATTCCCAAAACATATACTGAAAAGCAGTTTAGTTCGTATGATCCTTCAGCTGATGGGGCGGAATATGAAGAGGATGTAAAAAGTAACCCTGAAGTTTTAAATAATGATGAAGATGCTGAAGTTTTTCAAACAGAAATAGAAAATTCAACTGATGAAGAAAATTCTTTAACAGAAAATATAATTCAAAATACAGAAGAAAATATTCAGGAAGGAAAACAGGAATGAGTTTCAAGGACAAAATAAAACAAATTTTTGGATTACATAAAAATGTAAATGCAGATTTTTTTGATGAGCTTACTGATACTCTAGTCGAAGGGGATATTGGCGCAAAGACGGCATATGAAATAACAGAAAGTCTTGAAGCTAAATGTAAAAGAGAAAAAATTACAGATACAAATGAAATACTCGAAGAATTGAAAAAAATTATTTCAGGTTATGTTAAAAAAACAGATTTTTTAATTCAAAAGGATGATGTAAATGTATTTCTGGTTTTAGGTGTCAATGGAGTTGGCAAAACAACCACCGTTGCAAAACTTGCAAATCATTACAATAAATCCGGCTTTAATGTTGTAATAGCGGCCTCTGATACATTTCGTGCAGCGGCTATAGATCAGCTTAAGATGCATGGAGAAAAATTACACGTGCGTGTTGTATCCCATCAGGATGGCTCTGATCCTGCATCGGTTGTGTTTGATGCCGGCGAAGCCTGTAAAAACAATGGAGGCGGTATTGTTCTGGTTGATACTGCAGGACGTTTGCATAATAAAGAAAATCTTGTGCGTGAATTGCAGAAAATAGATAAAGTTGCAGAATCAAAAGCCAGTGCAGGTTGTTACAAAAAAATTCTTGTGCTGGATGCGACAACAGGACAAAATGCACTCAGGCAGGCAGAAGTGTTTAATGAAGCCTGCAAGGTTGATGCTGTAATTCTTACAAAATACGATTCGACAGCCAGGGGTGGAATTCTTGTTTCATTGGGTAAAGAGCTGGGCATTCCGTGTGCTTTTGTTTGTACCGGTGAAACTTATGCAGATATTTCTTCTTTTAATCCTGAAAAATATATCAGTGAACTTTTAGGATAGTGAATGATAAGAAAAAGTTTTTTGTTTTCAGTTATCTTTTCTCTTTTATCTGTTTCTTTTTTGTATGCACAGACAGAACAATCTGAAACTGTTGAAAAAACTGAAACTGCTGAAAAAACAGAAAGTGTTGAAAAAACTGAAACTGTTGAAGAAGTTGAAAAAAATATTCTGGATTCAAAAAAAACATTGCGCCTTCAGTATTTTGGAAATGAAATGCTTTCTGTCAATGCAGAAAAAAACGGTCTTAAAGAAATAATTAAAATCAGTGATGATAAAATGATAAGAAAAAAATTTGATGTTAAAATGCGGCTGATTGAAGAATTAACCTGGATTAGTGCTTCACCAGAAAAAGCTCCTGATGTACTTTTTAAAAAAACTGATTATCAGTATGTAGATGAACTTTTTACACCTGAAATCGTTACAGAATCTTTTATAGTTGATAATCAAAAAACTGTATCTGTTTATAATGATATGGGAAAGATAGTTTCAAAGATAGATTATGAAATCGAAGAAAACGAAAAAAAACAGACTGAAAAAGAAACTTGTAAAATGACCTGGAAATATGATGAAGAGCACCGGATAAAAGAAGAGCGAACTGTAAAAGACCGTTTTATCTGTTATACGCGTTATGTTTATCATGATGATTTTTCAAAAGCTGATGAGTATTACTATGAAAATTCTATGCTTATGAAACAAAAAAAATATGAAACAGAAGACAGTTATGTTTTGACAATATATTTTGATGAAGCAACCTCTGTTATAAGCCGGTTTGAAAATGATACAAAAATAAATGAAATATATTATGTAAGCGGTAAAGAAGTAAGGAGGCGGGAATTTTGAAAAGCCTTCACTGGATTTATTATGTAACTAAAAGATTCTCCCGGGTTGAAAACAAAAGTAGAAGTGCTGTAACAAGTGTAATGCCGGCTTTAGGTATTGGTTTCGGTGTCATGGCATTAATAGTAATAATGTCTGTAATGAATGGCTTTCAGCGTGGTTCAATTGATTCTCTGATTGAATTAAGCTCTTATCATATTCGCTTAACACCGCAGAATTCAAGTTTTAATGAAGAAGATTTCTTGAGTGCAGCAGAGTCTTTAAAAAATGTTGAATCAGTTACACCTTTTTATGAAGCCCAGGGCTTGCTTTCTGGAAAACAGGGAAGCCAAAGTGCAGCCTTGCTCCGTTGTGTTCCGCCGGAAGTAAAGCAATATGACAAAGGCTTTGACAAGCAGCTTCGAATGTATCTGGGTACTTTTAATCTGGAAGGCGAAAACAATATTGTTCTTGGCTGGAAACTTGCACAGGCCTTAGGGGTTCGTCCCGGTGATAAAATTAATATTCTGGCGCTTTCTGGCGGAAGTGAAGTAGATTTATTTAGTGATGACAGAGTGTTTTTAGTAACAGGAGTTTTTACCTCCGGGTACTCAGAGATAAATCAGTTGTTTGCCTTTATTCCATTTGAAACAGGAAAAAAACTTCTTGGAAAATCTGCTCAGTGTATTTATGGAATAAAAGCTGATGATGCAGATAATGAAACTGGTATTATAAAAGTTTTGAATAACTCCGTAAAAAATGCAAAAATAGAATCATGGCGGAATTTTAACCGTACCTTTTATGGTGCTCTGCGGATAGAAAAGAATGTTTTGATGATGCTTGTCATCCTGATTTTTCTTGTCGTTGGCGTTAATATTTTTAATGGAATGCGGCGCATGGTTTTTGAACGTCGTGAAGAAATCTGCGTTTTATCGGCTTTAGGGGCTCACCCAAAAGATATACAGAAAATTTTTATTCTGCGCGGCTTCTTAATTGGGTTTTGTGGTGCAATTCCCGGATTGCTTTTGGGCTTGCTTTTGAGTGTTCGTATTGATGCTGTTTTTACTTTGATAGCTGATGTAACTTTCTGGGCTCAGTATATTTTTACAAGAATTTTTTCACCACAAAATCTTGCTTATGTAAGACAGAATTCAACATATTTATTTTATGCAAAAATCCCAGCACGTGTATTCTTTGGAGAAGTTGTGTTTATTACATTATTTGGGATTTTTTCTGCAATTTTTGCTTCATGGATTGCAAGTCGAAAAACATTAAAACTCAGTGTAGCGGAGGTTTTACGCGATGAGTGATATCATTTTAAAAATTTCAGGTTTGGAAAAAACTTATACAGAAGATTCTGGAAAACTGACAATTTTAAAGAATTTAAACCTGAACGTACAGAAAGCAACAAAAAATGTTGTTATTGGTGAAAGCGGATGTGGAAAGTCTACCTTGTTAAATATCATCGGAGGGCTGGATAATGCAACAAGCGGAAAAATTACTGCAGGCCCTTATGAAATAACTTCATTGAATGAAAATGCCTTAACTGATTACCGGTCAAAGTTTTTAGGACTTGTTTTTCAGTTCCATTATCTTCTAAAAGATTTTACGGCTTTGGAAAATGTTTTTCTTCCTGCTTACATTGTTGGAATGAAAAAAAATGAAGCTATGGACAGAGCAAAAAAACTTTTAACAGATGTAGGACTGGAAAACAGATTTAATCACCTGCCGAGTCAGCTTTCAGGCGGAGAAAGACAAAGAGTTGCAGTTGCCCGCAGTCTGATAAATGATCCAGAGCTGATTCTTGCAGATGAACCGACAGGAAATCTGGATCCGGCTAATGCCGTTTTAATTGGTGATGTTTTGTTTTCTATGGTAGACCGGTACAAAAAAACGTTGATTCTTGTAACGCACGATTACGAGATTGCAAAAAAAGCTGATAATATTTTCCGTCTCGTGCACGGTAAATTGGATAAAGAATGAATTTAAAATCTTCTTTTTTGCTGGCAGTCAGAATGCTTCTTCCCAAAACCCGCACTACCTCAAATGCAAGAAAATCCATGCTCGGGGCAGTTTTGTGTATTGCGTTAAGTATTATCCCTCTTATTGTTGTTCTGGTTGTTTCTGAAAGTATGATTAACGGTATTACAGACCGTATTATCGGTTTGTCCAGTTATCATATTCAGGCAACACAATACACTGCATATAAAGGTAATGAAAATATTGATGAATTTGAGCAGTTTATTTCTGATGTCCGGAATATTGACGGGGTAAAATGTGCATACCACGAAAGACAGGGAATAGCCCTTGTCGCCGGAAAAACAGGAAGAACAGGAGCAACTATCAGGGCTGTAGATCCTGAGGTTTTTGTCTCTGATACAGCTTTTAAAAAATATGTAACCATTCATTCAGGAAGCTGTGATATTACAGAAGCGCATTCGGCATTAATTGGTACAAAGATGGCGGAAACTTTAAATCTTTGTGCAGGTGATAAATTCCGCCTTATTACAGCAAAGACAAATGCTTCCGGAAAAATAGTTCCACGCATTACAACTTTTACTGTTTCTGGTATTATCAGCTGCGGGTATCAGGAAATTGATGCACTCTGGATTTTTATTCCATACAAGACCGGATATAATCTTATGTCTGCAGAAGCTTCTCAAGTTTTATGCGGAATTGAAACTGAAAATCCTTTTTCACCAAAGTTCCATGAGGTTTTCAAAAAAATCGGAGATGTTGTTCCTGATGGTGTGGAAATTTTTAAGTGGTCAGACATGAATTCCAGTGAGTTCGAGAATTTTGCTTCTACAAAAATGCTTCTTTTGCTTATAATGTGTCTGATAGTTCTGGTTGCATCCATAAATATTTCATCAGCACTTGTTATGCTTGTAATGGAACGCAGACGGGAAATTGCAATTTTAAAATCCATCGGGGAATCAAATTCCGGGATTACGCTTTCGTTTATTCTGATAGGTTTTGCCATTGGACTTGCTGGTGTTGTTATTGGAATTCCTTTAGGACTTATAATATCTGTAAATATTAATGCCTTAATTTCAGGTCTTGAAACTGTTGTAAATTTTTTCCGGCAGGCAGGGTATCAGCTTATGAATAAAGGAAACTTTTCTTCGATACATATTTTAGATCCTGCATATTATCTGGAATCAATTCCGGTTACAATTCCAGTAAAAGAAATTATGTTTATCATGATTATTACATTAATTCTTTGTCTGCTGGTTTCTATAATACCTGCCGTTAAAGCAGGAAAAGAAAAGCCGCTTTCAATTTTGAGAAAGGTGTAAAACTATGAAATGCGATTTATGCAAAAAAAATGAAGCAGTACTTTTTGTACGCCAGGTTTCCCGATTAAATACAGTAGAACTTCATCTTTGCAGTGAATGTGCAAAACAAAAAGGCTTTTCAAAAGATGAAAAAACCGGAGATGTTACTTTAAGCGGTTTGTTTTCTGGTTTGATTAACGGAGTTAATTCAAAGGCCTGTCCGACTTGTGGTCAAACTTTGCAGGAACTGACTAAGTATAAAAGATGCGGATGTCCTGAATGCTATACGACTTTTAAGGATGAAATTGTTTCAATACTAAAACAGGAAGGCATATATGGTGAATACACAGGATCTATGCCAAATAAAATCCTGCATTTTAAGTCAGATCTTACAGACAGAATGATGCTGCAAAAACTTCTCGAAAAGGCTATAGCGGATGAAGACTATGAAAAGGCCGCAGTATACAGGGATAGATTAAAAGTGCTTGAAAAACCCGGAATTGATTTAGCAGATCCTGATATACTGGGAGAGGGAGGGGCAAGTGAATAATAAAAACAGTCAGCCTCTGGATACTGGCGCCTGGTATTCTAAAGAAGGAAAAGATAACGATGTTGTACTTTCTTCCAGGGTAAGACTTGCAAGAAATCTTGTAAATTACCCATTTCCCCACAGTTTTAAAGGTGATGACGGAGAACGGGTTTGTGCCTTAGTTTTCGACGCTTTTGCAAATATTAAAGATGCAGAAAAATATCAGAATGTAGCAATCCGGAATCTTGAACCGATGGGGCAGCATATCCTGATAGAACGGGGGGTTGTAACAAGTGATATTGTTTCGCAGCCGAACTCTGGTGTAATAGTTCGCATGGACGGATATATTTCCTGTACAGTCAATTGTGTAGATCATATCCGTCTGTCTTCTTTTTTGCCGGGATTCTCCGGTCTGGAAGCGTTTGAAGTATTACAACCGCTGGATTCTGAATTGCAGAAAAAGCTTCAGTTTGCTGCTTCAAAGGAATTTGGTTTTTTAACTTCAAATCTGAAAGATTGCGGCAGTGCTTTAAAACTTTCTTATGTACTTCATCTTCCTTCAATAGTTAATTCCGGAATATTTGAACGTATTTTTAAGGATTTTATGTCCCGGGGTTTTAATATCAGCGGTTATTACGGAACAGGAGGAAATTCCGGAACATCTTTAGGTTCGTATTATGAAATTAGTAATTACAGCTGTCTTGAAGGAAATGAACAGAGCCAGCTTGCCGCAGTGAATGCAGCAGTTGAAAATTTAATTGAAATTGAACGCAAGAAAAGGGCAGAATTAGCCGATAATAAACCTACCATCATACAGGATTCTGTTTTACGTGCTTTAGCGATAATTCAGTATTCAAGTTTTATCGGAAACAGGGAAGGAATAGATTTGCTTTCCAGAGTAAAATGGGGTCTTGATATGAAATTATTTTCAGGAATTACGGATGCCGAAATTCTTTCTCTGCTTTACCGCATACAACCGGCACATTTGCAGTATATAATACGTACTGAAAACCTAAACTGGGAAAAAGATATAACAACTCAGGAAGAAAAAATTGACAGACTGCGTTCTATTGTTATGAAAGAATGCCTTGAAAAGATTAAGATAGACGGATAGGAATGAAATGATAAAAGCATTATCTGCAAATCTGCAAAAATTATTAACAACTGGTGCACAATCCGAAGCTCGGCGGACTGGTAGTGAACAACTGCTTCCAGAGCATGTAATTTTAGCTTTGCTTAAAAGTTCTGAAGGGGTTGCTTACAATGCTCTGCAAGCCCTGAACATAAATCTTCTGTCTTTGCAGTTTGCTTTGGAACAGTCTTTACCTGTTTCTGGTCCTATTGCACTTTTAGGTGATATTCCTCCTTCAAAAAGACTACGGGTTATGCTTGATGTAGCTGCAATAGAATCAAATGCGGCGCACCGAGACTTTATCGGAACTGAGCATTTTCTGCTGGCTTCGATACGTGAAGAAAAAAGCGTTATGAGCCACTTTTTCAAAAATGCTTCTGTTACTCCTGATGAAATTCGTTCAGTAGTTGCAAGAATCACTGGCGCTGATAATAAAAACAATTCATCTCAATGGGTAAATTCTCTGGAACGTCAGACCAGTGGAAAACAGAATAGCCAGAACATAAATGAAAAACAAAGTGCCTCATATCTTGCAGAATTCAGTCGTGATATAACAGAAAAAGCAAGAAGCGGCGAATTAGATCCTGTTGTCGGGCGGGATAAAGAAATACAAAGAGTAATACAAATTCTGGCCCGGCGTACAAAAAATAATCCGGTATTAATTGGAGAGCCTGGAGTAGGAAAAACTGCAATTGTTGAAGGTCTTGCACAGAATATCGTAAGTGAAAATGTTCCAAGAATTCTTTTAAATAAAAAAATATTCACACTTGATTTGGGTCAGGTTATTGCAGGAACAAAATTTCGTGGTGAATTTGAAGAGCGCATCAAACGTATTATGAAGGAACTTCGTGAAAATAAAAATATCATTCTGTTTATTGATGAGTTGCATACCCTGATTGGAGCTGGTTCTGGGGAAGGAACAATGGATGCTTCAAATATGCTCAAGCCTGCTTTAAGTCGAGGCGAACTTCAATGTATCGGTGCTACAACCTTAAAGGAATACAGAAAATATTTTGAAAAAGATGCGGCTCTTGAACGCAGATTTCAGATGGTTAAGGTTGAAGAACCAAATGATAAAGAATGCGAGATGATTTTAGAAGGCATAAAACCAAAATATGAAAAATATCATGGTGTAAAATATGAGGATGATGTCATTAAAACTATCGTGAAACTTTCCCGACGATATCTGACAGAAAGATTTATGCCGGATAAAGCAATAGATCTGCTGGATGAAGCCGGTGCCATGAAAAAAGTTGAAGTAGATCCTAAACCGAAAGAACTGGATGAACTGGAAAAACAGATTGAACAGCTGAGCGAACAGAAAAAAGCATTAGTACAAAATCAAAATTATGAAGCTGCTGCTGGAATTCGTGATGAAGTACGTGAATTGAAAAAACGCTTTGATTCAATCAGTGAATACTGGCATTCAAATATCAGTCATACAAATACACCAGTTACCAGTGCTGATGTCTGCAAAGTAATTTCTTTAATGACCGGCATTCCTTTGAATCAGCTTGATGCAAATGAAACTTCAAGACTGGTAAATATGGAAGAGGAAATTCATAAAACTGTTATTGGGCAGCACGAAGCCATAAGTGCAATTTCATCTGCTATCAGGAGAAGTCGTTCAGGGGTTTCTTCTGGAAGACGTCCTTCAGGTTCTTTTTTATTTTTGGGACCTACAGGTGTCGGTAAAACGCTGCTGGCAAAAACTCTTTCTAAATTTTTGTTTGGTAATGAAGATGCACTAATCAGAATAGATATGAGTGATTACATGGAAAAGCATAATGCTTCAAGGCTTGTCGGTGCTCCTCCTGGATATGTTGGTTATGAGGAAGGCGGCATTTTAACAGAGAAAGTCAGACGAAATCCTTATTGTGTAATTTTGCTTGATGAAATTGAAAAGGCTCATCATGATGTCTTTAATCTTCTTCTTCAGGTTTTAGAAGAAGGCGAATTGACAGATACTCTGGGACATGTCGTTAATTTCAGGAATGCCGTTATTATTATGACAAGCAATGCTGGCGCTAAACAGATAACCGCAGGAAGCACAGTCGGCTTCAATCCTGGTACTCAGGATATTTTGACTTATAAAGAGATTAAAACAAATGCTCTTGCAGAATTGAAAAAAATCATGAGTCCGGAACTCTTGAACCGGATTGATGATATTCTGGTGTTTACATCTTTAAGTCGTGAAGAAATTGCTGCCATTATGGAAAATCAGATTGCAGAACTTTCAGAACGAATTAATGAACTTGGCATCTGTCTGTCTTTTACAGAAGAAGCTAAAACTTATCTGATTGAAAATGGCTACGATCCAAGCTATGGAGCCCGTCCAATGCGGCGCCTGATTCAGAGAGAAATAGAAGACAAGATAGCAACGCAAATCATTTCTGGAACTTGTACAGCAGGGGATACAATAGTCATTGACTGTACCGATAACGCAATAGAATTAAACTTAAGTAAGAATATTCTTGAAGTTACAAAAATCTGTGAACCGGAAAAAGAAAACATAAATAACTGATTTTGTTATTAAACCGGATTAATGATGCCGTTTATTTCAGTTATTGCCTCTAAAAGATGGATTATTGACTCCTTTGTAGTATTGTAACCGAAGCTGAATCTTACGGCATTTGCTGAAAGTAGTTTAGGAACATTCATTGCATCAAGTACCGGTCGGTTTTGTTTTCGTGTGGAGCAGGCTGAACCGGTTGAAATATAAATACCTTTATCACTTAAGGCACGTACCATCGGCTCTCCTGTAATGTTTTTAAAAGCAGCTTGAACACAATATGGAGAATAGCTGGCATCTATTGGTTTCCGGCATTCAGGAATTATTGTTACCCCATTCATTTTTGAAAGTTCAGTTATGAAAAATGAAGTTAATTCATTTTGTGTTTTTAGGTTTTTCTGAACAATATTTTTTTCACAGTATTTTTCTAAACATTCGGTAATTGCGAGTATTCCATATATGTTTTCGGTTCCGCTTCTTATGCCGCTTTCTTGTCCACCGCCGCGTAAAAAAGGTTCCTGTCTCTGGGCCATATACATTATTCCGATGCCGCGAGGCCCCCGAATTTTATGTCCGCTGATAGCGGCACTGTCGATTCCTTTGTAGGAAAGATTTAACGGAATTTTTCCAAATGCCTGAACTGCATCTACATGAAATTTTGGTCTTTTTTTTGTACAAATCTGCGTGATGCGGTCTGATATGGAATAAATATCATTGACAGCACCAGTTTCATTGTTGGCAGCCATAATACAAACTAAGGCAGTATCTGAATCGATTGCTTTTTCCACTGCATCTGGTGTTATAATCCCCTGGGAATTGCTTTGTGCTATATTGATTTTCCAGCCGCACTTTTTCAGTTGCTGAACCTGAGACAAAACCGCAGGATGTTCGATATTACTTACAACTATAGATCCTTTTACTGGACGATCCAGAAGAGAAATAACGGGTAAATAATCACTTTCAGTTCCTCCAGAAGTAAAATATACGGTGTTTGGCTTAACTCCTAAAATATCAGCACAGCGGCATCTGCAGTCTTCAAGAACTTTATGGGCTTCTTTTCCTGCTTCATGTATGCTTGAAGGGTTTCCAAAAAGTTCAAGTGATTTATTAAATGCATTTTTTAATATTTCTTCATCGCAAAGAGAACTAGCGGCCCAGTCAAAATATAAATCTCTGTTTAACATTCTGATATTATATTTCTTTTTTGATGCTTGTTCAATTAAAGATTGATGGCAGAAACATTTGACTTTTTATAAACTTGTGCTAAAATTTCACCGATAATTGAATGAATAGGAGTATAGTATGCAAACAAAATCTTTAGTTTCTGTTTTTGTGGTCTTTTTTGTCATTATTTTCTCAGGCTGCGGTTTTTTTCCTGACAAAGAAGAAGTATCTCCTAATTGGAAAGGGTCAATTATCTGTAGCAAAACTGTAGAAAATGAAGCCTGGCATTATAAAGCCTATGGAGATAATACAGTTAAAGAAATGAAGGTTTCCCTTAAGAAAACTTCCGGAAATCAGGATCAATGGTTTGGTTTCTTTTTTGATTATTTAAATGTGGATAACTGTTATGAATTTATGATAAATCAAAAAGGAAAATTCCGAATTGCCCGTATTATTGACGGCGAAGAAGATGCTTTGACATTAGTTGATTCCCAGCCAGGAAAAACACTAAATTCCGGAAAAGGAAAGGATAATGTTATTACCATAAAAATTAAAGATTCAAAAGTAGATTTTTATGCAAATATCGATGAAGATGATCCGGCAATTTCTGAGTATTTTTTAGGCAGCATTGCATATCCAAAGGAAACACTGGAACATATTGTTTTTGCTGCTTACACAGGAAAAGAAACTCTTGCACAAAATCCACTTAAAGTTTACATCACTGTTTTTAGAGAAGAACAGGAAAAAGAAGAGCAGGATAATCCTTATAAGGAATTATGGCAGGCAGGTACAGCAGAAAACTCAGAAGAAGGCTGGGACATTTATTATACAGCCAGCTTAAAAAAGTTGAAATCGTGTGATATTAAAATGCTGGATGATTTTTATGGAAAGAAAAATGATAATGATGTTAAACATTTTACTGCTAAAATGAAAAAAGAATCAGGGGCGTGGAATTATGGTTCAGGTTTTGTGCTTTCTGGTAGAGATTTGAACAGTCAGGGCATTCCAACTGTCCATTACATTTTTTCTATTGATACAGCAGGTTGTTATAGCGCAAAGCGTTACAGTAATATGAAATATGAAACTGCCGGCTCACTGATTACAGATTTATTTTATATTTCTGAATCATCTGAAATCGGCTGCAAAGTAAGCGATAAATTTTTAACAGGTCTTGGAAAAGAAAATACTTTTGTCTTTTCAAGACTTCGTCAGCAGGTTATTTCTGAAGATTATTATGATGTCTGGTATATCTGGATAAATCCTTCGGAAGAAATTACAGCAGAAAATGCAGAAGAAAAAACTGATATTGCACAGTTGTCTATAACTGATGTTTCAGATTACAGACTTCAGGATGAAAGCGGAAAAGCTTCGGGGCTTGTAGGTTTTGCTCCTGGTGTCGGTGGAAATAATTATGAAGATTTTCCAGAACACCCCGTGTTGTATAAGTTCAAAAATGAAATAAAAACAACAGAAGAAACACCTGAACCATAATGCAAATCTGAATTATAAACAATAATGTTTTGTATTTTATTCAGTAACTGTAAACTCTGACATATTTTCAGACTGCCAGTATTTTTTGAAAACTCTTTTTACATCAGATGCATTTACCGCATTAATTTTTTCAATATCTTTTTTATATTCATCTGATGAATCATAAAATAATAAACTGGAACAAATCTGGCTTCCAATGCCTGAATTAGTCTGCTGCTGGGAATAGGTGGAATTTATAAAACTGTTTTTAAATCCTGGAAGCCTTTGTGAAATTTCTTCTTCAGTTAGCATTGAAAATTTTTCGAGTGTATTTATTACAGAGGTTTTATATTTTTCAAGATCATTAATTTTTAAACCAAATATATATCCGAAATTTACCTTTGCTCCATAAACTCCGTTCCATACAGAATAACAGGTTCCGTTTTGTTCACGAACAATATTGAATAAATATTCATCAAGAATTGCGCTGGTGATGCAGGCAGAAAAATAATCACTGCTGTTAAATGACGGATACGGAAAAACAAAGGCATTGTAGCTGGTGTTTTTAGAAGCACTGCATTTAGCCTGAATTTTTTTTGCTTCAAAAGTTAGAGGAGGAATTTCGGTTTTCACGAAATCAGTTGAAGACATTTTTCCAAGATAGTGATTTAGTTTTTTTATCAGTCTTTTACTGTTAAAATCTCCGGTTGCAACTATAAAGATTCGATTGCTGTTATGCAGTTCTTTTAGATGATTTTTCATGTTTTCAATTGTGATGTTCGGCACAGATTCTTTTGTTGGAGTTGCTTTTAATTCATAAGGATGTCCTGAAAATGTGTTGTCTGCCATCAGATTAGCTAAAAGACTTTCCGGGTTTTCCTCACGCTGCTGGATTTCCTGTCTGTAAGTTGTTATCAATTTTTCTAATTCTGTTTTTTCAAATGAAGGATTTAAAAAGGCATCCATAAAAATTGCAAATACTTGATCAAAATAATAATCCAGACAGTTCATCTGAATTTGAGAAAAATCTTTACGACCGTATCCGTTTATTGATGCATTTTTTTCATGAAGAATTGTTTCAAGCTTTTCATGAGGATATTTTGCTGTTCCTGTACACATCATTTTAATCAGTGCATCTTCCAGTCCCTGTTGTTTTTCTGAAATTGAGTAAACGCCACCATTAATGATTATTCTTAAGTTTAAAATGTTGTTGCCTTGAGTTTTTTGAATATAAACTGGAATATCGTTTTTTAATCTGTAGGATTCAATGTTATCAGCTTTAATTTTTTCAGAAGCGTTTTCCTTTATTTGCGAGATATTAAATCCTTCATTTTTTAAATTGATAAATTCAGAATCGGGATTAAAGTGCAACTCTTCATTTTTCCAGTAAAAACAGTTGTCTTCAGTTATTACTTTATAACCGGCATTTTCAAAATCCTGTTTTTGTTTTTCATAAACAGCTGGATTGATTTTTACAGCAATAACAGGTTCGTTCTTAATAATATAATTTGTTAAAAAGTCATTTACATCTTTTCTGGTTGTTTTTTCTATTTTGTCCTGATAAGTAAAGTAATAGCCTTCAGGTGCCGATGCCCACCAGAATCTTAAGGATGATAAAAAGCCCTGTGCAGTTTCTGTTTCTAAAAGTCTGGAATCTTTTAACTGTTGTTTTATTTTTTTAAATTCCTTTTTAGAAAAATACGTTTTATTTTTTATCATTTCAGGAATTTCTTCTTTTGCAATTTTTTTATAAAACTGTTCAGTTCTTTTTACCAGATTATTTTCAGGTTCCAGACAAACTCCTATAAAGGATGTTCTTCCAGCAGAAAGTTTTGTCTGATACCAGGCAGAAAAATAATCCGCGCCTGGAATTTTCAAATCTGGATCTGAAGTAATGCTTTTAATAAATCTGCTTCCTGGATTTGAAGTTAAAAATCCAAAGACATCTGCCCCATAGGTAGCATTTACGTCAGTTGCTGCATCAGGTCCGCGATACACCATAAGTATTTGAGCTATAACTGGAGAAATCTGAGGATCTTTCATAACAAGCAGTTGTTTTGTTTTGCATGGAGATTCTGTCTGTTTGTAAAAACCACGAGGTTCAGTATGAAGTGATTTTTCCCATTTTCCATAGTATTTTTTTACAAGTTCAATTACTTTATCTGGTTCTATATCACCGCCTATAAATAAGGCGGCATTGTCAGGTACATAATATTTTTTTTGAATCGAGCGAAGTTTTTCGACTGTACAATCTGATACATTTTTTTCACTACCAGAAGGATCTAACTGCCATGGATAATCTGGGAAAAGATGTAGATTTATTGCAGAAGCAAATTGTTTTGATGGTTCTGAAAAGCCGCCTTTAATTTCTGAAATTACAACTTTTTTTTCGTTTTCCAGTTCAGTTTCATCAATGAGAGGTGTACACATTGCACAAGCCCAGAATTCAAGACCTTTTTCCAGCTCATTAACAGGAATTGTAAAGTAGTAGTTTACAAATTCATCTCCTGTTGAGCCGTTCCAGTTGGAAACTCCCATATCGTTTAAGGCACGCTGAACTTCTCCTGCGGTTTTATATTTTGAGTTTCCTTTAAACAGGATATGCTCATATAAATGAAAAAGACCGGCAGTTTCAGGACTTTGAACAATAGCACCGGCTTTAAGGGCAATTTCTATATAGACAAGAGGAGCACTGTGATTTTCCATCATAAAAACTTCAAGTCCGTTATCAAGTCTTTCACAGGAAAATCCTGACAGTGCAAACAGAGATGCAAAACAAAAGGCAATTATTAAAAAACAGATTATTCTTTTCATAAATCAATTATATCTGAAATCCTATAATTTTTTAAGATGAATAGTGTTTTATTGATTTATAGTTTAAGCTTAAAAAAACTTCTATTGAAAATATCTGTATGATTTAGTATCTTTTAAATATATATTTTGGAGGAAATCTCAATGATTAAGACAGTAAAAGACGTAAATCTAAAAGGTAAACGCATTATTATGCGTGTTGATTTCAATGTACCTATGAAGGATGGAGTAGTTCAGGATGATACACGTATCATGGCTGCACTTCCTACTATTAAATACATTTTGGAACAGAGTCCACGTTCACTCGTTTTGATGAGTCACCTTGGAGATCCTAAAAAGGATGTAAAAAAGGCTCAGGAAAAAGCTGAAAAAGCTGGAAAAACCTGGACTGATGCAGATGCTGAAAAATTTATCAATGGAAAAAACCGCTTAAAACCAGTTGTTGAATATTTTGCAAAAAAGCTTGAAAAAGAAGTAAAATTTATTCCAGATGCAATGGGTGCAAAAGCAGCAATTGATGCTCTTCCTGAAGGCGGAGTAGCAATGCTTGAAAACACAAGATTCCATAAAGAAGAAACTTCAAAAGATGCTGCAGAACGCGATGTTATGGCAAAAGAACTTGCAACATATGGTGATATATTTGTAAATGATGCATTCGGAACTGCACACCGTGATCATGCTTCAACTGCATCAATTTCTAAGTTTATGAACACAGAAAGTGTCGGCGGTTTCCTTATGGAAAAAGAAGTAAAGTACATTGAACCAATGGTAACAAATCCTGCAAAACCAATGATTGCAATTATTGGTGGAGCAAAAGTTTCTTCAAAAATTGCCGTTCTTGATTCACTTTTGAAAAACGCTTCTTCCCTTGTAATTGGAGGAGGTATGGCATATACATTTTTAAAAGCACAGGGACACAAAATAGGAAAATCACTTGTTGAGGATGATTTCATTGATACAGCAAAAGATCTTCTTAAAAAAGCAGCAGAAAAAAATGTTAAGATACTGCTTCCTGTTGACCATGTTGCCGCTGCAGAATTTGCAGATAAAGATCCTGTTGCTATAGATGGTGTTGATATTCCGGATAACCTTATGGGTATGGATGTTGGACCAAAAACTATTGCAATCTATAAGGAAGCAATTCTTGCATCTAAATCAATTGTATGGAATGGTCCAGTTGGTGTATTTGAATTTGAAAATTTTGCAAAAGGTACAGAAGCTGTTGCCCGCCTTGTAGCTGAAGCTACAGAAAAAGGTGCTGTAAGTGTTGTTGGTGGTGGTGATTCTGTTGCTGCCGTTAACAAATTTAATCTTGCTTCAAAGATGAGCCATGTTTCAACTGGTGGTGGCGCTTCTCTTGAATTCCTTGAAGGAAAAACACTTCCAGGTATTGCTGTATTGGCAACAAAATAAAATGAATCATGTCAGGCTTTTGGTCTGACTGATTTTATGAAAATGCACCACTCTTACTGTATTAGTTCAGTTTAATGTGGTGCATTTTTTTTTATAAAACCGTCTTCATGCACCAGTCACAAAAGGCACACATATCATCAGTTGTTCCAGGAACAGAAACTCCTTTTTTTATCAGTTCATCTTTGTATTTAAGTAAGCCTTTTGAAAAACAAATATCGACAAAATTATTGTTTTGTGCATTTTTTATCAGTTGTTCCCATGTATCATTCAGTGTTCCTATATAAAGCTGTCTGTTTTCGTTGGCAAAACCGCAGCATGGAGCAATGTTACCATCAGTATGTACATAAAAAACATTGCCAGTTGACTGACAGTAATCTTCTTTGAACCAGTGTTTATCTTTCCATGTTAAATTTTCGCTTATAATACTCTGTTTTATTCTACGTACATTTAAAAAAACGGAACCAAATCTTTTATTTAAATTTTTTCTTATTTTCTGAATATCCTGAATGAGTTTTTCATCCTGAATAAATAATGATTTATCATGTGGAATAACACTGAAAATTTCTACACAGGAATTATCTTTAAAAATTTCATAACAGGCAAAAAGGAATTTTTCTATTCTTTCAGGTTTTTGATTATGAAAAACATCAAAACTTAATCCGATTTTGCCGTCAAAGTTTTTTTGAGCAACTAAACTAAGTTTTTCATATAAGTCATCTTCTGTTTTCCACCAGTCTCCGTTAGTCATAAGAAAGTCAAACATCAAGCCTTTTTCATATGAAAAACTAATTATGTCGTTTACTGTATCAAGGGCAAGAAATGGTTCTCCGCCGCTAAAACCTATTTTTTCTAAAATAAAGTTTTCGTCCTCGGGATTTTTTTTTGTATAATCTGTTGCACTTTGAATCAGAGCAATACATTTTTTTGAATCCAATACATTTGATGTTCTTGAAACAAAACAGTGGCTGCAATGCAGATTACAAAGAGTTGTTATACTGAATATTATTTCATTACATTTAAATCCATTTTCCATTTTATTTTTTCCATTTGTTTTCAGAAAGTGTCCAGTTAAATGCATAAGGCAATGAATCTGGAAGTTTAGCCTTAAATTTTTCTTGAAGTTTTTTTATTGAGCTTTCATCTAAAGGCCAGGTATAGTTTATTTTTGCAGTTCTGAAAATTCTAAGTTTTAGAGGAAAAGAAAGTTTTCCATAACTGCCTTTAACAGAATCAGTATTAATTATTGTTTCATTTTTTGTTGAATTATTTTTTGAAAAAGAAAACACTAATGGAATACAGAATTTGCCTGGAAACTCAGGAAGAGAAGCAAGTTTAATAGTTTTGTTATAATCTGGAATTGGAAAATAATTATTAAAAAAAGTATCAGAGTTTTCTGAAAAAGATAAAGGGCAGTATAGCCAATTACCATCAAACACTGGCTGATGTATATAAAGTGGTGGAAGAAAATTTTCGGTTGAAGTATTTTCAGGAAGTAAAGCACATAAAGGAAAAAAAGGAAAAAGGACATTTTCTTTTTTTGTATTAATGAAAAATTTTTGAATTTGTTTTAAGTCATAGATTATGTTTTTGTGAGGAATTATTACAGGTAAGGATAAAGAATTTATCATATATATTACTATAGCCTTTTTCAGCTTTTGAGGGTAGTATATAAACATGAATAAATGCAGGTGTATTTCTTTATTTTTAGTTTGCTTTATAATTTTTCCTTTATCTTCATGTTCTGTTTGTAAAAACTATTTTGATAAATCTATTTTTCTTTTTCCATCTGATTTAAAAAAAACGATACTGAATGATAAAGATAAATCCAGTACTTTTTTAACTGTTCAGCTTGACTCTGAAATTAATCAGAATGTTAAATTTTGTATTGCTGGCAAACTTCGAAAATTCTTTTTTTACACTGATGTAGATGTTCATAAAGGAATAAATTATGTTTCTTTAAATACTAGGCTTTGGTTTTCTGGTTTAAATGACAAACAGAATCCTTCAGGATTTAAAATTGAAAGTCTGAATAAAATTAATGTTTTAAGTGCTGAAGTAACGGCAAATAATATCAGTAATTTTTATGTAGCTTCTGATTCCATAAAAGAACCATATTTAACAATTTATTATGCTGATGATTATTATTCTCAGGGACAGAATGGAAATCAGAATAGGGTTGATTTTAGTGTTGCACATTATGATTTAAATAATATCCAGACAAGGACTGCAGAAAAGTTTTCTTTAAGAAATTCTCCCAGACAAACTCAGGTTGATTTTGCATACGGGTCTTTTAATAATTTACAGAATTTTAAAACCGGAAAAACATCGTTAGATTTTTTTTGTAATGCAGATAAAGTTAAATACTTAGTTCTGCATGAGAATCATATAAAGCATAGTAAAAAAGAGTCGATTGAAAAATTACTTCCTGTTACTGCAGATCCTGGTTTGATTGTACAGTGGAATATAAATTCATGGCGTACTCATGACTTTGAGCTTTTTTCCTGGCAGCAAATTCCTGATGTGTTAATCTTTGATTTTAAGGATTATGATACACAGGATAAATATCTTAAGCGGCTTGCTTTTTTTGTTGAAAAAACTGATTTTGCTGGTCGAGTAGTAAGTTTTGAGGAAGTAAAGGATATTCATGGGTTTAATGCACATGATTACAGGGCTGAAAGTTTGGCAGATTTTTTTAATGCTGTAAAAAAACAGGATAATAATCCCGGAAAAGAAGAAAGCCTGCTTTTGAAAATTCTTTTAGAGAATCAGATAATAACAGAAAACGCTTCTCATGATTTTTTACCAGGAAAAGGAGCAATTATTTCTATTTCTCAGGAATCTCCTGAGTACCTTAGAAATTCTCTTCTTTCACATGAAGGTTTTCATGGTATTTATTTTACAGATGAATCATTCAGAAATTGTGTTTCTAAATGTTTTGATGAAACAGATGCCGGTGAAAAAGAATTTATTTTGAAATATTTTGATGTTACTCCATCGTTAAGATATAATATGAATGATTCATATTTAATACAGAATGAATTTATGGGATACACCATGCAGCAGTCTGTTAAAAATACCAGAAGATATTTTGCTGAAAATTTAACTTCCCGATATTATATAAATCAATACGCTCCAGACCTTGTTGAATATATGAAAAAACGACAGGCTGCATCTCTTGTTGAAAAAGCAAAAGTTATGGATGATTTTGTTTTTACAGGTTATGGATTAAATGCCGGACGGATTTTTCTGGTTCTCCGACTCCAAGATTAAAGCGTTTTTCTGCGCCGACACAAGATGGTGGTCCGTGACCAGGCATCAAAACAATGTCATCGTGCTGGGAAAGAATCTTAGTTTCTATGTTTGTTTTAAGAATACGGTCAGCATAATTGCTCGAAGTTGCACCAATCATTCCGCTTGTAATGGCATCTCCTGTAAATATTACTCTTCCAATTTTGTAAGCCAGAGAATCTGATGTATGACCAGGAAGTGCCATATATGTTACATTTAAGCCTGCAATTTTTATAGTGCCGTCTCCATTTAAGACATAAGTATTATTTCCGTCTACATCATAATCCGCTGCATAGACAACAGGATTATATATTTTTTTTAGAGTTGAAATTCCACGAACATGACCGGGATGATTATGTGTAATCAATATAGCTTTTAAAGTGTAATGATCTGTTTCAATCTGGTTAATTATTTCTTTGGTTATAATTCCTGGATCAATTATCAAAGCTTCTTTTGTGAACGGATTTGTCACCACATAACTGTTTGTAAAGCCTTCAAGTGAAAGGTGAAAATATATTTTCAATTAATGCCCTCCGCCAGAATATCTGATGAAAATTTTGCTTCACGAGTATTGGATAATTTGAATGAAACATTTGTCTGTTCAATGTTATAAAACAAAGTTTTTTTAATATTACAGTTTCTAAAAGAAGTGTTCTCAAGATGTGCATTTATAAATCTCGAATTATATAAATCGCTGTCATCAAATGAAGACTGATAGGCTTTTATTCCGCAAAAATTATTATGAACTAAATCCGAGTTTGTAAAAAGGACATGGGACAAAGTTGAGCCTGCATATGAAACAAACTGCCAGTTTGATTTTATCATGTTGCAGTCGGCAAAGGTGGCAAAGTCAAACATGGAAATTCTTATGCGGCAGTTTTCAGAATTTATGTTAAAAAAATTGCAGTGTTGAAAATTACATCCGTAGAATTTTTTTCCAGAAAAATCCATATCAGAAAAAGTGATTCCGGGTGCATTCAGGGCAATAATTTTATCATGCTGTGCAATGTAATTGAAAATTGCATTTTTTACTTCCTGTGCATTTTCACAATGTTCAAGGCAGAGGGCGTGTGCCATATCCATTTCGCCATTTTTATCAAACATTGTTACAGCAGTGTGAGTGCATCCAGGATGTGTACAGTTGTGAAGAACAAACACAAAAACCACCTTAATTATTCAGATACTTATTATTATAATATAGTAAGATATTGAAAATATTAAGTCAAATGGATAAACTGATTTCATGTGCTGGAAATGTAAAAGTAATATTGATAATACTGAATTTATAACTCGTACAGCTGAATGTTCTGTTTGTGGCTCGTATTTGCACTGCTGTAAAAATTGTACTTTTTATGCTCCCGGAAGTCATTACGATTGTCATGAAACTATTGATGAACTTGTAAAAGATAAAGAGACAGCTAATTTTTGTGATTCCTTTAAGGCTAAAACTACATTTGCTTCTGATACTAAAACCCGGGATAAGGCAGAAAAAGCCCGCGATGCCTTTGCTGCACTTTTTGGAGACTAAAAAATTGTCCTGCGATTTTTGTTTTTTAGATTCAGGAACCGGCGGCTTGCCTTATATGGACTATTTAAAAGCTTTGTACCCTGAATATACCTGCGAATACCTTGCCGATACAGAAAACTTTCCATACGGAACTAAAACAAAAGACGAAATTATCACGCTTGCAAAAGCTTCTGTAAATAAAGCAATAAGTTTGTATAATCCAAAGGTTATTGTTTTAGCCTGCAATACAATGACCGTGACTGCTCTGGATAGTTTACGAAAAACTTTTAATCTGCCTTTTGTCGGCACAGTACCTGCAATAAAGCTTGCTTCAAAACTCAGTAAGAACCGGCGTATTGGTTTACTTGCTACAAAACAAACCTGTAACAGTCCTTATACAAAAAAACTGATAAAAGATTTTGCTGATGATTGTTTTATTTTTAACCGCGAAGATACTGAACTTATAGACTTTATAGAAAAAAAATACATGCAGAAAAAAACGTCGCAGAAGGAAATAAGAAAGGCTATTGCTCCATCTGTAGAATATTTTCTCAATTCAAAAGTTGATGTAGTTATTCTCGGATGCACACACTTTGTTCATCTGTATGATTATTTTGCTAATGCTTTAGGTAAAGATGTAAAACTTGTAGACAGCCGGGAAGGGGTTGTAAATCAGGCTATGCGTCTGATAAATAATTAGTAAAAAATATTATTTCTATATCAGTGTTGATATTAGTTGCTTTTTCATTTAAACTATATCATATTCTGACCCATTAGCTCATCTGGATAGAGCTCCTGCCTCCTAAGCAGAAGAGATGCGTTCGAGTCGCGTATGGGCCAAAAATTGTCAGTAACAGATAATCAATATAAATAGAGGTAAGTTATGAAAAAGTTTGTTGTGAGAACAAGTTTTCTTTCGTTCGTTCTTTCTTTCTTTCTTTCTTTCTTTCTTTTTCTAGCCTGTACTGTCGATACTAATCCGCAGTCAGTTACAGTTCCTCAGACAATAATCTGGAAAGATTCTTTTGCAAATTCTGATGAAATCGAAAATCCTGAATACTTATGGGCATATTATAATACAACCGATGGCTGTTCGTATATTTTTGACGGTGAAAAATGGACACTTTTGGCCGCCAGTGGAAAGGATGGAGCTGATGGTGCCGATGGAATTAATGGAACCAACGGAGCTGATGGTAAGGATGGCAAAGACGGTACTAATGGAAAAGATGGTGTTGATAGCGTGAATGCCCGTGTGGTTATTCTTTATGTGTTAAATGGTGGAACATTGCCGGAAGATGCACCTACAATCTATACTTATGGTAGGAAAACTCCGATGCTGCTTTTAGAGCCATATCAAGATGGATTTCATTTTGATGGTTTTTATATAAATGCCGACTTTTCAGGAAATAGAATAACAGAACTGGATGATTCTTATGCATACGGGCAGGTTCTGTTTGCAAAGTGGAGTTATACAGTTACATTGAATTATAATGACTCACGACAAGCCACTTCAGAAGTTGTAGATTTTTCATCAGAATATACGCTAAAAGATGCTGAACGTTTTGGTTACACTTTTGAGGGATGGTACACAGATGAAAAATTTACAGAAGAAACAAAAGTTTTGTCTTTAGAATCATCTTATGGCGATATAGTTTTATTTGCTAAGTGGAACATAATCACTTATACAATAAAATATGTTCTGTCAGCAGGTGAAACAAATGATGAACGAAATGTTACAACTTACACAGTAGAAGATGAGGTTGTACTTTATGATGCAAGTTACAGGAATACAGATTTTACAGGCTGGTATTCAGATGCTTTGCTGAAAGAATCTGTTAACGGATGGCAAAAAGGAACAAAAGCTGAACCTATAACTCTTTATCCTAAATTTAACGATTTGTTTGTATCGATAGTTTATCCTGACGGGCAATGGGAACGTATACATAACTTAGAACAGAATGAGAATTTTATTGAGGGAGCAATGCGTTATCTGGAAATGGATGGCGGAGCTTATGAGTTCATTGGTTATTTAGCACGGGATATCGAATTTCCAACGTATTATGGAGGTCTTTCTGTTGATGGAACTATTATTGATGAGGAATCTTTTGTTGTAAGTGAACCGGTCACGATGCAAGTAGAAGTAAAATCTGCAATAGAATTATATTTAAGTTCGTTAAATGCCAATTATGAATGGAAAAATAATTTGAGTTCAGATTTTGAAAGTGAATTAGAACAATTGGTTCAACATTATTATCCTGAAGCTTATGCTCTAAACGAATTTGATCGATTTGGTATTAGAGATTTATTCTTTAATTTTATAAACCTAGGGCATAATGGTATAAAAGATGATGAGGAAACATTTAGTCTACATTTGTGTTATTTTGATAAAGAAACAAAAGAATTATGTTGCCCTCAAATAATAAATTATAAACAAAATATTGATTTTTGTCAGATTTATTTTGATACTCAGTTTTTACTGATGCTAAACACGTATCGTTGTGCTTTTTATTTTACCTCTAATAATATCCACGGGTTTGTTTATCCAAACTATGAAGAATCTTACAATTCTAATTTTATTATAATGAAAGCAATAGATTGCAGATGGCTTCCTGATGATTATTGGTTTGACTATAAAGAATTACTGATTGATAAAGACTTATAAATTTGTATCATTAATGCCCTCTTCTTCTTTGAGAATTTACGACGCATGCGTCCTGAATTCTCAGGATGTTTTAGGTTAATTAATAAATGTCTTAATGCCAACATCTTTCTGATTGTCAATATAAAACAAAACTTAACTTTTTCGATGGAACAAATATGGTTTCGTCTGTAAAGCAAAAAACAGATTATTACAAGTGGTAAGCCCTTGCAAATTTCATAATATTCCTTATAATTAAAGTCGTAGCAGGGAGTAAAAACAATTTTGCTGCCTGCTAAAAATTTCTGATTCGAGGTTCTTGATGAAAAAGTTTATTATAAAAACAAGTTTTCTTTCTTTCTTTCTTTCTTTCTTTCTTTCTTTCTAGCCTGTACTGTTGATAATCCCGAGACAGTACCAAAATCCTTTACAGTAACCTTAAATGCAAATGATGGTTCTGCAACACCTGCAACTATAATTCAAACCTTTACCGAACAAACTTCTTTAAACATTACCGATTTTTCCAGTTTAGGTTTTTCAAAAACAGGATATACTTTTGCCGGCTGGTCTTCAGAACCAACTGGAAATCAGGTGGAATTTTTAGATGCTCAGTCTTTTACAGCAACATCAAATATTGTTTTGTATGCTGTTTGGAAAATAAATCAGTATACTATTACTTTTGATTTTGATAACGGAGTAGAGCAATCAGTATATATTCAAGATTATGGAACTATAATTATAGCACCATTAGCTCCAGAAAAAGAAGGCGCTTCTTTTATCGGGTGGGATAAAGAAATCCCAGAAACAATGCCAGCATACGATATGCTTATAACTGCCTTGTGGGAAAATGTCACTATAAATGGACAACAAGAATCCGATGTCGATACAGGCGATGTGCAATCAGAGGAACCAGCCCCAACAACAGAACCAGAAACCGACAATGCTATTTTCTGTACAAAAGATAACTTTTTAGATATTGTTACCAACTTAATAAAAGATTCAACAATTGCTATTACTGGTGAGCTCACAAATGATGATATAACTTTTGTGTCGAGTGCTTTAACATCTGCTGAGTATTCTGTGATTTTAGATTTAAGTAGAGTAACTGGGTTACAAACACTTCCTCCTGAAGCTTTTAAGCATTGCAGTAAATTAATTGAATTAATAATTCCAGCATCTGTAGAAGAAATAATATATTTTTATTTCATTGATTATCACGACTATAATTTTCCACGTATTTGTCTAATGTTTGAAGGATGTAATACTTTAACGAAAATAATTGTTGATGAAGCAAATCCATATTATTCAAGTAAGGATGGAGTATTATTCAATAAAGATAAAACAAGGCTTATATATTATCCGGCTGGAAAAACTGATGAAATATATACAGTTCCTGATAGTGTAGAAATAATTGAAGATTATGCTTTTTATGCTTGCAATAATCTGAAAAGTGTAATTGTTTCAAATAATGTTAATACAATTTCATTTCGTTCTTTTTATAAGTGTGGAAGTCTTGAGCAGATCTATTTAGGAAAATCACTAAGAGACATAAACACACTTCCAACAGGTTATTCAATACCGTATAGATTGGCAGATAATGCTATACAGGATTTCATGGGACAGTTTTATTATCGAAAATTTGAAGAATGTTCTAAGCTTTCTGAAATTGATATTAATGAAGATAATGAATTCTATTCTTCGTCAGAAGGTGTTTTGTTTAATAAAGATAAAACATCGATAATTTGTTATCCGTTAGGAAAAATTGCAGCAACATATATAATTCCAGATAGTGTTAATACAATCGGTGAACTTGCTTTCTATGGGTGCCGATATTTTGAAAAAATAATAATACCCCGAAATGTAAACTTTATCGATATATATGCATTTGGTGGATGCGTTGATACGGTATTTGATTATGAAGGTGGCCAAACTTTGTGGCAAGTAAGATCTTATGAAACCGATGTCGATATTTGGGGACCATGTGCTACTCTTGATAAGTTGATTGGAGTAGGTGGCTTAATATGTACTTCTGAATTTGTTTTTTTTAATTTTAGTGTTATTTCTCCTAAGTTATCTTATGGGGAGTGTAATGACTTTACACGTGTTTTATCATATGACCCTCCAGATGTTAATCCATTATTTGTTAGTGGATATGCATTTACTGATTATTTATCGAGTGTTCCTGAAGTGAATTTTTCATATGATTTTGATTTTGGTAGAAATTGTGAGTGGGTTTATAATGGAAAAATAAATGTAATTAATGATTCGGTTAAAATAATGCCAGCAAATGGTATTATTCTTCGAGATGGTGGATGTATAAATTTAAATTCCAAATTGACTCTTATGGAATATTCACAATTAGTACTTGAAGACGGTTGTCGCATAAATATGAATCAGGCTTCCAGGTTAATTATTGAAGAGAATTCAAAATTAATACTTGAAGAAGGTTCAAAAATAATATCAAAAGAGAATTTTCAAATTATCATTCGCGGTGAAGTGTATTTAAAAAAACACTTTCAACTTCCGTCAAATTCATATACATTAGAAGAAAATGGCAAAATAATTATAATGAAAGACTGAATCTATTGAAATCTTTATACAACTAATACCGGGACAGTTTATCAATAATTCTTTCTCCAATACTTTTTTATAATATTATATTCAGACAGATAAAGTAAGTGAAAACTCATTCCTCTACCTTAATCTTGCACCGGGTATCTTTGTTTGTGCCAGGTTTACCAGTTCTTTAATCTGGGCATCCAGATACGGGCTTAGTCTGTTGTATTCTTCGTTGATGCAGTTTTCGTTTCTGAACGGGGCAAACTGCCAGCTGGCATCTTTTGGTAATAGTTCTGCAATTTGTAAAATATCAGTTTTTGTTATTAAATGCGGTACAAGTACTGTTCTGAATTCGCGGTTTTCTTTTGGAAGCGCTGCAACAAGCTGTATCGATTCGAGTATTCGCTGCATTAGTGGTGCTGCTTCAGGCGAGTTCTGCTGTGCCGCGTTTTCACACGGTGCGGAATCTATCGGATTTATCCAGCCTTCTTTAGTTAATTCTATGTAACGGTTCGGGCTTGTTTTTACATCGAGCGCTATAAAATCTGGCTTCAGTTTTTCGTCTGTAAGGAGCAGCTTTAATTTATCCGGCAGGGTGCCGTTTGTATCAAGCTTAACCTTCAGTCCTAAATCCTTTGCAAGTAATATCAGATTTTCCAGAGCAGGCGAGAGTAAGGCTTCACCACCTGAAAGTACAAGTCCAGTTAAAAGTGATTTTCTTTTTTCCAGATGTGCTTTTATTTCAGAAAAAGAAACAGCCTCGTAGTCTTTCTTTGTTCCTGTTACAAGTTCTTTGTTGTAACAGTAGGGACAGCGTAAATTACATCCGTGTAAAAAAACAACTGATGCAACGTGCGCTGGAAAATCTACAAGGCTTGTTTTTACAAAAGCACCAATTGGTTCTTCTGTCATGTTTATGCCATTACAGCAACTTTTGATGTATCTAATGCAAGTTCAAGATCGTGTGCGTTGTGTGCACGTGCAATCTCGTTGTTCTGTGCGTCATAGATAATAACAGTTGGAGCTGCAAAAACTCCCATCTGGGCTGCTTTTGCAAGACCTGCTTCTGTATCAACATCTATATTTGTTCCTGGAAGAATACATCCAGAAAGATATTCTTTTACTGGCGGGCAATTTGGACATGTTTTACGTGCAAAAAATTCATAATGATCTGGTGTGCCCAAAACCTGTGCTTTTTCAGCAACAACAGTAACAGCTTCTTCTTTTACAGAATTGATGTTTTCGCCGGATGTTGAAATTGCATTTTTTGGAACTTGAGAACCATCATAAACAAACATTTTTCTCTGGTCGTATTCATCGCGTTTACCTTTGTTCCAGTTGCGTACAGAACGATAGTAGCCAACGATGCGTGAATAAACTTCTGTTTCAGAACCTTTCACATTTGCCAGTGCCTGTTTTGTTGCCTCAATTTCTGCTTCTACAGTCTCTAAACTTCTTACTTGTACTGCCATTTTTGTATTTCCTCCCAAACTTTTATGGATTTTCAGCCAGTATCAGGCTTTTCTCCATTTTTTGTTTTCCCACAATCAACATTATAGTGTATGTAGTGTGGTTAGTCAATACTTAACACTAAATATAGTGTCGGTACTGACTAACATTTTCTTTAATAAAATATTTAATTCTGTGAAAGAATAGCCTGCTTTTCCCGTTCCAGTTCCCGAAGTCTCTGTTTAAGTTCTGCTTCAGCTTCTGCTTTACATTTCGGGCATTCAAAAACTTCACCAGGAAGATATCCGTGGATTCTGCAAACCGAATATGTCGGTGAAATTGTAAAGAATGGAATGCGGTAGTTTGATGCAATGGTTTTTACCAGTTCCTGACAGGTCTGCCAGTCTTTTAAGGATTGTCCTAAGAACACATGGAACATGGTTCCGCCTGTGTATTTGGTCTGTAAGCTTTCCTGATGATCCAGGGCTTCAAAAACATCTGCTGTATAATCGACCGGCAGCTGGCTTGAGTTGGTGTAAAAGGGTTCATTTGTACCTGATGTAATTATGTCCGGGAACTGTATTTTATCGTGACGTGCCAGGCGGTAACTTGTGCTTTCGGCCGGAGTTGCTTCCAGATTAAACAGTTCTCCTGTTTTTTCCTGATAATCCTGTAAACGCTCCCTCATGTGCGTAAGTACTTTTTCTGCAAATTTTTTGCCGCGTTCTGTTACTATGTCGCAGCCTAAAAAGTTCAGACAGCATTCATTCATTCCGCAAAGTCCGATTGTATTAAAGTGATTGTCAAATTTTGCAAGATATCTTCTTGTATATGGGAAAAGTCCGCCTTCAAGAAGTTTTTGAATTACCTTGCGTTTTGCACACAGACTTTCTTTTGCCAGATCCATAAGATAATCAAGGCGGGCAAAGAACTGCTGCTCATTTTTTGCAAGATATCCGATTTGAGGCAGATTAATTGTAACAACTCCGATAGAGCCGGTAAATTCATCTGCTCCGAACAGACCTCCACCTCGACGGCGCAGTTCCCTTTTATCAAGCTGAAGACGACAGCACATTGAGCGTACGTCACTTGGATTCAAATCTGAATTTACAAAGTTCTGAAAATTCGGTGTTCCGTACTGGCTTGTCATTTCAAAAAGAAGTTTTGCATTCTCACTTCCCCAGTCAAAATCCTTTGTAATGTTGTAGGTTGGAATAGGGTAAGCAAAACCGCGTCCTGCAGCATCACCTTCTATCATAAGCTCGATAAAGGCTTTGTTTATCATATCCATTTCTTTACGGCAGTCTCCGTATGTATAATCCTGTTCTTTACCACCCACAATTGCTTTTTTGTTTTTTAAGTCTTCTGGAACAGTCCAGTCTAAAGTGATGTTTGTAAACGGAGCCTGAGAACCCCAGCGGCTTGGAGTGTTTACGCCGTAAATAAAACTCTGGATGCACTGGCGTACCTGTTTGTAATTCAGGTTATCAGCACGAATAAAAGGAGCAAGGTATGTATCAAAAGAAGAGAAAGCTTGAGCTCCAGCCCATTCGTTTTGCATGATTCCCAAAAAATTTACAATCTGATTTACCAGGGTAGAAAGGTGCGTGGCAGGGGTTGATGTAATTTTATCCGGAACACCGCCTAATCCTTCCTGAATCAATTGTCTGAGTGACCAGCCGGCACAGTAGCCAGAAAACATAGAAAGATCGTGAATGTGGAATGCAGCTGTTTTGTGAGCTTCGGCAACTTCCTTTGAGTAGATGTTTTTAAGCCAGTAATTTGCCGTAATGGTTCCTGAATTATGCAGAATTAATCCGCCTAAAGAAAAATTTACGTTGGCATTTTCATTAACGCGCCAGTCTGACTGACTTAAGTAGCCGTCCATTGTTGCATTGATGTCCAGCATAAGGCTTTTTGCATCACGGATTGCCTCATGTTTTGCACGATACAAAATATAGGCTTTTGCTACCTGAACCTGTCCTTTTGCAATCAGAACTGATTCAACTACATCCTGAATTTCTTCGATTGCAGGAATGGAATGTTCATGCCGTTTTGACATGAAATTCTTAAGTTCTTCCTCGACAGCATTGGTAAGCTCTTCTGCAAGTGCAGCATTAGGTTTTTTCTCCACTGCTTCAATAGCTTTTCCAATGGCTGTCGTGATTTTTGAACGGTCGTAATCCCTGATTTCCCCCGACCGTTTTACAACTTGCTTGATGACCATGGCTGGCTTTTCTTTCTTTTTTCCCAGAAATTCACTCCATTCCGGGAATACAGATTGATCACTCATATTTATTTCCCCTCCAGTTTTTTGACTTCATTAATAAATTCATCAAGATTTTCAAAGTGTCTGTATACTGATGCAAACCTGATGTATGCAACTTTGTCTACGCTATAAAGTTTTTCCAATACAAGATCGCCTAATTCTGATGTAGAAATTTCACGGGAACCTTTTCCCATCATTACTGCTGAATCTTCAATATCATTCAGAATATTTTCAATTTCACCTAAAGAAACAGGACGTTTTTCAAGGGCACGTTCAATTCCCTTGCATAATTTTGTTCTGTCAAAGGGTTCCCGCCTGCCGTCGCGTTTAACAACCATGAAGGTTTTTTCTTCGATACGTTCATAGCTTGTAAAACGATATCCGCAGCTGACACATTCGCGCCGTCGCCGGATAGAGTCGCCATTGGCCATGGTACGAGATTCAAGTACTTTGTCATCAAAGCTTCCGCAATAAGGACAACGCATTTTTTTGTAAAAATCCTTTAGAAAGAGCATTTTTTTGATAAAACTTTATGGCATAGCCAACTGATTCAGTAAAATTGTTTTATTATAACACCACTAAATCTAGCGTTTTTCTCAACTTGATTAACATTATATACCACTAGATGTGTTATTACAAGGGATTTTTTTTGTATTTTTCTGACTTTCTTTTATTTTTTTAGAAAAACCATTTGGCAAAATATGGTCGTAAAACCCTTGCCAGAGGTACTATGACGGCAATTTTAATTGCATCACCAGCTAAAAACGGGCTGATGCATAAGTCAAAGGCTTTGGAAAACTCTGAAATGTCAAGAGAATTTAAGAGCATGTATCGGAAAAGTCCAAAGGCATAGATAATAATCATACCTGCGATACAGGCAATTATTAATTTAATTATGGAATTTTTTATCAGGAGGGAAGGACGGCCTGCAATTAAACCTGTAACAAAAGATGCTGCAAAGTAACCGGCAAGGTAACCACCTGTGATGCCATTGAAATATTGCATTCCTCCATGGAAACCACAAAAAACTGGCAGTCCTGTTATGCCGCACAGTAAAAAAATACCCGTGGCAGCTGCTCCCTGCAACGGTCCCATAAGACATGCTGTAAGGAGTACAAAAAGATTCTGCAGCGTTACAGGAACATCGGTAGATGCAAGTTTGTAGGAAAATGCTCCTGTAATGCAGATTAGTGCTGCAAACGCCAGTACCGCTAAGGACCGGCGGTTTTTCAGCGTCATTATTTAGAAGCCTTCTTTGGTGAAGCTTTTTTTACAGCAGTCTTAACTTCTTTTTCTGCTTTTTTTGCAGTTGTTTTTACTGCTTTGTCTGCGGTTTTTGCAGTTTTTTTAGCGGCAGCAGTTGTTTTTTTTGCGGCTGTCTTAACTTCTTTGTCTGCTTTCTTTGCAGTTGTTTTAACTGCTTTTTCTGTTGTTTTTGCTGCTTTTTTTACAGGGGCAGCGGCCTTTTTTGCTGTTGTTTTAACCTCTTTATCTGCAGCTTTTACAGTCTTTTTTGTAGTTGCAGTTGTTTTTTTTGCAGCAGTCTTAACTTCTTTGTCTGCTTTTTTTGCAGTTTCCTTTACGGCTTTGTCTGCAGCTTTTACAGTTTTCTTTGCAGTTGCAGTTGTTTTTTTTGCAGCAGTTTTAACTTCTTTGTCTGCTTTTTTTGCAGCAGCAGTTGTTTTTTTAGCAGCTGTTTTTACTTCTTTGTCTGCTTTCTTTGCAGTTGTTTTAACTGCTTTGTCTGCTGCTGTTACAGTTTTTTTGGTGGCGGCCATATTTTCATTCTCCTTGTTTTTTTCAGTCAGGATGGCTGGAATATCAGTTCTTTCAAGAACTCTTACTTTTATATCGGCTTTTTCCGTTTTAGTGTTTAGCATTACTTGCTTTTCTTCTGTCTTACCCGGGGCTTTTTCATAAAATAAGTCATTTTTTAGCAGGAAAAGTGTTTTTCTGAAGCCTGGAATATTGTGAATATTCTTGATTTTGAATTTTTTTCCTGATGCGTAAACTATGGCTGAAATTCCGTTTGTTCTGATTGCACCGATTGTGTCTATGAAAATATCGGTTTGTACTGCTCCATTTATGCCATTGAAAAGTACCAGACGATAATTTGTAAGCACTGTATTTTTCCATATCTGAACCGGCTTTTCTTCTGGTAACAGGATAAGAACAGGTTTTTTGTACAATGGAACTGCAAGATAAACAGCGTAGAGCAGGAACATTGCCATAAAAAGCATCGGAAGCCAGTTTCCCAGTTTTGAATAAACGGTATCTGTTCTTTTATAAACCGGCACTTTCATTATTTTTCCTTCTCCAGAAAAAATATTCATCTGATCAAGAATTTGTCCGCATGGATTTAATAAAACAGAATATCCGGCATTTGCACAACGGAGCATTGGTGTTCTGAATTCAATGGACCGGTAAGATGCAACTGCAAAATGCTGTAAAAGAGCAGTTTTTGTTTTAGACCAGGAATCATTAGTTAGGTTGATGAATAATTCTGCCCCGTCTTTGTACATTTCGCGGCAAATTTGAGGAAAAGCATCTTCAAAACAAATTGGTGTTGAAAAGAAAACCGTGTTTTCATCTTTTGAAGGTAAATCAAAAATTACATTGTGTTCACCGTAAACCCAGCCTTTAGAAAATCCTGCTACAGCCTGCATGAATTTCTGGACAATCTTGTACTGGTCATACGGAATATTTTCTGCAAAAGGAACCAGCCATCTTTTGCCGTAAGATTCTACATAGTTTCCGTCTTTATCAAAATAGAGGGCACTGTTTACACCCCGCTGGGAACCATAAAAGTCACGTTCAGTTGGTCCTCCGATTACAAAAGGAATTCCTGTTGTTTTAATAAAAGGCAAAAGAGGCTCATCTGAAGGATTATGTTTGTAATAATGTTCACTACGAGGCATTCTGTGTGATAAAACTGCTTCACTCCAGATTATTATGTCCGGCTTTATCTCAGTTGCTTCAAGAGTTTTTTTTGTATATTCTTCAGATTTTTGGATACTTTCTTCTTCTCCTGCGGACCAGGGATCTGCATTTTGCTGTACTACGGCAGCATCAATATACTGAACCGGTTTTTTCATGTGCAGAATTGATATTCCGCCATAGAAAACTGTCAGCGCAAACAGGGCTATGCAAAGACATGCACTGTAGGCGTAAGCTTTATCAGTCTGGGAAATGAAGCGGCTTGAAGTATGTTTTAAAAGAAAAAGGCCTTCCGCAAATACAGCACTGAAACAGGCAAACAGAAAAGTAACTCCATAAACTCCTGTGATGGCAGCTATCTGGGTTACAAGCGGCCAGCGGATTGCGGACATGGAAAGGGTTCCCCACGGATAAGCAAGATATCCGTTTGCCTTAAACCATTCAATCAGTGTCCAGCCGGCTGCAAAAAAGAAAATTTTTAAGATAACTGTTTTTCTGTTAATACCGCAGAGCAGGTGCAGCTTTTTTTCTTCATTTTTAAGAAAAGGCAGATAAAGAAATTGTCCAAGTAAAAGCCCTATAACAAAATAAGCTAAACTTGTTCCCCCAAGTGTATAAAAAGAATATCCGCCGTATTTTCCAAGCCAGAAGCTTGAAATAAGGTTTGTAAGAGCCATGTTAAGTCCTGTAATAAGCCCGGCTTCTAAAAAGCTCTGTGCATTATTAAAGGCTAAATAAAGCGGAACAAGTGCAAAAAGTCCAAGAAAAGGAGAGCCAAAAGGAATCAGTTCATTCTGTATTGCAAGACTGAATATAATTGAAGAAAAAACTGAATAAAAAACTTGTAAAATTCGTTTCATTGCATTATTATTTTAATAGGTTTTATTCGAAATAACAATACGGATAGGCACTAAAAATAAGGCGGCAGCGACACCAACATGGAACAAGTTATTGCAGAGCATGCTTCAGAGTACGATGCACAGCCACAGGCACTCGTTCATTCCCCGGCTCGATTTCACCTCATGGGTGACCATTCATGGTATTTCAAAGATAAAACTATCTCTATGGCTATAGATCTTCCTGTCTATGTAGCCGTTTCTTTCAGAAATGATACAGCTCTGCGCTTTTATTTTCCACAGCTAAAAGAACATAAAAGGTCTAACCTTTCAGGCCTTAAGTATCGCCGCGAAGATCGCTGGGCAAATTCCATAAAAGCCATGATTTATGGTTTTATGACAACAAACAATGTAAGCCGCGGAATGAATTTTACAGTATATTCGGATATTCTTCCTTCGGCGGGGCTTGGAATAAATGCTGCCATAAAAGCTGCAACTGCAATAGCACTTTGTAAACTGCATGAAATAAAGTTTTCAAAAAATACACTTCTTCAGATTGTTGAAAACGGAAACAGATTTTTTCTGGGAATGGCAAATTATCTTTCTGATATCAATACGGTGCTTTTTGCTAAAAAAAATACCTGTGTTCTGACTAATCATATTACCGGCGAATTTGAACTTTTGCCTTTTAAGTTTAAGGATTTTTCTATTGTTCTTACAGATGCACGGGTTCCAAGAGTTTCTGTCTGGCATGAAGAAACTCTGCGTACAGAGGAAAATTTTGCATTATTAAAACAGTTAAAACACAAAACAGGTTCAAAATGGGAATATGAACAGTCGGAAGGTGAAATTAATGAAGTACTTTCTGATGTTTCAGAAGATACAAGAAGGCATCTTTTAAGCATTATCAAGGAAGCTCAGTTTGTTGATGAAGCTGCAAATGCTTTGCGGGATAATAATTTCAGTCAGTTTGCCCGTTGTGTAAATAAGTCCCATGAAATTCTTCGGGAATATTATGAAATAACCTGCCCGGAAATAGACTGGCTAATTAAAAGAATTCAGGAAATGGATACGTCTTCAGCCCGTACTCCGGATGTTTGTGCAAGAATTACCGGAAAAGGCTTTGGCCGCTGTACTTATGCAGTTATTAAAACTTCAGAAGTGAATAATTATTTAGAAAAATTACAGGAATATGAAAGAATTTTTTCATTTCATCCTGAAGCATATGTTGTAAAACCTGTAGCAGGGGCTTGTGTAGCAAAATGACAATTCTCCTTACAAATGATGATGGTATTGAATCCCAGGGAATTACAGTTCTGTATGATATTCTTTCTAAAAAACATGATGTCTTTATTTTTTGTCCTGATTCAAACCGCTCTGCCATTTCGCATGGTATAAATATGTATAATCCGGTAACGGTAAACAAACTTTCAGATAATAAATATACCTGCAGCGGAACTCCTGTGGACTGTGTGTTTAATGCAGTGCGCTCTGTAATGAAAACTGCACCGGATGTCGTGATTTCGGGAATAAACAAAGGTGCAAATCTCGGAACGGATATTATTTATTCAGGAACTGCTGCAGCGGCCCGTCAGGCTGCTTTATTTGGAATTTCGGGAATTGCACTCAGTATATATACAAAAAGTCAGGATGAAAAATATCAGTTTGATGCAATGGCGGAATTTGTAAGTGAAAATCTGGAAACTCTTAAAGCACTTGCAACTTCAGATTTTTTTGTTAATATCAATGCTCTTTCCTTAAATGCTTATAAAGGTGTAAAATATGCTCGGCTTTCTAAAAGAAAATATGCAGACGGAGAGCTGATATACACTTCACCAATGAATAAAATGTATTCTTTTTTTGTTGGCGGAAAAGTAACAAATGAAGGTGACGAAAATTGTGATACAGCAGTTTCTGAAAAAGGCTATATTGCAGTATCCAGAGTTTTTGCCGAGCCGGTTGCCGAAGATTTTCAGAATTTTGAAAGGCTGAAATTTAAAATATAATACAGCAGTTTTGCTTGCAGAGGATAGTACATTTTCCTTAATGGGTATGGGAGGAAATTATGGAAAGCGTATTAAAAGAAGGAATAGCATATTACAATTCAAAACAATATCGCTCAGCTCTTTCTTTTTTTCTTGGTTTAGATGAAAATGTAAAACAGGAATATGAAATAGAAGAATTAACATATTATACAGGGCTTACTTATGCTCGTTTGCAGCGTTTTGACGAAGCCCTTCCTTATCTTGAGCAGATAGTTACCTCAGGAAATAATCTTGAAAGAATAAATCAGTGCCGGCTTGTACTTGCAGTAGTTTATAGTCTGACAGATCGTATTAAAATGGCGGAATTTGAACTGCGCAAACTTCTGGAAGGTGGAAACAGGGGAGCTTCGGTTTTTTGTGCATTGGCCTATTGTGCGTGGGAACAGAAAAATGACAGACTGGCAGTTGAATACTATGAAAAAGCTCTTGAAATTGAAAATGTAAATCCGACGGCATTAAACGGATTGGGATATGTGCTTGCCTGTAAAGGTCACGATTTAACACGAGCCCTCATGCTTTGTAAGCGGGCTTTAGACTATGTTCCGGATTCCAGTGCATTTTTAGATTCTCTCGGATGGGTCTATTACAAAATGGGTCTGTATAAAGAAGCGAAAAGTTTTATAAAAAGGGCAAAGGAAAAAAATCCTGAAGCTGAAGAAATAAAAGAACACTATCGTGCTGTTTTTGGAAAACAGTAGGCAGGGTGGAGAAACATATGAAAAAAATTTTTTGTGGTTGTGTATTTTTTCTTTTAATTTTTTTTGTTTTTGCACAGGTGAATGTGCATAATGCAAATCAAATAAAGGCTGATGAAGAATTCCGGCGTGGGGTACAGGCTTATTACCGCGGTTCATTTAATGAAGCAATACTGGAATTTGAAAAAGCCGTTAGTCTTATCCCTGAGAATAATGTTTATCTGGACTGGCTTGGAAAAGCCTATTATCGTTCGGGGCTTGAAAGTACGGCTCTTCAGGAATGGAACTATGCCAGTCAGGCTGGCTATGGTGGGCTTCTCCTGCAAAAGAGAATTGAAATTGTAAAAGAAAGACGCGTTGCACAGAATTTTTTTGATAAAAAAACACGATATGTAGAATCCGGGAGCTATGCCGGCTCTGAAGGGAAAACACTTCGTTTTAGTCAGCCAATGTCAATTCTTTCGGAAGCAAACGGAACAATCTGGGTTTGTGCATATGGCTCAAATGAACTGATACAGATTGATGTAAACGGCAACATAATAAACCGTCAGCGCGGTCCATTGAACGGCTTTGACAGACCAATGGATATTATCCGCAATAGTGACGGGAGTTTTCTTGTTACAGAATATGCAGGTGACAGAATTAGTGTACTTGATTCAAACGGAAAATACAAAAAAAGTTTTGGTTCAAAGGGAAGCGGAATCGGGAATGTTTTAGGTCCGCAATATATGGCACTTGATGAGAGCGGACGATTATATGTTACGGATTTTGGAAATGCCAGAGTAAGTGTTTTTGATACAAATGGAAACGGCTTGTTTACCTTTGGCAGAAGTAAAAGTAATTTTTCAGGGTTTAAGGCACCAACTGGAATTATAATTATTGACGGACTGATTTACGTTGCGGATGCAGTTACTGGTGCTATTTATACATTTGATGCTTCAGGAAACTATATACGCTGTCTTGTAAAAGAAAAATCTTTGAATAAACCGGAAGCCTTGAAGTACTGGAACGGCAGCATTATTTGTGCAGATTCAAACAAGGTTCTGGCAATTGATGTTAGTTCCGGGGCAATTTCGGAAATTGCAAAACTTGGAAATGCACCGGTAAACATTGTTTGTGCCTCTTCAGATGTTAACGGGAATCTGATTGTATCAGATTTGAAGAATAATGATGTATATGTTCTGACAAAAATGGATCAGCTTGTGGGCGGATTATTTGTTCAGATTGAAAGAGTAATTGCAGATTCATTTCCTAATATCATTATGGATGTAAGGGTTGAAAATACAAACCGTCAGCCGATTGTCGGACTAAAAGCAAAAAACTTTTTGGTAACAGAAAAACTTCAGCTTGTTACGGATCAGAAATTAACAGGCGCTTCTTATGTTAATAATATTTGTGACATTACAATTATCGTAGACCGGCTTACAGAAGCAAAAAAATATACAAAGGAATTAGAAACTTGTGTAAGGGAAATTGCACAGGGAATGAATGATAAAGGAACTCTTTCAATTGTTACCTGCGGTGAATTACCTGTTGCAGAATTAAAAGGAAATCCTAAGAGTTTTTTGCGCTTTGAAGCCTCCATGTTGAAAAATCAGTATGCAAAAAAGACACCGGTAGATTTGGCAATCAGACTGGCAGGAAATGCATTGATAAATGCAGAAAGTAAAAGAGCTGTTGTTTTTGTAACTACCGGCGAAACTTCAATCGATTCTTTCAGTCATTACAGTTATTCTGAAACAGCCTCATGGTTAAACAATAACGGAATCGCATTTATGAGTGTTCTGTTGAATCAGTCAAAGAAAAATGAGGAAATAGATTATTTAACAAAGCAAACTCCGGGAAATCAGTATTATGTTTATAGAAACGAAGGATTAAAATGTATAGCTTCCGATTTATGTGCTTTGCCAAATGGGCATTACCGCTTGTCTTTTGTTTCAAAGCAGGAAAAAAACTTTGGTTTAAGTTATCTTCCGGTAGAAGTTGAAGTATATTTACAGAACAGAAGTGGACGGGATGAAAGCGGTTATTTTGCTCCGTTAGAATGATACTTTTCCTGTAAGAGAAACTCCAGGAATAATTTGTATAGTTTTCGGATTCTGATAAATAACAGATGTGTTTGCTTCAGCAGTAACTGTTACATAATTTGAGAACTTTATTTCAAGCTGATGTGCATACGTTGTAACAGAAGAAAGTTTTTCAGCTTTAGACCATTGCGATGAAAAAATATCTTTTCTGTAGAGATTTGTTTTTTCGGATTCCATTTTACTGAAAATTTTATAGATAATATCTGTAAATAAAGAATATGCTGTTTTTCGATTAAAAGAAAGACTTTCTTTTATGTTCCAGTTATCAGTCATAAAATACTGAAAATCAATAATATTTTGTATGCTATCTTTGTCTTTAATAAAAAGTGTAATCATGTTGTAGCCGGAAATAGAACAGGAATCAAGATTTGAATAATTGTCGTTGATTTTAAATTTTATGGAATAATTTGAAATATATTCATCATGATCATACCATTGAAAAACTTTTGATCTGCTTGATTTTCCAAAAACATTTAGTGCTGAATATTGAACTGAAAGTTTATGTTGAGAAATGTCTGAGGTGTTTCCATTTAATGAATGAGTAATATCCCGGCTTGTTATAAACGATGCAGCTCCTGGTATAAAAAAATTTTTTATTGCATTTGAATATAAATTATGTTTCCAGTTAAGCGAATAAGTTGCATTATAGCCTGAAGTTAATTCAGATGTGTTTTGTAATTCCCGGGAAAATTTTTTTGTAAATAAATCTGAGAATGGAATAGTTTTTAAAAACCATGACTTATCTGACAAGGATGAAAAATATTGTTTTGCATCCTGTGTATATTTAGAACCAGACAGAATGTTGTTTGTTGTTTTTAATTCTTTAGAATACTCAAAATTAAATTTATTTTTTTTAATTGCAAAAGGGAATGAATAAATAATTTGAGTTTTCGCAGTGTTTGTTTCTAATGATGAATCTGTGTAATCATTTTGTGCGTTTAATGAAATTGCCGGCTGAAAATTTATTTTTTTAAAATCGAAAATTTGTTTAAGATATAAGTTTTCTTTTCTTTCTTTTGCATTGCTATTGCCATTCGAAAATTGCAGTTTTGAAATTTCATAAAGAGTTTTAAAATAATTATTCTCATTGAAAAGATTTGTATTTTCAAATGCTTTTTCGTTTGCCTGAAGTTTTGCATCAATTGTATAACTAAAATTATTGAACTCAGGGGTGATGTTTAATTCCATTAGAAATTTCTGTGAGCTTAAGTAATCTTCATAATTTATTAAATTTGAAACAGAAAAATTATTCGGAACATTTTTTATTGGAATATTTATTTTTATCTTATCGATTTTTTCAGAACAATTTTCTGTTTTATTGTAATTATAAAATTGGGTGTAGTTAATATATTTAAATGCAGGAATTAAACTTGAAGTTTCAATTTTATGATTTGCAGAATCAAGTTTAGAAAAATCTGAAATGTTATTAAAAAGAATTTCATTATCTATATTTCCAGAGTAAATATTAGAATCTAAAATAATTCCAAGCATATTTAATCTGACAGATGTTAATGCTCCATAAGAAAATGCATTATCATTAATTGAATATATTCCTGTAATTTCGCCATTTGTGTTTATGTCAGAGAGAACTGGAAAGTTTTTTATTTTCAAAATAGTATCTTTTTTTTCATATTGAACGGTAAATTTGTCTTTAAGATTTAATGTGATATCAGAATCTGATAAGTATAAATTATCAATTTTGATAGAACTGTCTGAATACATACATGTGTATTCTTTTTCAAGATTAATGGTTAAACAGAATCTTGTTGGAAGAATGTTTTTATTTACAGAGATTTCTGAACCGATTATATTTTTTTTATCAATGAACAGTTTTTTTTCTTTGATGTTTATTCTGATATTGTGATAAGAAGAACCGGTTTGTTTAAGATTATTAAGAATATCTTTATCAATGGTAGCTGAAACTGAGTTCTCAAAACTTGAAGATGTTTTGTTTGTATCAAGTGAAAGCTTTATGTTCTTTATTGCATTTGTGTTTAAATCTTCAGGAATGTAAATGAAAAGATTTACATTTTCATATGAAGATACATCTGTCTGAGGAAAATATTTATAAACATCGATTGTTGCATAATCTGTAACTGCACTTTTATTCCATTTTATATTTAGAGCATAATTCGTACTATCGTAATTAAATGTTTTAAGCATTGGTGTTGCAGTATCTGTTTCAGTTTGAGTCATTGCATCTGCATAAAAAGAAGAAGTAATTCCACAGTTGATTTGTTCGATTTCATATGGACCTATAATGATTGTGTTTTCTTTCAGACTTTCATTGTCTTGTGCATAAAAAATAAACCTTATGTCATTATGCATTGTAAATTTCTGTCGGTCTTCTTCAGTTATGAAGAAAGTAAGTTCCTGCCATGATTCATTTGTATTATCAAGTTCTGCTTCATAAGTTGGAATTGAATCGGAGTTTTCCCAGATAATATTATCTTCTGCTTCAACTCCAATTTGTAAATAGATTTTAGCTTTTGAAAAACATTTACAGGCAATTGTAATTTTTGAAGCTGATGCAAGTTTTGTTTTGTCATTTCCAAGTCTTATGTTTTTGCTGCACCATTGTTCTTCCTCAGTGAATTTAAAACAGAATTCTGCGCCATAGCCTGAAATTTCTGAATCTTTTATTGTATGTGCACTGGTAAAATCAATTTCCTTGTCTTTTTGTAAAGACGGAAACATACTGCCGTTTAATTTTGGAGAAATGTCAGATGATATATCATAAATGCAGGTTGAACTTAAATATGATGTTTTAGGTATGTCTTCATCAAAAGATAAAAGTTGTAAAAGTCCGGTTGTGTCATCCTGTTCTATATTAAAAGCAAGTGAATTCTTCAGTTTGAAATTACCTGAAGTAAAACTATAATCTGAACTGGTTTCAATTTTTCCAGGTGCTTTATCTGTTATTGTAGAAAATTTTTTTTCATGATTTAATGACCAGGCGATCCCTGCAGCAATTCCTAATGAATTTTTTTCTGAAAACTGTTTTTTAAATCCGAGTGCGCTGGTTAGTGTTCCTATAGTTGATGATGCATCATGTTCCTGCCAGGTAATTTTGATTTTATCATTTTCTGATACATTTGTTTTTAAAGTAATCTTACCGCTTTTTTCATCATAATTGAAAAAAGAATCCTGAATGCCGTTTTTATAGACTCGTACAGTACCTGATAAAACATTTGTTCCTATGTCATAACCAGATACTTTTGTGTATGTTCTAAAAGAAATAACAGTATCTGAAAGACTGGAATTTTTTTTGTTTATATAAATTTCAGGATAGTTTTTTGATAATGGATATCTGTTTTCTGAATTACTATATGTTTCGCTGGCAGTATCAGAATATAGTTTTGCATATGTTGCCTTAGATTTTATTAAATCATTTTCTGTAAATAAGTTGCTGTCATTTGTAAAAGAGACGGAAAAATCTGAAAGAGTAATTTCTGAATTTTCAGATATCAGTTTTACTTCATCATAAGAAGCTGTTCCTGCTCTGTAATAATCAAGAATCCAGAATGGAGAAAAATAAGGTGTACATTGAATAATAACAGCATTTTCAGTTTTTGAACCATTTATGATTTGTGTAACCAGGTGTGCATTGTCAGAAGAATATAAACTGTATTCTGAAAAATTTTTTATTCCACATTCTGTAAAATAATTTTCAACATTAATGCATAGATTCTTACATTGCGTAAGGGCATCAGAAAAATTTTCAGTAAAGGTAATAAGTATATCATTTTGTGTTGCGGTATTTAATGTAATCGTTTGTTCAGACGGCTTTATTAAATATTCAGATTCAGACAGTTTTTTTAATTTTCTTCCGTTTTTATCTTTTAAATTACCATTTTTATCCTGTATGTATATTTCAGAAATATTCAGGCAAAGAGCTTCTGGAAGAAAAAATCTTTTTCCTGTTTCATAATCTGTAACTGAAATTTTTCTTTCGGTTATTTGATGTTTGCCAATATAATTTTTTTCTTTTTGAGTTAAATTGTCATAGCGTAAAATAAAATCGCTTCTATATGTATCACCTTTTAATGATGCCATGATGCCAGGAGACTGTATGTTACCGCCTCCAACTGACGAAATACTGTATTCTTCAGGAAAACTTATTCCGTTGTTTCCGAATCTTACGTGTTTAAGGATTCCGGTCCCGTAATATCCAAAGGCAAAAGTGTTTTTTTCAAAATTTTCCTGAAACATAGTTTCTACATAGAATTTTTTATTCAATAAAAACCACATTGATAAATCAACATTCTGTTCAAAAATAAAATCTGCAAAACTAAAATTAAAACCGTTTTTGTCATTTGTAAATTTTAATCCGCTGAAAATTTTAGATTCCCAGGAACCATTTGTAATAAATTCAATGTTTGTGCTGTCCTTTGTATAATTAAACAGTGATTTAGGAGCTTCAGGCTGTAAAGCGTTTACTATTGGAATTGTAAAAACATATTCTTGTTCTTCTGAGTTTTTTGATTGATTGGACTCTGCATTTTCCTGTGAAAAATTTTTTTGTATTAATACACTAAGATTAAGAAAAAAGAAAAAAGCAAACATCAGTGATTTTATTAATAGTCGTGCTTTGTTTAATTTTGCTCCGGGATTTTTTTTGTTTGCTTCGAATACTGCTTTTTCAACAGCCTGTTTTTTTTTCTTTTCAAAATCAAATAATTCCTGCTGTAATTCCTGATTATTATCAACATTTTGAATGCAGATTCCGATGAGCCTTATTCCTCTTGTTGTATCATATTTTTTAAAAAGTAATCTTTTAGCTCTTTCATATAAATCATCAGATGAAGAAATATATGAAGAAGAAGTATCTTGAATTGTAAAAGTGGAAAAATCATCATAACGTAGTTTTACACTTACAGTTTTACCACTGACTTTTTCATCCATCATTCTGAAAAATATTTCTGTTGATAAATTTAATAATGCTGTTTCAATGGCAAAACGATCTGTTAAATCAAATGTAAATGTTGTTTCGTTACTTATTGAATGGCTTTTTACCGGTTCATCAAAAGTTTTAACAGGCATTCCTCTTACTGCGTTATATAAAAAATATGCAGCACTTTGTCCAAACATTGTTGTTAATAGACTTTCTGAACAGTTGTGTAATTCTTTTGTTGTAAATATTCCTGCACTTTTTAATCTTTCCTGTGTTTTTGTTCCTGCACCCCATAAGTCTTTTAACGGCAGGTTAAGCATAAATTTTTCTTCTTCTCCGTCTGGTACAATATAAAGTCCGTCAGGTTTTGACATTCCAGAAGCAATTTTTGCAAGATACTTGTTTGAAGCAATTCCAACAGAAATTGTTAAGCCTGTTTTTTCTTTTACTTCAGTTTTAATTTTTTTTGCAGTTTCTTCTGGTTTTCCAAAAAGTCTTTCTGTTCCTGTTAAATCTACAAAAGCTTCATCTATCGACATTTGCTGTATATCTGGTGAATAGTTTTTCAATATATTCATTACTTCAATGGATTTTTCATGATAGCGCCACATTCTGCCGCGAAGGTATATCCCGTCTGGACATAATTGAAACGCTTTTGAAATGGGCATGGCTGAATGCACGCCATAATGACGGGCTTCGTATGATGCTGTGGAAACTACACTACGCCTGTCTCCTGGTAAACCTCCGACGATGACAGGTTTTCCTCGATATTCCGGATTATCCAGTTGTTCAACTGAAGCGAAAAATGCATCTAAATCAACGTGCAAAAAAACATTTTTACTCAAAACTGCTCTCCGAAATTCAGGATGTATTTTTCTTTTCTCACTGAATTTTTTGTTGTACTAAAAAATGCCGTGATTGAAATTTCTGGTTTTTCATTACTGTCTGATTTCCAGTTAAGAATAAATTTTGGGGGAGGATATTCTTCCAAATGAAAAATACATTTTTTTGATTCACTTAATATATCTCCAGGATAATTTGAATCAAATAAGGGTAATATGTCTTTTGATGTAATTTCTATATCATAACGGATTGCCTGTTCTGATGAATCTAAAACGCAGGAATACTCAGTATAATTATGTTCTGATTTTTGAGTCCGGGTTATCTTTATGGTTTTAGAAGAACTGTCAGTTAATAAAGTTTTTGCTGGTGAAAAATAATTCAATCTTGAAGTTGATGCAGAAAAGATTATCGAACTGATAATAAATATTAATAAAAATCCAGAGGGAAATAAAATAGCCTTAAGTATTTTTTCATTAGTCGTAGTAAAATGTTTTCCAAAAGCTCCCCGTGAAACAATTATCCGTATAATTAAAAACTGGTATGGAAGTAGCAGTAAAGAATATAGTGTGTTTTGCAAAAATGGAGAATCAATCAGTTTATAAATTGCATCGGTGTTACAATAGGATATTAGTGTTACTGCAAAAGGAATGCAGGGAATAATGCAAATCAGAAGGGAAATTATCAGTTCATTTGTTTTTTTTATGTTTCTAAAAATGAAAAATAAAAATAGTTGAATTGTAAATAATGGCATGAAAGAAAAATCAACTAAAGAATAAACCAGCAGGTTTATTATTGCTGTAAAAACTGTTATGAGGGAATAGATTTCGCTTTGTTTTGGAAAGTCAATAAAATAATGAGTTGAAGTAACCAGATAAAACAGGGAAAGTGAAATCAGCAGTTTCATCAACAGTGTAAATTGAGGAAAAACCTGGTAGTCTTTTATTAAGGCCGTGCATATTTTTTGTGCAATAAAAAGTGAAATTGTATCAATAAATAATAACACTAATGGTAAAAACCATGCCTGCTTAAAATCGGTTTTCAATGTTGAAAAAAAATTTTTGGAATAATTTAATGAGAATAATAAAAAAAAGAGAAGGGTAAAAATTGCAATAAAAAGATATACCTGAGTTTTTTCTGTAAAGACAATGGTTTTGTTAAAAAAACTTAAAATTGAATACTGTCTGTCCCATTCAGAAAGAGATTTGTTGCCTGTATCCTCATGATTGAGAATCAGATGTTTTAAAACCGAAAAGGTTTTACCGGCTTGAACAGAAGATTCTATATTCATTGAAATAGCAGGAATTTCATTTGCTAAAAAGTACTCAAGTCTTGAAGGAACTTTCACAGCTCCTAAGCGAAATAAAGAAAAGTACGCAACTTCTATGTAATAATCTGAATTTGTTTCAGTACAGGCTTTTATAACTTTTTGAAGCAGCGTGAAAGGTGTTACGGTTTTTGCACCGCCTGTGATTAAGGATATATACTGATTTTTTTTTGCTGCGGAAAAATTGTCTGCATTGATAACATAGACAATACAGTTTTTTGAAAAATCAGTATTTGAAACAAAAGTTTTTAATCCTGAGTTTTTAATTGCATAAGGCTCTGGTAAATGACTGATGTCCAGTGCAGAAAGAATTATTTTAACAGGTACCGGTATGGATTCTTTTTTTAGTGATGCAAGAAAATCCAGCATATTTTCAAGAATTCCATCTGTTTCTTCCTGACTTATTGAAATTATTATTTCATCAGAGGTATCTTGTTTTGTCTTTCCATAATCGATTATAATATTATATGCAAAATTTTCAGAAAGATTTCCATTTAAGTATTGTTTCTGAACACTTATAGATTTTTCTGTTAGTATTTTGTATAGGTTATTTGATGTTTCAAGTGGCGTTGCAAAACAAAAAGTGCCGAGAAAAAGTATTATTAAAAGGAAAAAAGAAATCTTTAGTATCGACTTCATATTGTATAGCATAGTCTAAAATATGCCGAAATTTCAATAGACTTTTGTTTTAAGTCCGTGTATAATTATTTATATAGGAGTATTCTAGCATTTATGTGTGCAACTGAACGTAAAACTGTATTGGATTTACCCTTAAAAGTAATCCTCACAGAAGAAGGCGCATCTCATTTTATCAGTAAAAAAAGAAAGCTGTTAAGATTTAAACTTGCTGATAATCTTGAAGAATATGGCGTTCAATTTAAGAATTTTGCTCCTATTTCCCTGCAACGCATGATTCTGGTGGATTATGTTTCAAAAATTGAAATTTCTATGCCGGAATTTGTTTCTTCCCGACAGGAAATAATGGATTTATCAAAAGTTGTAGTTTTTTCCATTCTGTATAAACAGTTTGACAGGCAGATTCTTTCGGCAATTCTGGAAACTGATTGTATCCGCCGGCATAATCGTCAGAATCCGTCCCAGCTTTTAGACCAGAAAACACGGATTCCAGATCGTGAAGTAAGGGCCTATCTGTATGATAAGGATGAAACTATTGATGCTGCCCGTAAAGTAATTCTTGAACCAATCTGGAATAATATTGTAAGCAACAATGATCTAACCCCTGAAGAAAAAAACATACAGTTATTAATGGCTGAAAAATTCTTAAACCGCCTGAGCCTTTTTAACTGGTATATAATTATGAAGTTTTATAAAGCTGAGGGGTTCCCTGAAATTCTCAGCGCAATCCGTTCTACCCTGAATGAATACATGGAAAAAAGCAAAATTGCGGAATATATTTCCTTAATTGTTATGGAACTGGCTATAAATTGTGAAAACAACAATCTGCGTAAAGAAGCTTCCATTTCGTACCGGGGATTAGAGGATTCCGAGAGACTTGTATACGACAACGAGATTCGCGCAAAAATAATTCAGGAACTTATCAGAAAAAATGAGCTTGTTTTTATATCCTGGAAACTTGGTGGTGGTTCAACCTCTATCGGTAAACAGGGACGGATTCAAATAACTCTTTATAATAAAAATGATGAATTCCAGGAAGTGAAAGAAAATATTGAAACAAAGAAATCAGCAAACGTAAATAAAAAGTCTCTGATTGACTTCTATAGAGAATTACCTGAAGGTCAGGAAGGAACAGATTTAGGACTTTATTATTTATCTTATCTTGATGATGCATGTAAAAAGGTAAATGTTAAATTTGAATCACTCGTAAATCAATATTCTTCAAGTGATCTTACAGTTATCAACTTGATTTTTAATTTTTAGTGTATGAATAATAAAAGTCTGTTTGTTTTTTTCTTTTCAATTTTTTCTTTACTGCTTTTTTCATGTGCAGATTCAACACCATCAATTCTTTCTGTAAACGCCTTTATTGTCTATGAATTTAAAGATGAAACTTCTAAACCTGTAGAAAGACTTTCTGTTTTTGTTCAGCCTGATACAGAAGCAGAACGCTTTAAGGAAATGACAGTGGAATCACTTCAGACCGGCTATGTCTGGAAAATTCAGGATGCACAAATAATGTCATCAGGCAAAAAAAATTATGTTGGAAATTCTTTTTTACTGCCATATTGGGATGAACACATTCCGACAGGGGATTATCGGGTTGTTTATAAAGACTGCGCTTCAAGAACAGCTGAAAGAAGTTTTACAATCCGTGAGAAAAAAAGTTTGGTGGAAGCTCCGGTTTCCACATTAAATTATAATGATATTAAAAATAAAAAAACTGCAAAAGATTTTGTTTTTGACCGCGTTGTTCTTTATGGTGAAAATAAAGAAATAGTTTATTATGGTGGAAATAAAAGAGATTTTAATAATGTTGCAGAGATAAGAAAGATTTATCCTGATGCAAGAAAAATGTGTACTGCACGAATTACAGCAGACTCAATGTATGCGCTTGTTCTGGCCCCTGTAGAGCTTCCGGAATGGAAAGATAATACAGAAAAAAAACCGGACGATGAAGTAATCGAAGATGAAAATGCAATAATTGAAATGGAAAATGAGGAATAAATAATATATGGATAGTCCCTATTTGCGTACAATAAAAACTTTTGTATTACGAGCTGGCAGAATGACTGATGCTCAAAAACGCTCGTATGAAAACCTTTCGTGCCGCTGGTGTATTCCATATACAGGACAACCGTTAAATTATATTGATGTTTATGACAATGTAAATCCAGTTACAATAGAAATTGGTTTTGGAATGGGAAAAGCAACCGGCATTATTGCTAATGAAAATCCGGATATGAATTATTTGGGAATTGAAGTGCATCGCCCGGGAATAGGAAAACTTCTTTCAGATATTGAAGAAAAACAGTTAAGAAATCTTTATATAATTGAACATGATGCCGTTGAAGTTTTGCAAAATATGATTCCTGATAATTCTGTTGTTGCATTTCATGTGTTCTTTCCTGATCCGTGGCCTAAAAAGAAGCATCATAAAAGGCGGTTGGTTCAGCGTCCGTTAACTGATTTGCTGACCCGGAAACTTTCGCCTGGCGGTTATATTTACATGGTTACTGACTGGGAACCTTATGCTGAGTTTGCCCTGGAACATTTACAAAATACACCGGGATTAAAAAATCGCTTTGAAGGCTTTGCCCCTCATCAAGAATGGAGACCTGAAACTAAATTTGAAAATAAAGGCTTAAATGCCAATCGTGAAATTAAAGAATTGTTTTTTGAAAAAAAATCCTGATAAATATATTTAGGGGTGGAAGATGGATTTATTCGACAGTAATTATCTTCGTGTTTCTGAACTGGAAAATTTAATTTTAAAATATCAGAAGTCTTATTATACCGGGGAAGCAGAAATCTCTGACGCAGAGTTTGATAAATTATGGGATGAATTAAAAGCGTTAGATCCAGATAATCCAATTTTAAAACGTGTTGGTTCAGATCTTGCAGATGATGAACAATATGTTTCCCTTTCTTCTGAAAGTTCTTCTGGTGGAAATTTTGAAAAAGCGCATCATCTGATTCCAATGGGAAGTCAGGAAAAAGCAGCAAATCCAGAAGCCTTTATAGCCTGGGCAACTAAAATGACTTTTAATGAATTTCTGGTTGAATATAAACTTGATGGTGCCAGTCTTGAAATGCAGTATGAAAACGGAATATTTGTAAAAGCTGTTACAAGAGGAGATGGAACAACTGGCGATGATATTACAAAAAATGTTTTAAAAATGAAAGGACTTGTTAAAGCTTTAGATGATAAATCTTTAACCGGCGGTGTTCGTGGCGAAGTGCTTATGACACATGAAGTGCATAAAAAACTTTATTCAGATAAAGCAAATTGTAGAAATGCCGCTAATGGTTTAATGAAGCGTAAGGATGGAACTGGAAGTGAGAATCTTTTAATTGTCTGTTATGATGCAAGATTCATAGATGCTGACGGAAGCCCAAGTAATAATCAGCCATTTAAAACAGAAAGTGAAAAAATGTTATGGCTTGAAAAACAGGGCTTTTATACATCACCATTAAAAAAATGTACAGGTGTTGATGAGGTTATTGAATATCGCTCTGAGATTATGGAAAAACGCAGCTCGCTGGATTACGATATAGATGGACTTGTTATAAAAAATGATTTTATTGATTTTGATGATGCAAACCGAGCCCGCCCTGAAAAACAGATAGCTTTTAAGTTTAGTCTGGAAGAAGCTGTCAGTATTATACGTGATGTGGAATGGAGTGAATCTGGCAGTACATATACTCCTATTGCAATTTTTGATACTGTTGAACTTGCAGGTACAAAGGTTTCTCGTGCAAGTCTGGCAAATCCTGATATAATGCGCTCTCTTGATGTTCAAATCGGTAGTCATGTTGTAGTTGTAAAGCGCGGAGAAATTATACCTAAAATTGAAAGTGTCATTCATAAAATTTCTGAAGAGGATAAAAAACAATTAAAACCTGTACAGATTCCTGAAAAATGCAGTGTTTGTGGACACAAATTAATTGATGCTGGAACAAGATTATATTGTCCTAATACAGAATGTAAAAAGCGGATACTGCATAGAATAGAAAAATGGATTTCGGTTTTAGACATTCGGGATTTTGGAACCACACTGATACAAAAACTTTTTTCAGCCGGTGTAATAAATTCTGTAAAAGATATTTATGACCTGACTGAAGAAAAACTTACTCCATTTTTTCTTAATGAGGAAAGCATTGAAAAGGGGAATGCATCAAAAGGTGCGGTGAAAGTAATCAAAGCCATCAATAACAGAAAAAAAATGAAGCTTTCAACTTTTATTGCAGGTCTTGATATAGAAGGTATCGGTGAAACTCAGATGGAAAAAATTTCAGGAAGTGGTTTTGATACTCTGGAAAAATTGTTAAACGCTTCTGAAAAGGATATTGCTGAAGTTTATGGATTTGCTGAAATTACTGCTCATGATCTTGTCGAAGGTTTGAAAAATTTATCAGAAGAAATTTCTGCATTAGTTCCTGAAATTATAACAATAGAAAAGCCTGTTTCTGATGGCAAACTTTCAGGTATGACATTTTGTTTTACAGGTGAATTATACACAATGAAACGAAGTGAAGCAGAAAATCTTGTTAAACAAAATGGAGGAAGTGCCAAGTCTTCAGTTGTAAAAGGACTGTCATATCTTGTGACTAATGATACTGCTTCTGGTTCAAGTAAAAATAAAAAAGCAAAAGAACTTGGTGTTCCAGTTATAGATGAAAAACAGTTTTTAGAGCTTATAAAATAAACGTTTAGAATTTTTCCACAAAATAATCAGGATTTACTGGTACAGAATACAAACGCATTTCCCAGTGCAGATGCGGACCTGTGGCAAGACCTGTTTGTCCTGATAAGGCAATAAGTTCGCCTTTTGTTACATGCTGACCAATCTTTACTTTGTAGGAATCCAGATGATAAAACAGACTGTAAAGTCCGGGGGCTGCTTCCACAATAACAGTGTTTCCTGTTGAGTATCTGTTTTCTGCCATAACCACTATGCCATCGCATACAGAATAAACTTCTGTGCCTATAGGAACTCCAAAGTCTATTCCGTAATGTTCTGAGGAATCTGTTTTACCGTTGCTATATTTAAATACCCTTCTGTCACCAAAAAAACTAGTCCGTCGCATTGATGTTACAGGATAAGCAAACTGTGGAAATGCAGAGCTGTCTTTTTCGGACCATGGTCTGGTTGTGTTGAATAAATTCCATAATTTTTGAATCTGCTGTTTTTTTATTTCATCCTGACTGGTTCGGATGGTTGTGTTTTCTTCATTTAATTCAATAGTTTCGCTTAAAAATTCTTTATTAAGAATTGAAACAGGAAAAAACTCTGTATTTTGTTTTACTCCATTCAAACTCCATTCCAGTTCAACAATGCCTTCACCTTGTATAACCCAGGTGGAAAGTGGAAGTAAAACCTGCATCTTTCGAATGCTTGAATCTTCAGTTTTTACAAAATACAGTTCACCCTGACTTAAAATTTTTTCTTTCCCAGTTTTATGAAAAAAAGCCTTTGCCTGTAGTGTTCCGATTTTTGTTGTCGAAAATGTCAGATAGATTGCATCTCCAGGAAAGGCTGTTTTATCACAATAGAATTCATGTATTTCTTTTTTTGTTTCAGCAACCGTTGTTTTTGCTTCACGTTCTGAACAGCAACCGGCAATAAATAAAACTGTACTGATAAAAAATAGAACAAAAGCAGTCAGTATATATATTTTCTTCATTTTTTATTACCATCAGAAACAGTACAGTCGCTTAATACAATCTGAGGAGATTCAACTCCATTGAAGGAATTTCTGTTCATCTGAAAAATAGAATCAATAAAATCGCCTGTTGAAAAATCTTTTCCTAATCGTTCAGCAGCATTCCAGAATCTGGCAGGCCATTTATGCTTTCCACAGTCCAGCATAAGTTTAAGATGATTTTTTTCTGCCTTGCCCAAGAAATCTGCCTGAATAATTCTGGTGTTTTTAAGCAGAAAATTTAACGGCGGATTTCTTTCACCGTACGGTTCAAATCTGTCTACAAGTTTAAGCAAATCCGGAGTCATGTATTCATGTGGAATTTCAGCATCTATGTCGAGGATTTCCGTATCTTCCATGTCAGGTAATTCAATTAGTTTTCCAAGACGTTCTAGCCTTGAGGTAAATTCCGGTAATTTATCTGGTGTAAAGCTGAAGCCTGCTGCCTGATCATGACCTCCGTAATTTATAAAGAGGTCACTGAACTGATCGAGAAATCTGGTGATTTCAAATCCTTTTACAGATCTGACAGAACCTACTGCTGTTCCGTCTGTAACAAAGGTCAGAACCATGGCAGGTACTTTAAAATGTTGTGACAGTTTATTTGCCAGGGCACCTGTAATGCCTCTTGCTATCCTTTCGTCGGCAACAAAAACCATTTTTCTGTTATAACGTTCAAGACTTTCATAGGCAATCTGTTCTACAAAAGTCCAGGCGGTGTTGCTTAATTCTTTTCTGTCTTTGTTTAATTGAATTATCTGTCCTGCTAAAAGATCCCTGCGGGAAGCATCTTTTTCGGTTAGCAGTTTTACTGCAATTTCTGCATTCCCCAGTCGCCCTGCTGCATTTAATACAGGATTAACAGACCAGGATAAATCTATTGAACTTACAGTTTTTCCGAGTAGTTCCAGTCTTGAAAATAATTCTTTTAAGCCATAGCGGATTTTTCCTGAATTAAAACCAGCCAGTCCCTGCCGCACAAAAATTCTGTTTTCATTGACAAGAGGCATAATATCAGCTAAGGCAGCAAGGGCTACAAGCTGTAAATCCTGTTCTTCACGTTCCTTTTTTTGTGGATTAGCAGAAAGCAGCTGAATAAATGTAACAAAGATATTAAAAAAACTGTCTATTTCGGAGGTGGCATGGTCTTTATATTTTGTTATTTTTGAAAAGACCTGCAAGCGCAGCAGACTCATGTCCTGTACAGAAGGAATTTTTTTTGCTACTTCCGGTCGTATATCCAGGACATTAAAATCTACACCCTTTCCGAAAATTTGTGTAAGCATTTTTTTTTGAATGGCAGAATCCCACACATAGATTTGTTGTCCTGATAAAAAATTCAAAAGCCTGGTATCTGTGATTGATACAGTTCCCGGAACAATTGTTTCAGAAATCCTGCTTTTTTCTGTTAGATTTTTTGTCCTGATAGCTTCAATAGTAAAAGCATCATTTACCGGTCTTACATTTAAAAGACATATATCCTGCCCATAAACTGCAGTCGAAGCAAAACGAAGGGCACTGACAAGTTTCCATGTTACTGCACAACCGGAAATGTCAGGAAAAGGATAACCGGAATCAGGAAGTTTCGGGTCTATGATTACAGCTGCATCGGGCAGAGTTTCCGGGGGGTTGTGATGATCGACAATAATTGTATCAATACCAAGTTCGTTTGCATGAGCAATTTCGACATTATTAGAAATACCGCAGTCAACTGTAATGATAAGAGTACCTGCAGCATTTGCAAAATCATCTACTGCCTGAAGGGACAGCCCGTAGCCGTCATCTCCAGTTGGAATGCGCCAGGATACATTCATTCCGATTTCTGTAAGATAGTCGTAAAGCAGAGCAGTGCTTGTAACTCCGTCTACGTCACGATCACCAAAGATCAAAACATTCTCGCCTTCATCTTTTGCATCCAGAATCCTGGAAACTGCGTCTTCCATCGAAGAAAATAAAAATGGATTATGCTGGAATCTTAAATCATCTTCCAAAAAAAACTGTATATCTTTTCCTTCGGTAATTCCCCGTCGGGTTAAAACAGAAGCCGTAAGAATATCACAGTCATATCGTTTTGCAATATCTTTTACAACTTCCCCTGATATTACTTTTTTTCTGAACTTCATTTTGTTTATCGAAGCTCCTTAAGAATTAAAGGTTTTTTTTCTGGTTTATTTTTTGAATATGAAACGGCACTTTTAAAAACAGGCAGAGCCTGAGAAAAGCATTCTTCATTTTTGCCATATATTTCTGCAATCAAATCTCCAGGTTTTACGTAGTCGCCTTCATGTTTATGTAGAATAAAGCCGGCATCTGCACAGACTTCTTCATCGGTTTTATTTCTGCCGACTCCAAGACTTACTCCGGAAAGCCCGGTTTTAAATGCATCGATACTGATAAAGCCTTCGGTTTCTGCCGTAAAATCAACACGGTATCTGGAACGGCGGTTTCCGATATCTGACATAAGTTTTTTTACGTTACCACCCTGAAGTTCAACATTTTTCAGAAAAAGCTGAAGAGCCTTTCCGGAGTTGACTGCTTCCTGACACATTTCCATGCCTTCTATATTAGTTCTGGCTTTTCCTGAAAGAATGAGCATCAGAGTTCCTAGTGCAAAGGTTAATTCCATAACATCTTTGGGCCCATTTCCCTGAAGACATTCGACAGTTTCCTCAATTTCCAAAAAATTTCCAGTTTTATTACCAAGCGGAGTATTCATGTTCGTGATTAGGGCTGCTGATTTTTTTCCCATTGCCTGTGCTGTTTTTACAAGACTGTTTGCCAGCTCTTCTGCTGCTTCCGGGGTTTTCATAAAAGCACCAGTTCCATATTTTACATCGAAAACAAGAGCATCAGAACCTTCTGCAACTTTTTTTGAAAGAATGCTGGCTGTAATAAGTGGAATTGATTCTACCGTACCTGTTACATCGCGCAGAGCATACAAAAGACGGTCAGCCGGTACAACCTGTTTTGTCTGGCCTGTCATGGCAAAACCACATTCTTTCAGTACATGCCTGAAAGTGTCGTTATCAAGTCTGCTTGTGTAGCCGCTTATTGAATCCAGTTTATCCAGAGTTCCGCCTGTATGCCCCAGGGCACGTCCGCTCATCATTGGAACATAAACGCCGTTTGCTGCAATTACAGGTGCTAAAGGAAGGGATATTTTATCACCGACACCACCTGTTGAATGTTTATCGACAAAAGGTCCTGTAAGACCGTTAAAGCCTTCCAGTTCGATTACATCACCTGAATGGAGCATTACATCTGTAAGGGTTGCGGTTTCTTCAAATGTCATGCCGTTAAAATATACAGCCATGAGCCAGCTGGAAATCTGATAATCAGGAATTGAGCCTGATACATATCCGTTTATAAGGAATTCAATTTCTTCTTTTGTAAGAGATGCACCCTGCGGATTCAGAATAGATCCGCGTTTTTTCATGATTATATCTACTGCACGCATATTTCCACCCGAAAAAAAGTATAGCATATTTTTACTTAAATTAAAAGATAAAAAAAAACTCTTTATTTCAGGTATGAAGTTTTTTGCTTTCTTCAATCCCAAGCCCAAAAAGGGCATAGTCGGCACGGACAGGATCCCCGGGAAAAACATTATTCATAAGTTCTGTCAGAAGTTTTGTGGTTTTCAGGTTTGCCCTGGATTTTTCATCAATCAGCTGGAGAACCTTTGCCTGTGTCAGCACATGGGTATCAAGCGGCAGCAGAAGTTTTTCTTCGGGATACCAGTTCCATATTCCGAGATCTACACAGGAATTCTGCCGCACCATCCAGCGTAAAAACATGTTAAGTCTTTTGTGGGCTGAATTTTTTCCTGAAGAAATCATTTTACAGCCTGAAAATTCTTCACTGATTATTTCGTATAAAGCTTTGTTTTGCTTTTTGTATGCTTTCTGAAAATGGTTTCCTAAGGTTTCTGATTTTTTTAAAATGCAGTTTATTCTTTCAAAAATTAAGTTAACATCGTTAAAGGAATAAAAGCGGTAAAACTTTGTATCAGGATTAAATTTTTCTGAAAGGAAATTTGCATTAAGGATTTGTTCAAGTTTTTTTCCAGCTAAAAGTAAATCAATGTTTTCCTTAATGATTTCAATCTTTTTCAAAAACTGTTCACGTCTGCCAAAGGAAAGCATTGCCGCAACAAAAGCAAGAACCTCTGTTTTTTTCAAATCATTTTTGAAAATACGCAAAAAGCAGCTTGGATCACCGTTTGTAAAAGAGAATGTTTCATATTTATCAGCCAGATTAATCAGCAGATTTTTTGTTTTTGAATCCATGGACTTATTATACTCTAAATCTTCAGAAAAAATCTTGCTATAACATTTTTTCTATATTATTATAAAAAAATGATTGATAAAGCTTATCGTGAATTTACTCTTATAAAAAAAACAGATTTACCTGAATACGAATCTACCGGTTTATACTTAAAACATAACAAAACTGGTATGCAGATTTTTCACATGATCAACAATGATAGTGAAAATCTTTTTGCATTTGCTTTCGATACGCCTCCAGTTGATTCAACCGGAGTTACTCATATCCTTGAACATTCTGTTTTGTGCGGGTCAAAAAAATATCCGTTAAAAGATCCTTTTTTGCAGCTTTCGACACAAAGTGTGAAAACCTTTTTAAATGCATGGACTTTTCCTGATAAAACTGTTTATCCTGCCAGCTCAAATGTCGAAACTGATTATTTTAATCTGATGTCGGTTTATGGTGATGCTGTTTTTTTTCCGCTGCTTGATGAAAAAATTTTTATGCAGGAAGGCTATCACTTGGAAATATCTGAGGATGGAAAAAAATCGATTCAGGGTGTTGTTTATAACGAGATGAAAGGTGCTGTTTCTTCACCTGAAAGAATTATCAATAAAACTGTTTTACATGAATTATACAAGGGAACCTGTTATAGCTTTGAATCTGGAGGAGCGCCAGAAAGTATTCCGCATTTGACATATGAACAGTTTAAAGCATATCACAATTCTCATTATAATTTTTCAAACTGCCGCCTTTTTCTTTACGGAAATATTCCCACAGAAAAGCAGCTGGATTTTTTGCTTGAAAATTTTTTAACGGATGAAAACATAAGCTTTTTTATGAAATCTGATGGCAAAAATCTATACAGAACTCCTGACAAATATTCTTATCTTTGTCCGCCTGAGATAATTTCCAGTCCAAAAGAATTACAAATTTCTGTTCCGGCAAATACACCGCGAACCTTTTTAATGAGCTGGTTTTTAGGTGAAGCGTCAGATCCTTTTTTATCTGCTGAAATCATTTTTTTAACAGATTTTTTAATGGGACATGACAGTGCGCCTTTAACAAAAGCTTTGCTTAATTCTGGACTTGCCCAGGATATTTCACCAAATTCAGACTGTGAAACAGAAATGCGTTATGCTACTTTTTCAATAGGGCTTCGTGGAATAAATAAAGAAAATGAACAGAAAATGAAAGACATTGTTTTAACTGTTCTTAAAGATATTGCAGATGGAAAAATCAACAAGGCGGATATAGCTTCTACGCTGATGAAAGTTGAGTTTTCAAATCGCGAAATTCGAAGGGCAAACGGACCTTATTCTCTGGTACTTTTGCGCCGCAGTCTTTGCGGATGGCTTTATGGTAAGTCACCGGAAGAAATGCTTTTCAGACGGGAACAGTTTGCTGAAATAAAACAAAAAATCGAGCAGACGGACGGAAAATGGATTTCAGATGAAATACAAAGACTCTTTTTAGACAATAACTATCGGCTTTATTTAAGTGCCTGTCCTGATACAGAATTTTCAAATAATACAGAAAAAGCAGAAAATGAAAATATTGAATATTTGTTTTCAAAGACAAATGAAAAACAGGTACAAGACACAGATAGACTTCTAAAACAGTTTCAGGCTAAAAAAGAAACAGAAAAAGATAGAAGTGCCATACCGCATATCAAGCCGGAAGATTTAACATATATCAGGGAAAAAGAAACTCTGAAAGTAAAAAAAATAAACAATACTGAATTTGTTGCCTGCTCTCAGAATGTAAATGGAATTATCTATGTTGATTACAGAATTCCTGTGGATATACTGGAAGCAGAAGATTATATGTATCTGCCTTTTCTTTCAGGTCTTCTTGTCAACATTGGTTTTGACGGTTTGTCCTGGGAAGAAGCTACCTCCAGAAGGGCGTGTTTGTTTGGTGCGATAAATGCTTCTTTTTCCGGCTGTTCAGTTTCGCCGGTAAGGCTGAAAAATCTTGGTATAGATTCCCTGAAGGAAAAAGAATATACCAGTGCTTTATATGATAAACAAAAATCACTTGGACGAGTCTGGCTTTCTTTTAAGGCACGCTTTTTAGAAGAAGATGCTTCAGAAGCAATGGATTTGTTTTTCAGAAATATCGATAAACCTGATTTTTCATGCTTAAAAAGAATTGAAGACATTTTTAATGAATACAAAAATGAATTTCTGGAATCGATTGTTCCTTCAGGGAGTGAATATACAGCAGGAAGATCCTGTTCCGTTTTTTCACGGTTTCTTGCACAGGATGAAATAGTAAATGGTCTTGTTCAATTTAAGGCAATAAAACAGTTGACAAGAATGAAGCCGGAAGAATTGTCGGAATTATTTGAAAAACTGTATAACAAACTTCAAGGCCATGGAGCCTCTGTAGCTGTGATTGCCGAAGAAAAAAATCTTTGTATGATGGAAAAGCTTTTTGAAAAATATGTAAAGGATTATCCGGTTTTATCCCGGCCTCTGGAACTAGAGGATGAAGCTTTCTATAAAGTAATCAATATGGCGGATACAGATAATCTGAATAATAAAACAGATTTTGAAGGATTTACTACCGAAACAAGGGCAGGCTTTTCCAGCATGACCTTTTTATGTGCACCGGCTGGTACTCAGGAAAGAGCACAGGAAACTGTACTGTGTCACTGGCTTTCCGATTCTTTCCTTTGGGAAATGATTCGGACTAAAGGTGGTGCTTATGGAGCCTGGATTCAGAATGACGGAATAGAAAAAACGTGTACAATGACAAGTTATCGGGATCCGAATCCTGAAAATTCTCTCAGTGTATTTATTGAGGCTCTCAGGGCAGCTGTGGATGCTCAGTTATCTGACGAAGATTTTGAAAGGCTGATAACCGGTACTTTCAGTAAACTTGTACAGCCTCAAGCACCCTATGACAAAGGTCGCATAGAAGCTACCAGATATTACTATGGAATTACAGAAACGGATAAGGAAATACTTATCAATTCCATACTAAAACTGAAAAAAGAAGAACTTTTTGAAGCTGCAAAACGCCTGTTAAAAAGTGCGGAGAAAAAAGCTCACAGTGCTGTTATTTTTAATAAAATTAAAAAAAATATTGGCAAAAACATTAATTTAGTTTTATAATATTGCACATGGATAAGAAATTAAAAGAATGCAGTGAAAAACTTCGTGCCCTTGTGTCAAATGTTCAGGGTGCTCCTTTTCCTGGAAACATGAATAATGAGCTTTACAATATCTGGTATGAGCATATTCAGTCATACGCAATGGAATGTTTTGAATTTCTGGAAGCACAGTTTCCTAAAGCAAAGGATGACGGAGAAATTTCTAAAACTTTAAAAGATGCGTTCTAATTTTTAACGAATTTGCTAAAAACATTGTAAAATATTCCGATTATCAAAGTATGGAATATTCTATACCACGATGTTATGCAAAAAAGAACGGTTTTCAAATTTGGCGTCATACATTTGCCGGTCAAAACAAGGTTACTGGCGAAATGCGTTCTTTTTTTATTGAATTCTGTCTTATCAATCCTCAGCTTAATCCAAAAACAGTAGTTTTAGGTATGTCTCATCAGAAAGATAAAAAAAACCGGGATATGCGTCCGTCTTATGTTTTAATAAAAGCCGGATGTTACGGAAAAGGTGCAAAACAGATGCATCAGTTCTATTCCGGGGAAAATCTTAATATATCACGAAAAAAACTGGAAATCAGCATACAGGATCAGCTGATGACTGACACTGAACTTCGTGGGTCAGTTTCTATGTCATATTCACAGGCGGTTTCTCCAGAGCTAATGAGTGACGGCGGGTTTATGAAATGGAATCTTCAGTTACAAAAACTTATTAATGCAAAAATATCCCGACATGCAACACGAGGACCGAATAAAAACAGAATGTTCTGGCAGATTCCTGGCTGCAAAACGCAATATGCAGGTGCAGTTTTACTTGACGGTGAAGAGTATACCGTTTATCCGCAAAAATCTTTTGGTTATGCTGATGTAATCTGGGGAAAAGA
>JAEEGL013809114.1_pt1 | contig 62282 bp, 46 predicted proteins | sample 9134231 | NCBI WGS metagenome assembly JAEEGL01 (sample SAMN16246548, study PRJNA631951) | gut metagenome | biome: gut microbiome; feature: rumen; material: fiber-attached | host: Bos | place: Iran: Karaj | collected 2018-10
GTCAAGGTACAGGAGCCTAGAATCCGCTCCAGTGCTGCATTTGCGTCGCTTCGTGTCCGCAGCAGCAACGTATATAAATATATCACTGGCCTATATTAGTGTCAACAACTTTTTTAACATTTTTTTCTTGACGTTATTTGCCATCCGGAAAACTTGTAAATGCGCCCTTTTCAACTATAGGAAGGCCATACTTCTCTTTGGCATCTGCAAATGCCTTGATCATAAATGACATATTTCTAGCCAGGTTTCTCATGGTCTGAAGTCCCTCAAGATCCTTCTTAACATCTTCAGCAGTAAATCCATGTACCTGATTCCAATATGTACTGGAAGCCACAGGCATTCCGCTTATTGTAAAGTACTTATTAAGAACATCAAAGCTAGCTGTGTTGCCACCTCTTCTTGCACTAACAACAGCTGCTCCAACCTTCATATGTTTGGAGAATGAAGTGCTGTAAAAAAGTCTGTCCATAAAGGATAGTATGGTGCCATTAGGTGAGCCGTAGTAAACAGGACTTCCCACAACAAGTCCATCTGCCTCTTCAAACTTCGCAGCTACCTCGTTGACCAGATCATTAACTACACATTTCCCATTGTTCTCACAGTAGCCACAGGAAACACATCCTCTTATATCCTTATTACCAACATGGATGATCTCTGTCTCTATTCCTTCTTCATTAAACACCTTAACCATCTCATCAAGTGCAGTTGCTGTGCATCCATTTGCCTTTGGACTTCCATTTAATAAAATAACCTTTGCCACAGTGTTATCGCTCCTTTCCTACCTTATACCTGCCAAAATAAAGTATCCTATACCGATTATTATAAACCCGCCGAACATACTCAGCAGATTTGCTACTATTCCATAGCCAAAGCTCTTCAAGAAATTACCATAGCCATCTTTGCACCTGAGCACAAAACCGTAGAATACTCCTTCCCCAACCCATATTATAATTTCCATGATAGCTAATGCCAGCAGCATAGCCATTCCTAATCGTATGGGTTTAAAATACATCAACCTGTTTAGAAAGAACTGTGTTACACCGTTTGCTATTATAAACGCCAGTATATTACCTTTAGTCAACGGATATTTAAACATAAACACCAGAACCAGGCCTTCAATGATATAAGTAAACATCACATTTCTAATAGTGCTTAAAATCCGATTGCGTAGCTGAGTTGTAGTATCTTCTATCAGTTCTCCAGTAGAATAATCCATCGTAGCATAGCAATGGTACTCAACAGCGTCACATGGCTCACTTATAGTTACATTTCCGTACTTGTCTATTACGACCGCCCTGAAATAAGATGGTGCCCAGTAATCAAAGCTATATTTATGTCGTTCATTAGACTTAAGACTGTTCATCCATGTGTCTGGATAATCAAAGAAATACCAGCCATCATAATAAAAATTTTCCAGATATTCCTCAATTTCTTCCTGATTGCTGTAATTCACCGTGAGCGGCGAGTTTGTCAAACCTTCCAGATTGTCCTCTCTACTAGTATACTGCAATAGCCCGACATAATATTCGCCTTCCGGTGGATTTATTATTGTCAGGTCAACTGAGGGTTTGTCTCCCATATCGGCATAGGCTGTTACACTAAATGAGTGTATTAGCAATAATGGTAAAAGAAATATCAGCAACTTGACCAGCTTTTTTGTAGTTTTCATTTTCTTATATATATCCAATCTTTTCCCCTTAATCCCAATCATATTTAAAATTATAACCATCTTCTGGCTCCCCTATCTCATATCCAAGGACTTTGGTGAGCTTCTCTTTAAGATCCTGATACCACTCTTCCCAGATATCTTGTGGCATTTCACCCGCAAGCTGTATCCCGCTTGGTTCGACTGATGCCCAAAGATCCACGCTTTCGCCTTTCCAACTGGGGCCATTATCATTTCCTGCCCAGTATGGCATGGATTCATAAACTTTACCAATCTTATCCCAAACATAGCCTGGAGCTGTATAGTGGATGTTAAGATTTACATCAATATTCATTTTTACCTTTCCTCTTGTCAACATAGATTTATTGTTTTATATTATCACTTTTTCCTTCATAATAATCTCAAAGGAGTTTTTAACATTGAAAGAAACACATATTTAATGAAATTTGTGTAGGAAAAGGGAAATAATGCTTATGGAGCAGAAGGCAATTATTGAAACAGACCGGTTATTCCTACGGGAAATGAATTTGGATGACTTTTCTGCACTATATCAGGTGCTTACAGACTCTGATATCATGCAGCATTATCCGTATGCCTTCGATGAAAAGAGGGTGCATAATTGGATTGAAAGGAACATGAAACGTTACCGCGAAAATGGCTTTGGTCTTTGGGCTGTTTGCCTTAAGGATACAGGTGAAATGATAGGGGATTGCGGGCTGACGCTACAGAATATTGATGGGGTGATGCTTCCGGAGATAGGATATCACATACGCGCGAACTGTCAGCGGCAGGGATATGCAAAAGAAGCTGCAAAAGCAGTACTTGATTGGGCTTTCAAGAATACAGATTATCCAGCCTTTTACACATATTGTAAGTATACAAATATTGCATCAATCAAAACCGCGGAAGCTATAGGGATGCATTTTGAAAAGGAATATCCTGATCCTGTGAATGAAATCACCCATGTTTCAGTTATTATGCGAGATGTGAAAGTGCTGGCTGCATGCGGAAATGACTGCGCATCCTGTCCCAGATATATTGCGCATCCTTATGAGAAAACCGAAGAAGAGCTCCACCATACGGCAGAGCTATGGCTTAAGATTGGATACCGCGATCATGTTGTGAATAATGATGAGATATCGTGTACAGGATGCAAACCAGAGAATTGGTGCAGGTATCATGTTGTAAAATGCTGCGAAGAAAGAGGAATAAAGACTTGTGCTGAGTGCGCTGAATATCCCTGCTCCAACATAAAGGAATGCTTTGAAGTTACAAAGTCTTTTGAACCAACGTGCAAAAAAGTCTGTACGGAGGAAGAATATAAGCAGCTAAAGAAAGCCTTCTTTGAAAAGGAGAAGAATCTTACTTTATAAATTAGGTGATTCCGTGCAAGGGACGTTGTAGCGCCATCTTTCGGCGCTGCCTCCTGCATTGTTGTACCAATTACCTGTTAATTCATTTACTATTGCAAGCTTATCTCCCTCTTCTTCCATTTCGAATAGGAGTATTCTTTTTTTCTCATGAATATTGGGGCAATGTAATGACATTATAAGCTTGTCATCAAATGATCTGAACAGCATAGCATGACCACCATCTAGCGCATACAGAGGAATTTCTTCCTGAATCCATGGTCCATGGATAGTTCCGCTTGCAGATCTGGCATAGCCTACTGTATAGCCACCTCTCTCTGAAAAGCTTGACCATAGCATTATGAGACTACCAGCCTTCATTCTGTATAAGAACGGACCATCTGTGACAAGTCCTCCGTCTGCAGCTGTTTTTCCACGCCATGGTGCATCAGATGCACGGAATAGGATTTCTGGCTCTGATACGGCTTTTGCAAGATCATCGCTGAGTTTTACAGCACAAATCTGACCATCATATACCTGCATCCATTCATGACAAAATACCATCCATGGATTACCAGCCTCATCAACATACAATGTTCCATCAAGACAATGCCAGCCTTTTGGAGTAACAGGGCAATCGCCTACTGGAGTAAAAGGCCCTTCTGGACTATCTGCTACCAGGCATTGACATCCCCTATACTTACCTTCTGCTCTAAATGAGGAAATAATATAGTATTTTCCCTTCCATATGTGGCATTCTGGAGCCCAATAATCCTTATCTGCCCAAAAATCTCCTTTTCTAAAACATACTTTTGGCTTTGACCAGTTTTTCAGGTCAGGAGATTTAAGTACGTAAAAACATGCTTCATCTGAGTTAATGTCTGGGAATCTCTCAGAATCAATGAATTGAACATAAGTATAATAAAATCCAGATTTTTCGTCTGCCAGTATAAAAGGGTCGCTTATATGAACATCACGGATACTATACGGATAATCACTCATAATAAAATCCTCTCCACGCTTATTTTTTTCGGCATTTGTTCATGATATCTAAAGGTATATGACAGTAGTCATTAGGAAAGCGTACCGCCTCTGGTAAAAGCGGAAGTACCAGACAACGCAGATGATATCAGTCTGTGCAGATCTATAATAGCAAGCTATTTGGGGAAGGGTCTTTAATTATCTTTTTACAGAAACAAGTTGTCCGGCCCAACATCATTTTGAACTACATCTGAGTATTCGTTGCGTTTATATCCATTTGAAGTAATCAGCGTGACATGTACCGACTTATTAGGATTAACTTCTTCGCTAAAAGACGTTACTTTATTAATCAAGTTATCTCTGTAATCTGCAGTTATTTCATACGGTTTATCTGTGCACTTCATCTCACACAGATTAATAACATCATCACGGCGATCTATTAATAAATCTATCTGTGCTCCACCTTTTTTCTTTTTACTTCTCCATGAATACTCAGAGCTTTCGATTCCAGTTATTCCGAGCGCAGCCTTTATCTGTGGAATATGTTCAAGACAAACTGTTTCAAAAGCATTTCCTCTCCATGCATAATAATCAGGTGACTTTATGAATGACTGCCAGGACCTTATCTTACCATTACGAAAATATAGGCAAAAAAGTACGAATGGGTCTATAACTTGATAAAAGCTGCCTTTCTGTGAAGTGGTGTAATTTTGATAATGTCTTATAAAGCCACACTGCTCTAATTCGCGGAGCGCTTTGGTGAGTCCTTCACCATCTGATACACCTGATTTTTCCACAAGATCAGTACGCTGAAGGCCACGTTTCTGGCCAGCAATAGTTTCTATAATCTTCACATGATTATCCGGTTTTTTGAATAAAGACTTGAACAGCTGCTCATATTCGTAATGCAAGTCACCTCTTTCGTCAAATATCAGACTATCGACATTCTGTGCAAGACTAAGCCTGTTATCAAGCAAGTTCAAATAATATGGTATTCCCCCGAATATCATATAACTTTCTATCATCTGATCTCTGATAAAACTAATACTATTGGCATTGTAGAAAAGTTTGCATTCGCCAAGATTAAAAGGATTAATGTGCATCTGCCGGGTTATTCTGTTATGAAATCCGCCTTTATCGTTAAGGATATTGCTTATTATCCATGAAGTAGCTGAACCGCAAACTATCAACAGAAGGTCTTCCTGCATTGAGCCAAAACTGTTCCAAAAATAATCGAACGCTGACTTAAAATCCGACCTTGCAGTATCCATCCACGGTGCTTCATCTATAAAGACTACCTTTTTACCACTGGATACATCACGATATACATCTTTAGATTCTAGTATCTTCCGTAGTCTTCTGAATGCCTCGAACCAATCCTTGGGAATAGTGCCTGTTTCATCACCATAATATGCCAGGGATTCATTGAAGGCCTTTAACTGATTCCTTGTCTTTTGGTCGGGAATCCCCGTAGTATAAAATGCAAATCTTTCGTTAAAGAACTCTCGGATCAGATATGTCTTCCCTACTCGCCTACGGCCATATACAACCAGAAACTCAGGCCTTTTTGATTCCAGGCATTTTTGTAGTATGCCCTTTTCTCTTTCTCTTCCGATAATATTCATAATACATTAACCCCTCTATAACCTGCTGAAACATATATAAAATTATATCTTTCAGCAGGTTATAAGCAATTAGCATGTATATAATCTGCTGAAACTATTTTTATCATAGTATTATAGAGGACTTACGTCAAGTCCATCAAAAAAAGACTTGTTGTAATCCTCAGATTGCAATCTTCCAGGAAACCTTATCTATGTCAAAGTACAGTCGCACAGTCCTATACATATCTAGTATCAGTACCCTGCATTCGAATACTCTGTCCTTACTACACACGTAGACACCATCCGGAGTTCTATAGGTCTCCTTACTATATAACTGCCGATAGCCCTTTATAGTATAGGCCTCATAAGCCCCATCCTCGTTTAGCAACCTGAAACGCAAGGGGATCACGCTTCCATCTGCCTTATGTTCACATATAACATCTACATTATCTATCACTCTACTCATATCCAGGAACCCACTTATCATAAGTCTTGCAAACGTACGTTCGATACAATTACATTATACGAACTCATGTTCTGTTTTGCAACCCCTAGATATTGTGTTTCTAAATGAGAACAATCACGAATGATGGCACTAAATATCCCTAACCCAGGAATTCTTCCTGTCCAAAGAAATAGGTTGTCCATCCTCAAGGAAAACACTGCCTCTTTCTCCATAGTAGGTATCTGGCTGATCCTTATCTATGGCTCCCCAGCCCGAAAATCTCTCCGGAGCAATGGACTTGTCCATCTTGCAGTCAATAAATACGGTTCTAGCCTCATCTCGCCATGGGCGTCCTAAAAATACTGAGCCTTCTTCGCACCCTTCCTCTCCCTTTATGATGCAGTTTCTAAATATAAAGCCCTGATTGTCTTTGCTGCCGCAGGCAGCTGTAATATAGCCGTTTACAAAGCGTTTCTCTGAGTCTTTTCCACTTTCAACATCAGTTCCACCGCATTCCATCACATTGCGCTTTCTGTTATTGCACTGAATAAGGCAATCTTCAAATTCAGCGTCTGCGCCGCCAAAAATAAAGTCCACATCACCGTAGATTTCGCAGTTCTTATAATACTGTTTTGTAAGTTTTCTCGCGTTCAGCTTTCTAGGTCCCATAAAGCCATTCTTTTGCCTCTCAGTAAGAGGAAGCGGAGCGCAGAAAAGAGTGTCCTGATGGCCAGTCATCTTCACATTCTCAAAGTGACACTCATCAGCATCTGCATACACTGCTATGGCCTGGCCGCGAAGCGATCCATCTCCTGCAGTATTGGCTATTGTCATATTGCTGACCGACACCTTTTTCCCGCCAAAAAAGGCTGTAAAAGACCTGAATGTTCCTCTTTTTGAGCCATCTTCCATTGTATCGAAAGCTCCGTCATCATATTCAATTATGGTCTTATCAATTCCCTCTCCGGTAAAAGAGATATCTCTTTTTTCACAGAATATCTTTTCCCTGAAAATGCCACTTCCAATATGGATCACAGCACTCTCTTCATATGGTACTGCCTGTATCGCCTCTGTTATGGTGGAATAATCACCGTTTTCTTTTCCTACAGTTATCTCAAACATTTCAATTCTCCCTAAACAATCATTACTCAAAGCATCTTGCCTTGCTCAATTCATTATATCCTAAATATTAGAAAATTAGCTGGCTTTTCTTTTTTCAAATATTTATTTATTCCTATGTAACCATGCTATGATTAATATCGCTATATAGAGTGAAGGCCTAAAAAATATGGAAGGAGCACTCCTTATGGATGACTCACAAATTGTAGAGCTCTACCTTGATCGCAATGAATCTGCTATAGCAGAAACAGCGGAGAAATACGGAAATAAATTAAAAAAGATAGCAAAAAACGTGCTTTCAGACCTTGAAACTGTAGATGAATGTGAAAACGATGCCTATCTCAAGACCTGGAATCTGATTCCGCCAAATGAACCAAGGACCTATTTATTCGCTTTTGTCGGAAGAATCATTCGTCATCTGGCTATAGACAGACTGCGCCACGAGAGCAGGCAGAAAAGAACCGCACTTTTCTGTGAACTCACAGATGAAATGCTGGAATGTATTGCAGGATCAAGTGATGTTGAGCATGAAAACGAGGCAAAAGAGCTTTCAGAACTGATTAACAAATTTCTAGATGCCTGTCCAGAAGAACAGCGAAATATTTTTGTCAGCAGATACTGGTATTTTGAATCCATTACTGAAATCTGTGACAAATACTCTCTTCCGCAGAGTAAGGTTAAGACCACTTTGTTCAGAATGCGTGAACGACTAAAGAACTATCTATACGAGGGAGTATTTATAGTATGAATGAACATGATTTATTAGATGCCATTGGAGAAATTGACCCAAAGCATATAGAAGCAGCTGACAAGATTCCTTCAAAAAAGAGAAGAAAACTAGCCCATTTTCAGCGCTACTACCTGGCAGCTGCAGGTCTTTTTCTCTTTATAATAGCAGGAGTTATTATTAGAAACGGACTTATAACCAGACAACAAATCCCTGAAAATGATAATTCCAATGCCGAGGAAATGGTCGTAGAATCTGCGCCTGTAGAAACAGAAGAAAGTGAAGTAAAGATAGTGACAGAAGGATCCGACAAGCTTCAAACAACACAAGCATATAATGAAGGGGATTACGCGGACATGGATTTTGACAGTTCACTTATAAAGTTTATAGAGGATTCTGGTTATGCAGACCAAAACTTTATGATATCTCCTACATCCTTTAGAGCTGCTCTGGCCTTGGCTGTTGCCGGTGCAGATAATGAGACCAAGAATGAACTTTTACATGCTATGGGCTTTAATAGCATGGAGGAAGTAACTGCCTGGTACGAAGGGGTTGTATCATCTGAAGAAGCCTTCGCTAAATGGCTTGAAAATGCCAAGAAAGATTATGAAGAATTTAGTCAGTACTATGGGGACGATTCAGTAGCTCCTGACGGCGCATTTGACCTGGAAAACTCCATTTGGCGTAATACTAGGTCAAGCGGTAAGCTATCCAAAAAATATATCTCATATGTAGAGAAAAACTTTGACGCTACTGCAGAAAATGTAAGTCCAGACAAGATCACAGACAAGGTCAACAGCTGGATAAATGAAAACACAAATGGCCTCATCCCCTCTATCAGTAACGACTTATCAATGACAGACCTGATTCTCGTAAATACTCTTTACCTGAAAACCTCATGGGTAACAGCCTTTGAAGAATATGCTACTCAGGAAGGAGATTTTACCACTATATCAGGTGCAACTGTAAAAAAAGAGTTCATGAACCAGCAGGATCGATTCAAGTATTATGAGGATGAAAACGGAAAATTAGTTGTTCTCCCTATGAATGGCGGTATAAATGCTGTATTTATCCTTGGTGATGTGGATGATATAACTTCTAAGATTTCAAAAGCATCCTACGAAGAAGTTGCTATAAAGCTTCCTAAATTTGAGACCGAGACATCTTTATCTGATAATCAGCTGATTGACTTTTGTATAGCTCGTGGCGCCAGCTCTCCTTTTACAACAGATGCTGACTTTTCAGTTATGAGTAATGAGATGTCCCTTTATATCACAGATATTATACAAAAGACCAAGATCAAGCTTGACGAAAGTGGAGTAGAAGCTGCTGCTGCAACAGTCATAATGATGACAGAAGGATGTGTGGAAATTGAACCTGAGGTAAAAGAGTTTACTGCAGACGAGCCTTTTAAGTATATGATCCTTACAGATAGTGAAACACCAGAACTTCTCTTCTATGGTCAAGTTGTTGAGTAAATATATTATCTTTCTCTAAAACAGTCCCGAAAGGGACTGTTTTTTCTAGCATAAAGTTCCGATATGTATTATAGTTAATATGTAGATGTATTTTCGTTTGTAGTTTATGTATATAGAAAGGAAAAGCTACATGAATACCCTTACAAAGAGAATCATATCATGTTTCGCTGTAGTAGCACTGCTTCTTATATGTATTGGGGGCAGTACCTATGTTGTTGAGCGAAACGGACATCAGTATGATGGCGCAGCCCAAGGATTTGCAGGTGAAATCAAGGTTTCAGTATTTGTAGAAGGAAATACAATCACTGACATTACATATCAGACAGAGGGTGAAACTCCTTCCATTGGTGGTAGTGCCATCAAAGCGCTTCGCACCAAGATTCTGAAGACTCAGAACGTAAACATTGACGCCATATCCGGAGCCACTTACTCCTCAAAAGGCTTCCTTGAAGCTGTAGGACAAGCCCTTTCAGAGGCCGGAATTGTGGCAGATGGAAGTAATAAAGGCAGCGGTGCCTCTGAAGACTATGAAGCTACTGTAGATGTAGTTGTAGTAGGCGGTGGCGGCGCAGGTATGACAGCTGCCATCACTGTAGCTGAAAATGGCAAGAAAGTCATCCTCCTTGAAAAGAGCGATATTCTAGGCGGCAATACCAGCAGAGCCAGCTCAGGAATGAATGCTGCAGAAACACACTATGAAAAAGAGCAGGGTGTAGAGGACTCTGTAGATCTTTTCGTTCAAGATACAATGAAGAGTGGAAAAGAAATAAATGATCCGGAGCTTGTAAGAACTCTTGCCGAGAATACCTCTGCTGCTATAGACTGGCTTGATAAGGAAAATGCTCCTCTTTCCGGCCCTCTTGGAACCATGGGCGGACTTAGTGCAAAGAGAACACATCGTCCTACAGATGCTGAGGGAAATGTAACCTCAGTAGGTAATTTCCTGGTATCTGCACTAGGTGTAAGGCTTGATGAGCTGGGCGTTGAAATAATAACAGGCGCTTCTGTAAATAAGATTATCATGGAAGATGGAAAAGCCTGTGGTGTTATAGCCGCTGGAGAATATGGTGAAACAATAACAATCCATGCAAATGCAGTTGTTGTTGCAACAGGCGGATTTGGCGGAAACATGGACCGTGTCGTAGCTCTTCGCCCTGATCTTGAAGGCTTTATCTCCACAAATGTTGCTACTGCAAGTGGTGATGCTATCGACTTCCTCGGTGAAGTTGGTGCAGACTTTGTAGACATGGAGCAGATCCAGCTTCATCCTACAGTTATACCTACTGATGGTGCCCTTGTTGGAGAAGCTCTTCGTGGTGATGGTGCAATTCTGGTAAATAGAGAAGGCGTCAGATTTACGAACGAAACTGGCACAAGAGACGCTGTTTCTGCAGCTGAAGTTGCTCAGACAGGTGGAAATGTTTGGCTGATCGCCAACCAGGAAATGTATGAAGGTTCTGCCGTCATCAAAAAACTTGATAAGAGTGGATATCTTGTAAAGGGTGATACTCTAAATGATCTTGCAGCAGCAATGGAATTTGATGCAAGCGCCACTACTGCCCTTTTAGATACAGTTAGCAAATGGTCTGGCTATGTAAATGCCGGCGAAGATCCAGATTTTTCAAGAGATATCGGAACTCCACTTACTGACCTCTCTTCCGGACCTTATTACGCAGTTAACGTTGGCCCTGGAATCCATCACTGTATGGGAGGCGTCAAGATAAATACTGAAGCTCAGGTCATTTCAAAAGATGGAACTCCTATCCCTGGACTATACGCCTGCGGAGAAGTTACCGGCGGAATCCACGGTGCTAACCGTCTCGGCGGAAATGCCGTTGCCGACATCGTAGTATTTGGACGAATTGCTGGCGAGAATGCTTCGAAATAAATAAAATAGTTAACTTAAAGAAGGCCGCAATTTCGCGGCCTTTTTTTCGGTTTTATATAATATTTACAATTTAATTGTTGACAATTATTTTAGATTGTGTACAATGTAATTATCAGATACAAAAAATCTTTTTTACAAATAATCGGAGGTACTTATTTATGGAGTATAAATTCACACAGGATAATTTTGATACAGAGGTTTTAAAGAGCGACATCCCTGTTCTTGTTGATTTCTATGCAGACTGGTGCGGTCCTTGCAAGATGATGATGCCAGTTGTTGAGAAAATGGCTGAGAAGTATGATGGTAAGATCAAGGTTGGTAAGATCAATTCTGATGAGGAATCAGCTCTTGCTGCCAAGTACAATATCATGTCAATCCCAAGCTTTTTAATGTTTAAGAACGGTGAGCTTGTAGAAACCCTTACAGGAGCTATGCCTGCTGATGTTCTTGCTGGTAAGCTTGATTCTCTTCTTTAATGTTTTAATTTAGGTTACTTCTTCATAAACTTCTAAATACAAACTACTCAAAAATGAAGCCGGATTTACTGTTTTAGTAAATCCGGCTTCTAAATTATTATGAAATTCTCTCTCCCAGCCATCCCTTAATGTCTGATACACCATTAAGCTTTTGGATGACATCTCCCGAACACACTATAAGTGTCGGAGCCTGCATTATATTATATTTTTCTACAAGCTCTGGATTTTCATCCGCATCCAGCTCTTTATATTGAATTCCTGCTTTATCAAGCATCATTCCGGCAATCCTGCAGTTTGGACAGGTCTGTGTTTTAAAGAGCATTACCGCCTCATCCACATTTAAGGCATTTATACTTGCATCTTTATTAGACTTTTTTATGGCAGCTTCTGCAAAGCTTGATCCTGACTGGATCTGCTCTGAATTACTAATTGCTTTTTCATGTTTCAGCACAGAACGTCCAATATCGTAAACCTTTCTATCCTTGTATTCCTGGGCTTTTCCATCATTCCAGTTGGCAACTGGTCTGTAATAGCCAGTGATCCTACTATAAACCTCAGTCTTTTCACCGCAGTGAGGACAAACCTTCTGCTCTCCCACAAGATATCCGTGATTCTTGCATACTGAATAAGTTGGAGACATGGTATAGTATGGAAGCTTGTAGTTCTGGGCAATCTTTCTAACAAGATTAGCTGCAGCCTTCCAGTCAGGGAGCTTCTCTCCGAGGAAAGCATGGAATACTGTTCCTGATGTATACAGAGTCTGAAGCTCATCCTGAATATCAAGGGCAGAGAAAATATCCTCTGTATAGCCAACTGGAAGATGCGAAGAATTAGTATAATAAGGGGTTCCATCCATGTTTGCAGTTATAATATCAGGATATTTTTCCTTGTCATGTTTGGCAAATCGATAGGTTGTTGACTCCGCAGGCGTAGCCTCCAGATTATAAAGATCTCCGTACTTCTCCTGATAATCTGAAAGGCGATCTCTCATGTGGATAAGGACATCCTTGGTAAATTCCTGGGTTCTCTTATCAGTCATGTCAGCGCCAATCCACTTGGCATTAAGACCAACTTCGTTCATACCAATAAGTCCTATGGTTGAGAAGTGGTTTGCAAAGGTTCCGAGGTAGCGCTTGGTGTATGGGTAAAGTCCCTGATCCAGGAGCTTTGTAATTACTTCTCTCTTGGTCTTAAGGCTTCTGGCTGCTATATCCATTAAATGGTCAAGTCTCTTGTAAAAATCCTCCTCATCCTTGGCAAGATATGCAATTCTAGGCATATTGATGGTAACAACGCCAATTGATCCTGTAGATTCTCCTGAACCAAAGAACCCTCCTGACTTCTTCCTGAGCTCTCTAAGGTCCAGACGCAGTCTGCAGCACATTGACCTGACATCACTTGGCTCCATGTCTGAATTGATGTAATTAGAAAAATATGGAGTACCATATTTAGCTGTCATCTCAAATAAAAGTTTATTATTCTCAGTCTCGCTAAAATCAAAATCGTTTGTTATTGAATATGTAGGGATAGGGTACTGGAAACCGCGTCCGTTGGCATCTCCCTCAATCATTATCTCAATAAATGCCTTGTTGACCATGTCCATTTCGTGCTGACAATCACCATAGGTGAAATCAAGCTCTTTGCCGCCCACAATAGCATTTAAATTACGCAAATCATTTGGCACTGTCCAATCCAGAGTGATATTTGAAAATGGAGCCTGTGTTCCCCATCTGCTAGGTGTATTAACACCGTAAACAAATGACTGAATGCACTGCTTGACCTCTGCCTGAGACAAGTTATCCACCTTAACAAAAGGTGCAAGGTAGGTATCAAATGATGAAAATGCCTGAGCTCCCGCCCACTCATTCTGCATGATACCAAGGAAATTAACCATCTGATTGCACAAGGTCGATAAGTGACAAGCAGGTGCAGATGTGATCTTGCCAGGAACTCCACCAAGGCCTTCCTGAATGAGCTGCTTGAGACTCCAACCAGCACAATAACCACTCAACATTGCAAGATCATGAATATGGATAGCTGCGCTTCTGTGAGCTGATGCAATTTCTTCGTCATAAACTTCTGAAAGCCAGTAATTAGCTGTAATAGCACCTGAATTGGACAGGATCAGGCCTCCAATAGAGTATGTGACTGTAGAGTTTTCTTTTACCCTCCAATCGTTGATCTTAAGGTAATCATTGACAATATCCTTGTAATTTAAAAGGGCAGAATTAACGTTACGAACCTTCTCACGCTGCTTACGATAAAGGATATATGCCTTGGCCACATCTGTGTAGCCTGCTTCAGATAAAACCTTTTCAACGCTGTCCTGAATCTCTTCCACTGTGATCTTATCGTTCACTATCTTGGACTCAAAATCTGAAGCCACCCTAAGTGCAATAAGATCAATAACGCTGGAGTGATAATCCTTCTCCAGCGCTACAAATGCCTTTGTAATTGCCGCTGAAATCTTGGAAATGTCGAATTCTGCGATTGTGCCATCGCGCTTAACAACCTGATACATAAGAAACCCCCTAGAGAAAATCAAAGTTACTATGAACAATCTAATAATTCAAAGACTGAAAATAGTAACCGCCATAAGAATATTAACTATGATTAAGATATCATTAATATAATATTTCGTCAATATATAGATATTTCAGATTATACGACCACAAGATATTGTGGTTTGATTAAAGACCGCGCAGTTCCGCGCTCGGTACATACTGCCTCACAATTTTGATGAATTTTTCCATAGTTTCACGGCTCGGCGCTGTCAAAGTGCAGTCTGGTACTGTATCTCTAGGCACATATTGTTGCAAAAAATATTTTTTTGCTCCTGTGATCCACTTTCCAATTTCATGAAAATCAGCTTCCGTATGATACCTCTCAACTACAGTAGTGCGAAACTCATAATCTATGCAGCCTTCCATGAGAAGTGAAGCTGTCTGTTCAACAGACTCTATGCTAAAACGCTTGTTTAAATCACTATTAGCTCGCTTGGTAAGTCCTGCTGTAATAGCATATTTTTCAGGACAGTTCTTGATATCCATGGCTACATAATCGATAAGCTGCGCATCCATCAGCTCTTTTACCATATCTGGATGAGCTCCGTTTGTATCGAGCTTAATCTTGTAACCCAGAGCCTTTATGCGCCTTATGAAATCAGGAAGATCCTGCCTAAGGCATGGTTCCCCTCCTGTTATGCAGACTCCATCCAGGACTCCCATTCTCTTTTCCAGAAAAGAAAACAATTCCTCCTCGTCCATTATTGGCTCAGCGCTGCCATCAACAAGCTCAAAATTGTGACAGTATGGACATCTGAAGTCACACCCGCCAAGGAAAATGGTACAAGCCACATTCCCCGGGAAATCTAAAAGAGTCATTTTCTGAAGTCCATGAATCTGCATATAAAATCCCCCACACAAATTTACATTGATCCTGACATCAGTTTCTATTGTATCAAAATAGCCTGCATCTTGCTAAGATGCAGGCCAAATATAACATTAATTATTTATTTCTTTTTTCTCTTCAATACTACAAAGATACCGCCTACTATAGCAATTAATCCTGCAACGCCAGCGACTATAGGAAGTAGTGGAGCCTTAGTGCTTACTGCGCCCTTGTTCTCGCCTTTTACAAGAACTACTGCAGAAACAGGGTCAACGGTAAGTGTTCCTGAAACTGTCTCTATTACCTCTGTTCCGGCCTTTGTACCCTTTACACAAACATTCCAGCTTCCTTCAGGCAGAGTAATAGTTGTAGCTGCGTCATTTGGGTTAAATGCAAGGAAAATCTGCTCTGCAGTCTCGCCCTCTACAGCCTTGTCTGTATTGTCCATGGTAAATGCCAATACATTCTTATCAAGATCAGTTACAGCTGTGACTCTCGCAGCTACTTCATCACCTGAGGTGAGCCTTAAAAGCGGATGCTCTTTTCTAAAGGCAATAAGCCCCTTGTAGAACTCATAGTTTTCCTGATACTTGGGATCATCAAGTGTCTCCCATTTAAGACTATTGACCTCGTCTCCTGAACTATAGCTGTTGGAGTCAAAAGAGCCATCTTCCTTTACTTTAGTTCTTAGAATCTCTTCACCAGCCTGCATGAAGGGCACACCCTCGGCTGTCATGTAGAAAGAAGCAGCTAAATTACTCATCTTGATCCAGGATTCTTCATCAAGATCTGTTCTAGCCATAGCAATCCTGTCATAAAGAGTATTGTTGTCATGGCAGGATGCATACTGAATTATCTGTGATGGATTCTTGGACCAGGTTTCTGTTGCAAGGAAAGATGCTGCCATAGCTCGCTCAGCATTCTTGGAGCCAGAAGCCCAGCCTGTTTCTGCTGTATTAAATACACTTCCCTTTAAACCATCTCTGATGTTGTCATTAAAATATGCAAAACCTGGAGTTTTTTCTGACGACTGCTGTGTTGCCATAGTGATGTTATCCTTGGTAACATCAGTATTCATGCTCCAGCCCTCACCATAGAAAATAACATCAGGATGAGTTTTATGAACCTCGGAAACAATCTCATTTACAGTGTCCACGTCAAGAAGTCCCACAAGGTCAAATCTAAAACCGTCAATGTGGTATTCATCAGCCCAATAACAAACTGAATCAACGATATATTTTCTAACCATTGAACGCTCAGATGCTGTATCATTGCCGCATCCTGAACCATTTGAATATGTTCCATCGGCATTTATTCTTGAAAAATAACCTGGAACAAGGCGGTTAATGCAGAAATCCTTACCACTGTATACGTGGTTATATACTACGTCCATAACAACTGACAATCCGTTATCATGAAGAGCCTTTACCATTTCCTTGGCTTCTCTTACACGTACATTACCGTCATGCGCATCTGTAGAATATGAGCCCTCTGGAACGTTGTAGTTAATAGGATCATATCCCCAGTTAAATCTGTCTGTAGTTGTGGTATTCTCATCAACAGACCCAAAATCATAGAAAGGAAGAAGGTGAACATGTGTCACACCAAGGTCCTTGATATAATCTATACCAGTAGCCTTTCCACCTTTAGTCTTTGTTCCTGTTTCAGTAAATGCTGTGTATTTTCCTGCATTTACCATATTTCCATCAGGATCAACAGAAAAGTCGCGGATATGAAGCTCATATATAACAGCATCATTTATCTGCTCGTTGCTGTGTGGATTCTTGTCATTCTCCCAGCCTTCAGGATTTGTAGCATCAAGATCTATGACCATAGCTCTTTTACCATTAACTCCTGTTGTTCTGGCATAAGGGTCACATGCTTCTACATTTAACCCATCAAGGATTGCTGTATAGGTGTAGTAAGTACCTGCAAGATCTCCAGTAACTTCTGCCACCCAGGTTCCCTTTTCATCAGGCGTCATCTCGACTGTTTCTTTTAAGTCTTTTTCCCATGGATCACCTGACTCATAGAGATTTACAGAAACTGCCTCAGCAGTAGGTGCCCATACGCGGAAAGTGGTCTTGTCCTTGGAATAGGTAGCGCCAAGATCCTCGCCCTCATATGTATACTTATCCTCAAATTCCTGTGTTGAATATATAACAGGCATATTTACAGGATATTCCTGTCCGTCAAAGCCAACGCGGTAGTTTCTGTTATATTCAAGCTCAGAAGCAATGTTAAGATCATAGAAATACTGGCTGTCTGAAGCCTTCTCTTTTAATGAAACCTTTTTAACTTCCACATCTCCAAGTCGGCCTCTGACATAAAAAGAATCCATAAGTGACTCTTCTATCTCGCCTGTAAGCTCGATTGTTATAGTATTCTTTCCATCATAAGTTGCGGTTTTAAGCTTTGTACCTGTCATAACATCATCACCATATTCCTTTGTAGCTCCCTCTACGCCAGATTCAACGTAAATATTAACTGTCCCTGAAACAACCTCGGATATATCAATAAACTGATCCATATCAACATCTTTGTCCCAATCCTGTGTCCTTACGATAAATCCAACCTTGGTAGAGCCACTTGGAACTGCCATTGTTGCCACCATCTCGCCATTCTCATCTTCAAACGGATATCCTGCACCTTCACCGCCATCAGGCCACATCCAGACATCCCATTTTGCGTAATCTCCATCCTCTCTGTGATAGTGGAGTTTAAGCGTAACTCCCTCATCTGCTCTTGCCGTAATGGACATACCAAATCCGGAAAACAAGCTTGTAACCAGCATCATAGCCGCCATCATAAGCGCAAAAGCGTGCCTTGTGATCACTCTTTTCACTTTTTCTTTACCTCCCAATTTTCGGAAAACGTTTTCCTTTATTTTACTATTTTCCGGAGGAGTAGTAAAGGTACTTTATTTCACTGCGCAGATTTCAAACATTGGAGTTGTACCATACAGAAGCTTTTCCTTGTCATCCCATAACCTTTCAGTAATATCTCTGACAAAAGAAATCTCACTAAAGCCGATTGCCTTTAATACGCCATAGTCAAAGTCCGGACGCACAAGATCTAATAAAGGATGGCCACCCTCTGGCTCCTCTTCTATTTCCGGAATTGCATCAGGGTCAGTGTTTTCATTAAAATCAGATCCAAATCTTCTGATGCACTCCTTCCAATCCTTGAGATACTGCTCCCTGATATCAGGTCTCGCAAATTCAAAATGCCAGTTTGCATCATATATTAGGAGCTTACCGCCCGTCTTTAGAACTCTTTTCCACTCTGTATAAGTGCCAGCGTGATCCAGCAGAGTATGAGTAACATTTCTGCATACTAACAGATCAAACGTATTATCCGGAAAATCAAGCTTTGCAGCATTCATTTCCAGGATTTCTGCAGTTGAATTGTTGTTTTTAACATTCCTTCTAGCTCTTTGAATCATCCCCTCTGCTCCGTCAATTCCTGTGACATCATGGCCTTTGGCTGAGAGTATGATAGAAAAAAAGCCAGGTCCACAGCCAAGGTCTAATATTTTAAGATAAGCCCCCTCATCAAAGTGTGATAAAATCTGCTCCTGCCATGCCTCAACCCTGAAGCTTTGAAGCTCGTCCTGTATTATCCTGTCATAATTAGTTGAACTTTCAGACCAGTTCTTATTTATTTCTTCCTGCTTCATATATCTCCTTTGTACGTTCTGTTGCGCATATCGCAATCAGTTGTTATTTTATTTGATGGCACGCTACCTTGTGTCCTGGCTCTATCTCTTTTAGCTCTGGAACAGTTTTGAAACAGTTTACACATGCCTTTTGACATCTGTTTGCATATACGCAGCCTGCTGTGTCCTCTTCCTTGTCCTGATAGCCTGAAACTGACAAGTCTGCACCAGTAAGAAGCTTAGTATATGGATGACACATATTGCCAAATTTCTCAATGTCATCTATTTCCTCCACAACTCTGCCGTTATACATGACCATTACTCGGTCAGAAAGGTTGTATACTGCTTCTATGTCATGGCTGATCATAAGATAGGACAGACCATACTCAAGTTTCAGTTTCTTTAATAGGTTTAGAATCTGGGCCTGAACAGATATGTCCAGGCCGCTAAGGGGCTCATCTAGCACTATCAGCTCAGGATCTGCCGCAAGAGCCCTTGCTATACATATTCTCTGAAGCTGACCACCGCTAAATTCAGTGGTCTTTTTGCCAGCCTCGATCGCAGGAATGCCTACCTTGTACAAGAGCTCATTAATATATGCATCTCTTTGGGCGCGACTTTTTAGCTTAAAGTACCTTATTGGCTCCTCTATAACCTGTCTGGCAGTAAATGTTGGATTTGTAGCTTCATAAGAGTTCTGATATACCATCTGTAGTGCCTGTCTTGCCCTTCTATCTATGTGACGAGCATCCAATTCCTCCCCCTGGTATAAAATATGCCCGCTACTTGGAAGTTCTGAGCCAATGGCTATCCTTCCTATAGTACTCTTTCCACTTCCACTCTCTCCAACTATCGCAAGACACTCACCTTTTTCCACATGTAGAGATACACCCTTTACTGCCTGAACTTTTTTAGGTCTTAAATAGCTTCCCCCCTGATAGTTTTTAACCACATTATCAATTTCAAGTATTCTCATTTTGGGTCTCCCATCTGATGCAGCAAATTCTGTGTCCTTGTGTTGTTACCGACTGGCTCATATCAAATATGCGACATTCATCAATGCTCTCAGGGCACCTGGGCGCAAAAGGACATCCTGCCTGACGTTCCGATAATGCAGGAGGATTTCCTTTTAATACAGGCAAATAGTCTCTGGTATAAGATGGTCTGGACTGAAGGAGTTTTTGTGTATAAGGATGAAACACCTTACCTTCTTTAAAGTCTTCTCCATCAAAGCTTTCAACCAGATAGCCTGCGTACATTACATATACCCTATCTGCAAGGTTTTCCACCGCCTTCATATCATGAGAAATAAACAAAATTCCTGTCCCGAATTTCTCTTTTACCTGCTTTAAAAGAGCTATGATTTCCCTTTGGGCAGTAACATCCACAGACGTTGTAGGCTCATCTGCTATGATCATTGAGGGATTTAGCATAAGAGCAATTGCAATCATGATTCTTTGCAGCATTCCACCGCTACACTGAAAAGGGTACATTTTAAGCACTTTTTCAGGGGAGCGTATGTTCAGGCTAAGTAAAAGATCTATAGCCTTTTTTATAGTTTCTTTTCTGGTCCAATTAGTATGGATTCTGGCAGTTTCAATAAAATGCTCCTCTATGGTAAAGAGCTGGTCAAAGGAACTCATAGTATCCTGCATTATAACAGCAATTTCCTTGCCCCTAAGAAGGGCTATCTCTCTTTCATCGTTGCATTCTATTATCCTGCCATTAAATGTAAAAGCTCCCGTGCTGCTCCATAACGCTGGATCTGCCAATCCCAAAAGGCTTTTCCAGAGCATACTTTTTCCGCTACCACTCTCACCAATAAGTCCCACGACTTCACCTCTACCAACATTTAGATTTGCAGAGGTAATGACATTTTGTCTTTTGCCATCAGAATTAAGGAAAAGGCTGTAGTTTTCTATTTTAAACAGGTCCTGCATCTACGCCCCTCCTCGTATTTTTATTTCTAAGTCTTTGGCTAACGTATTCTCCTAAAATATTAAAGTCCAAAACAATGAGGAAAAGAATCACTCCTGGCCAGAGCAAAACTCCAAAATTTGTACGGATCAGGTTACAACCATCGCTTATCATTATTCCCAGCTCCGGAGTGGGGCGCTGGATACCAATTCCAAGAAAAGAAAACCCTGCAAGGCCCAGGACTACATTTCCAAGAGAAAGGGTAAACTGTCCCACAAGTTGCGTTATGATTGACGGAGCTATATGCCTCCTGATAATAGTTAAGGGCCTTGCACCGCTAAGTCTTGCCGCCTGAACATATTTCCTTTCTTTTGTTGTCAGTGTGATACTTCTTGATATTCTGGCATACCAGATCCAGTTAACAAGCAGCATTGCAAGTATTATGTTTCTTGTACTCGTCCCTAAAAAGGCCGCAATCAGCATTATAAGAATTGTGCTCGGAAATGCCATAAGAGCGTTGCATATACCTGCAAATAGCTGGTCTATGAATCCTCCAAAATAAGCTGCCAACATCCCCACGAACATACCAATAAACACTGATGCAAACTCAATAGTAAAAGCTATAAGGACAGAATTTCTGACAGCATAAATACATCTGCAGAAAATGCAACGTCCAAAGTCATCTGCTCCAAATGGATACTCATAGCTATTTGGAGCAAACTTCATAGAAAGATCTATTTCTGTTGGATCATGAATACAGATTTTGTCAGCAAATATAATGATCAGAACCATTAGCAACAGGAAAACTAATGCAGGAAAAAATGCGGGATTTCTTTTTCTTGTACCATCCATCATGACACATCCCCCTTTCCAAGCCTTATCCTGGGATCAACAATTGCACTCATCAGGTCTGCAACGGTGTTTGCAATAATATAGGTTATAGCCACAATTAAGATATAACCCTGGATTACAGGATAGTCTCGTGCCAGAATTGCCTTGGTTATAAGTCTTCCAAGTCCAGGCCATGAAAAGACATTTTCAATTATTACTGTTCCTGCTATAAGGCCGCCCATAGATATTCCTGTTGTATTAACTAAAGGGAGTAAAGAATTTCTAAGAATATGCGTCCAGAAAATAGTTCTTTTGCGCAGTCCTCTTGCTCTTGCATATAGGACATACATTTCCTGCCTGTTCTCATTTACTTCATTTCTAAGCATCTGAACAAAATATGCAATATGCGAAATTGACAGGGTAAACGATGGCAAAATCAGGCTTTTTAGAGAGCCATCCGGAATTGCAGGTAAAACTTTAAGATCTACGCAAAAAAATCTGATAAAAATAAATCCCAGCACAAAAACTGGTACTGCTGTTCCTACAACGCAATAAAACCTGGTGAATTTATCTAAAAATCCTCCAGGCTTTATGGTAGCGCCTATCCCAAGAACGGGTGTGATAATTAATATCCAGACAATGGAAGAAAGCGCCAGCTGGAGCGTCTTGATAAAGGCGCTCCCCAGCATGGCGGACACTTCCTGGTTAGATGAATAGGATATGCCAAAATTCAAATGAACAGTGTCATCAAGCCAATTAATATATTGAATATACACTGGCTCATTAAGGCCAAATCTCTCCTGTGCTCGTCTGATATTATCTTCGTTCTTTTCTAAATGATGCGTCACAAGATATGTATCTACAGCATCTGCTGGCATCATTCTTATAAGGACAAAAGATATGACTGAAACTAGTAAAATTGTCGGAATTATAAGTATTATCTGCTTTAATACATATTTTTTCATCTTGAAACTGAAGTCATTGGCATTACATTTGAATAGCCAAATTCAATGCCACTTACACCCTTCTGTGCAATAGCTCTATTTGTCTGGTATGAAATAGGAATGATGCAATACTGATCTTCGATGTAGTGAAGAAGATAGTCATGCTTTTCCTGAATAACAGCTGGGTCTGTTTCACTAAAGGTACTCTGAACAGTTGCAGCAAACTCAGCATATCCATCACATGGAGCAAGTGCGAACTGCTCATCTGTATATCCATCAAGACTCATTGCATTAAGAGTTGAGTATGGATCCTGCGGATCTCCCCAGCTTACAGAATATCCTACCTGGAAATCACCACCGTATATTCTGTTACTGTTAGCATTAGATTCCTCACCCATGATATCTACCTTGATTCCAATCTTCTTCATATCAGACTGGAATACCTGTGCAAAGCTTGTCTGAACTGCGTGTGCAGCATCATAATAATACTCAAGGCTAAGAGTCTCTCCATCCTTAGTACGATATTCAGCACCATCTTCAAGCTTCCATCCAGCTTCATCAAGGAGTCTTGCTGACTCTTCAGGATCATAAGCATATCCCTCAAGGCCTACATTACAATACATTACATTTGGCCAATAATAAGACTGAGCCATTTCCTCAAGGCCGCCAAATATACTATCTACCATAGTCTGCCTGTCAAGGCCCAGAATTATAGCCTTGCGGACATTAAAGTCATCAAGTGGCTTTTTGCTTGAATTAAGTGTAATAACACGAGTCAGAACCGGATCAGAAATTGCAGATACATAACCCTCGTCCTGAAGAGACTTGAATGTATCAATTCCCATAAGTGAGCTCTCATAATTATCGTAGAGCATATCAACCTGTCCGGATTCAAAAGCGCTTACAGCAGTCTGACTATCAGTAATAACCTGAATTCTGAACTTATCAAGCTTTGGAGCTTCGCCCCAATAATACTCATTTCTTACAAACTCAGCATACTCATTTTCCTTGTAATCAGACAGCACAAAAGCTCCTGTTCCGATAGGTTCCTTGATGCCATTAATGCTGCTTCCATCATCCATAAAGCCTGCATCTCCAAGCATTCTCCATGGGCGGACAGATGCAAGTTCCTGAAGTGCTGGATAATAAGGCTGTGTAAGCTTGAACTCAAAGGTATGGTCGTCTACCGCATACCAGGAATCCATATTGGCACAAACGCCCATCCATGCGTAACCATCGCGATCCTGTAATATAGCATCAAAGTTCTTTACAACATTGTTGGCATCACATACAGTTCCATCTGAGAATTTAGCATTTTCACGGATATGGAAAGTGTAAGTAAGACCATCCTCTGAAACTGACCACTCGTCTGCAAGAGCTGGAACAATCTCACCCTTTGAATACATTACAAGCGGCTCATAAACGAAGTTAAGTGCATAAAGAGCAGCTCCAGAATGATACATATGAGGATTAAGTGATGCACCTATATCCGTTGAAGAAGCTACTGTAAACACATGATCAGAACTGGTAGCTACATCTGTTTCCTGCGCGGTCTCTACGTTGTTTTCCCCCTGTACTTGTGCCGCATCATTGCCACAGCCTGTCAGCACTCCTGCGAACATAGACGCAGCAATTAAAAGGCCTAAAATACTCTTCTTTTTCATTTATAAATACCTCTCAAAAAAATAATTTGCTCTATCTATTTTAAGCAAGCAAAATACCTCCGCAAGCCCCCTGGGGGGTTACATGTTCTAGATTTAGATGTTAGAATTTCTCTACAATTATGTATTTTCAGGAGGTTTTTCTGTGCCTAGCTCACGCTTTACAATTATTCGCAGAATACTTGGTATTTCTTTTAAAAAGCCACTACTTATGTCTTTATCCGTATTATTAGCAACCATTTCAAGCCTCATGTATTTTGTCCCATATCTGGTTATATATAAAATTCTTAAAGTTCTTTTCCTTCATAGTGAAAGCTTATCAGGAACAAGTCTCATCAGTCTCAGCGTTATCGCAGTTTGTAGTGCAATACTGAACGTAGGGCTTTATTTTGGTGCCCTGATTTTGTCTCACGTTGCTGCATTTGAGACCTCGTTTGACCTTAAGATCCTATTAGCTGAAAAGCTGGCAAGACTCCCTGTTGGTTTCCATCTGGAATACGGAAGTGGCAGACAATATCAGCTTATAGATGGCGGGATTTCAAATATACAGAGTTTTATAGCTCACAAACTTCCAGACATGGTTATTTCTGTAGTCTATCCAGTAGCTATGATACTTATAATTGTAGCTGTTGACCTGCGATTTGGACTTGCCATGCTATTTGGTATTGCCATAGCCTATGTTTTTCACTATCTTTCCATGGGAAGAGGCGGTGCCAAGCATATGATGGACCTGTATTACGATGCTCTGGAGCAGATGGAAAGCGCATCTTTGGAATGTATAAGAGGAATATCCGTTATAAAGGCCTATGGAAAAGAATCAAGCGCCTTCAAAAAACTGGATAAATCTATCAGTGACTACACAAACATGGTCATTCCCTACACCAGAAACTGGGAAAAACATATGCCCTGGTTCTTTACGCTTGTCGGAAATATATATCTGTTTCTAATTCCTGTAGCAATTATAACGGCGCCGTCCTCCTATGATGCCTGGCCGGATTTTGCTGTCAGATTTCTTTTCAATCTGATCCTTGCTCCTTCTTTAGCCTCGATCATTCCTAAAATAGGCCGTATCATGGAAGAATTTATGCGTGTAAATGCTGATGTAGAGAATTACCATACCCTGATGGCGGCAAAAGAGCTTCCACAGCCTGAAAGTTGTTCAGCACCTGAAAGTTACACACTTTCCTTTGAGCATGTCTCTTTTTCCTACAAGGAAAATGCTGATTATCCTGCTCTTTCCGATATTTCTTTTACTGTCTCTCCCGGAACAACTACTGCAATAGTTGGAACTTCAGGAAGTGGAAAAAGTACTATTGCCTCACTTATTGCCAGATTCTGGGATGTTGAAAATGGACGTATCACCATAGGAAACATGGATATTCGTGATATGAAGATAAATGCTCTTATGGATCAGATAGCATTTGTGCTACAAAATGACAGGATTTTTAGCCAGAGCATATATGATAACATCTGTTGTGGAAAAGAGTGCACAAATCCTGAAGATGTAATAAATGCGGCCAGAGCAGCTAATTGCCACGATTTTATAGAAAAACTCCCTGACGGATACAACACCCTTATAGGACCTGAAGGAACATATCTCTCAACCGGTCAGATTCAAAGAATAGTCCTTGCAAGAGCCTTTTTAAAGAATGCTCCTATAATCGTAATGGACGAAGCCACTGCTTCTCAGGATGAAGAAAGCGAAACTTTGATAAAAGAAGCAATCACCAGACTTGTTCAAGGAAAAACTGTAGTAATCATCGCCCACAGGCTTAATACAATATCTAATGCAGATCAGATTTTGGTTATGAAGAATGGGAAAATCGTTGAAAGAGGTAACCACAATACACTTTTAGAAAAAAATGGAGTTTACTCAAAGCTGTGGAATACCTATTGTAAAACTCTTGATTGGCACATAAAGTAAAGGGAGAAAAGCAAATGTCTTACTTAAGAAATAATCTACCATTAACAAAAGACGGAATAAAAAGCCTGCGCGTTGGTGTAATTGCCAGTTCTTTTCGCAGCATCTGTGAATTCCTTCCCTTTATTGTCATTTACCTTCTGATAGAGTCTATAGCATGCCCGGTGTTGAATGATCATTCCATGCCAGATATGAACTATATAGGTAGGCTCGGTATTCTGGGCCTTGGCGTAGCTCTGCTTAATTACCTTGGTTTCTGGTTGTCTGACAGAGCCAATAACATTCCCACCTATCATGAAATGGACAGGCTAAGGCGCAATGTTTCAAAAAAACTCATAGATGTACCTATGTCTTATCTTTCCGCCTTAAATAAAGGAGATCTGGTAAATCATATTATGTCAGACTGCGCCAATGTAGAAGTTGTAATGAGCGGGCTTATTCCCGGCGTGATCTCACGTTTTCTCTCAACTATCGTAGTTTTTGTCATTCTTTCTTTTCTTGATCTTAAAATGTCCCTTGCTGCATTTTGCGTTATTCCTGCTGCATTCTTAATCCAGGCTATAAGTCTAAGGCTTCAGGAACGCTTATCCAAAATACAGATCAATGCTAAGCACAAAGCCAGCAACTCACTTTTAGAGTATATAGAGGGTATGCCCACTATCAAGGCCTATAATTTATATGGCCGCCAATTCCATAAGCTCGAAGCAGACCTTGTCGCATTAAGGCGCATATCCACAAGACTTGAAGTGACATCTGGAATCTTTGTAGTTGGAGCAGAGGCCATTATGCAGATTGGAGTAGGGCTATGCATCCTCGTAGGGGTTAATCTATTTGCAAATAGCTCACTATCTCTCCCTCTATTACTGCTCTTTCTTGCTGCAATTCTAAGAATTTACGAGCCATTTGCAGAAGCTTTGGGGGACCTTTCTAATTTAACTTACATGTCCGAGTCTTTGAAAAGATTAAAAACTATGCTTGCTATGCCTGAAGAAATTCTACCTGATGCTGATCTTGAGCACTTTGATATTGAATTTGAAAATGTATCCTTTAGATATCCTTCGTCAGATAAAGATGTTTTTAGTGATTTGTCTTTTACCATCCCAGAAGGTAAGATCACTGCAATTGTAGGCCCTTCAGGATACGGAAAAAGTACGATAATAAAGCTGATCAGCAGATTATGGAAGCCTGATGGTGGATGTATTAAAATTGATGGACAAGATATAAATGCTATTTCAAGTATAAGCTTTAGCAGGTATATTTCAGTTGTAGATCAGGACGTTGTTCTCTTTAATTCTTCTGTAATAGACAATATACTTGTAGGTAATCCTGACGCTTCAAGAAATGCTGCAATAGCTGCAGCAAAAGCTGCCAGATGCGATGACTTTATAAGTAAACTTCCCGACGGTTATGACACTATTCTTGCAGAAAACGGCTTATCCTTATCTGGCGGTCAGCGGCAACGAATCTCTATTGCACGAGCAATCCTAAAGGACGCCCCTATAATTCTATTAGATGAAGCTACGGCTTCTCTGGATCCTGAAAATGAGGAGCTTGTACAGCAGGCGCTTGCCAGCCTTCTAACACATGGTAAAACCATCATTGTAGTAACCCATAATCTGCACACTATTGAAGATGCGGATGAAATAATACGTTTATGAATAAATCTAGTGGTATACTTGTAATTATGAAAAACAAATATACCACTTTTAGATTAGTTACATTATTATCCATTCTCTCAATCGGAGCCACAGCCTGCAAAAGTGCAGCCCCAGAAGCCGCCAGTGTATCAGACTATTCTATTGCTGAGGAGGGCAATATTACTACATCTGAAGCGTCCTTGGATGAAAATAACGACTCTGATCCTGAAGATTCCGCAAAATCTGATATTTCTAAGGCAATTCCAACCGCCTCTCTTGAAGAATCCGGAATCCATCCAGAATGCATTGAACTTATAGAAGATATAATAACTTCTGATATTGAAAGCGGCTTTCCAAGCGCTCAACTAGCCATTGTCAGAGATGGTAAGCTTGTTTATGAAAAGGGCTTTGGATCAGTAAATGCCTACAATCAAGATGGCACGAGGAAAACTGACTCTGCGCCTGTAACCACAGATACCCTCTATGACATAGCCTCTATCAGCAAAATGGTAGGGGTGAACTATGCCCTCCAGAAGCTTGTTACAGACGGTGAAATAGATATAAATGAGAAAGTATGCGACTATCTGGGGGATAGATTTTTTAGAGATACCATATATATTGACTATGAAGAGGGTGCTCATGTTCATCTTGATACCATAGTTACCTGGAAATCTGAGCTTACAATTGCCCACCTTCTAAAGCACATGGGAGGTTTCCCTCCAAGTCCCAAGTATCATAACCCTACAATCAATCCGGAAACTTTAGAATATGACCCTGAAATCGTGAACCCGCTTTTTTCTTCAGTTTCTGCAGATCAGGCCGCAAAAGAAGCTACTATAGAAGCAATCTGCAAGACACCTCTGATGTACAAGCCAGGAACCAAAGTCTTGTATTCAGATGTTGACTATATGATACTGGGCCTTATCGTAGAAAAAAAGACAGGAATGGACCTTGATACATACCTTAAAAAGACCTTTGCCGAGCCACTTGGGCTTACTCATATTACCTACACTCCCCTTGAACACGGCTTTATAGCAGATTCAATTGCCGCCACTGAGCTTAATGGAAATACCAGGGATGGATACATCTCTTTTCCCGGGATAAGAACTGATACTATACAGGGACAGGTTCACGATGAGATGGCGTACTATTGCATGGGCGGAGTCTCAGGCCACGCCGGGGTATTCACGAACGCTGCAGATCTGGCAAGACTCGGATACCTCATGATTGATGGTACATTCGATGGAGAAACATATTTTTCTCCCGATGTGATAACACTATTTACAGCTCCCAAATCCACTGACTATCAGAACTGGGGCCTGGGATGGTGGAGGCAGGGAGACATGCAAAGGACCAAATATTTTGGAACAAAAGCAGGCCCAAATACAATAGGTCACCAGGGCTGGACTGGAACTTTACTGATGATAGATCCAGAAAAAAAGCTGGTTATAGCCTATCTCACCAACAAAATAAATACACCTGTTATCAATAAAGATGAAGATCCAAACAAGTTTGTGGGCAGCCTTTATACCTCCTCCACTCTTGGTTTTGTACCAGAGATCCTCTATACCGGTCTTGATGAAGATATAGATGTAACAGATGAACTTAAGAAACTTAGAAGCACTTATAATGATTAAATCATTTCGCGTCAGGCTTTGCTTATTTTACACATTCATATACTTAAGTGCTTCATCATCTGCAACTAGCGTAAAATCAGGATGTAACTGCAATATAGATGCCGGCACCTTTGGAGTAACTTCACCTGTCAGGGCCTCCTTTAGCACCTTGGCTTTCTTTTCGCCATCTACAACCATCAGGATCTTTTTAGCCTTCATTATGGTTCCAATGCCCATAGTTATCGCCTGCCTTGGCACCTGTGAAGCATCCTTGAAAAATCGTTTATTGGCCTCTATTGTGCTCTCTGCCAGATCAACTATATGTGTTTTCCTTGTGAAGCATTCACCTGGCTCATTAAAGCCTATATGGCCATTTGGCCCAAGGCCTAGAAGCTGCATATCTATACCACCGATTGATTCTATAGCTCTTTCGTAGGAAAGACATTCACCCTCTATATCTGGGTTTGTTCCCTCGGGAACATGAACATTTTTCGTATCAATGTTAACTCTGGAAAAGAGATTTTTTTTCATAAAATAGTGGTAGCTCTGAGGATTATCCTCATCAAGGCCTACATATTCGTCCAGATTTACAGTCTTAACTCTGGAAAAATCCAGATCATCCTTTTTGTACCACTCAACAAGCTGATCATAAATGCCTATTGGCGATGAGCCTGTCGCAAGTCCCAGAACACAATCTGGTTTGATTATTATCTGCGCTGACAGGATATTAGCCGCTTTCCTACTCATGTCCTGATAATTATGTGCTCTGTATATTTTGATCATTTATTCTCCCCAAAAGCAACGCTTTTACTATAGATCAAATCCGCGAAGTTTAAGCTCATCCGCATGGATACAGGCTGCAAAATGTCCACCGCCATAGTCCTTGTTTTCAGGTGTCATTTTCTTGCACTCCTCAGTGCAGTACTGGCATCTTGTATGGAAAAAGCAGCCGCTTGGCGGATTTGCAGGGTTTGGAATCTCTCCCTTTAATGGAATCCTCTCCTGGTGAAATGTTGGATCTGCCACTGGTACTGCCGACAAAAGCGCTTCAGTATATGGGTGCTTGGGATGAGCAAAAATCTCCTCTGTCGTACCATATTCTACCATTTTTCCAAGATACATTACACCTACTTTGTCAGAGATGTGTTCTACTACAGAAAGGTCATGCGAGATAAAGATATAAGTAAGTTTCATCTCATTCTGAAGATCTTTTAAAAGATTGATGACCTGTGCCTGGATAGAAACGTCAAGAGCTGAAACCGCCTCATCGCATACAATAATATTGGGATTTAAAATAAGTGCCCTTGCAATACCTATACGCTGCCTCTGGCCGCCTGAAAAAGCATGAGGATAGCGCATAAGATATGCAGGATTAAGACCAACCTTTTCTGCCATTTCCTTGGCCCTTCTATCCATCTCAGCCTTTGGCATCTTGGGGAAATTTGCTTTAAGCGGCTCCTTAATGATATCAAGTACAGTCATTCTGGGATCAAGTGATGAATAGGGATCCTGGAAGATCATCTGAATTTCCTTGCGGATTTCCTTCATCTTCTTTTTATCAATTTTAAGAAAGTCTACCTCTTCTCCTGAGAGTGTACGATACATTACAGAGCCTTCTGAGGCTTCGTATGCTCTTACAATGCAGCGACCAAGTGTAGTCTTTCCGCATCCTGACTCTCCAACAATTCCGATTGTTTCCCCCTTCTGTGCACTAAAAGAAACATCGGTAACAGCTTTTACTGTGACATTTTTAGAGGTAAAGCGCTTGTGAACGTTCTTAACTTCTAGGATATTATCTTTTTCCACGCTTCTTACCTCCTTCCATAGGCTCTGGATTATACTCTTCTCTTTTAAGTCTCTCCTCTACCTCTTTTCTATGGGCCTGACAAGCTGCATTCTGGCATGCAAAGCAGGCTATTTTATGGCCTTTTTCAATCTCGACAAGCTCTGGTTCTGCCTTGTCACACAGGCCTTCAATCCTGGCATCACATCTGTCGTAGAATCCGCACTGCTTAGGCAGATTCATTGCAAGAGGCACTGTTCCCTCGATAGAAAACAATCTCTCGTCCTTTCTGCCACCAATTTTATGGACAGATCCCATAAGGCCACGAGTGTAAGGATGCTGAGGATTTGCATAAATTGTAGTCGCATCTCCTGTTTCTACAATCCTTCCAAGGTACATAACAGCAACTCTGTCACACATCTTGGCAACTACGCCAAGGTCATGTGTTATGAACAGAATAGCCATGTCAAATTCCTTCTGGAGTTCCTTCATAAGCTCCAAAATCTGAGCCTGAATTGTAACATCAAGTGCTGTAGTTGGCTCATCTGCTATCAAGAGCTTTGGGTTGCAGACAAGAGCCATTGCTATAAGTGCTCTCTGTAGCATTCCGCCTGAGAATTCATGAGGATACTGGTTGTAACGCTTTTCAACATTGGCTATTCCAACCTTTCTCATGACCTCAAGAGATATCTCTTTTGCCTTCTTCTTGTCCTTGGTAATGTGAAGAAGTGTAGCTTCATTGATCTGATTTCCGATAGTGTACATTGGTGAAAAAGCAACCATAGGTTCCTGAAAGATCATGGAAATCTGCTTGCCACGAACGTTTCTGATTTCCTTTCCCCTTGGATCCATTTTGAGAAGATCAACCTCAGTTTCGTCTTCATTTCTAAACATGATCTCGCCCCTTGGCATGCACTTCTTGTCATTTATCCCAAGGATTGCCTTACAGGTGATTGATTTGCCACAGCCGGACTCACCTACAAGTCCGAGGGTTTCACCTTTTTTTATTTCAAAATTAACTCCTCTTACCGGGGTAAGAGTGCCCTCCATCATCTTAATATCAACGTGGAGATCCTTTACTTCAATTATGTTTTCCTTTTCCATAGGTCAGCTCCTCAAAATTACTTGTATGGATCCGCCGCATCTCTCATTCCATCTCCCAGGAAGTTAAATGCAAGAACAGTGATCGTTACGAAGATAATAGGAATAAGCTTATGAGGATTTAAAGCTACATCAGTAACTGAGCTTGCTTCCTGAAGAAGTACTCCCCAGCTTGTTGCAGGTGACTTGATTCCAAGGCCAAGATATGACATTGATGTCTCACCCACAATAGATCCAGGAATTCCCAGTGTCAGAGAGACAATAAGGTAACTCATAAATCCGGGAACCAAATGTTTCCAGATGATCTTCCAGGTAGAAACACCAGCAAGCCTTGCAGCCATTACATAATCTTCGTTTTTAAGCGACAAAAACTTTCCTCTAACGATGCGCGCCATACCTGTCCAGTTAATAAAGGACAGAATAATCGTCATATAAAAATACATCTTAACTGTGGAGATTCCCGCTGGAATAGCTGCAGATAGAGCCATCCATAGAGGAATCTGTGGAACCGCCCCGATAACCTCGATGATACGCTGGATAATAATATCAATAACACCTCCAAAGTATCCTGAAATTGATCCAATAGCAACTCCTAAAAAGAAGCTTATAATAGCACTGGCAAAGGGAATTGACAGTGAAATCCTTGCACCTAGCAGAACTCTGGAAAAGATATCTCTTCCCAGAGAATCTGCTCCAAAAAGGAATATCTTGGCCCCAGTTCCACCATTTGATCCCGTTCCAACACCAAATAGATGCAGGTCACAGGGAACAAGGCCCAGAATCTTATATTTTGTGCCATGTACAAACCACTCAATCTTGTAATACTCGGATAAATCAGGCTCAAGTCTTACTTCAAATGTCTTTTTATCTATTGATTTCTCCAGTTTATAAACATGTGGTCCTACATGCTGGTCTTCAAATATTGTGTAGATCTTAGTCGGAGCTGAGTTTCTGTATAATCCATCAAACTCATCAAGTCCATATTGTGCAAGGAAATCTGCAAATAAAGCTCCGAGATAGAGCACAAGTAAAATAACAAGCGAAATCTGTGCAAGCTTGTGTCTGCGCAGTTTTCTTGCCATCAACGTCCACTGAGAGGCAAGATAATAATCTTCTTTTGTCTTCTTATTTTTAGCCATTATCTGCCACCTCCTGAGTAACGAATTCTTGGATCAAGGAAGGCTAAAGCGATATCAGATAAAAGAACTCCGATAACAACCAGAACTGCCTGGATCATTACGATAGCACCCGCCAGATACATGTCCTGGGAAAGAAGTGCTTTGTATAGTACAGGTCCCTGAATCTGCATGTTAAGCACAAGTGCAGTTACAGTTGATCCTGAGAACAGACTTGAAAGAACTCCGCCAAGTCCAGATACTGTGGGATTTATAGCTGCCCTGAAGCAATACTTCATGATGATCTTGCCCTCGGATACTCCCTTAGCTCTTGCTGTGAGAGTATACTGCTGCGCTACCTCATCAAGCATCTGCGCTCTTACTGATCTGATAATTCCGCAGGTTCCACTGGTTCCTATAACAATAATAGGAATTATCATCCTCTTTAAAAATTCCCCAAAGTTATATAAATGAACGCCGTTTTTTAGCATCTCCTGGCTGAACAGACCAACATTCGCATTGCCTGTCCACTTGTAAGAGAGATACATCAGCACAATTGCCAGAATAAAGTTTGGTATTGCTGTACCTAGAAATCCTATTATGGCTGAAATGTAATCGCCTGCCGAATACTGATGAGTACTTGCATAAACAGCAATAGGAATAGATACAAGATACTGAAACAGCATGATGATTGCTGTAACACCAATAGTAAGACCCAGTCTGTCGTTAACTACACTCCAGACATCACGTCCGTAAGCAAAAGAATACTTCCAGTTATGGTGAGAATGGTAAAGTCTGTAATAAGGAGTATCTGAAGGTGTCCAGATAATATCCTTTACCCACTTTAAATACTGTTGCCAAACAGGCAGATCCAATCCGTAATCTGCTCGCATTGATGCCGCATAGTCAGCATCAACAAGCTCTCCTTCCGTTGCCAGTGCTGCAATATGTGCAGAAACATAGTCTCCGGGAGGAAGCTGAATAACAAAGAAAACCAATATTGAAATCAAAAGCAATGTAGGGAAAAACATCAGCACACGCTTGACAATGTACTGAACAAGATCTTTTCTGAAGAATTCCTTTAGACCTTCAACAAAGCTTTTTTTACTAACCTTGTCCTCCATAAAAATACCCCTTTTAAATCGTAAAAATCGGAGACGTGGAAACCCCCGTCCTCGCACGTCTCCGATTTATTTTTACTCTATCCAGTTAATTATCCGTATACATTACTCGGCCTTGAAAAGAACTTCATAATGTGTCATGTTAGCATACTGGTAGCAGTCAGCAGATACAAGATTATCTGCATAATTCTTAATGCTTGAATTGATAAGTTCGTAGTAACCCTCTGCTTTGAGATAAGCTATTGTCCAGAGATTATCCTGATGGATCTTATAGATTTCGGCCTGATAGCTGTCTCTTTCTGTCTCATCAGCTGTTAAACGCCACTTGTCATATAATTCAACAAGTTTAGCCATATCGCCTGTAGGTTCAACGCCCTGAGCTCCCTTTGTTGCGTAGTATGTGCCATACTCGCCATACCATTCAGCAGCCTGTGCGATAGGAACAAATGGAGCTGCTCTGTCCTTTAGTGAAGCTCCACCAACTGCTGTGTGAGGTCCCATTACAGCAACCCACTCGTTGTTATCTATTGCTTCATCGAATGCTGAAACTTCAAGGTTTTTGATTGCACAGTTAAGGCCTACTGCCTTGTAATACTGTTCAAATACAGGATATGCATCGTCCATTCCACCATCATATTCAAGGAATGTAAGCATAAGTTCTGAGCCATCAGCAAATGTATAGAATCCATCTGATCCCATCTTAAGGCCGCAGCCCTCAAGAAGACTCTTTGCCTTATCTACATCATATTCTGTCCACTTTTCAACCCACTCCTGGCTATAGCCTACGTTACCTTCCATTGGCCCGCACTGTCCTGGCTCAAGGAAGCCATCTGTAAGAAGTTCGGAAGCCTGGTTTCTGTCAACGCAAATTGAAATGGCCTCACGGAAATCCGGATTAGCAAAAAGGTCTGCATAGTTCTTATCAGGATTTGTGTAGTTGAAGGTTACCTGATAGCTGCCCCAGTTTGTGGTTCCCCACTCACGAAGAGAAGCTGTATCTCCAAGATCTGAAAGTGTAGCTGCTATGTCCTTCATTGCTACTGCAATGATATCGATCTCGCCAGAGCGGAACATAAGAAGATCCTGTCCATCCTCTGAAGTCTGATTGAAGTGAAGAGCATCTACATATGGAAGCTGATTGCCTGCTGCATCAACCTTCCAGAAGTATGGATTACGATCCATGATGCAAAGTGTGTCATCTTTGGAGCTATTGCCGGGTACTGTTGAAAGAACAAATGAATTTACAGTAGGAATTCCTGCTACATTCCAGAAGTTGTAGGATACTGCCTTACCAAGATCCTTGACGGTAGCTGCGTCAATGTTCTTCTTCTGAGCATTAGCAAGAACCTCTTCCTCTGAAAGTCCTGTGCTCTGATAATATTCATTCTCAACATAAGGATAATCCTCAGAATCAGGAATAAGATCCATCAAATAATGAGCCGGAGCCCAGCACCACTTAAAATCACCATTTTCAATAAAATCAGCTGGATATTTGGGATTAACGAAAGTCCATGTGACTGTGTAGTCATCTACCTTCTTAAGATCTGCCCATGCATCCTCACCATCTACCTCTTCCTTAAGAGCTGCCCAGCTCTTCTTGCTATCATAGTTTGTCAGGTGGCACATATAATACCAGAATGTAATGTCGTCTGCTGTAAATGGCTCTCCGTCAGACCACTTCATGCCCTCTCTTAAGTGGAAGGTCCATGTTGTGTAGTCATCACTGTGCTCAAACGACTTGATAACATTTGGATAGTAAGATCCATCAGTATTGTAGCGGATTATAGATTCAAGAGACGGTCTTGAAAGTCCCCAGCTTCCGCCAGCTGGCCCCATGTTAATAACTCCGCCGTATGATCCAATCTCTAAAGGAGCGCCTGTTGCATCTACTGTTTCTACAAAAACGTTGTCCGCATCAGGAATTCTCTCTTCTACAGCTGGTAGTTTTCCAGCCGCTACCTGATCAGCCAGCATTGGTGCCTCTGCAAATCCATCTACTGTAACCTCCTCAGTATTGGACGCTATGTCACCTGTCTGAGCGTCTGCCACAGTAGCTTCTGTAGTAGCGCTCGTATCCCCACTTGTCTGCGCAGGAGTTGCTGCCCCACCGCAGCCTGAAAGCATCGTCATGCCAGTTGCTGCAGCAAGTACTAATGATACTGCTTTTGAGTTCATTTTCCTTCTCATAATTCCTCCTTTTAGCTTTTCGCTACACCTTACGATAATCATATTTTATCAGAGGTATTGTCCTCTAAATAGTCGATTTTTTTACTTATTCGCAAAAAACATTGCATTTTTTGCTCTAGATTTCCCCTTAAATCTGGCTTCTCATATTTCTGATTCTTATCGTATGATCAAAGCCTGTGTAATCCGTAAAGTAAATGGTGGAAGACCCTGTATTTGTGCCCTCTGAATCCTCTTTTCCCTCCATAAATCTGTGGGTTCCAAAGGCAGGACCAATTATCAGAGTATCCCTGGAATTAGATAGCTGAATTTCTCCATCCTTGGCAATAATTGTCTCATTCCCCTTCAGATTAGTTGCCATATGGCTGTTTTCAAGGAAATCTGCCCCAGTAAAAGACATCTCAATTCTCCATGGGGCTCCATCCACGCCACTTGTCTTGACGCGTACATCAATTCCATCGCGGCCTTTGCTCTCTTTTACCCATACGTCAATATCCATATCAGGGCCCATCTTCTTGTCACGTTTTTCATTCTCCATCTGCCACCAATCGTTTGTATCTGGCCTTTTGTCTTCGCTCCAGGGCAGATAGTACCAGCCATGCATAGTCTGATGAAGATGGAGGCCTTCTTCAGTTTCCTCCATAGTTTCTCCTTTAAAAGCCCTATGCTCGCAAAAGCTTCCCGCAACCTTCATCTCAAGCTTTATTGTTCCATTATGAAAATAAAGGAAATTGGATTTGCCCTTCATCACTGTATAGGTATATCTTCCAGTCCTGTTTCTGGAAATACCCGAATTCTGGTAAAAGACCTGATAATCTGGATTTTTATAAATACCTTCATGCTCAGTATTAATCCATTCCGGATACCACATGAAGTAAATAAGGCAATCCGGACCATGAAGATTGCGCCTCTTACACACATCAATGATGTAATTGCACATCTCATAAAATTCTGGAATTCCATGTCTTTGAGCCATCAGCATGTATTCTGTATAGTAATCAGTCGGATACATGAGGCGATCTTTGTCAAACCTGGTGGAATTGGCTGTAAATACCGAATCATCTGGTTCCCAGTAATGCAGCATCATACGAAGATTTCTGATAACATACTCCTCGTATGTCTTATCTCCTGTAGCTTCTGCCAGCGTTATCATGGCATCATTATTGACACGGTTATAATTTCCAGCAGATTTCTCCGCATACTCCCCATCTTCGTTGCAGTCTATTCCTTCTGCCAGATACCTCTCCGCGCAGCGCTTCATATCCTCATCGCCGTAGATCTTATAACACTCCATAAGAGTTGACGCTATAGCCCATCTATGGTTAGGTGTATGGAAACCACCTGTTATTATTCCCTTCGCGGCCCTGCCTATGATTCCCTCAATTATCTTATATATTTCATCTTCCTTGTCAGTTCTCTTATCACCACAAATATCTCTTAGGAAAAAGAAAATCGGCATGAGCTTTTTTATACAAAACGCCGTATCAGGTGCTGAGCTGAAATTGCAGGTCACATAATCGTAAAGTCCGCTATCAAGCTGCATTTTCTCAGCAAAACCAAGTCCTGCCATTATTCTTTTAAAAAGTTTTTCATCTCTGAAAAGCTCACTATCCTTGCAACAATAGAGCGATATCATGGACGCAGTTCTGTAAATTGTATACTTGGCGTCAAGAATGCAATCTCTATCCATGAAAGCCCCAAAGTTTTCGTCTTTCTCATCCATTATCTGAGTGCACATAGACGCATAGACCAACTCCTGCGTGTCCTTTAATATAAACTCGTAGTGTTTTTTCATTTTTCCTCCAAATCAAGTCTCTCTATCACATCTTGTCGATCAATGCAGCCCCAATCACTCCAACATCCCCGGCATCAGAAGTGCCCTTTGCTATCATGATCTTTGTATTTTTACTGCTATCTCTTGAATAAACATCTCTTGAAACTTTCTCTTTTACGCTGTCTAGGAAAAGATCTGCTGCTCGCGTTATACCTCCACTTAGAACAAGAATTTCCGGCTGCAGAATGTTGATGATATTTGTAAGTCCCTCTGAAAGATAATAACAATAGTTATTAAGTACTATCAGAGCACAGGCGTCTTTTTCTCTCACAGCCTCAAAAAATTTTTCCCCATCAAGTGCCTCTTTAGTTTCTGCCTTCCTCCACAAAGAGGAGCTTCTACCAGCGGCTGTATTCATTATCTCCCAGGCTTGCTCCACAAGAGCTGTAGCAGAAGCATAATCTTCATAACAACCTTTTCTTCCACAGTTGCAGTCAATTCCATCAATATCAATGGCCATATGCCCAAACTCAGCAGCAGCATAGTTGCAACCTCTAAGGACATTCCCATTAATAATGATACCACCACCTATGCCAGTGCCAATAGTAACCATTACAAAGCTGTCCGCGTCATAGCCTCCAGTAATATATTCTCCAATTGCAGCCGCGTTAGCGTCATTGTCAAAATGCAGCTTATCGGAAAACTCCTTGCCCAGAGCCGTCTTCAAAGCCCCAAGAAATTCAACATTTTCAAAGCCAAGATTATTGGCATACAAGACCTTCCCTGTTTCAAGGTCAGCTGTCCCTGGAACTCCTACTCCAATTGCCTCTATATGGCTTGCACTTAGCATTTCTGCAGACATCAGTTCTTTTACCATATCTGCAATTGTCTTTATCATTGCATCTACAGAGCCTGCATCCCTTGTCTTGATACTCAGCTTTCTGACTATCTCGTAGGAATCATCCACTAATCCTGCCGCAATATTTGTACCGCCTACATCTACTCCAATCCTGAACATGCCTTACCCTCAAGCTTTCAATACTTCCATTAAAAACAACATTGCCAGCGCCTGCCCATAGGGCATAGGCTTAATCTCTATACCTTTGTAAAAATCCTTGGACTCTCTGCCCATAGGCGTTCCATAAGACACCTGATTAACGGTACCATCTAAATCTATAAGCTTTAATATTGGCTTAAGAGCTTTAAGCCCAACATCTTTATATTTTTCATCAATATACCCAAGCCTGACTGCCTTCAAGATACCATAGGCAAACCCACAAGTGGCACTAGCTTCAAGGTAAGACGTGTCATCATCCACAAGGGTATGCCACATTCCGCTCTGATCCTGATATTTTTCAAGGGCTTTGACCTGACCTAAAAGCGCCTCTATCAGGAACTTCCTGTCAGCGCCCTGTACATCTGCAATCGAAAGATATTCTGGAACAGCAATGGTAAACCAGCAGTTTCCTCTCCCCCACAGAGCTTCTGCAAAATTATGATGTCCCTCAAAAGTCCATCCATGGAACAATAGCCCCGTTTTATGATCAACAAGATACTTTATGTGCAGGAGAAACTGATACCTTGCTTCTTCCCTATACGTATCATTATCCTCTATTTCTCCCATCAGAGCCAGAAACATAACTGTCATAAATAGAGTGTCGTCCCAGAGTTCTCCGGTATTCTCGCTATCTGACGTCCTATGCTGTATTCCGCCCTCACAAGTCTTGGCAAAATCCTTAATTATTGCCTCTGCCCATTCATGACAGGTCTTTTTATATAATTCATTTCCAGTATCCTTGAGTAACAGTCCCAAGGTTAAAAGAGGTGCACAGGTATTAACATTTTTTGCTGGGAGGCCAAGAGAAATTTCTTTGTCATAAAAACTCTCCAGAAAATCAACAAAGTCCTTTCTGCCAAGTTCCTGGGCAAGTTGATAAAGGCCATAAAGGCCCACTCCCTGAGTCCACTCCCAGTGCTGATACCTTGAAATATCATCGCCAGCCAGGTTTTTGGTTTTCATGTTTTCCAGAAATTTCTCATCATCTTCATAGAGAAATTTCTTAAAACTCTGAGCCAAAACCTCAAGAACTGACAGAATTTCTTCTCTTTCTACTTTCATTTGCTACCTCTTTCCATTTCATTTATACTAATCTCATGCTTATAAACGACAATATTTACTACGAAGACAACCACTACATAATCATCAACAACATCCCTAATAACATTTATTACTACATTGACTATGACAAGAGGGATGCCTCTGTAAATATGGAATTCCAGCACCTTCATCCATATTACGAGATGATGTTTCTTCTAGCGCCCAACGCAACTCACCTTATTGAAGGTGTTCCCTATAATATCCACATGGGAGATTTTGTGTTGCTGGCGCCTTCTGTTATGCACAAATCCGTCTACTATAAGGGCGAACCCAGCAAAAGAGTGATCATAGACTTTATGTACCCTCTAGACAAGCCAGAAACAGCCGACGCCTACAGGGAAATCCTTAAGCCCTTCCACGCTGATCTTCCAATCTACCGCTTTGATTTTCAGGACCAGCAAAGACTCATAGACATTCTGAACAGCCTCTTTATCTTTTCAAAAGAGCACAAATACTACGGCAATCCAGCCGATGAATTCTACATTCACAACAAGTTTCAGGAGCTTTTGTACACCTTCTATGACCTGAGAAACAAGAATATCTACACCAACGACCAGAGTTATAACTCAATTCAGCAAAAGATGTATGAAATATCTTCCTACATCCACACCCACTACGACGAGAATATATCTCTAGATGCACTCTCTGAGCAGTTTTTCATAAGTTCAAGCTACTTATCAAGAGAGTTTAAGCATGTTACGGGCTTTAACCTATCCAACTATATCCAACTCACCAGGATCAAAAATGCCCAATATCAGCTTATATCCAGTAATAAAAAGATTTCCCAGATAGCAGAGGAATGTGGTTTTTCATCCTTCTCGCAATTTAACAGGATTTTTAATAAGATTTCTGGCGCATCCCCCAGGGAATACCGACAATCCGCCACTATTGGCAAGTAAGCACTTTTTTAGCTTTTTAGCGTACCAATATAACCGGATTAGTTATAGCAAGATTCGTGCAGTCATCCTGCACCATGAAATACAGGTAATTGCCATCAGGAACGGGTTCTTTTATAGTCTGACTATAGTCATAGAAGCCGTTCTTTTTTCCGCCCTTTAGAGGAATATCTTTATATACCCCATTCTCTGTACACAGCCTTAATGTCTTAAGCCTTCTATTTGCAAGGATCATTAGCTCAATTTCTAGCTCAGCTCCGCAATCACCCGTTTTTCCTTTCTTTCTGCCACCTGTACTTACCGGTACCTTGTGCCCTGGGAGCTTACCATTAACTCTTGATACCAGAATCGGACCATTAGTCAAAAAGCTTCTCCCTCTGCGAAGCCTGTCCATAATATACTCCGGATTATGTGTATCTTCCCTTGGCATAGATGCATCAAAATTTATATAGGTTCTTACACAGCCGCTGCTAAGGCAGGTCTCAGCCCATTTTTCCAATAGCGGTAGAAGTTTATCCCCGATTTCAAGCATTACATGAGTTTCCTCAGGATACTCTTTTAAAAGCGTTGTATCATTGGCTTTTATCGCATCTAGAACATCCATCACCTCGTCAAAAAGAATATGATAGTCATCAGCGCATATGTTGTGAGTATCACTTCCTGTGGTTGCAGGTAAAAAAAGTCCTCTCTTCATGCAATCCATCCATAGCTTCATGGCGGCATCATTGGTACTTCCCGGCATCATTGGATTAGAGCCATTCCATATCTCCATGGTCTCAAAAATATCCAGCATATCATTAAAATTTGGATTCCAGGAAATGGATCTCTGAAGGTCTCTTGGGTGATTTATCTGGGCAAGGCCTCCATTTTCCTTAATAACATCAGTGATCCTTACAAATTCGTTCCTGAGATACTCATCAGTTCTGTCTTTGTCCTCAGGAATCTTATATATCACATCTATAGGGACTCCCATAGCCATAACATGACCGTTAGAAGTAGATATCTCTTTAGAAATGATAGGCACAAAATTATGCCTTTTTAGAGCTTTCCAGGCTGGGTGACTTAATATAATGTGATGGTCAGACAAAGCTCCATAGGAAAGCCCCATTGCCATCTGTGAATTAGCAATTTCCTGAGGGGTATCCACTACATCATCATCTCCACCAAAAACAGGACTAGAGTAAACGCTATGGTGGTGCAATTCTCCTGCAATCCACCCCATTTCCTCCATATTCACAAATCGGCTTAAGTCATAGGATTTTCTGGAATAAGTATCCTCTTTAATTTCGATATCATCTGTTATTATTTCGTATTCACTTCCCTTAGACACCTCGATCACATACCTGCCCACTGGAAGTTTTCTTGATAGACAGCCATCAAATCCCGTAATATCGCGGATCATGGTGATTTTTCCATTTACTCTGTCAAAATCTCCTGCATCTTCTCCCGGAAGAAGCTTAAAAAACTTAACTTGAGCAGGAGTTCCTATTCCCCCAGATCTAGTTTCAATAAAAATACTTCCTAGGTGTTTTTCCCCTCTTACTATCCCATTTTGATGGAATCTGTTCCTGTCATTTCCGTCAGAATAATCAACCTCGTTTATTCTTCTTTTCTTTGGGTCTGTATATTTTCTAAGGACATCTTCCACATATCTATAGAGTCTGTCTGCATCCATCGCATTAACTGACTCATCTGTCACCTGTAAAAGACCTATCGCTATGCTCAAAAATTTTGTTTCTTTACTCATATTTCATCCCTTTTATTCTAGAAAACGCTTCCTGAACAACATTACAATACTAATCGAACCTGCAAAAAAAGAATGCATGACATAGGCAATACCCTATAACATACATTCTATTTTCTTATATCTGCATTATCTACGCGGTTTTTATGTCAAATTTCCAAAAACATTGCATTTTTTGCATCCCTCTTTTATCTAGGAATCGTGATCTCAACTGTTGTTCCCTGTCCAACGCTAGAAGTGATCTCCATCTTGGCATTTTCCATAATTTCCAGCCTCTTCTTGACATTCATAAGGCCAATATGTTGACCTTCGGTCCTCACTCTGGAATTATACTCATCAAGATCGAATCCTGTACCATTATCGGAAATAATAACCTTTACAACTCCGTTATCCTCTACGGTTGCTATGGTAACTGTTCCGGGAGCCCCATAATTTCTTTTACACAGTCCGTGTTTAACAGCATTTTCTACAAGTGGCTGAACTGTGAGTGCCGGAATCTCGAAATCAGTTACCTGTATGTCATAAGCTACATTAAATCTATCTTTAAATCTTGCCTTCTCAATTTCCAGATATACTTTTGTATGTTCCAATTCTTTTTCAAAAGGTATCGGCTTATCAGCATCAATAGAAGCAATATTGGCTCTAAGATACTCAGACAGGCTATTTACCATCTCTTTTGCCTTATCGGTATCCTTGTCGCACAGCACATAGATCGAATTAAGCGCATTATATAAAAAGTGAGGCTTTATCTGAGAAATTGCAATCCTTGTCCTTAAATCCTGCAATTGCTTTTCCTGATTGACTATTCGTTCCCTCTGCTCTACGATCATTCTGGCATTGTCTTCAAGAGCCTGAGCAAACATAACTAGCGCAACCAGTATAATGGCTATATTTGACAGTGATATTCCGTAAACAAAAAGCTGTATTGCAGTTGCGATTATAGGAATTACAATGAAGCTAACGATAGCGCCAAACCTCTTTTTATCCATGCTTTCCTTCTTAAGGAACGTGTAGACAAAAACAACATTAGCCTCCAAAAGAACAAGCACTGTCCAGATTACGAAGCCTAGTCCCCTCTTATATTCATTTGTTTCAGGATTTATGGTATAAACAAAACCGCTGATCTGAGAAAATGCCAGGAATAAAACGGCGCAGGCTGCTATTACAGAAACAATGATAATAACTTTTTTGCTCCTCTTTTCTTCATCAACAGATAAAATGACATATTCTGCCAACAAAACCGGAATAAGAGCATTACAGATAAAAGATATATAGTTGGAAACTTGAAGAATACTGTGATTTAAAGCTCCAGGCACAGCATCAAAATACCACGCCCAAGCATCAAAGAAAAGCATAATACCCGCAAGAAGTTCCAATCTTCCAAGGGATTTATACTGATCTCGGATAGCAGACTTGCCTATAAAAAGATATATGGAAGCTACTATAGCAAAAAAGCTTCCCCATAATTCCATGCAATTAAAAACATATTTTATTTCGAGCACTTTATTTCCTCCAATGCAGCTATTCTACTTTCAGCCCAACTGTATTGAGTCATGTACTCCCCTTGAAATGCGCTTCTAGCAGCTACCCCCCCTATTTTGAAATCGAAAAGATCACATTTTACCTTGCTCACGTCAATTCCCAAGGCTCCACGTTGCTTTATAAGCACATTTTCAATCCCATTTTTCTTAAAAGTATTGCTTAAGTCTGATTGAAGATTCTTCATATACGATGATTTAGATGACAGATCATCGTCGTCTTCCCACAGAATGCTCATTGCTTCCCCAACAGTGCACATTCTACCCTCTTTATCTACAAGGATAGCTAGTAGTTCTTTAGTCTTTTTATAGCCAAATTTTATTGGTATATCATCCACAAATATCTCGAAAGATCCAAATGTTTTGATATCTACAATCCTTTTTTCGTCTTTTACCGGGTGTCTTAAGTTTTCAAGAGTTTTCCGGATTTTGCCCTCTGTGCAGGGTTTTAATATATATCCACTGACATACATGTCAAATGCTTCTTCCATGTATTCTCTGTATCCTGTTGAAAAGATAATGTTTATATCTGGATGTATTTCTATAAGCTTCTTGGCTATATCTATGCCATTCACTTCATACATTTCTATATCTAGAAAAGCTATGTGAACTTTATTAGTCAGTGCATAATTAATAGCCGGATCAGTATAGGAAAACCCTGTTACTGTCGCATCCGGCAGTATTTTTTTAAGCGTATTTACAATTCCTTCGAGTGCTAATTGCTCATCGTCAACAGCAATTATATTCATCCTTTACTCCTATCTCTTATAAACACACTCCCACTTAATTATACCCGTAAATTCGCAACATATAAATACAGGAGGCCGTTTTTGACCTCCTGTAAATTATTACATTTTTATAAAGTAAAATAGTATATATTAGTTGCTCTTTCTTCTGCTATCAACGATGATTGCAAAGATAATGAGTAATATCATAATTGTTATAAGGTACAGTACATTCTGTACGTTATAAGCATTCTCTACAGTCTCAACTGTCTCAGGAACTACAACTGTTCCAACTGCTACATTTGCTACTGCTTCGCTGTAGTTATCATCGTAAACGATGAGATAATCAGAGAAACGATCTGTCTCAAATGTAAGTGTTGTGTTGTCATCGTCAAGGTCATCGAGTACTGTGCACTCACCGTCATGGTTTCTGATTACGAAGAACTTTCTGTCAGCCTTCTTAAGGTTTGAAGGAACATCGATAGTAATCTTGATCTGATTGTTTGCCTCTGGCACATACTGCCACTCTCCTGCATTGAAGCGCTTCTCAAGAGAAATATCTATATACTCGCCCTTTGTAAGTGTTGAATGTGCTTCCTGTAAAGACTTTATTGTCTCATCGAACTGCTGTTTATGCTCTGTGCTTACATTCTCCTCGTTAGGAGTAATACGAAGTCTGATTTCCATTGTGCCACCGTTATTTACGCTATAAAGTTCTGCATTTGTAAGGCAAGCAGATGCTAATACATTGATGTTTTCAAGCTCGTAGCTAATCTGTGACTCTGAGTCAGATATTACTTTATACTTTGTGCTTGATGTTGACCATTCGCCAGTACCATTTATAAGGTTTGTAAGCCAGGACTCAACCTTAATAACGATAGAACCATCACCAAAGGTCTGTGTTGCGCGCTTAGCTGTAGGGTTAGCTACGTCAGCTGCCATTGTTGCAAATGTCTTGTACATATTAGTTAACTTGTTTGTCAGCTGACCATTATTCTGTCTCTCATGAAGGATATCAAGTCCAAAAAGATCTTCTTCGTTGTTACCAGTCTGCTTATTTGTTGATGCTGTAGTTGTCTTCTTTGTCTCTACTTCTTTTTCTTCCTCTATAGGCTCTTCTACTGCCTTCTTCTCTGTCTTTTTAGCCTTAACAAATACTACTTCTTCTTTTGCTTCACCCTGGTATACTGGAGCTTCGTCAATCACGTCATGTCTTGTGTTTGCTGCTAAAATAGCTCTTGCCTTGTCGAGAAGCTTTTCAAAAGTTACTAAATCTGCGCCTTCTGCTTCTGGATCTAACTGACGTCCAAGATTAAGGGCCTTATTTACATATAAGCGCTCTTCTTCTGTCAGGTTATTCCATGCATATGTTCCTCTAAGGATCTGCTGATAGTTTGAATTATTTGTATTGTCGTAAACAAGTCTGTCGTCATCTTCGTTCTCATCATCGTTGCTAACAAGGATAGAAACGAACTCGTTTACAAAATCGTCAGCGTGCTGCTTAACGCTCTTTGCTCTGCCAAGAATATCTGCATATGTGAGACATGGATTAACTGTGTCGCCCATAATTCCGGTATTCTGCGCTGTATACTTGTCATCGATAAATCTCTTAACTACTTCTGCAAGATTGTTGTAGATTTCTTCACTTGCAAGAATCTGATCTGTATTTGCTGCTGTTGCGTCTGCAAAAGGATTTGTATCGCCAGCAAATTTTACATGTGCATTCATGAATGCATCTGCTGCGTTATTAACGTTGTTTGTTACCTGTGTCTTTTTTGTTCCAAGATTTGTTCCAAAGTTATTTCCCATGTAAGCCTGAACATTTGATGGAACCTTTGTATACTTGGAATTAACATTAACGATTGCATCATAATTGTTTACATCGTCAGGATCTGCTGTAACTGCTGCGTTGTTATTCTTAAGCCAAATTGCTGCATTAAGCTTATCCTTAAGAGCTGCAACGTCTTCTGCTGATACTTCTGGGTTTGCAATACCTTCACTAATTGCTCTCTGGAGGCTTGCAAGATCATTATTTGAAACTGTTCCAGCATTTATCATTGCTGCGTTATCTTCCTGCCAAACCTGCTTGGCAAGACCTGTTGTATCAACTGTAATAGTCTTTTCAGTATTTCCAAATGCTACAGAAATTGTGTTATCGCCACCTCTATAATTTAATGTTCTATCTACCAATGTACATCCGCCTACATTGTATGATGTTTCGCCAATATCAATTGTCATGTTCAGGTACTTACCTACATCAGAATCACTAATCTGGAAAGAACCTGTGCTCATACCTGCGAACTGTTCTTCATTAACTGTTGCCTGAAGGCTTGCCGCTGTGATTTGTGCCAAACTGTAAGTATAAACTCGACCGAAGATGTAATCTGTGTTGGGATATCCATAAGTAGGTATTGTAAAGGCCTGCGCTCCACCATAAGAGCACCAATATGCCATCAAGCCATTATATTCTTTAAATGTATCATTTGTTATGCCCTTAATCTGATAAAGAGTACCAGTTCTACAACCATCAAATCCTTCGCCCTTTTCATCTACATAAACATTTGTTACAACGTCGCTTTTATTATAAGTTGCGCCCTGAGCTTTTAACTGATCTATTGCATAATCATTAGCAGATCCTATTGTGCTTGATTTTGATGAATCAGAAGAAACTTTTGCTGTTCCTTCTGGAACACCAATTACCGCACTGCTTGCATCAAGTGCCTCATATGTATAAGGTACGAAATAGTAATCATGACCTGAAGTAATTTCTGTAACTTCTACGAAGTTATAATATACAGTAGTTTCTGTAGTATCACTTGTTGTTGATCCTGAACCTGATCCGCTTCCTGAACCTGATCCGCTTCCTGAGCCTGTTCCTGTAGATGTTCCAGCTGATGTTGCCTTTTTTGTGATATTGATCATTCCAAACTCAGGAGAAAATGTAACATCATAAAGGTCAGTATCAATACCTGAAATATCAAAATCATCTATAGTAAGTGCTACTTCACTATCGTCTGAACGCCAGAAAGTAATTGAAGTAGTTTCCTGATTAGTTCCTGCTGCTGTATAATGAAGAACTGTTGTCTCATATCCTGCAAGTCTTCCTGTTCCGTCTGTTGTCTGATCACTAATTGCAGTAGAATCTGCTGTGAAGTTATCAAAAGAAATTGTAACCTTAGGTGCTGGTGTGCTGTTCTGGCTGTTGCCACTTGCTGGTGGGTTGCCTGCTGGATCACTTGCTGGTGGATCGCCTGCTGGTGGATCGCCTGCTGGTGGATCGCCTGCTGGGTCGCCCGCTGGTGGATCGCCTGCTGGTGGATCGCCTGCTGGTGGATCGCCTGCTGGTGGATCGCCTGCTGGCGGATCGCCTGCTGGTGGATCGCCTGCTGGCGGATCGCCTGCTGGGTCGCCTGCTGGTGGATCGCCTGCTGGTGGATCGCCTGCTGGTGGATCGCCTGCTGGATCGCCTGCTGGATTGCCTGAATTATTTTCATCATTATTATTTAATGTAGTGTCATCTGGTTCTGTTGCAAATGATGTAACTGAACTTGTATACATCAGTCCTACAGAAAGCGCAGATGCTGCTAACATGTAATACCATCTTCTTAACTTGCTATCATTATTTCTCTCCTTCATAATATTGATCTCCTTTTCATATCAAAAAGCTCTTCCGTGAGCCACCATGTACAAATTTGAGTAAATATTAGTTTTATGTTTTAGTTTTATGTTGAGAACACATTACTCCCCAAATAGTCACAAAAAGGTCACAAAAAAGGCCAAAAACACACGTTTTTGACCTTTTTAATAATTGTTTAATTATTCAATCATATTTGCATTAGATTTTGATATTGTCAGTTAATTTTTTGATTCACTTGTTTTATTCTTTTTATTTCAAGTTTCTATTTTGTCCCCTGTTTGACATGAAATTATCAATTTTTATCCATTTATAACAATTCTTATTGTCTTTATCTCATAAGCTTCCATATATAAGCTGAGTTTTTTATCTGCATCAAAATACCGCAAAGCAGCTTCACTAAGCCTTTTTTCCAAAAGATCACACTCATATACTTCTGCAATAGTAATATCTCTTCTTATATTAGAAAACAAAACAGCATTCACCTGCCTGCTTCTTCCATGGCCTTCGTGAAGCCTGATTATAATATCCCCAGAATCCTCTGCCAGCTTGATAGCATCAATATACACACCCTGGCTATCACCAAGATCAATTACCGCTTTCTCTATATCTTTTACCAGGTTATAAGCAGATCTCTTTTCTTCGCTTAATATAGAAGAAAGAGAATCATTCTTAGGAACATAATAGTGGCTCTCACCATTTAAAGCCTCTGCTTCTTCTATTACATTGCCCTCTCTATGATCACCTGGATGTGGCAAAAGAGAATACGTAAACTCATGCTCTCCCTGATCAGCGTTAGGATTAGGGAATATTCCTGACTTAATCAGAGTAAGTCGCATCAGCTTTTCCTTTGCATCATATCCATATTTGCAGTCGTTGAGCACAGCAACGCCGTAATTTCCTCCATTTCTATCAGAAATATCCATCCACCTATGGGCGCAGCATTCAAATTTAGCCCTATCCCAGCTATTATCCCTTGATATATTTCTTTTTATGTCACCATACTGAATCTCGCAGGTAATCTCCCTAGAATCAATATTCACAGGGAATGCCGCCTTTAGCAGGATCTGATGCTCATGCCAGTCCGCTTTAGTTCTAAAATCTATGCGCCTTTCATCATTTCTTATAACTATGGTCTGGCTAATCGTAGAACTGCAAAACTTCCTCAGAAGCTTCAGATGAAGCTCACAAAAATCCCCGTCTAAGCCGCTACTTTCCTCACCAAAAACTGTTTCAGAAATGTCCACAAATGAGCCATCTTTCTTATATGTTAAGACAGATATCTCACTTAAATCTGTTATATCAAAAGATATGTCTTCAAAATTCGCATCAATATTCCAGGCATCATACTCAAGTGGTTCATCCTTAAAAGCGATGAGTCTATTTAGCGACGTTTGTGTCATATCTCTGATTTCGCCACCGATTTCCTTATCGTAGAGGCTTATAATTTCCCCTTTTTCATCCAAAGAAATGACATAGTAGTTAGTTTCTATTTTAAGTCCCCTGACTCCTTCAGAAGCACCTCTGATAATTATCCCGTTAGTAGATTTTTTAACGGCCTTTTTGTCACTTTCTTTATCTGAAATATTAAAAACCAAAATTGCTCTCTTAATTAGCTCTTCAACAATGTGAATTCCACGCTTATAGTCCTCTTCAGAAACCTGATATACTTCCTCAATTGAAGATCCTGGCAGAATATCATGGAACTGGTTGAGCATAAGTATCTTCCAGGCTTCCATAAGCTCTTTCGCAGGATATTCAAGGCCTGCCTCCAGATGAGCATATGTCAAAAGAATTTCAGATTCCTTAAGAAGATGCTCAAGCCTTCTATTGTAGCGCTTATTTTTGCCCATAGAAGTATATGTTCCTCTATGGAATTCAAGGTACAACTCATCATCCCACACCGGAACAAGCGCGTTATCTTTTACCTTTTCCAGGAGTCCGTCCATGAATTTCGACACAGATTTTTGCACAGTAACAGGACATCCTGGAATTCCTTCCCTAAGCCTTCTGTCCTGCTCTAGCATCTCCCAGGTAGGACCTCCGCCACCATCACCAAAGCCATAAACTGTCAGTGTCTCATTTGTAATGTCTTTTTCCCTGAAAGCTCTCCAGGTTCCCATGATCTGGCTTGCATCCTGCTTACCGTTGTAGGTGTAGTTTAGTATTCCGCCTTCTCTCATAACCATGTCAGCCCTTGGCAGATCGCAGGTAGTTATAAGATATGTAGGGATCATGGTTCCATCAATCCCCTTCCACATAAAAAGATCATGAGGCATTCTGTTAGTGTCATTCCACGCAAGCTTTGTTGTCACAAAGGCTCTTATCCCACTCTTTTTCATAATCTGTGGCATGGCTGCACTATAGCCAAACACATCAGGAAGCCACAAAATATCACTATCTACGTCAAAGATTTCCTTAAAATATCTTTTACCATACAAAATCTGCCTGACAAGCGACTCCCCGCTTGTTAGGTTGCAATCAGCCTCAAGCCACATAGCCCCTTCTGGCTCAAAACGGCCCTCTTTTACTCTTTCCTTGATTTCCTCAAAAAGCTCTGGCTCATCTTCCCTTACAAATTCATACATCTGGGGAGTACTGGCCATAAAGAGGTATTCAGGATACCTTTTCATAAGCTCCATGACCGTGGAATAGCTTCTGATAACCTTTTCTCTGGTCTGTCTTACAGGCCATTTCCAGGCTACGTCGATGTGTGTATGCCCAGTACTGGCCACTGTTTGGGCAGATTGTTCTCTGCCATAGAGATTATCATGGAGAAAAACTGACATTTGTGTCATAGACTCTTTTGTGTAGCACTCAGCATCAATGTCGTATTTTGTACCAGCTGCCTGGAGCATCCTACTTCCTTCAACCAAAATATTCAGAATTTTGTCAGCATTCTTAGAATCTACGGGCTGAATATTTTCTATTGCCTTTTTGTCACTTAAAAGGTCAATTGCATTTTTCCTGGAGTCAAATCCCAACATTGCTTTCGCTGCGTCAAAAGCGACACTAATGTCAAAAAATGCATTCTTAGCCGCTTCGTCCAAAGCTGCCAACTCCATTTTCAGGTAGTTACCATTTGTGGATAAATTTGAATATCCATAAATTGCAATATCAACAATCCTATCAGTATCTTTTTCCCAATCATCCACTCCATAAACACTAACGCAGTTGTGATTCATATCCATTCCGCTGCGTCTATCACTGTTTATGTACACAAGCATCTGGGGATTGTCTGTATTCCAGATATCATCAGCTCCAGTACTTAAGAAAAAGAAAACCTCTCTGCCTGAAAATTCCTCTGGAATAGTTACTTTTACTCTGAAAAGATCATGACCATCAGGTTCTCCCCAGAGATCACCATTTTGAAATTTATCCCATTCCAGATAGTTTCCAAATAGCTCTTTTCGCTGGCCATAGCCTACTTTTTTGTGCCGTATTCCTGCAGAATTCATAACGCTTGTTATGTCTATTTTCCTGCCAAACATCTGACTTTTTAGTCTGTTAGCAGTATTCTCCACAAGCTCCAGTCTTTTATTCATATCTTGCTCGTAAACATCTCTGTTCATGGGATTACCCTCACTCTTATCCCCTGACTTGTCCAAAGGCTTTTATTCGTCTAAAGATCACATAAGCTTTATCTTAAAGCATATCGGCATATCTGACTTAAAGGTCTCTGACGCCTTAATTGTCATTTCCTCTTCATTTCTTTCAAATGAGAGCTTTTCTCCTGTTGATAAAAGAGTTACCTCTTCCACCAAAAGCCCTCTCATAGGCTCTGTCCTAAAGGCCTTGATCTTGGCATCCTGAACTGCAGGGCGCATCCAGTAAGCATATACATAGCCACCCTTATATGTAAATCTGAAGTCAGAAGCTGTATACTGCACCTCTCCAGCGTCTGCAAAAGTGCCGCTTGCGATCACACTATCACCTTCCTTGTACTGTCTCCAGTAACTGGTCTCATAGATACCCTCTCCATTTGCAGAAAACCACTGTCCCATCTCAGAAAGTGCCCTCTCATCTTCCTCAGTGAAACTTCCATCTGGCTTTGGTCCGAGATTCAGAAGGAAATTACCATTTTTACTAACTGCATCGATAAGGTCGCATACAAGCTTATATCCACTCTTATACTCGTTATCCTTTATATATCCCCAGGATCTGTTGCCTATTGCTGTATCTGTCTGCCAGTATCTAGGTGAAATCTCTGAAAGCGCGCCTCTTTCCATGTCAAAAGTAGCAACATCTGGTGGGAAAGCATTGTGCTTATAGCAAATTGTTACTTCTTTTCCCCACTCTGCAGCACGGTTGTAATAATATGCAGCCAGCTTCTTAAGGTAAGGCTTAAAAGATATATTCTGAATCCACCAGTCAAAATAAAGCATAGAAGGCTGATATCTGTCGATGATCTCTGCAGTTCTCACAATCCAGTCATCAAGCCACTCCTTGCTTGCGCCCTTTGAATCAGGATTCTCAGTACTTGCTGTAAACTGCTCATTCTGCCACTCTGGGCAAAGAACTGCTGGCCCATAAAAGTCGCTGTACTTCTCGTCATTTACATCGCTGTCAAACTCGCGTCCCAGATTCATAAAGAAGTAGTGCTCTGCTCTGTGAGAAGAGCCACAGAAAGTAAGGCCCTGCTTCTCACACTCTTCTCTTAATTCTCCAACAATATTCTTTTTAGGCCCCATGTTTGCCGCATTCCACCTATTAAATTCAGTATCATACATAGCAAAGCCATCATGGTGCTCCATTACAGGAACTACATACTTGGCGCCTGCTTTTTTAAAGGTTTCAATCCATTTGTGCGCATCAAATTTCTCTGCCTTGAACATAGGGATAAAATCCTTATAGCCAAACTTATCCTGTGTTCCATAAGTTTCTACGTGATGCTTAAACTCTCTACTCTCCCTGTTGTACATATTTCTGGAATACCACTCATTACCATATCCTGGCACGCTATAGATTCCATAATGAATGAAAATACCAAACTTGGCATTCTTAAACCACTTTGGTGTTTCATGGGCTGAAAGTGACCCCCAATCTGCTCTAAATTTTCCGTTTTCAACTACCCTTTCAATTTCCTTTAAATATTCGTCTTTTGTCATCTGCTATACCCTCTGAAAAAATTTTAAATAAATGGCTATACATTTCACTATCAACCATTATACAATGGCTCCTTCTACGAAATGTACGCATATTTTGCTCATTTTTAACAGGAAAATGTCACTTTCTATCCAAACGAGTAAAGTGCTTTACAATATAAGAGCCCACCACCCGGAAAAATGATCCCAGGTAGTGGGCTGTAGTAACATATATGTTATATATTTTATATATTTACTTTTCTTTTGCTTCAGTAGCAACAGTTACTTCTGCTCCACTGATATTTACATTCTTATTTACCTTAGCGTCATAAGTGTTAGCTCTCATGATCTCAGCAAAATCAACGCCAGTAGCTTCGCTCATTGTATCAAATACCTGCTTCATTACAATAGGCATGTTACCTGAAATTCTAGCTGCACCACTCTCGCCGCCTTCACCAGTCTCATAAATATTGATCTTATCAATCTGAGAAAGAGGTTTTGCAATCTCAGCTGCGATCTGAGGCATTACCTTGATCATCATCTCTGCCATAGCAGCACCATTGTATTTTCTATAAGCTTCTGCTTTTTTCTCCATTGCTTCAGCCTCAGCAAGACCTTTTGCCTTGATTGCTTCAGCTTCTGCACGACCTGTTGCAGCAATACCAGCTGCCTCAGCATCATATTTTGCTTTAATACCTGCTGCTTGCTGCTCAAGAGCATATTTCTCAGCTTCAGCCTTTGCCTTCCTTGCATCAGCTTCTCTTTCCTGCTCGTACTTGGCAGCCTCAGCCTTTCTCTGACGCTGGATAAGCTCTGCCTCGGCTTTTTTCTCAGCCTGATACTTCTCAGCATCTGCCTTCTTCTCAATCTCAGCAGCAAGTTCCTGCTGCTTTACAAGTACTTCTTTCTGCTTAAGTTCTGTCTCACGCTCAGCTTTCGCAATTTGCGCATTAACTGTTGCTGTAGCAATTGATTTCTGCTGTTCCTGCTGCTGAATAGCATATGCAGCGTCTGCAATAGCGTTTGCAGTGTCAGCCTGCTGCTTAAGCTCTGCCTGTTTAATTGCAAGAGCGTTGTTCTTTTCAGCGATTTCTGTCTGTGCGAGAACTCTCGCATCATTAGCAGCCTTATCTGCCTCTGCCTTGGCAATTGCAACGTCTCTGTCTGCCTGTGCCTTAGCAATTGCAGCATCTTTTTTGATCTTTGCAGTGTTATCCATACCAAGATCACTGATAAGACCATTTTCATCAGTTACATTCTGGATGTTACAGGATAAGATCTCGATACCGAGCTTACTCATATCTCTTGAAGCTTTTTCCATAACCTGATCAGAGAAGCTGTCTCTATCAGTATTGATTGTCTTAAGAGCAAGTGTACCAATGATCTCACGCATGTTACCCTGTAATGAATCCTGAAGGTCTTCAGTGATCTGCTCTGGATTCTTGTTAAGGAAGTTCTTGGCAGCAAGCTGTATTGATTCAGGGCTTGTACCAATTCTTACTTTCGCAACAGCGTCAACATTAACATTGATGAAATCATTTGTAGGAACTGATTGTTCTGTCTTAATATCAACAGTCATCTGTCCAAGATATAATTTGTCGACTCTCTCAAAGAATGGAACCTTTATGCCTGCACGTCCAATCAGTATCCTTGGCTTCCTTCTGATACCTGAAATAATAAATGCTCTATCTGGAGGTGCTTTTACATACCCCGCTACTATTACCATGATCACAACCAAAATGATTGCAAAAACTGGAATTAACTGTAAAAAATCTAGACTCATACTTTCCTCTCTTTCCTGGGCTGTGCCCCAAACATGTGAAATACACATTTGTTATGAGAAAATAATACCAATTCCTTGAAGGCGGTACATTAGTAGAGTTTGCGGATTATCTGAGCATATTTTTCAATTTTTGCGAAAATCATATGACATTGCTTTAATACTATTATTTTGTTACCATATTATTGTCGGAAATAACAATCAAAAGAGGTAACAAGATGGAAACAAGTAAAATATTGATCGAAGCTTTTGGATACTTAGGATCTGCACTGGTTTTGGTTTCATTTTTAATGGTATCAGTGTTTAAGCTCCGTGTGGTTAATTCCATCGGAAGTATTATTTTCACTATATATGCCTTTATCATTCATTCATACCCTACTGCAATCATGAATGCCTGTCTGGTTATGATAAATATTTATTATCTGATCAAGATGAGCAATACCAAAAAGAACTATGACCTGGTAAAATCTGGTACTGCTGATTCTCTTCTTAAATACACAATTGACAAGTATAAAGAAGATATCATCAAGTGTTTCCCTGGTATCAATATGGATTTTGCAACTGCTAATTCTGGATATGTTGTTTGCCATAACGGCAAACCTGCAGGAATAATGCTGGGTGAACTCAAAGATGGTGTTATGGAGGTTTTACTTGACTACTCAATTCCAGAGTACAGAGACTTCTCAATTGGTCAGTTCCTGTTCTCGAAACTCCCTGAAGACGGTATCAAATCTCTTACTTACAGGGGTTCAGACGAAAACCACAAGGCTTATCTTACTAAGACAGGCTTTGTAAACATGGGTGGCTACTACGAAAAAACTTTTTGATCAAGATTCTAATTCCGTATCTGATCAGCATTGTTTTAACGAGAATATAGTAAGAGGCGGCTTTAGATATCATATGATATTCAAAGTCGCCTCTTTTTCTCTTGATTTTTACTGCTGTGGATTAACATTCTTCATCATATTGATGGTTTCAATATCGTTGGCTGTCAGCTTGATATTAGATTCAAGGACCTTTCCATCTGGTGTTGTGACCTTAACTGCAAATACTGTGCCTTCTGTTACAGCGTTGTTGCCAACTGCCTGCATAAAGGGAAGTACCTTGGGATGATCCTGCTGAAAAAGGCCAAATCTCTGCTGAAGCTGCATTAGCAGCATTGGATTCATGTTCATTGTACTTTGTTCCTTTCCCTAAATAATAAAGTCATTCTACCATAAACATAGGAAAATAGTTAGTTAAAAAATAGACAGGAATTTTTGACTGAAATCAAATTCTTTTGATTTTTAAGGGACTATAATGCCAATTGCATATTAAATGTATGCGCTTACATAAATATAATATCTTGTTTAAACATACAAGGAGGAAAAAATATATGTACGGATTTGGAGATATGATCCAGAAACTTAAGGAGAACCCTAAGACTATCGTTTTCCCTGAGGGAGAAGACCCTAGAATTCTCGAGGCAGCATCAAGACTTCTTGCTGGTAATTTCCTTAAGCCAATTCTTTTAGGTAACCCAGACGTTATCAATAAGTCAGCAGAAGATGCTGGCTACAATATCAGAGGCGCACAGATCATCGACCCTGAGAACTATGACAAGTTCGACGAGATGGTTGCTGAGTTCTGTGAGCTTAGAAAGAGCAAGGGAATGACTCCTGAGAAGGCTATTCCTATGCTCAAGCAGACAAACTACTTTGGTACAATGCTTGTTAAGATGGGCGTTGGTGACTGTCTTCTTGGAGGCGCTACATATTCAACAGCTGATACTGTTCGTCCAGCACTTCAGATCATCAAGACCAAGCCTGAGAACACAATCGTTTCTTCATGCTTTATTCTTGTTCGTCCTTCAGCAACAGGGGACAACGAGGTTATAGCTATGGCTGACTGCGGTATCAACATCAATCCTAACGAGGATGAACTTGTTGAAATCTGTGGCGAGACAGTAAACTGCGCTAAGAGATTTGGCGTAGAGCCTAAGGTTGCATTCCTTTCATTCTCAACTAAGGGATCTGCCAAGGATGACACAGTAACTAAGATGCAGAACGCAACCAAGAAGGCTCAGGAGAGATATCCAGAGGTTCCTATCGATGGTGAGCTTCAGTTCGACGCAGCTGTTTCTCCTCGTGTTGCCAAGCAGAAAGCTCCTGGTTCACCAGTAGCAGGTCATGCTAACACATTTATCTTCCCTGATATCAATGCTGGTAACCTTGGTTATAAGATTGCTCAGCGTATGGGCAACTTTGAAGCTTATGGACCTATTCTTCTTGGTCTTAACGCTCCAATCAATGATCTTTCACGTGGATGCAATGCTATAGAAGTTTATTCTATGTCAATCATTACTGCTTCACTTGCTTAATAAATATTGAATCTTTTTGGCCACCGTGTATAATAAGCGGTGGTCAATTTTTTTGCATACAATATATGATAGAATATATTCAAGCACTTTTTGGTTTATTTTGCTTAATTTGAAATTCAAATTTTATGTTAGAAAGTAAGGTTACTTCATGGCTAAAACATCAACAATGGACATGACAGTGGGAAATATCAGGAAAGAGATGATTCTTTTTGCTATTCCCCTTCTTGCCGGAAATGTCTTTCAGCAGCTATATAACACCATAGACAGCATTATTGTAGGACAGGTCGTAGGTCCGGATGGACTTGGAGCTGTCACTAGTGTTGCGCCTGCAATCAACACACTTGTAGGCTTCTTTATGGGCTTTTCCGCAGGTTCCAGCGTTGTTATCAGCCATTATTTTGGTGCCAAGAATATTCCTGGTCTTAGAAGAGCAGTTCATACCTCAGTGATATGTACCTTTATCCTGAGTCTTTTTCTTATGATAGTAGGCTTTTTCCTTACTCCTCCTCTTTTGGTATTTATGTCTACTCCTGAGTCTGTAATGCCTCTTGCTACACAATATCTGCAAATATATTTTCTGGGTATTACCGGCCTTATGATGTATAACATAGGCTCAGCTATATTACGTGCTGTAGGAGACTCTGTAAGGCCTCTTATTTTCCTGATCATAACATCTATACTAAATATATTCCTTGATCTTTTCTTTGTTATTAACCTTCATTTGGGTGTTGCTGGTGCAGCCTATGCAACTATCATTTCACAGTTTATTTCTGCGATTCTAACCATCGCTGTGCTCTTTTTCAACAAGGAATGTTATAACCTCAGATTAAAAGAAATGGCTATAGATAAGTCTATTTTGTCTCAGATTATCACCATAGGAATGCCTGCCGGAATACAATCAGCTGTTATTTCATTCTCTAATCTATTTGTACAAAGCTATATCAACAGATTTGGAAAAAGCAGCACTGCTGGTTGGGGAGCTTATGGCAGAATAGATGCATTTGTTATGCTTCCCATGCAGAGTATTGCTCTTACAGCGACAACTTTTGTTGGGCAAAATGCCGGAGCAGGCAACGTAGACAGAATAAAAAAAGGAATACACGAATCTCTTTTCCTTGCAGCTTTATGCACTCTGGCTCTTGTTATTCCTGAGTTTATTGCTGCTCCCAAGATTGTATCCCTTTTCAATTCAGATCCTGAAGTCGTAAGATTTGGAACTATCTTTATCAGAATGAACTGTTTCTTTGATATTTTGTGCTGTAGTAATCAAACGCATGCTGGCGCTCTTAGAGGTGTTGGAGACGCCAAAGCTCCTATGTATATCATGTTGAGCTCTTTTGTAGTATTCAGGCAGATATATCTCTTTATTGTATCTCACCTGACAACCTCAATATATCCAATATCCATTGCATACCCTATGGGTTGGCTTGTCTGCAGTATCATTATGCTGATCTACTTTAAGAATAGTGGTTGGGAGCGCAAGGTAAACGCTTCCTACCAGTAAATCAGATATCTGCCGACCTTCTTCTATTGTTCTTTTTGTAGTAATTTGCCTTATCTTCATACATCTTTGTGTCGGCAGCTTTCATGATAGTATCTACATCAGAAGAATTGGCTCCCCATTCGTAGCCCACTGCTATAGATATTCCAGGAGCCTGTTCAAAATCCTGTATCAGAGCCTCACAGGCATCACAAAAATCCTTTTTTTCCATTTTGGGTACTATTACAACAAATTCATCGCCACCTGCACGGTATACATAGTCTCTGTTAAATCTGCGTTTCATGATAATGCAAATCTCTTTTAAAAGCTCGTCTCCCGCTTCATGGCCTTTTGTATCATTTAAAACCTTAAGTCCATTTGCATCAGCATATAAAACGCCTACTGTAAAACTTCTCTTCTTGTACATCTTGATGGACATTTCCATTGCGCTTCGGTTCTTTATACCACACAACGCATCGTATACGCTTTTATTTTCAAGCTCCTCAATCAGTCTACGCCTGCTAAATTCAGAAGAAAGAAAATACGAAACTGTTTCCATCAGCTCTTTTGTATCGATATTCTTGATCTTAGCGAAATTACTGCACCCAAAATAGCCTATAAGCTTTCCGTCATCACGAATAGGTATTTCCACAATTGATCGTGTATCGTACTTAACAAGGTTGGAATATAATTTTGGATGGGAATCCTTTATACTTTCAACATTGTCAATGACCAGGCTGAAAGCTCCAGGAAACTCTGCTTCCCAGTTCCAGAAATCTTGGCCCTCTATGTGTTGAAGTTTATCTTTAAACGATGGTATCCCATCGTTGCACCATTCGAAAGATACCCTGTAAACGCCGTCATAAACATTCTCAATAATATAAATCTTATCTGCCCTAATAGCCTCTCCGACCTGCTTGATCAGCTGATTGATAGCCTCTTCATGAGGAAGACCACTATGAAGTATCTTGGTGCAGCTAATGATCAAATCGTCTGTATGCCACTCTCTATCTATAAATTCTGTGGTAAGATGCTCTTTTGTTACATCCTCTAAAATAATAGCACATCTTCCTGTAGAGGCAGCCCTGTCCGCTACTATATTGAGCCATTTTTCTGCCGATTTTGAATAAAAGATCAATCTACCATTTATGCCCTTATACGCAGCATCATACATGACCTTTCTTACTTCTAAAAGATCCTTAGAAAAAGTACCAGATATATCCGTTCCGACTATTTCTCCTGAATCCACTCCCATCATCTTGGCGAGTCTATTACTGGCGTAAAGTACACTCATTTCTTTAATATCTTCGGGACTTTTAGCATCTATCTGAATTACAGCATATGCAAGTGGCAAATCATTAAACAGTCTTACATAATCGTTTTTAATCAGGATATGCTCTGTTTCCGTGTCCACATCCCTTACACAGGATAAATATATATTATCAGCCGTTCCAGTGGGCTTCATAACGATATATGCTTTCCAAATATATAGTTCTTCGCCTATCCTTGTCCTAAAATAGGCCATAGAAAAAGATTTTCCTTCTTTCTCCAGGCGTTTAACTATCTGTTTAGGATCCGCATACTTCTTGTACTCAGCTATGTCATCCGGATGTATATATTCTCTTGAATAATCTTCTACATAATCTATAAAGCTCTTTTCCTCAGAATCGAGGATCATTCCATCACTTGTGTACAGCCTCTTTATCGTTAAACTACTTACATCCAGAAAATTAATATGATCATATAAAGAGCGCAATGTCTTAAGGGCATTCTCATGCTCTTTTTTTATCTTGATCGTATTAAATTCATATTCATGCGCATTCAACAATAGTTGCCTCCGCCTTCCTCATAAAACGGATCATTACGTATTATGTCTACGCTCGTGGGTCTTATAGTATTCCGCTTTACTTCCGTACATAGCCTCGTCTGCTTCTCTTACTATATTCTTTATGTTTTTAGAATCAGAAGACCAGATATATCCTATGGATACAGAAATAGTTTTAAGTTTGGTCTTTAGCTTGTGTACCATAGTCTCAAAAATATCTTCATCTACTTCTGGCATGATTACGATAAACTCGTCGCCGCCTATTCTGTAACAGTATTTCTTTTTAAATACCGATGCAAAAATATCAGCTGTATTTTTTAGAAGCTCGTCCCCTGCTTCATGTCCTTGCTCATCATTAACTGTTTTTAGTCCATTGATATCTGAATAGCACACACCAACAGTAGTTGACATATCAACAAGTAGCATCAGCGTCTGATTCAGCGCATGCCTGTTTCCAAGGCCTGTCAAGCTATCATGGCTTCCTAAATACAACAGATCATCGGTAAGTGCCTTGTTTCGCATCTCTGCAGCTATAAAAATAGCCACAGACTCCATAACATCAACAATATTTACATCAAGTTCATTTGAATAATTGTCAGCAACCAGATATCCCATCTTCTCCTTTTTATCCATCAAAGGGACAACTATATATCTGTATAAAGCACCAGCCATA